>RCNJ01000339.1_pt1 | contig 21223 bp, 16 predicted proteins | sample 2041171 | NCBI WGS metagenome assembly RCNJ01 (sample SAMN09708213, study PRJNA481090) | feces metagenome | biome: feces | host: Pygoscelis adeliae | place: Antarctica: Rookery Lake | collected 2010-03-01 | reverse complement strand
CACCACCGACTAGTCATCGCCTTGCACATAGAAAGGCCCGTCACCGCGAGGTGACGGGCCTTTCCATGTATCGGGGGGGTGAATCCGAGGGGCTACTCGAAGTCGCTCACTGCGGGGTCCGGGCCGATGCGCCCTTCTTCGCCGCGATCCAGTCCGTTGATCGCTGCGATGTCGTCATCGTCCAGTGTCACGCCGAGGGACTCCCAGTTCTCCACGATCCGCGCCGGGGTCTCGGACTTGGGGATCACCACGAGCCCGAGCGCCAGGTGCCAGGCGATGACTACCTGGGCGGGAGTGGCGCCATGCTTGGCGGCGATATCGGTCAAGACCTGGTGCCCGAGCAGCTCCGAGCCTTGTCCCAGCGGGGACCACGACTGGTGGAGGATGCCGCGGGAGGCCTCGTACTCGCGCAGAGCTGTCTGCGGGAAGAACGGGTGCGTTTCCACCTGGTGGATGGCCGGGACGATCCCGGTGGCCTCCTCGAGCTCCTGCAACGCCTCGCTGGTGAAGTTGCAGACGCCGATGGAACCAACGCGGCCGGACTTCTGCAGTTCGATCAGGGCCTTCCACGTCTCGACGTGCTTGCCCTGCTTCGGCTGCAACCAGTGGATGAGGAAGAGGTCGATGAACTCCATCCCCATGCGCTCCAACGACGCGTCGAAGGCATCGAGGGTCTGCTGGTAGCCCTGGTCGGCGTTCCAGACCTTGGTGGTGACGAACAGGTCGGACCGGTCGATGCCCGAAGAGGCTATGGCGCGGCCCACGCCTGCTTCGTTGCCGTAGATGCGGGCGGTGTCCACATGTCGGTATCCGGCTTCGAAGGCCAGGGAAACGACCTTCTCGGCGACGTCGTCCTTCACCTTCCAGACCCCATAGCCGAGCTGGGGGATGGTCCTGCCATCGTTGAACGTGAGTTTTGGTGATTCATAGGTGGTCATCACCCCATCCTGCCACCGCAGCCTCCGGAGCGGGGCCGGTGGCTGCCACTCTCCGCGTTCGGCGAACGTCCGGCCCTCAGCCGGCTTCGGCGAGCGCCTGTTCGGCGAGGCGGACCCCGTCGACCACCAGGTCGGCGCGGAACGCCACGTTCTCCAGCCCCGCCGAGTTGTACCCCCAGCGTTCCCCATCAAGGCGCGACATGGCAGCCGCTTGAGCAGCTGCTGCCAGGTCGTTGGCCGCTTTGGACAGGGCCCGGTGGACCGCCGCGTGGGTTCCCGGGATGTCCTGACCGGTGCTGGGCCGTTGGGCTTGCGCTGCCGCGCACACGGCGCGGACCCGTGGCTGCAGATCCGCCAGGTGGTTGGCGATCATCACCAATGCGTTATGCAGGTCATCGCCTTCGATGCCCTCGAGAACCTGGTGGAAACGGTCCAGCCCACGTCCGAAGCGGTCGTTGGCACGACGCCAGACGCCATCGCCCAGATCCTTGTCGTCGCGGCGGGCACCGCGCATCCGTGAAACCCATCCCATGTTCAGAGGTACTGTCCCGGTCCGCCGTCGGTGTCCTCGCCCTGCGCCAAGCCGTTTGCGAGCCGGCCCGGGGCCATCCGTTCGGGCTCCCCGCGCTCGTTGATCACGATGCCGGGGGCCACCGGGGTTCCCGGAGGCAGTTCACGCAGCTGGATGCGTCGGGCCAACTGTTCGCTGGCCACCTGCTGGGCGGCCAGGGCGGTCTGGATGCCGTGGAAGATGCCTTCGAGCCAGCCGACCAGTTGGGCCTGGGCGATGCGCAATTCGGCTTCGGAGGGAGTTTGGTCCTCGGTGAAGGGCAGCCGGATCCTGTGCAGTTCCCCGACCAGTTCCGGGGAGAGCCCGGATTCGAGTTCGGCGACAGAGCGTTCATGGATACCCGCCAGGGTGGCCCTGGCTCCGTCGTCGAGCGGGGCGGTCCTGACCTCTTCGAGGAGTTGTTTGATCATCGAACCGATGCGCATGACCTTCGCTGGTTTCTCGACCAACTCCTGGATCCTGAAGGAAGACGGGGCAGCATCCGTCCCAGCCCCGTCGACGGGGGCGGCAGGAGACTGCGGCTTCTCGTGTTCGCTCATGCTTCCATCTTGCCATGACGCATGGCTGGCCCGTCCCGGCTCCCCGTCGACTTAGATGGTCAGCAGGATCTTGCCGCGGTGTTCACCGGAGTCGAAATAGTCGTGCGCTGCAGCGGCTTCGGCCAACGGGAAGGTCTTCTCCACCACCGGACGTACCGTCCCTGCCTCGACGTGCGGCCAGACCCCGGTGCGTACCCCTTCCACGACCCGGCCCTTGACCTCGAGGCTGCGGGCACGCAGGGTGGTTCCGATGACGCGCAGGCGTCGGGTCATCAGTCGGGCCAGGTTGATTTCGGCCTTGGACCCGCCCTGCAGGGCGATGATCACCAGCCGGCCATCGGGGGCCAGCACCTCCAGGTTCTGTTTGAGGTACTTCGCTCCCATGATGTCCAAGACGACGTCGGCACCGTGGCCATCGCTGATCGCCCGCATCCGTTCGACGAAGTCCTCCTCGCGGTAGTTGATCCCCGCCACGGCGCCGAACCCACGGCAGTACTCGATCTTCTCGGCGCTGCCGGCAGTGACCACCACCCGGGCGTCGTAGGCGGTGGCGAGTTGGGTGGCCATGGTCCCGATGCCTCCAGCTCCGCCGTGGATCAGGGCCCATTCCCCTGCGGACAGGCCGGCCTCCATGAAGAGGTTGGACCACACGGTGCTGGCCACTTCCGGCAGTGCGGCGGCTTCCACCAGCCCGACGCCCTGCGGGACCGGCAGGACCTGGACGACCGGTACCGCGACGTATTCGGCATACCCGCCGCCGGCCAGCAGCGCACAGACGGGGGCACCGTCGTCGTACCCGTCCACTCCGGGACCGCTGGCGGCGATGGTTCCCGAGACTTCGAGGCCTGGGACGTCGGAGACCCCTTCGGGCGGAGGGTAGTTCCCCTGGCGTTGGGCTACATCGGCGCGGTTCAGGCCGGCTGCAGCCACACGGATCAGCACCTCGCCGGGCGCGGGTTCCGGAACCGGGCGTTCGGCGATGCGGATGACCTCGCTACCTCCGGGGCCGGAATACTCCACGGCGCGCATGGTGGTGGGCAGATCGACTGCGGTGTTCGGGCTCAATGTCAGGGTCCCTTCAACATGGAAAACGGTGTCCACCACCGAGCCTATCGTCCGCGGTTTTCCTGCCCGGGGCGGCTCGCGTATAGTTCTCGTGTCTGGAAGGTTGTCCGAGCGGCCTATGGAGCTGGTCTTGAAAACCAGTGTGCGGTAACCCCGCACCAAGGGTTCAAATCCCTTACCTTCCGCGTCGATGCAGGGAAGCGGGTCCATCAGGGGCCCGCTTCCCTGTTGTCGTTAACGCGAAAGCATCAGGTCCGGGCGGCCATCCTGAGTACTTCCGAGGCCACGGCATCCGCATCCCCCAGGGTGCGGGCCCCGTCGTTGAAGCCGGCCCCGGCTTCCGCGGCGATCGCCGTCCCCCACTGCACGCTGGATAGTTGCAGGCCCAGCACGAAGATCCCGCGGTGGGCGATTCCGGCGCCGTCCACGAGTCGGTAGGGCTCTCCGACGACGTCGAATCCCGATCCGTACACCCCCTCGCCTTCGGGGTTGAGCATCAGCCGGGGCCGTGCCAGCCCGTCGGCCCATAACTGTTCCAGCAGTGGCGAGGCGGACTGAGCGACCCGGTTGGCGGGCATCATCGCCTCGAACATGTAGTGGGCGGTGACCGGTTCGTCCTGGACCCAGGGTGAGGAGGCGGCAAAGCATGCTGCCTCCTCGTCCAGTGAGAACACCGGATCGGGGCCGATGAACTGCACGATGCCGGCGCGCGCCAGTGCCGCCAGTTCCTCGATCCGCTGCAGGGGCGGCCCGCTGGCCAGTCCTTCGACCAGAGGTTCGAACCACCGGCCGAGCTCATCGAGCCGGCTGGCATCATCGAGCATCCCCTCGGCCACGAGTCGTTTGACGATCCCACGGCCGGCATTCAGGGCACCGATCGCCATCTTCAAAGGATCGTCCTCCCCACGGGCCGAAGATTCCGCATCGTATTCCAGATACTGCAGCACGGCTCCCTGGTAGGCGGAATGGCCGACGAATCCGCGGTCGGCGAAGGGGTGTCCCAGTCCGGCGACATCGAGCCAGCGGACCTCGGGGGCCGCGCGTTCGACGAGTTCCCGGGCCACGGTGCGCCAGACTTCCTGGCCATGGACGTGCGGGGCGTCGAGGATGTCGTCCAGCTCCGCCAGGAAACCCCCGGGATCCTCGAACAGTCCGGGTGAGACGCGGGCCAGCGTCGCGTAGTAGGTGTGCAGGACGTCGCGGTGCAGCAGCGGCCAGATATGGGCATTGAACCCGACCTTGCCGCGGGGTTCGCCCGGCGCCCCGTCGGCGGCGAGGGCATGGACCGCGTCGAAGGTGAGGTGGCGCAGGGAGACCGACGCCGGCAGGTAGGAGTCGATGCACGCCTTGGCGCGGTAGGGAGCCCCACGTCGCGAGGCGGCGTGCAGGAGTGGTTCACGGCCGCTGCCCCGGTATTCGAGGGCATGGCCCGGGCCCTGTCCGGTGGAGGCGAAGGAACCCCCGCGACCGACGGTCATCGCGGTCATCGCGTCGAAGAAGTTCAGCCCGAGCCCGCGTACCAGCACCGGCTCTCCGGCCGGGTAGAGTCCCCAATCGACGTCGGCGGGGACGTTCGGGCCCTGGTAGTGCAAGCCGACGGCGGTGGCGCGTTCCCCGGCGGTACGTTGCAGCGGGTTCGCATGCGCCGGAACGTGTCCGACGGCCAGCACAATGGCTTCGGCCACCAGTTCGGGCGCCGTGGGCCCCGCCCCTGCTCCCCCGTCCAGGGTGAGGCGGTAGCCGTTGGCTTCGCGGCGGATGGAGGTGGCTTCGGCGCGGATCACCGTGAACGAGGCGACGGCCGGATGCGCTTCGAGCCGGGCGCGCACCCGGGAGAACACATGGCGCAGATACCTCCCGTAGATCGCCCGACTCGGGAATCCGCTCGCGGATAATCCAGCCAGTTCGGCCCGTTCCGCCGTATCCAGATCGGCACCGTCACCGCCACCGACCCTGAATTCCTCGAAGGTCAGCCCTGCGGCGTTCCCGGGCCCACGCGGCGGGGCGACGGTGGGGTAGAGCGCCGGGGTGTTCATCAGGTAGTAGCGCGGCTGCTGGGGGTCCCAGACGTGGCCGGGGCCGGGCTCGCAGGGGTCAACGACCGTGATCTCCAGCATCCGGGCCGGACGCGTGTCCTGGGGATCGCGGACCTGATCGGCGGCTTCAAGCCGGGCCAACACCCGTTCCAGGGTCGAGGTCCCGCGGGGTCCGGAACCGACGATCACCAGGTTGAACGGGGTTGCTGCCACGTGCTGCTCCTTCGCGTTGACCGTGCGGGTACCCCGCCTTTTTCCCGGCCGATCCGCAGAGGGACGAGGGTTCCCAGCGTACCGCCAGGTCACGGGGCCACTCGTAGACTGAGGCCCATGGACAGCACCTCAGCAGCCCCGATGACGGGGCCGAACATCGAATCCGAACCCGACGACCGCTTCGCCTGGTTGGAGGACATCCACGGGGAAGCGGCCTTGGACTGGGTGAGGACACGCAATGCAGCGACCGAGGACATGCTGCACGACGAGGCCTACGCATCGTTGGAATCCTCGGTCCTCTCGGTCCTGGATGCGCAGGACCGCATCCCCATGGCCACCAAACGCGGTAGCTACTACTACAACTTCTGGCGCGATGCCTCCCATCCGAAGGGCCTGTGGCGGCGGACCACCTGGCAGTCCTACTCCAGCGACGAACCCGTCTGGCAGATCCTGCTCGACGTCGATGCCCTGGCCGCCGCGGAAGACACCGACTGGGTCTTCTCCGGTGCTTCCCTGTTGCGCCCGCACGACGGCGGAGACTACGTCCGCGCGCTGCTGCGCCTCTCCCCCGATGGCGGGGACGCCGTGGAGGTGCGCGAATTCGATCTGCAGGACGCCCGTTTCGTCCCCGACGGTTTCTCGTTGCCGGCAGGGAAGACCCAGGTCAGCTGGGACGGTCCCGACGCCTGGTACGTGGCCACCGGCTTCGGTCCCGATTCGCTGACCCGTTCCGGTTACGCGCGCACCGTCCGCCGGGTCGAACGCGACATGGACCCGGCGCAGGCGCCGGAGGTCTTCGCCGTCGAGGCCTCGCATGTGATGGCGCATGTCTCGGTGGACCAGACCCCCGGATACCGGCACGTCACCGCCACCGACGTCATCGACTTCTTCAACACCTCCACCTCGATCCTGCGTGATGGGCACTGGGTTCCGATCGAGGTACCCACCCATGTGCGGGTCGGCCTGCACCGCCAGTGGTTGATGTTCAGCCCGCAGCAGGATTGGGAGCTCGATGGCCAGGCCCTGGCCTCCGGATCCCTGGCCGTGGCCGGCCTGGACGCGTTCCTGTCCGGGGACCACACGGTGACCCGGGTCTTCACCCCCGATGCCGACACCTCGTTGCAGTCCTCCTCCTTCACCGCCGACTACCTGCTGCTGACCGTGCTGCATCACGTCTCCTCGAAGATCCTGGTGGCCGATCCGGCCGATGACTGGCAGCTGCGTCCGCTCGAGATGGGCGGGGAGGAACACCAGGACCTGTCCATCGGGCCGGTCGACGACGAGGACCCTGAGACGGCGAACGACTACTGGTTGGTTTCCACCGGATTCCTGAGCCCGGCCACGCTTGCGCGCGGGACCATCGGCGCCGGGTTCCCGACGCCGGTCAAATCCTCCCCTGCCCGCTTCGACGCCACGGGGTTGGAAGTCCAGCAGCACTTCGCGACCAGCGACGACGGGACGGCGGTCCCGTACTTCCAGGTCGGCCCGGCCGATCTGGTGCATGATGGGGCCAACCCGGTGCTGATGAACGGTTACGGCGGATTCGAAACCAGCCTGACGCCGTCGTACTCCGGTGTGGTGGGTCGTGCCTGGCTACGCCGGGAATCCACTACCGGCCGGGACGGGGTCTACGTACTGACCAACATCCGCGGCGGCGGCGAATACGGTCCCGGCTGGCACCGGGCGGCACTACGTGAGAACCGGCCGCGGGCCTATGAGGACTTCGCGGCCATCGCCAGGGATCTGGTGCACCGCGGTGTCACCCGTCCCGAACATCTGGCGGCCACCGGACGCAGCAACGGCGGCCTGCTCGTGGGCAACATGCTCACCGTGTATCCCGAACTCTTCGGTGCGATCTCCTGCGGCGTTCCGTTGCTGGACATGCGCCGCTATACGCGGCTGTCGGCAGGACACTCGTGGATTGCCGAATACGGTGACCCCGACGTCCCGGCAGACTGGGAATTCATCCGCGGGTTCTCCCCCTACCACCTGCTGGATGAGGCCCTCGCCGCTGGCAGTACCTTCCCCTCGACCCTTTTCTGGAGTGCGACCAGTGACGACCGGGTCGGGCCGGTGCAGGCGCGCAAGATGGCGGCGAAGATGCTCGATGCCAAGGTCCCGGGGATCTGGTACCGGGAGTCGCTGGAGGGCGGTCATGCCGGGGCATCGGACAACCGTCAGAGCGCGCAGATGCTGGCGACCAGCTACGAATTCCTCTGGCGGTCCGTGAACTGAGGGGCATTTTGAATTTGGGGGCCCCTCTTCGGTAGTCTTGGGGGGCTGCCACGGCAGCGCTGGAGACGTGCCAGAGCGGCCGAATGGACTTCACTGCTAATGAAGGGTCGGGGTTAAACTCGACCGGGGGTTCAAATCCCCCCGTCTCCGCTGAAAAACCCCTACTCAGGTAGGGGTTTTTTTGTGCCTACTTTTTTCCGAAGGCCGTCAGCAGTTGTTCGACCATCTCGGTGGGAAGACCTGTGTGCCGGTGGACGATCTCCGCGGCCTGCCCCAATTCCCCGGCACGGACGAAACCCAGGAAGCGGGACTTATCCTCCCCCGGGAGGTCGCTGGCGCTGAATTGCACATGCCCTTCGGGCCCATCGCCTTCGAAGCTGAAGTCCGCGATGTTCTCCCCCATCGACGCCGGATCCCCATCGACCGGGGCCGTATCGAGCAGTTCCCTGATGGAATCCCGGTCGAGGCCGGAGAACTTGGCCAGAAGGCCGGCGGCACCGTCGAGGTCGTGGTCACGCAGCAGCGACTGGAACTGGTCGAACTCCGCCGGGGGCAGTTCATCGGTGCCGAACTCCCGCGTGGCGCCGTCTTCCTCGGCGGAGATCCGGAAGTTGGAGGTCTTACGGCTGGCCCCGCTACCGAATTTCTCGGTCCATTCCTCGGGGATGGTGAAATCGTCGAGGCCCTCCCCCGCTGCGGGATCCGCCAGATGGGCGGCAGCGGCGTCGGCCGCGGATTCCGGCCCCGGCGTCTCGGCTTCGGCCGCTTCGCCGGCGGCCGGATCAGCGCCCGGATCAGCGCCCGGCTCCCCGGTCGAATCACCCGATGGTTCACTTCCGCCGGCTCCTGCCGGTGGCTGGGCGTCCTGCGTCGGTTCCTGCGCATCGAACCGTGGTCCACGATCCTGGTGGACTTGCGGGTGGGCTTCGAGGCTGCGCACGGCAATGATGCTGGCCTTGACCCCTTCACCGGTGGCGGAGCGGTAAGCCTGCACGGCGCCCATGAAGTTGCCTTGGGCGAGCTCGCGGTACACGGCACGATGGGCTTCGGCATCCAGCTGCCCGGCGGCCTCGCGGGCCGACTGGGGCCCGACGGAACCTTTGACCTCCGCGGAGGTCTTCCGGCGCAGTCGCGTCACCCACCACCACACGGCGGCAAGGACCAGCAAGGGGACCAGAACCCACAACAACAACTCCATGTCCCAAGTCTAGGGCGTGGGTCCAATCCCTAGGCGGAGACCGCCAGGACGAAGGGCAGTACGGCGTCCGCACCGGCTTCACGCAGCACCCGGGTGGCCTCGGTGATCGTCCACCGGCTATCGACATAGTCGTCGATGAGCAGGACCGGGCCGTCCAGCGCTGTCAGTTCCCCGGCGAGTTCCTGCCCGACGGCGAACTGCCCCCAGACGGCGGCGAGCCGGAAGGCACTGTTACCGCCCGACGCCCCGCGGGGTCCGCCCTGGGGGTAGTCCAGGGCGCCGAGGTAGGGAAGCCTCCCGATCCCGGCAATCCCCCGGGCGAAGGAACCCACGAGGGCGGGGCGGGTACGCGAGGGCAGGCTGACCACCGCTGCCGGGCGTTGGGCCCAATCCCATTCGGAGAGTACCTGCACGCAAGCGCGCAGCATCGCGTCCTCGATGGGTGCGTCGGGGGCCTCGTCGACGGGGGTCGAGAGCAGGGTGCGCAATCTGGCTCCCCACCCCAGATCGGTCAGCCGGGCCAGGGCCCGGCCGGTGCGGGCCTGGTCAGCGGGTTTGATCTTGCCCTTGAGCGGGACACCGAGGCGATCCATGCCACCGGGCCACATCGCCCGGGGGTCGACCTGGACCCCCACCCGGCCCAGGGCCGCCTGGGACCTGTCGCGGGCCTCCTCGCCGATCGAGTCCTGGTACCAGGGGCCCGCGCAGTTATCGCAGCGTCCGCACGGTGCGGCTGCCGGATCGTCCAGGACGCGGGAGAGGAACTCCATCCGGCAGCCGGTGGTGCGTTCATACTCCAGCATCGAATTCTGTTCGTCGACGCGGGCCGCGGCGACCCGGGCATACCGTGAGGCGTCGTAGGCCCAGGGTTCGCGAGTGCGCGCCCATCCGCCGGTGACGCGTTCAACGGCCCCGTCCACGGCCAGGACCTTGAGCAGCAGTTCCAGCGGGGAGCGGCGCAGGTTGACCCGGGCTTCCAGCGCCGGGACCGAGACCGCCGTTCCGGCAGCTTCCAGTTCGGCCAGCACGGCGTGGGCCCTTTCCTCATCGGGCATGGAAGAGGTGGCGAAGTACCGCCAGATCTCGCGGTCCTCCGTGCCCGGCAACAACAGCACGTCGGCGTTGTCGGTCCCGCGGCCGGCACGGCCGACCTGCTGGTAGTAGGCCACCGGCGAGCTGGGGGCCCCGACGTGGACGACGAACCCGAGGTCGGGCTTATCGAAGCCCATCCCCAGCGCACTGGTGGCGATCAGGGCCTTGACCTGGTTCTCCTTCAGCGCCTGTTCGGAATCGGCCCGCTCCTCGGGGTCGGTCCGCCCGGTATAGGCGCGCACATCGTGTCCGGCGTCGCGCAGCAGCCGGGTGATGTCCTCGGCCGCCGAAACGGTCAGTGTGTAGATGATGCCGCTGCCGGGCAGGTCGGCCAGATGGGTCAACAACCACGCCAGCTGCGAACGCGGGCTCGGTAGCTGCAGGACACCGAGCCGCAGCGACTTACGGGCCAACGGTCCACGCAGGGTGAAGACCTCCGCACCTCCCACGGCCAGCTGTTCCTGCACATCGTGGACCACCCGCTCGTTGGCGGTCGCGGTGGTGGCCAGCACCGGCACGTTTCCCGGAAGCGCACCGATGAGGTCCCGGATGCGCCGGTAGTCGGGGCGGAAGTCATGACCCCAGTCGGAGATGCAGTGGGCTTCGTCGATCACCAGCAGGCCCATCCTGCGGATCAGTTCGGGCAGCTGCTGTTCGCGGAAGGACGGGTTGTTCAGCCGTTCGGGCGAGACCAGGAGGACGTCCACTTCATCGGCTTCGAGTTTGCCGATGATCTCCTGCCATTGGACCGCGTTGGCCGAATTGATCGCTTCGGCGCGCACCCCGGCCCGGGCAGCTGCGGCGACCTGGTCGCGCATCAGCGCCAGCAGCGGGGAGACGATCAGCGTCGGCCCCGAGCCGCGGGCGCGCAGCAGCAGGCTGGCCACGAAATACACCGCGGATTTGCCCCAACCGGTGCGCTGGACGACCAGCGCCCGACGACCGCCCTCGACCAGCGCCTCGATCGCCTCGAACTGCCCCTCGTGGAATTCCGCCCCGTCGTTTCCGACCAGCCGGCGCAGGACCGAAGTGGCGTCGTCGTGCAATTGTGCGTTCCGCGTTTCAACCATGGCCCCAGTATCCCAGCGACGACCCACGGATTGGCACCGGTCGGGTGAAGATGGTGGATGATCGCGTGGACGCGCCCCGAACAGCTAAGCTCGAACCCGTGAGCAGCGAGATTGATCTTTCCCTTTCCTTCAAGGCCTACGACGTCCGCGGCATCGTCGGCGAAACCATCAACGAGGAGATCGTCGAGGCCGTCGGAGCCGCCTTCGTCGACATCCTGTCCCTGGCCGGGAAGCAGGTCCTTGTCGGTGGTGACATGCGCCCCTCCTCCCCCGCCTTCAGCGCGGCCTTCGCCCGCGGGGCCTCCTACCGCGGGGCCGATGTCTGCCTGCTCGGGCTGATTTCCACCGACGAGCTCTACTTCGCCTGCGGCCAGTTGGACGCCGCCGGAGTCGTGTTCACCGCAAGCCATAATCCCGCGGCCTACAACGGCATGAAGATGGCCCAGGCCGGCGCGGTGCCGGTCTCCTCGGATACGGGTCTGTATGAGATCCGTGACCTGGCCCAGACCTACCTCGAAGAGGGCCTGCCGGTCTCCGGGGACGCACCGCAGGGCGACATCAGCACCCGGGACGTGTTGGAGGACTACGCCACCTACCTGCGTTCACTCGTGGACCTCTCAGGGATCCGGCCGCTGAAGGTCGTCGTCGATGCCGCCAACGGCATGGCCGGGATGACCACCCCCGCCGTCCTGGGCGATACCCTGCTGCCGGCGCTGCCCCTGGACATCGTGCCGTTGTACTTCGAATTGGACGGCACCTTCCCCAATCATCCGGCGAACCCGTTGGAACCGGAGAACCTCAAGGACCTGCAGGCCGCCGTCCTCGAACACGGTGCCGACATCGGTCTGGCCTTCGATGGCGACGCGGATCGCTGCTTCGTCATCGACGAGGCGGGCCTGCCGGTTTCGCCCTCGGCCGTCACCGCGTTGGTGGCCCGCCGCGAGATCGCCCGGGCGCAGGCCGCCGGCGAGCAGACCCCGGTGATCATCCACAACCTCATCACCTCCCGCGCGGTGCCCGAATTGGTGGAGCACGACGGCGGCCGGCCGGTGGTCACCCGGGTGGGCCACTCCTTCATCAAGGCGGTCATGGCCTCAGAAGGTGCCGTCTTCGGCGGCGAACACAGCGCCCACTACTACTTCCGCGATTTCTATAATGCCGACACCGGCATGCTCGCCGCGATGCATGTGCTGGCCGCCCTGGGGTCCCAGGACCGCGCCCTGGGCGATCTGGCCGCCGAATACGAGCCGTACTTCTCCTCGGGGGAGATCAACTCCGAGGTCGAGGACAAGGATGCGGCGGTGGCCCGTGTCCTGGAACGTTTTTCGACGCAGGACACCGTGGTCGATAGGCTGGACGGCACCACGGTGAAGGCCACGGATGGATCCTTTTGGTTCAACCTGCGCCCCTCCAACACCGAACCCTTCCTCCGCTATAACGGGGAAGCCGTAGACACCATGACCATGGAACGCGTCCGCGACGCCGTCCTCACCCTTGTCAGGAGCAATTCATGAGCGAGAATCCCACGGAAAACCGGCTGGCCGAACTCGGCGAGGCAGCCCACCAGGACCTGAACAAGGTGCTCGGCACCGCCCTGGGCGTCGCCCGCGAGCAACTCGAGACGAACGGGGTCTTCCTGCCCTTTGCCATCGGTCTGGAGCCCGATGGCGACGCCGAAGGGGAGTTGCGTCTGCTGGCGGTCCAGCCCGATGAGGACGAAACGGATCCCGAAGCGGATGTCGACGCCGAAGCCATGATGGATGACCTGGTCACCTTGCTGATCGGGCAGCGCGAGAACTTCGTCGCCGTGGCCCTGGTCTCCGATGTGACCCTGCTGCAGGAAGAGGCCGACGCCGTCCACGCCCTCGCCGAGCACAGCCTCGGTGGCGCCGTGGCCATCATCCAGCCCTACTCCTCTCCCGCCACCGAAGGTGGCGAGTGGACCTTCGAGGACCCCGCTCCGGAGCCTGCCGAATTGCGGATCTGGGCCTGATCCGCAAGGACCGGGCGTCGACAGCATGAGGATCAACGCCTTTTCCGATGTCTGTCTGCGCATTCTGATGCTGTTGGCCGCCCGGTCCGAGGCCCTGCTGAGGACCCGGGAGATCGCCGTGGCGATCGACATCCCCTACAACCAGGTGTCCAAGGCAGTGCACAAACTCGGCCAGTTGGACCATATCGATGTCAAACGCGGGCGCTCCGGTGGCGTGCGGATCAACGAATCGGGTTTGTCCCTCGGCGCCGGCACGCTGCTGCGTAGCCTCGAGGGGCAGGGCGACCTCGCCGAGTGCACCACCACCGACGGCAGGCCCGCCTGTCCATTGATTGTCGGTTGCCGGCTCCGAACGGCCCTCGGCCGGGCCCAGGAGGCTTTCTACCAGGAGCTGGACCGCTGGCCGATCCGCGATCTGGCCACGTCCCCGGCATTGGCCGCCCTTCCTTTTCCCACCCTGCCGTAGCCGATTTGCCCATGTTTTCTACATGGCGTAGAAATGAATCATAATACTTGCGGATCAGACGCAAGTAATTCGTCCTCGAGGAGATCCGATGCTCTCAGAAACGTCCCGCCCCGTCGTCCAGGCGACACTTCCCGTGATTGGCGAACGGATCGGTGAGATCACCAAGAAGTTCTACGCCGGGATGTTTGCGGCACGTCCTGAACTCCTGGACGGCATGTTCAGCCGTGCCAACCAGAAGAACGGAGCCCAGCAGCAGGCCCTGGCCGGCAGCATCGCCGCCTTCGCCTCCCATCTGGTCGCACACCCTGATTCGCTGCCCGAGTCGGTATTGTCCCGCATTGCCCATAAGCACACGTCCCTGGGCATCCAGCCCGACCAGTACCAGATCGTCTTCGACTACCTCTTCGCGGCCATCGCCGAGGATCTGGGCGAAGCTGCCACCGACGAAGTCGTCGCTGCCTGGTCCGAGGTCTACTGGCTGATGGCCGACGCCCTGGTCAAGATCGAGAAGGGTCTCTACGCCGAACAGGCCAATGACCGGATCTACGCCCCGTGGAAGGTCACCTCCAAGGAGGCCTCCGGCCTGGATTGCATGACGTTCCGCTTCGAGCCGGCCGATGACACCGGCGTCTCCGTCGCCAAGCCCGGCCAGTTCGTGAGCATCCGCGTGCCATTGGCCGACGGTCTGCGCCAGTGCCGCCAGTACTCCCTCTCCGACAACGTCGAATCCACCACCGAGCGCGTCCTGACCACCAAGCTCGACGAAGGCGGGGAGGTCTCCCCCTTCATGCATCGCCATCTCGAGGTCGGCGACGTCGTCGAACTGTCCAACCCCTACGGTGACATCACCCTGGACATGGATGGCGGGCCGATCATCATCGCCACGGCAGGCATCGGTTGCACCCCGAGCGCATCGGCGCTGCAGTCGCTGGTGTCCACCGGATCGGACCGCCAGGTGCTGGTACTGCATGCCGAGGCCATGGAATCCAACTGGGCCCTGAAGGACCAGATGCTCACCGCCGTGGAACAGTTGCCCAACGTCGAGATCCGCCTGTGGCTCGAGGACACCACCGGTACCACCGAGGGCCTGCAGGCCGCCGAGGGGTTCATGAACCTGTCCGGCGTCGAGCTACCGGAGGATGCACGGATGTACCTCTGTGGCCCGCTGCCGTTCATGCGTGCGGTGCGCAGCCAAGCCATTGCCGCCGGCGTGGTACCGACCAACATCCACTACGAGGTCTTCGGCCCCGACCTCTGGCTCGCCGCCTAGGCACGAGCCCCCTGCCCCTGGAAGGGCACCACACCGGTGCGGCCCGCGGACTGGCTGAGCCAGGGCGCGGGGCGCACCCCCGCGTTCGCACGAGTCAGGATGACGAGGAGCATCCACGGTAGGTGGCGTCGTCGTTGCTTCCCGTGGGGGCTCAGGCCCCGTGCTGCAGCCCGGGGACCGGCCCGAGCCGGGGGTGGACCTCGCCGCCTTCGATCCAGGCACGGACCATCGCATTGAAGAACAGCGGATCCTCGACGCTCCATTGATGATGCAGGCCCGGTGCCAGGCGGAACACGGTGTCTGCGCGGAGGGCGGCGACATCGGCGAACCCCTTGCGCACCAGCGCCGGTTCACGGGCCCCGGCAACCATCATCAGGCGTTCGGTGTAGTCCCCCAGACCGTCGGGCAGACCGCCGGCCTGGACCTCGTCCAGCATCGCCTTCATGTTCTCCGGACGCAGGGTAAGCCCATGTTCGGAGTAGAGCCGACGGGAGTTCGCGGGGATCCCGAAGGCCCCGGCTTGGACCTTCCAGAACCATTCGGCATCCCCGAAACGCAGCTGCGCGGCCGTGGAAAGTCGCGTCCCCGCCCCCACCGGACGGATACCGGCTCCGGTGAACAGGGCGCTGGCGAAGAGTTCCGGGTGCCGGGCCAGCACGCGCAGGCCCACGACGGCGCCCAGGGACTGGCCGACCAGGTGGACCCGACCGTCCTCGACCTCTTCGGCAATGAAGGCCGCGACGTCGTCGGCGGCACTATCCAGCCCACGCCAATCCTCGTCGGCCCGGCCCCCGAACCCGGGCAGATGCGGGGTGAAGATCCGGTAGGCGGGGAAGGCCTTGACCTGCGGGTCCCACATCCAGTTGGCGACGTTGCCGCCATGCAGGAAGACCAGCGTCTGGGCCGGTTTGCCGTCGGTGCGGGGCCGCAGCGGACGGTGTATTTCCGGGTAGCCGGCCGGGTCGGGGCGTCCTGGGGCGGTGGGTCGCACCGTGGGGTGCTCGTTCATGGCAGGTTCCCTTCGACGGAGTCGAGCCAGAACAGTTCGGCGCCGACATGGGCGATGCCGTGGTCCAGGGTGGCGGCCATCAGGTAGCCGCGCCGATCGGTCAGGGCCGCCTCGTTCAATTCGCCGCGCAGCGCCCGGTAGGAGCTGTACAGATCCTCGGCTTCGGCACGACGTGCCGCCAGCAGCTCCAGGACCTCGTTGCGGTCGAGTTCCCCGGAGAAGAAGATCCGGCCCAGAAAAGGCTCACGAGCCGGCTGGCGGTCCAACGGTCCGGTCAGCCAGTCCTGCAACGCGTCCCGACCGGCCTCGGTGATGTGGTGTTCCTGGCGCGCCGGGTAGTTCTCCTGCGGTACGGTCCGCACCGTGGCCAGTCCTTCGGCAACCAGTTGGGCCAGGGTGCGGTAGATCTGCGCCTTATCGGCGTTCCAGAAGTGGTTGATGCTCGAGTCGAAGTGCTTCTTCAGGTCGTAGCCGGTCATCGGCGACAGGCTCAGTAGCCCGAGGATCAAACGTGCGAGGATCATGTCTCCATCATGCCAGCCTGCTAGGTGAACTATCGCCTATTGCTTCAGCGTGTGCGCACGCAGTGCCGGAGCAGTCCATGGCAGAACGCACGACGGGCGGGGAGCACCTGCGCAGACCACCAGGTGTTGGTCCACGGGATGCTCCCCGCCCGTCGTGTTCGTAGCCACGAAGCCGCCTAGGCTCCGAGGCGCTGCTTCAGCCCGGCCAGCTCGTCCTGCAGGGACTGCGGCAGGGACGGCCCGAATTTGGCGTACCACTCCTCGATGTCAGCCAGTTCCTGCTTCCATTCCTCGGGGTCGACCGTGACGGCCACTTCGAGGTCCTCGGCGGTGAACGAATCCAAGCCACTCAGATCCATCGACTCGCCGGTCGGCACCTTGCCGATCGGGGTCTCGCGGGCATCGGCGGTGCCTTCGATGCGCTCGACGATCCACTTCAGCACGCGGGAGTTGTCGCTGAACCCCGGCCAGGCGAATCCTCCCTCGGGAGTGCGGCGGAACCAGTTGACCAGGAAGATCCGCGGCAGCCGGGACGGGTCCGCCTTGGACTCGATCGAGTCCCAGTGGCGGAGGTAGTCACCGGCGTCGTACCCGATGAACGGCAGCATCGCCATCGGGTCCCGACGGACCCGGCCAACCGCTCCGGCTGCGGCAGCCGTGGTTTCCGAAGAGAGCGTGGAACCCATGAAGATGCCGTTGGTCCAGGAGCTGGCCTCGGTCACCAACGGGATGGTGGTCTTGCGCCGTCCACCAAAGAGAATCGCGTGGATCTCGACGCCCTCGGGGTTGTGGAACTCCTCGGAGAGCATGTCGAGCTGGTCGATCGGCGTGCAGAACCGTGAGTTCGGGTGCGCCGCCTTCGTGCCGGAGCCAGGGGTCCAGTCGTTGCCGAGCCAGTCGGTCAGGTGCTCGGGAACATCGTCGGTCATACCCTCCCACCAGACACCGCCGTCGTCGGTCAACGCGACGTTGGTGAAGATGGAGTTGCCCTTGGTGATGGCGCGCATGGCGTTGGGGTTGGTGCTCCACCCGGTACCCGGTGCGACGCCGAACAGCCCGTATTCGGGGTTGACCCCACGCAATTCGCCTTCCTTGCCGATACGCATCCAGTTGATGTCATCGCCCAGGGTCTCGGCCTTCCAGCCCTTGATGCTCGGTTCAAGCAAGGCGAGGTTCGTCTTGCCGCAGGCGGATGGGAAGGCCCCCGCCACGTTGTAGCTTTTGCCCTCGGGGCTGGTGAGCTTGAGGATGAGCATATGCTCGGCCAGCCAGCCTTCGTCCCGGCCCATGACCGAGGCGATGCGCAGGGCAAAGCACTTCTTGCCCAGCAGCGCGTTGCCTCCGTATCCGGAGCCGTAGGACCAGATCGCGCGTTCCTCGGGGAAGTGGACGATCCACTTCTCGGGGTTGCACGGCCAGGCGACATCGGTGTCGCCGGACTCGAGCGGTGCGCCCACGGAGTGCACGGCCGGAACGAAGAAGGCGTCGCTGGCTTCCATCTTGGCCAGGACGTCGTCACCGATGCGTGCCATGATCCGCATGGAGGCCACGACGTAGGCGGAGTCGGTGACCTCGACGCCGAACTGCGGGTGCTCCGCATCCAACGGGCCCATGACGAACGGGATGACATACATGGTGCGTCCGCGCATCGAACCGCTGAAGCGGTCCTGCAGGATCGGCTTCATCTCCTGCGGGTCCATCCAGTTGTTGGTGAACCCCGCATCCTGCTTTTCCTGGGAGCAGATGAAGGTGCGTTCTTCGACTCGGGCCACGTCCTTGGGGTCCGAGAAGGCGGCGAAGGAATTGGGGAACTTCGCCTCGTTCAGTCGCACGAGAGTGCCGGCGTCGACCAGCTCGCCAGTGAGGCGGTCGACCTCCTGTTGGCTCCCGTCGATCCAGTGGACACTCTCCGGCTGCGTGAGCTCCACAATGTCGCCGACCCAGGCCAGTAGCTTTGCGTGGGTCGTCGGTGCGGTCTGACGCTCTGCGTCGAGGACCGTTTGATCGGAGCGCTCGCTCATGTCCATTCCCTCCATTGGGTTAGTACTGGTCCTTCGATGCTAGGACGGGGTCACTGGGCTCCGGAGATGATGCTGATCGCCTCCAGCCCCGGTCGGGGACCCGGACGCCGTCCTTCCGCGGATTCTCGGGGTTTCACTCTACCTTACGGTGATTAAGATCACGTAGACCGGTCTAGTCACTTTTTGGCTGCCGGAGGACACCCCCTCGAGGACATCTCCGATTTTGCGTCGCCGCCAACTGTCTGTATAGTTATTCGAGGTCAGCGGCAGTGTCGCGGACCGAGCGCCCATAGCTCAGCTGGATAGAGCGTCTGTCTACGGAACAGAAGGTCAGGGGTTCGAATCCCTTTGGGCGCACCAATTAAAAAAGCCCCGCTTAGGCGGGGCTTTTTTGTGCCCTCCGCTCCTGCGGCGAAGACTACATGGTCGCTAATTGAACTGACCGGTCAGTTCGATTAGTATGATGGAGTGCTCATCGCAGACGAACTTTCCATCAAGGGCCGCCACGCGCCGCTCCTGGACCCCACCAGCCTCAAGGTAGCCTCCGGCGAGCTGCTGCTGGTCCATGCCGAGCCGCAGACCACCCGCACCGCCTTGGCCCTGGCGCTCAGCGCCCGCATGCGTCCCGACGCCGGCACGGTGGCCTGGGACGGCGACCCGGCACTGGACGTGGTGCGTGGCATCAGCATGATCGTCGACTCTCCCGAGATCAACGAACCCGAGGCCCATCTGAAGGTCAGGGACCTGGTCTCCGAGGATCTGGCGCTACACCCCGGCCCGTTCTGGCGCCGCAGCAGTATCGATGCCTGGCTTGAGCGCCGTCACATCACCCATCTGGCCGGCGAATTCGTCGACGCCATCGACCCCCTGGACCGCCAGCGGATCCTCACGCATCTGGCCTTGGAGGGGCACGACACCTCCTTGCTGGCCTTCGACACCCCCGATCGCCACGGCATCAACGACAGCGAATGGGTCGCCCATCTGGAACAGACGGCAGCGGGACGCCGGCAACCAGCGATCATCGCCGTCGTACGCACCGTCCCCGATGAATGGACCGGCCCGGTGGCCGAAGCCGGCGCAGACAACCTCCCCCACCCCACGGAGTCCCCCGAATGACCACCCTTCGCCTGGCCCTGTCCGAGCTCAAGCGCATGACCAGCGGCGTCCTGCCGTGGATGGCGATCATCGCCATGACCCTGGTCCCGCTGCTCTATGGCGCCCTGTACCTGTACGCGAACTGGGATCCCTACTCCCACCTGGACAACGTCGAGGTGGCACTGGTCAATGAAGACCAGGGCTCCCAGCAGGACGGCAAGGACCTGCACGTCGGGGACGAGGTCGTGGAGTCACTGCTCGAGGACGCGACCTTCGGGTGGAACATCGTGGATTCCGAGGAAGCCGCCGAAGAAGGTGTGCGGACGGGTGAATACGCCTTCGCCATGACCATTCCCGCCGATTTTTCCAAGAACCTCGCCTCCCCCGAGGACTTCGACGCAGCGAAACAGGCGATCCTGGAGATCACCACGAACGACGCCAACAACTACATGGTCGGCACCTTCGCCGATAAGCTCGCCGGGGAGGTCCACAACACGGTCGCGCAGGAAGTCGGCACCGAAACCGCGGACACCCTGCTCACCGGCTTCGGACGCATCCACTCACAAATGGCCAAGGCCGCCGACGGGGCCGATGATCTCCATGATGGCACCGTCAAGCTCGACGACGGGATCGGCACGCTCGCTGACGGGGCGAAGAAGCTGGACTCCGGCGCCAATAAGCTCGACGACGGCGCCCATCAGCTCAAGGGCGGAACCTCCTCCTTGATCGACGGCCAACAGAAACTGGTCGCCGGCACCGGGAAGCTGGCCAACGGGGCGGGCCAGCTCCAGGGCGGCGCCGACGAACTGGCCTCGGGGCTGGGCACCATGAAGTCCAAGACCGCCCAGTTGCCGCAGAAGACCCGCCAACTCGCCGATGGTGCCGCTTCGGCCCATGGCGCCGGCAAGGAGCTGGCCGCCGGCGCGGAGCAGGTCGCCGACGGCAACGAAGAGCTCAGCGCCAAGGTCGACAACGCCGCCGGCACCATCACTGCCCTGGAGAAGGACGCGGACCAGCGGATGCAGGACTCGGTCGATCAGTTGATCGAAGACGGAGTGATCACCGCTGACGAGGCCGAGGCGGCGCGCGCCTCGGTCAAGAAGCTGGGCGCCGATACCGGAGTGACGGCAGAGGCCGAGAAGACCCGGAAGGACCTGGCCAACGCCAAGGCCGATATCGACAAACTCGGCACCGGATCCCGCCAGGTCGCCGACGGCGCCAAGAAACTCAGCGGCGGGCTGGGCACGCTGGCCGGGGGCGCCGATACCCTCGCGGACTCCTCGCAGGCCCTGGCCAACGGGATCTCCGATGCCGCGGATGGCGCCAACCAGCTCTCGGCCGCCTCGGGCAAGCTCGCCAGCGGGGCTAACACCCTGCTGGACGGGCAGCAGGATGCCCTGGCAGGAGCCAAGAAACTCGACGGCGGTGCGGCGTCCCTCGTCGACGGCACCGTGACGCTGGCCGGCGGCACAGCGGATCTGCGCGACGGGATCGGCGATCTGGGCTCCGGTGCCGACCAGCTGGTCGACGGCTCCGGGACCCTGGCCGAGAAGCTGACCGACGGGACGAAGGAGGTCCCCAACCCCACCGACGCACAAAAGAACCAGGTATCAAACGTCATCGGCGACCCGGTGTCCGTGGATCGTGCGGATCAGGCCAGCGCAGGCACCTACGGCGAAGGGCTGGCCCCCTTCTTCATGACGCTCGCCGTCTGGATCGGCGCCTTCATCCTGGTCCAGATCATGCGCCCGGTCACCCAACGCGCACTGGCTTCCAATGCGGCGTCCTGGAAGATCGCGATCGGTGGTTGGCTCCCCTTCGTGTTCCTGTCGATGCTGCAGGCGACCGTGCTCTACGGGGTGGTGCTCTTCGGTCTCGGCCTGCAGAC
>RCNJ01000340.1_pt1 | contig 21284 bp, 16 predicted proteins | sample 2041171 | NCBI WGS metagenome assembly RCNJ01 (sample SAMN09708213, study PRJNA481090) | feces metagenome | biome: feces | host: Pygoscelis adeliae | place: Antarctica: Rookery Lake | collected 2010-03-01 | reverse complement strand
AAACGCCGTCCAGGGCAGCGACAGCAAGTCGCCGCCATCAAACGACACTCATAACAACGAGTGCCTATATGTAGGAAGAGACAGTGATACTAGAATAGAATAAGCACTTCAATACAAATCGATTAACACCTACTAAATTCCGTTGCTCCCCGCGCGCCCAACATTGTCGCTAGACCGACTTAATTGCAACATCCTTACTTGTAGGAGTCAGATCAACTCTACAACTGCTCTCCAGCTATTTAAATAGACTATTGTACACCTCCTGCCCAGTCCGAGTAAAACCACTTCTTGTGTTTAGCCTTCAGTATGCTTTTGAACTATACCTTTGAGTCCATGAGCCCTCTGTGTCAAGAATGACAGCGACTATCACTGTGAGATGTGTCAAGTTGACAGCCACGTCAACGACGCAAAGAAGATCGGCGTGAGAGAGTAAGACTGAGGGGTTGATAGGGTACGAAATACTTCGCTGAATAAGACTTTGTCCTCATAAACCTTGCTCTTGCCCTTGCTACAGCATTAATTTGTATCCTTTCATTATAACATCTACCATAGTTGAAATGAAGCGGGTCACTGTCCACACCTTGATTTGTCCGTTCTGCATAGCTCCCGCTGTTACACTCAACAAGATATGAAAAGAAAAGAAATGGAAATCCTTATCTATCAACCAATCTCTTACTATCTGTGCTTTTGGGCTGGTACCATGACCAATCCACCGGTTAGAACATTTGACCATCAAGCAACACGTGCTCTGACGGACGGATCGCAAGTTCTTGAACAGTTGCAACTAACTCATCAAGGATTGCGTCCACAAACGCTGAATCTCTTTCACTTCCGACCACTCCGACATGCATCTGGCCGTCTCGGACGAACGAGGCCGCCTTCAAAGGATGAGCCGCATCCCCATGTGGATTCAAAATCTCCACACTGCAAGTTCCCCCCGCGAAAGGCATGGTATCGAAATCTTCAAAGTCCTGATGATGGACGATGGAGTCGAAGAAGTGTACTTCTGATGACCATTGCGTGCGCTGCTTGAATATCTTTTCGAACCCGAGGAAGTCATGGGCCGCAGATTCAGCGCTTTGCCTCTGAACAAATCGCAAGAGGTCCATCGCTGTCCACTGGGACTCGAACGAGACTCTGATCGGGGTGAGCTGGTAACACGGGCCCATGACATTCTCCACGTTTGCTAGGTCAATGTTTCGGCCCGAAGTGACGCTGCGAAAAGTCACATCCGTTTTCCGGAGACGGCGAGCAAGTAACAGTGCCCATGCTGCGGTGAGCAAGTTCGCCGTGGTAATGTCTCCGAGGGGTTGGTGGATGTCGACGGGATTCGCTTGGAATATCGATTTGTCCGTGGGCTGTGCTGATGTTCCGTCTAGAACGGACAATAATGAGCCGTTCAGAAGATCGCTCCAGTAATTTAGCGCTTCGGTTTGGACACGCTCATCGCAAATTCGTGCCATGTACGATGAGAATGGCTCAAAGTCGATAATATTTTCTCCAGTGTACAATCTCTCCAAATCTCGAAGCAGTCTGGGTAGAGACATGCCATCGTACTGAGCGTGGGATAGGCCTATGATGAGGCAATTTTGGCTATCGTTGCCTTCGACATGGAGCATTTTGAGGAAGGATGATCCTAGTTGGAAGTTTGGTTCTATGTGCTCCATGCAGAAGTTGCTGACGTGTTGCTCAAGATCCCCGTCAGCCCGTTGCATGGTCACAGGAGCATCTAGCTTATCCACGACAACTTGAAAGAGGGTCGATCCATGTTCGATGAAGACGGTGCGCAGAATGTCGTGGGTCTTCACCAGGTCATTGCAGGCGCGAAATAATTGCTCTCGATCGATGCTTTTGTCGAGGTACAACATGGTGTATTGTATAGAGGTTCGCGGTACCTGGATGGTTGCCCTGACGTCGAGTGCCTGGGTATCTGTCACTGGAGATACATCTCGGATAGACCAACACGGATCCGCAAGCTTCGGCCGGACAATCTCGGACAAGAATAGTTCGACGTCCAAACAGCCCAGCGTCGAAAAAGGCCTGTAAGACTGAGCCTTCGTTTTGGACACTTGGTCCACTTTCAACACTTTGGCCGCGTCACCAAGACGCATGTGCTGAAATATATCGGCCACTGTCAAACTATGCCCTTGTTCACGGAGATTTGACACCAATTTCATCGCCAAGACGGAGTCGCCACCGAGGCGGAAAAAGTTGTCGTCGATGTCAATCTGCTCCGGACTGATTCCAAGTATCTTCGCCCAGGAAGACCGCAGTATATTCTCTGTAGCTGTCAGATTCGCTTGCGCTGAGCATTTCGTCCACGCCTCCTTTAAGCTTTCACGAAGATGGGTGAGTAAGTGGTGTGGAATCCTCGAGGCTAGTTGATTTAGCACACTGTGGTCGATTTGTCCCATCGAAGTAGGCATTTTGTCAACCACGACGTAAGCACAGGGGACCATGTATGATGTAAGAGAGTCCTGGATTAATTTGTCGAGCTTCTGTAGTGCTACAGCAAGACTGATGGGAATTATGGCACATATAACCGCCTCGAAGCTTTGCGGGTCCGACGCGTCGCAAGTTATGTCGTGCGTCGCCGACATGAGCTCAACACTGTCTTCCTCAGAAGGCTGTTGCTCTATGAAGACAATGAGCTCTTGCTCCAGCACCCGCCGAGTGCTGTCTGACGAAGATTGGAATACGGCTGCGGCGGCACGAATCGTTGGTGGGAGCTGTCTTGTGATGTGAGCTTCGAGATCTGCGATATCCACTGCATGGCCTTGGACTGGTACGACATTCTCCTTTCGACCAAGAAGTGTTAAGCTGCTATCCTCTCGTAATTGAACCATATCGCCTGTCGGTTGCACTCTTCCCGTCCGACCAGCAAACGCAGAGCTTCCAGCCACGAGCCAGATTGGAGATTCAATAGTTTCGCCTGAAAGTAAAGCCCCTTCAAGCCAGAGCTCGCCAGTACAGCCAATGGGCGACAATCGAGATGGGTTTCGCGGATCACACACCCAAGAGATCACCGCAGGAGGGTAGGTCGATCCTTGCTTGATGCTTGCATCAGCTCGAAATCTTCCGGATGACTTATCTAAGGACAATGGGGGAATCTGGTTCCATCGCCAGATCTGGTTCAATTCGTCCTTGGGAAGGCACGATATCTCGTCGATTCTTCTGGAAAGACCTGCCATCAACTGCAAACAAGCCACTTCTAGCTGCGCAAGGATCCGTTCCATTTGTGTGACCTCAATCAGGCTGCTGTCAAAATTTGCGCAGACTCTGAAGCCACCCTTTTGTATCCCACAGGCCAGCATAAGCGGATACGGATTGAAATGGAGCGCTTCACGTACGGCATCTCCTTGCTTAAAACCTAGTTCGCCGCCCTCGTACTCTGGTTCTGGCTGAATGACCAAGCCTGTGCCGGCTTCGCATGCATGTTGGGCATCTCGGCTGACCTTTCTGATGTTTTGCATCCCCATATGCTGATACGCTGTACGGGCTAATATGCCTTGCTGTACGGTCTGTAGATAGGATTCAACAGAGCTCGTTCGGTCGATTGGTATGCGAACAGGTACCGTTGCGATCAATGGACCTACAATGTTTTCGACTTCCGCCAACGGAATATCCCGACCTGTGAGCGTCTCACCGAACACGACATCATCGCTTCCCGTGTATTGTGACGCCACGAGCGCCCATGCGCCACGAACCAAAGTTGCCAATGTGAAAGGCGATCCGGTAAGTGTCTCGAGGAGTATGTGATGCTCAATCATGGCATCCGGAGTTGGCATGTAGTCCCTAGAGGGCAGACGCGGGAACTGAGGTCCGACAGCACCTTTCAATTCCCGTCGCCAAAACTCCTGCATGGCGACTTCATCTGTATTGCGCACATATTTGACGAAGTCCCTCATCTGTGTGCGTGTCTCGGTGAGCTGATCTTGCAAGGCATTGCGGACTTTTTCAAGTAATAATGGCTCCGACCATCCATCGTAGAGTACGTGATGAACAGTCCAGACCATGTATCGCTCGCCATTGTTTGGATGGTTGACAATGGCATATCGAGCCAGACTTTGTCCAAGATTCATCTTCTCGTTCCGATCATTCTCGAGATATTGCGCTAGATCGGTCGGTTGTCTCCAAGAGATGCTTTCCTTCAGTACAACTTGCTGAAGGCCAGGCTGTTGGAGCTGGGCTACGCGAGTGCGCAGGATAGGGCTTGCTGCGACAACCTTTTCCCATGCATCTTTCCAGGCACCGAGACCGATATGCGACGGAATACATGCGAGTCTCTGAGCGACGTACGTCTTGGCGGATTTGATCGAGAAGGTAAACAGTGACTCTTGCGTGGGTGTGCACGGGTAGATGTCTTCGATGGCTGTCCGATTAATTCCACAAGCGTGTGATGCTTCGAGACAGGCGCTCTCGACAGTTTGGGAGATCATAGAAAATGCTGGCGCTTCTATCCATACTTGCAAGTCGCAAATGTGGACAACGCCGGCCATCGCTGAGAGTGTGGCGTTGCCAAAAATGCTGGCGACAGTGAGATCGAAACCTTGCGCTCTACAGACAGACACAAGTCTCATTGCCGTCAAGGAGTCACCACCTAGTACAAAGAAATTATCTTCAGGTAGAATAGCTTCTGGGTCAAGCTTCAATGTCTCGCTCCAGGCCAGCCGCAAACGTTGCTCAAGGTCACTCAACTGCCGAGGAGCGGTGCTCGCTGTGCCTTGATCCAGTTGCCGCAAGTCGACTGTTGCACCAAACTGTCTGAGTCGTTTGCGATCAGTCTTGCCGGAAATCAAAGCAGGAATATAATTGACTGGTATATATGCGGTTGGCACCATATATCGCGGCAAAACCTTGGCCAGATCTGCATCCGCTTTCGACAGCGTTCTGCGCTGCTCGCCAATGAGTTGGGCGGATCTTAGATCCGTATGTTCATGTCCCTTCGTGGACTGGGACGCAACAAATGCCACCAAGGTAGGTTGGCCTCCGGATCCTAGAGGAACAATCACCTCGGCAATCACGCTGGTTTCCGAAGGCAGTCTGGCCTTGAGCTGGCTCTCTATCTCCCCGAGTTCGACACGCTGTCCACGCATTTTGACTTGCGTATCTTTTCGCCCAACAAAGACAATGCCTCCAGAACCATCAGGATCATATTCCCCAAGGTCCCCAGTCTTGTACAGACGCCCGCGACGGCCAGCGTAGCCTTTGTGGCCCGCGATAAGCCACGGTAGATCCTCGACGAAGGCCGCTGCGGTTTTGTCGGGATCATTCAAGTAGCCTTGTCCTACAATCGGACCCTCGACAAGCAACTCGCCTACGGCGCCGACTGGCATTAGCGATTGATGGTCGTTTGCATCGGCGATCCAAATAGCTGCTCCATTGCCTTGTCCAATGGAGACATAGTCTCTTCCTGTGGCAGCACTGCTGTTCACTGTGCACCCTATCGTGCATTCGCAGGGACCGTAACCTATGATAATCCTGGTGGCTTCACCCCAGAGTGTAACATCTCTCGCTGACGCTGCCTCTCCTCCGAGGCCAAGACCACTGAGCGATGCTACAACATCCGTGTCCAATATCCGGGCCACTGAAGGGGTTAGGCCTGCGTAGTTAACCTGCATTCTCCGCATCACTCCATTTATGTCGTTTAGTCGATCCTCGTCGGAGGGAATGCAAAGGCAGCCCCCGTTTCCCAAGGTTAAAAGCATGCTGTCGATGCTGACGTCGAACGCATAGGACGCAAAATCAAGAACTCTCGAGTTATCCGTATATCCAACTGCCTTTGCTCGAGGAATGGCACTGCTTGTATACGTTTCGTGAGAAATTTTGACTCCCTTCGGATTGCCCGTGCTTCCAGAAGTGAAGATTATGTACATAAGGGCTGATGTTAGTACGGTAATTAATTTTGGAATGACTTGCGAATTTAAGGAGGGCGGGAATGTGTCTGCTTCCAAAACTATAAGCTCTCCACTGGGCATGATCGATGTCGACAATCCGTGCTGCTTGCGGGACGTCAGCATTCTCTTTGCGCCCACTTGTTCCACCATGTTTTGAAGGCGGGCAAGCGGAAGCGTTGGGTCCATCAGCACGAAGGTTGCCCCTGACTTCATGGCCGCAAGCACGGCGACGATTGTCCATTTTGATTTCTCAAAGCACACAGGTAGAACATCATGTAGCTCGACACCCATTTCTTGGAGCGAGTACGCTACCAACGTGGAATACCGTTCAACTTGGGCGTACGTCAAGTTTCCATCCCAGGATGAGATTGCCACCTTGTCTAAAGATCTCTGAGCTTGTTCGACAATCATGTCGTGGATGCAAAAGTCGTAGGATGCAGGCAGTATGTGATTCCACCCCCATACCTGGTTCAGATCACTTGTGGTCGGCCGAATACAGTCCTCAATGGACGTATCAGGATTCGAAATGCAAATTTTGACGGTGTCGACCAGTGTCTCGATGTGTCGGGTCACTGTATATTGCGGAATATTTTCGGAGTACCACACTGGACGGATCTCGAGGAGATCATTACTGAAGCGTATTTCGAGGTGAAGCACACCCTTTGTTCATCGCGATCAGCCACTTCACTTGGTAACCAATATGGATCAATCACTCACCTTATCTTTAGCTTCTTCTGACGTTTGGGACATAGAACTAGTGCTCAAGAGGAGCGAGCCAGGACCGGACATGGCTGTACACTGACTTGGTGCTACTATCATGATGTGGCGAGAGATTTTTGCAGCAATCTGCGCGACATTACTTTGTAATCCTGTCATTACTTCATCCGTCGACAGAGACCTTTTTACTGGCTCATGCTCAAAACCATTTCCTCGACCGTTGTAAGCCCAATCATAAGATATCCGGCTGCTTTCCTTGGTCCGCAAGAGCACGATGAGCCAGGATAAGAGCAAAATTTCTTCCCTCATGCCTGTCGGTGTGGAGGTTTGGTCAGGTGCAAGACCGACGATTTTGAATGACCTGAAGCCGCCGCCATCTGACTGACCCGTAGACAATGTGTTGGCAGATTCATTTCTTGGGTGATTTTGGCCGTGTATGTCATCAACATGTATAAATTCCATCGTGACGGCAGTCCGGCTTGTCTGGTGTTGAAATCCTGGCGCAGTTTGAAATTGGGAGAAAGGGTTGGACCGTCACCGTTTGTTTAATTCACTGGAGCTTTGCACGAGTCGAATGCATTTGAAGTGATACATTATTATATAGTTAAGCAGCCAGGGTTATGTCAGCATTTTCCTCCACTGGCGAATGAGCCGCAAAGTAAGATGAATTACTCCGTACAGGCACTGTATAAATTTCGACCGAGATCGGCCATTGTGGGTGGCTCATGTTTAAGATTTACCGATATGGTAGACAAACGGAATGGGATTTCAGATTCAACGTAACTTTGGGATGGAGCCTATTAAGGTGTGCACTTAGTTGTCCAGGTTGTTTCAGCACAATGACAAGGAAGTATCCACGGAGTTCAGGGTACTGTAAGATATTCCGTGGATACAGCATGATACCTGCTCCGTAATTAGCAAGCGGGAAGCTAGTTTCGCCTAGTACATGTATCTACTGCGTAAGGGAGGATCCACCGCCAATTAAGCAAGGTCACCAAAGTCACCGGATCTGATTAGATTTCTTTGGCCAGGGGTCAAGGGGATCTGATTAGATTGTCGTGCGGGGCAATGAACCCGCCGCCCATGGTTACGCTAGCCAGCTCTAAGCAAGGTTACCAAGGTCATAAGATCTGATTAGATTTTCTTGCCAGGACACAGGCCAATCTGATTAGATTGCATTTTTCGGCTCAATCCTAAATGTGGACCCACCGCCAATAGGTACTGTACTGTACAGTACGCTTGCCAGCACTAAGCAAGGTTACCAAAGTCGCCTGATCTGATTAGATTTTCTGGCCAGAACACAGGCGGATCGGATTAGATAGGCCCGTTGGCACAAACCTAATTCAGGCTAGGCCAGGTCAAGGTCAACGCACGGGCGGCATACTCTAGTCTCGGCAATCACTACCTCTTGAGGATGGTGCTGCCATACGAGGGTACTGGCGTACTCGGTATACTCCGCATACCCCATATATAGGTTACATTATCGAAACTAACATTATTTTGCTAAAATCCCTTTTACTTACTCCACACGCTGCACTTGGTCGTATTTGGACTTTGTTGGTCACATGAAACCGATCCCGGACACATTACGATTTGGTAATGAGCCTGGTTCGTGAAGGCCCCGACAGATACATAACCCATTGCCAGGCACGAGTTTCTCACTGGTAACTAAAACAATTTTCGTTTGATTCCAGTGACACCTGAAGATTGCGTATCCTGCCTACGTTTCAATATGCATTCCAAATTCTGGCCTAAAGGGGGCCTCCAGGGTACTTTGCATCATTATGTACGTTTCAGTCCTCCCATTTATCAATTATTCATTATCGTAGAGATAGTAGCTAACAAGATGCGGAATGTAGACGGAGACTCTCGTCACATTTGAATATACTTCCAGAACCGTCCGTAAACCTCACAGTCTTCTCTTTATTGGAGGTCTGGGAGATGGCCTCGCAACAACATCCTATATGGCTGATCTCGTACTCGCGTTACAGCCAACGGAATGGTCACTCTTCACCCTGAACCTCACATCCTCTTATCAAGCCTGGGGTCTTGGACATCTTGACAGAGACACGGATGAGATTGCCCAGTGTATACAATATGTCAAAGATTATAAGGAACCCAAATTTGGCAACGGCAAGGTTGTCCTCATGGGCCACTCTTCCGGAAGTCAAGGTGTACTGCACCACTTATGTCGACCAAATCCCCACACAAGCACCCCAGCGTTCGATTCTGAGCTCCACCACATCAAACGTCTGGCACTCGATGGGGCGATTATGCAAGCTCCAGTGTCCGACAGGGAAGCAATTCTCTGGGTCTTAACCGAGGGGATCGGAGGCAAGTCGCCCAGCGAGGTTCGAGCAATATACGAGAGGCTGGAAGCAATGGCGGTGGAAGCTGGTCGTCATGAGAAATCCTCCGACACCCTGCTACCTTTATGGATGACCTCTCAGATTGGCTATCCACCCAATGTTCCAATTAGCTGTCGAAGATTTTTGAGTCTCAACAGTCCGGAAAGTCCCCAATTACCCCGGGAGGATGACCTGTTCAGTTCAGATCTGGGCGCCGAGCAGCTAGGAAAGACCTTTGGGATGATCAAACAGCAGGGACTGTTGAAGCACAAGTTGATGGTCTTGTTTTCGGGAGCGGACCAATCAGTTCCAGATTGGGTTGAAAAGAAGAAATTATTATTGGGGTGGATGAATGCCACGGATCACAATGGAGAAGACCAGATTTGGGATCAAGACCACAGTGCGGTGATACCTGGTGCTTCTCACGCGTTGAGCAATGATGATCAAGCTGGGCCTCGGAAGGATCTTGTCAAGAGGGTACTGGGATATTTACAGACATTAGAAAGTGTGAAGGAAACCCACTAAATTCAATGAACACTAGGATTTACGAGGCAGCGTAAAATATATGACACAAGACACACCTTGGGAAGGAACCCCCTATTGAATAAATTATTCTTGGTTTATCAGAGGTAGATATGTATCTCTTGGCCTTCCTCGCCCATGTCAATGTCAGCATGTCTCTCTTGTCCGTCGTCTCTCGTCTTAATGATCAGAACGGTAGTTTAGACGGGGGACTCGAAACTGCAGATGAGTCAAGCCATAAGAAAACCGAGGCTGTGGATTGCTGTTTCAGGATCTCGACGATAACACTAGGTCGGGATTCAGTATTGATCCTGGTAGCTTGAGCCGAATCGGCAGATTTCTCGAAACAACAAGTGGGGACACAGGGGAAAGTCAACAGAGAGTACATCGGAAAAAGCAGGCGAATCGAAGGGAATTCTCGCAGTGGCCATCGAAGGTGCGTGCGAGTGCAAGGCCTGTATTTATCAGATGCGACATAGGTGCATGGGTGCATGGGATACACGAGATACATGAGGTACTTGCAGCTCTAGCTGCTGTGGTGAAGCCGGGAAAAACTCAAAATGTGCACAGTCGAATAGAGTAAACCACTGTATGTCACTCCGTGATACTCGGTGACACCCGTGCAAATTTGTAAATAAATTTCAAAACTTTAGCCTTATGATATGGGTAAAATCACGCCATCGCTCTTTACGATTGTTCTAGACTGATATGGATGCAATCACGCCATGACCTACTCCACTTCACGATTGGTTAGTCGGCGGTGGGCAGCCAAGGCGTAGTTGTTGTCGGTCCAAAACTCCTAACGGAGCAGGAGGTACACAACACATACTTGCAGTATGCATGAACAGTATAAAAGATTTGTTATTTGATAGACTCGCATCACTCCCTACACGCCCAACCATTATCACTCATTCAATCGTCTATCAATTGCACGAGCACGAATCTCTTCCCTATGCAGAAGGCAACCAGTTCCTCACAATACTCACAAAGCATTCAGGATGTCTAAATTTCATACTATTCCAAAATGTATGCCATCAGTTTTGCCTGTATATTCACGAAACATTCTTTCATCAGTTCACTTTAAACATCACCATCCTTTCTCTAAACCTTTCCATCCACAATCCTTTGCGCCACATCCCTCAGAACATGTTTCTTCACCTTCCCACTCCCCGTTTGCGGCACCTCACGAAGGCCCACCTTCTTGTCGCCCAACCAAAAAATGTGTGCTGGCGCTTTATGCCTTCCCATGACTTTTCTGACCCACGATTTGAGCTCCTCGTCTGTCGGTTTACACACTCCGGAGGCAGCTGCCAAGGATGAGGAGAGCAGGAATGCCCCAACGACCTCGCCGTACTTGACATGGTTGATGCCGACGACTGCTGCGCGAAGGATGTACCCGGATGGGTGAGCCACAAGGCGTGATTCGATTTCGAGGGGGTAGATGTTTTCGCCGCCTATTGCAGGTCAGTTTCCATTCCCAAATTTCCCTGCCATCACTATTTACGCCATAAACTTGAAATGAGTTGTTTTCCGTACCTCGAATGATGATATCCTTATACCTCCCCGTAATAGTGCAGTACCCTGCCTCATCAAACAACGCCTCGTCCCCTGTATGCAGCCATAAGATACCCTGCTCGTCTCTCACCATCACCTCCGCTGTCTTCTGCGGATTATTCCAATACCCCTTCTGCAGCGAATACCCCGCCATGCACAGCTCCCCTCTTGTCCCCAGCGGCACAATCCGCCCCTTCGCATCAACAATTTTTGCATGCAGGTGCGGCAAGATCCTCCCGACAGTGGTCAACCGTCGCTCAATTGTATCATACACAGTGGCATTGAAGCACGTCGGCGACGCCTCGGTAAGACCATAACTGCTCGTGAACTCGCGCATGTTGAGCTCAGCAATCATGCGCTCCATCAAGGGCTTCGGCACCGGCGCGCCTGCCACGATGCCTGTGCGGAGGTTGGGGCAGGACCAGTCAGCAGGACGGGTGAGGGAGAGGACCTCCTCAAACATGGCGGGGACGCCGTGTAGGGCGGTGCAGTTTTCGGAGGAGAGCGAGGAGAGCACGTCGGGGGCGGAGAAAGTCGTGCTGGGGAGAACGATGGTGGCGCCGTGAGTGATGCAGACGAGGAGGCCGAGAACGAGACCGAAGCAGTGAAAAAGAGGTGGGGGGCAGCAGAGGATGTCACTGGGGGTGAAGGACATGCGGTTTCCTATTGAGCGGGCGTTGTTGATCATGTTGCTGTAAGTTTGTTAGCTATATGATTGCCTTTAAATCGGTCACCGAGGGTAAGTAAAACACTTACTGGTGAGTTAGCATGGCTGCTTTGGGTTGACCAGTCGAGCCACTGGTGTATTGTAAATTGCAAACATCGTGAGGGGCTACTCCTAATCTCGCACCTTCAAAATATTCGTCTGATATCTGTGCAGCTCCCGTCTCTATAACATCACTGTAGCTCGGGAATCCATCAACATGTCCTCTGAGAATCACCAGACTTCGCAATGCCTTCAGAGACATGTTATCCGCTGGATTTTGACCTATTTTCCGCAATAGTTGGGTATTATCGTGACGGCCGTACTTCTCTTCTGCGAACAACACCTTGCACTCTAAGAAACAGAAGTTAGGACGAATAATTCACAATTATTAAGCTCCAGAGACTTGCCAGAGTGGTTCAGTGCATACTGCGCTTCATCAGCCGTATATGTGCTGTTCAGCACCACAAGTACACAACCAATATATCCCGCCGCAAAGAAAACAGCGACGTACTCCTCGCAATTGCCCGCCAAAATCCCCACGCGGTCGCCTCCACGCACTCCCAATGCCAGCATTGCCTTTGCCGACTTCTTGCTGCGCTCCTGTAAATCCGCGTATGTCCATCTTGCACCTGTCCATGGCACAACAAGACATTCCTTATCGCCTCGGATTTGGCACTGTTCATCCAATAGCTCTCCCAGTGTCGAGTCAATGAGCGCTGGTTCCAGAGCGCCGTGGACGAGTGATAAGTTGCTCGAGTTAACTAGTGGCGTTCCCAGGAGATGATGTGTGGTTTGTCGCAGCCGCTGGAGGGCAGTCTCTGGGTTCGCCATATCATAAATATAGGTAATGGTGATCAAAAAAGAACGTATATGCGGCCGGGGGTCTTCGAATAATATCTCTGACTCAGTTCTATATGCTGGGTCTAATCTGGACTTTCGATATTATTTCGAGCCCTTATTCCACCGAGATCGGTACATGTGAGACGTCTACAGCAGAAGCATTTTCTTCCGCTCGATCCAGTACGAGGGCACCACGGCACTCAGCTCGACTCCCTCTGTCAGTCTCATCTCACTCATCTGCCGCACTACAAAAACATGTTTACTGCCCATGTCGTAGTAAGGCTTGCCCCACGGCATTATGGGCATCATCTTCCCAGATTGGTCGCTTCCTCTCTGCAATATCGTGTACGGAGAGAAGTATCCCTAGAGCTAAAGCGCGTCATCTGATAAGGGTTATCTGATCCGCTTTCGACTAGGATCTAGGCCTACACTAGGAAACATTCCTTGTCTAGTCGTCTCATGTTTACCCGCTCTACTTTGTATACGGGGGCATGACACGTACTCCCTGTCCTTTTTCTTAGTGGGTCGCAAGGAAGTGGGTGGCCCCCTATAAGATGGAGTGTGATGTTGCATTATTACGTTCTTAGTGTAAAGTAGGGAACCTGTCAGTAACCTAGCAGTTTATATTCTCACTCCCTTTTCCTTTTTCTTCCTACCTCAGTCTCTCTAGCTTGTAAATGAGCCGGATGACTATTGTGAGCGCACGGCAGGGCGTCATGGTTATTGGTGGTTGTATGTGTTCGTTGCGTTCGGCATTGCCCGCTGAACAGACACATTTTAAGGGTTGCAACCTCCTCAATTACTGCTATTGTCGCTCTAGCAAGGTTCTATTATCTATTGTCCCTCCAAGCCTTTCGCAGCCAGTGGGAAGTCTTACAGCTGTTCATCCACGTCGAACAGTGGTCTGAGTGCCACCCAACATAAGAGAATGGCTTGATATTAACAGACACATTGACGTAAATAACGACTTCATTTTGCTACAAATATCTACTATTTAGCTTTCATATTGTGAAACGCTGAATGAATCGTGATTTTGACGCTGAAAACTGTGGTTTAATCTACTTGCTCACTGTCTGTCATCACCCTCTTATACTAGTCGAACCGTCATGCCAATGTCCAAGGTAGAGTAGTATTATACCACGAGCAATACCAAAGCAAAGCAAATGAACTAAGTATATGCAATTTCGGTCATCTACAGCTTAGATCGTAGCGTTGCGCTCTGCTCCCCGCCGAATATAGATTGTACCAACTCTCCGCTTCGGACAGCTAATATCGAAAGAAGGGTGTCGCTCAGCTGCTCATTGTCAGTACAACCATCCAATATCAAATGATGGGTAATTAGTTATGAGGAAAACTTACACCGTGCGTACCCTCATTACAACCTTGGAGCCAAACGCCCGCATTCTCCGCCACCTTCCTCTCGTCGAAATCAACCTTGTAATCCCTCCGAATCGGAAATTTCGCGCCCTCACCCTGATGGCCTTTAGACAGCAGACCCCTTGTGCTCTTGAGCATATCCTCATGCGCGTTCCTGACGTAGCCCGTGGCGAAAAACACCGCATCGACAGCCATATCCTCAGCGCCCTGGCCCACGGCGCCATCGTCGCGCAACTTCTGCAGTTGCAGGATAATTTTCTCTTCCCCTTTTTCCCGCACTGTCCGTGTCTTGATGACCTGTCTATTATTCTTGATCCGGAGCTTCCAGTCGGCTGCACTGGGGATCATGAGCTTCTGCACGTACAGCTTTTCGTAGAGATGCTCTAGCAGGCCGAGGCGCACGACGCCGTAGTTGGTGGCACGATCCATCGCGATGGCCTTGGTTCTTGCATCAGCTCCTTGACGGTAGATGTCGTCCACACGGTCTGGGTCAAAGACCTCATTGACGAACGGCGAGTCGTCGCTTGGCCGCAACGCCGACCCTCTGATGACAAGAGTCACTTTCGCATTGGGATATCGCGACGGCAAATCGTTGTATATTTCCGCCGCGCTCTGACCACTGCCGACAACTGCCATATGGTAGGGTTTTGACTTGTCCGCGAAAACCTCGTTGACTTTCATTGAGTACTGGGACGAGTGGATGGCTCTTCGATGATCGCGTGGGAATTCTTTTGGAATAGCTGCCTTTCCTCCGACAGAAATCACCACATGTCTTGCCAGTCTCGTCGTGATCTCATTCGTCTTGATGTCTCGCGACATGACGCGGAATTTCGTGACTTTGCCATCTGGAGCAACGACATCCGGGACAACGTCAACGACTTCCTGTCCGTAGGAAACGACCCCGCTCTGGTCAAAGTGGCTGGCACACCAACGCAAATAATCCTCATACTCATATCGCGTTGGTAAAAAGGTGCCGAGGTTGATGTAGTTGTTGAGCCGGTTCTGCTGATACAGATAATTGAGGAAGCCAAAATGAGAACGAGGGTTCCGTGGAGTAGCCAGGTCTTTGAGGAAGGATATTTGCATCTTGGATCCTGGCAACTGCATACCCGAGTGCCATGCAAACTTGGCCTGGCGCTCCAGGAAAGACACTTTGGGGTTGAAGCCGAGCGTGGCAGAGTTCTCTTCCTGCAAAGCAATGGCTACTGCCAGTGAGGCTGGGCCAAATCCGATGCAAATCAAATCCTGGACTTCATCTAGACCGGATGTCTTGAGTGTATTCATGGAAGCGATGGGTGGGTAAATCCCAGGTTGCCCTTGCTGCACATCATGGTTGGATGTGGCCGGAAAATGGCGAAAAGATTCCGTGGACTGGATTTCCGAGTCAACCGTCATATCTTGCACCTTCATCGTCGTCACAGTGGATGGCATGGCGTTGGCGGATGATCGAAAGTTTTGACTTAAGAATCAAGATCTCGTTGAACATTCAACAACAAAGGTTTTAAGGACGTAGGAGGTTCCTATTTCTGCGACGTTCAGCAAGCAGCAAGCCGAAGTCTTCCGCAACCAAGTCCAAAAGTACGAGGTCCGACGGAGGAAGAAAGAAAAAAGAAGAGAGAAATGCGAATGGGTCGGACAAATCCCACTTAAAAAATTAATTGTGAGTATGATCGAGTGACGCACGCCATGATCGGAGGCGGCCATATCTTCTGGTCTTAATCTTAGTCGTATTAACGTAATTTGGCCATATCAGACCATCGCTGCAAGACTGCTTAAGAGTAGGTAGTAAGTATCATGCGAGGCTCCTTCGTTTTCTTCCTTAATGGAGGCCGCAGAGCGGGCGTAGTCCCTGTGGAGCACATACACCGTCGAGTAGTGCATCTGATTAGATTAATTGTATTATTTTTGATATCGGGATCTGATAGAGCGGCAAGCGATGAGGGGGTGAAGGGGTGAGGGGGTGAGAGGAGACGAAGAATAGACAGGGTTAGATGTGGGTTGGTTTCTGGACAGGGGGAGGGTGAGAGTAGAGCGGGTCGGCCTACACACCTGGATGAGGTATTTCGCTACGGAGCACGGGGTATACTGTACTGAGAGGCCTCTGAACCTGAATCCACAGTTCCCCATAATTAATGCTATGAGGACGAAAAATATACGGTATCTTAAAATCAGATAAGATCATCTGATGGAAATATGATCGCATGCTTCCGGGCCATTCCATGTACATAGATTTTTATGTTTTTTATTTTTTTTATTTTTCTCACCGCCATCAGCCTGAATCCTTGCCTGCTTGTGATGATACCCTCGACTCCACTTCTGGGCTGAAAAAATGAAGAGCCGGACTAGGTATTAATTTGGCCGGTGCCAGTTCCGCGGCTGATGCCACATTCTAGGCTGGGCACCAGTTCTCACTGAGAAAGATCTCGTGTTGCGCATTTGGAAGCGCTTGCTCCCACTTGGCCCTCCTCTCACCCCGATAAATACGGCGCGAGAGGGAAGCGCCCTCTCATTTGCAGAAACACAAGCCTCGTCCTGTCGACAACGCAATGTGACTTCGAGGCACGCCCAATTGCCTGCCCCGTCTCACCCATGTTGTCGATCCGACTCGGTGGAATTTTGTACTGATCCTCAGTCTGTCATATAACTCCAACGTGTCTATATAGTCGTCCGGGTCCTTTTCAATAACCCGCTCGTTCTCGATGCCAAACACGAACTTTGAGCGAAGATTTGGATACCGCTCGATAAGCCGGAGGTGTCAGTTCCTCCCAATCGTCCCTGTGATCCCACGAGCTTTTTGTAGCCCCTGGGCCATAGCTCTCAATTGAAAGATTTGGCAAGGTCAGCCCCAGTATACAAGAAGAATCAACCGATCGTAGAGTGCGTCTTCTGTTGAGAATGATGGCATGTACTGAAGCGAGATATGTCTGTATGTGATCATTCTAGAATCAGTTTGTACAGGGTCGTTATTCCCTACGGCGTTTCCGTTTTTGGTAGAACTCGGCCAGAATAAAAGAGTCGTATCCGCAGTTTAGACAGTATCTTCGATAGTCAATTCAAATCGGTGATCAAGTTTCAACATCTTTTCTTCCCCGGCCGAACACAGCATCTCGTCGGCACTCTTTGCTTTTGCGCTCTTTCTGCCGTTCAGCCTATATCGCAACGTCAATTCGGGGAGGTCGTAATGCAACGCGATCTTCCGTTGCGTTCCCTGGTTCGATTTAAATGCGTGGAGGGCGAGCTCGATGCGCTCTTCTCGGGAGGTTTCGAAGCCGGTGAGCACCAAATCGGTGGACAGCCCTTGACCAGTCTGAAAATTGTATGCTGTCCTCCATTGGAGCAGGACATATCAGTGTTCAGGCTATCAAAGAGGGTAGGAGCTTACAGTTGATGAACTAGACGCGTAATATATCACTGCTTCATAGTGTTGCAACGGAGAAGATGAAAATTCTAGTTGCTCAGCATTGCATTGGGATTTTAAAGTAGGAAATAGGTACTTAGGTACATCTACCGGTGCCCAAGATTATAGGAAATCCTTCCAGCAGGATGGTACAATCAGAAAGGCTGCTGCGAGCCGCCTTCTTGATGAACGGAAAGCCTAGCAAGAATCACTCGACGATTTTGCATTTCCGTTTATTTTTTCCTCTTTTCTTCACGCTCAGTGGCCTCGTAAAGTGGTCTAGCCAGGTGCAACATGCTGCCTTGATACTGTCACGCAATTAAGGGGAGGGCAAGAAGCAGTGCATCTAGACGACAACAGTCTGGGAGTTGTTGATCCTGTTATAGTCACCAGTGATAAGAGCATGGGTTATGGTAAAAACCAGGCAAGAAATAGATCGGTGTATATATTGTTATCAGGTATCTCGCCCAAGAGTCGACGTTAACCGCCTTAAAAGACCGTACCCTTGACTTGCGCAACCTTGGCAACGTTGATGTTTCTGATCAGAAGGATGCTAATGAATGACAGAGCCATGATGCCGGTTCCAGCAGCAAGCATTCTCGTCTGCGCGTAGCCGTACGTCTCTTGGATTGCCAGTCTCGTGGGGCTTCCGACCGGATAACTCAATTGCTTATCCAGATCCTCGTAAATGCTACCCAAGTCTGGCAGGGACGACGCTGGGAGATTTCGCTCAAGGGCTTTCTCGAATGTGTTTGTCCAGATTGCACCAGAGATAGTAGCCCCCATAGCATTACCGATGGTTCCGACCACACTCAGCAAAGCAAGTACAGCAGCGACATGCTGATGGTCGACGGCGGCCAAAATGGCGACCTGCATGACGAGGATGAAGATGCTTCCACCAACGGAGGTGAAAATCTGGCACATGACAAGATAGCCGACAGATTGGTTTGGGCGGCGGAAGTAGATCATCAAGCCCTGTGCAAGGATGTAGAGCGGAACGGCAATGTACAAAAGCCACTTGAAGTGGCCTGTCTTGCGGATCATCAAGCCGACAATCAACAAAAGCACACCAGAGATCACGTCAAAGGTGTTGCCGACGTACCCAGCCTGGGCCAGGGTTAGGTTATTGACCACTTGTAGAAACGACGTGAAGTAGTTGGCCCAACAGTAGTAAGAGACCTGGTATGTTACACTTAATAGGCATGCGCCGATGACTGTGCGATCGGATAAGAAGCCAAAGTTGAGCATTGGTGTAGGGGCCACGAACCACTCGTAGAGGGTAAAGGTGACGAGCAAGACGAACCCGACCACAATCATGGCAATGATGTAGCCCGACGCCCAGCCATTAGGAGCGCTATCGGCGATATTAAACGGAAGCAAAAACACTGTGAGGCCGACAGAGAACAAGAAGACTCCGAGTGCTAGATCAAGTCAGTATTTCGCAATGGTCCTTGGGAACGCTGCGTTACTCACCATCGCACTCTAGGCTGTAATACCAGATGCTCTGTAATAATGTCCGTTCGATCTTTTCTTTGGCCAAAATGCCTTGTTTCTGGGCCTTGCGAAGGTTGAACTTCAACAGAAGGAATAAAGGGGCAGCCACGACAGGGAAGATGATTGCAAAGCAACCGAAACCCCATCGCCAGCTGACATTGTAGTAGAAATCTTCAGATGCTTTTGCTCCAGCGAATGCCGTAATCATATATGGAGAGGATGTGAAAGCGTACGCCAAGCCACGGTTCTTCAACTTGGAAGCATCGGCTGTGATCACATCCACGCAATATGTCATGCCTCCGAACCCAATGCTGTAAAACACCTAGAATCCCGGCTGTTAGCTTACGAAATCTTCCAAGGCTTGTTTGTGTTGCGTTCTCATGGCATGGCAGGGCAGTCTTACATATGCAGCGCAGAAGGTGGCAAGGTTATGGCATGTAGCCATAAGAATCAAGCCCAAAGTCGCGAAAATTGTCATGATGAGGAATCCCTCAGCTCGACCCCAGACGTCCATAATTTTGGCCAAAGGGATGTACACTGCGGCTGACATGGCACTTGCGACAATGTAAACGACATTCAACAGCGAGTGAGATTCGAATTCGCTCGTAATGAATGGGAGTAAGTTGTAGAGAATCGAGGATTGGAATGCATTGACGAAGTACAGTAACCATATACTGTAGAAGGATAATGTTAGCTGGATACACACAGGGGCCGGTCAGCAGCCATGACAAAAACATACTTGAGAAAGACCGCGACCAGCGTCGTTTTCGACCAGGTCAGAGTAACGGCCTCAACATCCTGAACACCGCGTTGGATGTCTTCATTAGGATGCTCCGGTTGTGGCTCCTCATCGCCGTTGCTTGCAGTTGTATGGTCAGTGGCAGGATGCTTTTCGTTTTCCTCTGCCGTATTCATGGCGACCGAATTATCTGTGTTGCCGGTCGTTGTTCGACGAAAGGTAGCTTGCAACTTGGGAAACACTGCCATTGTTGTTGATCTGAAAATGAGGAAACAAAAGGCGACAAGAACTAAAAATGGACAAAGAGCAAACGGCAATCTTTGCAGCTATAAAGCACACCTATTGCTACGGAGGCGGGCGACGAAAGCCCTTGCGCTATGCCACAAGGAGGGATGTTGGAAAGGATAGTGGGGTCGAAATCAAGGGCCTCCAGTCAAGGCCTATATCCCTCTTAAACTTTCATGATAATTTCTTTCCAGCCTTGTTCCGTAGGCCAGTCCTTGTCACTGCCATGACTAATTCCCAGTTCGGCAAGCTATGCCTCCTCTTCCAATGCTTTATTTAATCCATCAAGTATCTGTTCAGACACCTTCGACCTCCACTTTTGCGAGTTTAGTGTGCGGCCAAGATCGTGCTTAGCCGCCAAGGTACTCAACTTGAAGTATGATGGGGGCCTTGGGATTGTGGCCTCGCTCTTCAGCTGTCGCCATCTAGTACCGGACTTGTCGCCATATACAGCCTTCCATGGAAACCAAGTGTACAGCATTGAGTTCCCACGTCTATATGACGTGTTGCTGCACCTGTGGAAGACATTCCACGAGCGTGCAACACGAACAGGTAAGTCAAAAGCTTCATATTCTATCCGCATCGTCACACGGAGTAAAACAAACAGTGCCTCCCTAGCGCCCGCAGATTCACTGATTGGTGACCCGACCAAGTGGGCTGCTAGGTGGGAAACTAACCGGTGTGTCAGGAGTGACAAGTGGGCCGAGACCTAGTGCATTTGTTGACATGCGGACATACAGTATCTACACTGACGGCTAAATCTAATCCGATGATCTCTTGGATAGTACTTAACGCCATCTATGAGCCGGATCGTTCCACGACCATGAACTAATGTGGCCGTGTGGAGTTTGTAACCTCGGTCAGGGATTCGATGGGTCCCTTCGGCTTGTACAAACTGGGTCGAAACTCCGAGCCTTATACAGCGCTAAGAGGATCTTATCGCATCTAATCAGATGGGTCAAATTTCGCTTGGACCGCCCCGAAGGACGACAGAATGCGGGTCGTGGCTGCAGCTACGTGCAGGTACAAAGCAACTTCTCCACATCACACTGGACAAGGGTAAAGAAGGCTATAACGATCTATTCCGTGCTCCATTTAATTATCGTTATAACCCGATTATCTTTATATCAAGTGGGATTACATAATCCACGAATCCTGAGTTGTTACCTAAGCCACGAATCTAATGTGCCTTGAACCAATGACTCCTCCACGATTCTATTGACTCTATACTCCATACGCTCCAATGCTCGGAGATCCTCTGTATGAAGTGACTCCTGGCCTTCAGCGAATTCTATGAGCATCTGAAGAGCCTTCTTAGCCTCAGCTGCTGAACATAAAGGCTTCGGCTGTTCTGCTTCGTCATCATCTGGATTGGATTGAACTCCAAGATGTTCTTCTATAACCTCTG
>RCNJ01000407.1_pt1 | contig 21315 bp, 16 predicted proteins | sample 2041171 | NCBI WGS metagenome assembly RCNJ01 (sample SAMN09708213, study PRJNA481090) | feces metagenome | biome: feces | host: Pygoscelis adeliae | place: Antarctica: Rookery Lake | collected 2010-03-01 | reverse complement strand
TGACCATTGGAGTTGCGGCGGCTAAGGCGCTTGCAGTGGGTCTGGGCAAGCCGCTGTATGGCGTGAACCACGTCATCGGTCATGCGGCCGTTGACGAGTTGGTGCACGGCCCGTTCCCCGAGCGGGTGATGGCGCTTGTGGTCTCGGGAGGGCATTCCAGTTTGTTGCTGGTTGATGACATTGCCACCTCCGTCACTCTGCTCGGCCAGACCCTCGACGACGCCGCCGGGGAAGCTTTTGACAAGGTGGGGCGGCTGCTTGGGTTGCCTTACCCGGGTGGACCGCACATTGACCGGTTAGCGCAGGACGGGAACCCGGTCGCGATCCGGTTCCCGCGCGCGCTGACGCTGCCCAAAGACCAGGCAAAGCACGCCTATGACTTCTCTTTCTCTGGTTTGAAGACGGCCGTTGCCCGTTGGGTTGAGGCCCGGCAAGACGCAGGGGAGGAGATTCCATTGAGTGTTTGCGGCCGCAGTTGCTGATGTCCTTACTGCGAAAACCATTCGCGCCTGCCAGTTGCACAATATTGACACACTGGTCATTGGGGGCGGCTTCTCCGCGAATTCACAATTGCGGGAACTCGCCGCGCAGCGCTGTGCAGAGGCCGGAATTACACTGCGAATCCCACCGATCCGATTCTGCACGGACAATGGTGCCATGATTGCTGCACTTGGCTCTGCAGTGGTGCGCGCCGGTGTGGCACCGTCCGAGCTGGACATTCCGGTGGATTCCTCCATGCCGCTGACCACGATTACGGTGTGAGCCGTTAGACGGTGCCCAATGCGACTGTTAGGTTTCGTTGGATAATAGCCGGGGGCAATTCATATGGTCATATCGCTATGAGCGGTTTCACCACGGTGCTGCGGGTGGGGTCAGCAGTGCTTTTGCTTGCCGAAGCTTTGTACATCGCCATCGGCGGTTTCCTGCTGTTCCTGCTGCGCAGGGTTTGGCCGGCTATCAAGAAGCTGCTTTTGAGCTGGAACGCCTGCGGGGCGTGTTTATCCCGGGGCTCAGCGCGGTTACGCTGGGTCTTTTAATTCTGACGGCAATTTGCAATCAAGAGAGCCGAAGCCCAACGTCTGCGACAGCCCAAATTATTGGTTGGGGAGTGTGTGGGCGGCAAAGAGCGATGTGCTGCTCCCCGTCGAGCTCCTCGTCACAGTGGTTTACCCGCCCGCATCTCCGCAACGAGCGCTGCCACCACCGCGTCGAGATCGCCTCCGTTACGGCGAGCGACGGCGCGCTGCCGCTGGTAGCCAGCGCCCTTGCGCAAAATGGTGTGCACATCGTTGAGTTCCTCGAGGCAACCCAGCCGTGCTGCCACGGGTTCAAGTTCGCGCAGCAGGGCTGCCACGGCGTCGCGGACAAGTTCTTCATCCCCGGCCTTGTTCAGAATGATGATGGCGTCCATGCCGTAGCGGGCGGAGCGCCACTTATTCTCCTGCGCAAACCACGGTGGAATGGTGGCCAGTTCCTTGCCGTCATCCAACTGGGTAGACAGGTACTCCACCAAACAGTGGTTCAGCGCAGAGATTGCGAGGACCTCGGTGATGTTGGACGCGCCGTCGGCAATGCGTGTTTCTAGAGTGCCAAAGCGCGGGGAGGGCCGCAGGTCCCAGCGGACCTCGCTAAATTCGTCAATCACGCCGGTGTGGACCATATCGGCCACATAGCCTTCGAGTTGGTCCCAGGATTCGAATTGGAACGGCAACCCGGCGGTGGGCAACTGCTGGAACATGAGCGCTCGGTTGGAGGCGTAGCCGGTGTCTTTGCCGCCCCAGAAGGGGCTGGAGGCACTGAGCGACTGCAGGTGGGGGAAGTAGCTGAGCATGGCACGGGAGATCGGCAGCACTTTGTTGCGGTCTTCAATGCCCACGTGCACGTGGACGCCATAAATGAGCATCTGGCGGCCCCACCATTGGGTGCGGTCAATGAGGGTTGCGTAGCGTTCTTTATTGGTGACCTTCTGCTGCGCCCACCGCGCGGAGGGGTGCGTACCGGCGCTCATGAGTTCCGCCCGCAGTGGGTCAATGACCTCGCGGATCTCCTCGATGGCGTGGATCAGGTCCGCGCCGGCCTCTCGGACGGTGTGTGACACCCCGGAGACCACTTCAACGGTGTTGAGCAGCAACTCTTGGCGAATGCGTGGGTGTTGGCCACCCCCTGCGGGTTCGACGGCGTCCAGCACGGTTTGGGCAATTTGGCGCAGGTCACCTGAGTCTTTATCGACGAGGGCGAGCTCCCATTCGATCCCTACGGTGGAGCGCTCAGAGTGCGCGAAGGGAATGTGCATGGTTATCCGTTCAACAGGGCCGTTAAAGTCAAGCAGGTTGGGTGAGGGGTTCAACAACGATGACGTGCTGCGCCCCGGCAATGCGTGTCAGGACGATTGTGCCCTCATTGGGGCCTTTCAGGCCAAGTTGGGTGCGCAGTTGCTCGGGAATGACGGCGGTTCCGCGCTTTTTGATAGCGAGGCGGCCAATATTCTTTTCGCGCAGGTAGGTGCGCAGGCGTTTCAGTCCAAACGGGAAGACGTCGAGCACGCGGTAACCACGGGCCAAGGGAGCAGCGTGCGGCGTTGCCTCGGGCAGGGTGTCGGCGGTGATGTACGCAATTGTTGGGTCGATGAGCCGACCACCTAGCTCGCGGGCTGCGGTCCCGACGTGCCCGGAGCGGATGACGGCGCCGTCGGGCTCAAAAAGATACGTGCCGAGTTCGCCGACGTTGGGCAGTTCGACCTGCCGCACGGGGGCGAGTTCGCGGGAGCGGATGCCTTCGGGTGTGGTGCTGAGAATAAGAACGGACCTGCCGGGGCCTGCGGGGGCTAGGGGCCCGAACCAGAACGCTGCTTCGACGACGTCGCCGTCCACCGAAACCCATTGCGTTTCGGCGTCTTCGGGCAGGCCGTCGTGGGGGATGCCGGGTCCGACTTTGATTCCAATGGCAGGCACGCGGTCGCGTAAGGCCCAGACCTCGTCGAGCGCTGGTTCGTAGGCTCGCGGGTCAAAGATGCGTTTGCCGGACCTCGTGCGCCGGGCTGGATCGGCGTAGAGACCTTCGATGCCTTCTGCCTCGAAGTCGACGCTGAGGCCGTCGGTCATGCGGACCTGTACATCAGGAAAGTGCCGCAGGTTGACGGTCGCGATTGCTGCGGTCATCTCGTCAATATCCGTTGCGAGCACGTGCAGGCCGACGCCGGCAAAGGCCATGGAGTCCGCCCCAATGCCGCAGGTGAGGTCGGCAACGCTGCTGATTCCAGCGCGGGTGAACCGCTGGGCGTGCCGGGCGGCGACGCTGAGCCTGGTGGCTTGTTCGAGTCCGTCGGGGGTGAACAGCATGCCCTCGGCGAAGTCACCGAATTTGCTGCGTGCTTTGCTGCGCAGGCGGGACTGGGTGAGAACTGCTGCGACCAGATCGGCGTCGACGCCTTTTTTGCGCAGGGACTGGGCCATCGCCATGGCGAGTTTCTCGTCATAGGGCGGCATTGCATTGAGCAGGCCCCACCCGGCTGGGTCGAGGAGTTTTGTCAGCGCAGCATCGTCCATGCGCAGATCCTCCCACGCCTGGTCAGGGCTCGTCGTGTTGTCCGTGGGTATCTTCGGCGTTGACGATTAGTGGTGGGGGCTCAGCAGCCAGATATTCCTCATCCTCGAGGAGGCGTCGGCGCTGCCGGGAGTAGGAGACCGCAACGGGGATCATCGCGAAGATCCATGCCAGCGGGCCGGCCAGGCAGATCCCGACGAAGCCGAAGTGTGGTGCGAGCAGCAGGGCGGCGGCGATGCGTGTGACGAGTTCCATCACACCGGCGACGGTGGGGACGAGGGGGCGTCCCATGCCCTGCATTGCGTTGCGGAACACGAACAGCAGGCCGAGTGCGGAATAGCAGGTACCGCTGAGGACGAGGAAGGTCTGTGCCATGTCGACAACTTCTGGCTGGCCATTACCGATGAACACTCTGACAATGGATGGGCCAAAGATGATGTTCACCACGGCAATGCCGATGGCAAAGCTGACTGACATGATCGCGGTCTGCTTAACGCCTTGGCGGATGCGTGCGTACGTACGGGCGGTGTAGGTGGCGATTGCTACGCCAAAGGACGCGAGCGGGGCCATGGCCAGGCCTTCGACTTTTTGCGCTGCGGTGTAGGCGCCCACGGCATCGGAGCCTAGATCGTTGAGTGCGTACTGCAGCACGATCGTTCCGATCGCGATGATTGAGGACTGGAATCCCATGGGCAGGCCGATACGCATGGGCTCCCATAGTTCAGGCCAGGTGATTTTCCAGTCTTCGCGCCGCAGGTGCAGGGCCGGCATCTTGCGTTGGACGAGCCAGAAACACAGCGCCACTGAAACTAATTGAGAAGCCACTGTGGAGAGCGCGGCGCCGCTGACGCCCATGCCGAAGACCACGATGAACAGGTAAACCAGCACAATGTTCAGCACACTGGCGATTGCGAGGAAGAGCAGCGGGGTGCGGCTGTCACCTAGCGCGCGAATGATGCTGGAAAGGAAGTTGAAGAACAGGATTGCGCCAATTCCCCAGAAGGTCACGGTGACGAAGATGGTGGCGTCGTCAATGATGTCCGGTGGGGTGCGCATGAAGCGCAGCATCGGACGTGCGATCGGCACGGCAACGGCGGTCATGGTGATGGCCAGACCCCCGGTGAGGTAGGCGCCGGCAGCAACGCTGCGGCGTACACCGCGCGCGTCATTTGCGCCGAAGGCTTGGGCGGTGGGGATTGCAAATCCCGCTGTGGCGCCCCAGGCGAATCCGAGGAGGAGGAAGGACAATCCGGCGGTTGAGCCGACAGCGGCCAGTGACTTCAGGCCGAGGGTTTGCCCGACAACAGCGGCGTCAACGATGCCGTACATCTGCTGGAAGATGTTGCCGATCAGCAACGGCAGGGTGAAGAGCAACACCACCTTGGCAGGGTTGCCTGTCGTGAGATTTCTTGTGGTCATCAGGTGCCAGTCGTCAGGTGCGGAAAAGAGCAGCTATAAACTGCGCGAGGGGGACGGGGCTAACGATGTGGGTCGGATTGTCACGGGATGATGTGCCGGTAGCCGACCAAGGGGGAGAACATCGCTGTGATTCAGCATAAGGCCAAACTCACGCTGCGTCGAATCGATTCGAAGCCGCTTTCTGGCACTCGTCTTGACCGAGTGCTAATGGCAATCTAGATTGAACCTTGGACCCGTCCCACCCTTGGGACGGAAAGCAGCACCGAACACCGGTCGGCACCCGCGACGACGATCGGATCGTAACGACTGCTTGAGCCAGTAAACCGTAGGTCTCAACGCGAAGGGGGAGTCCCAATATGACGGTCTCCATCAAACCGCTCGAAGACCGGATCGTCGTCAAGGCTCTGGAAGCCGAAACCACGACAGCATCCGGGCTCGTCATCCCAGACACCGCCAAGGAGAAGCCCCAGGAGGGCGAAGTTCTCTCAGTCGGCCCAGGTCGGGTCGATGACAATGGCAACCGTGTCCCAGTCGACGTCGCAGTTGGTGACAAAGTCATCTACAGCAAGTACGGCGGCACTGAGGTCAAGTACGCGGGTGAGGAGTACCTCATCCTCTCCGCGCGCGACGTCCTCGCCGTTGTCGTCAACTGATTAGTTGAACCGCGCCCGGCACTGCCGGGCTCAGGGCATCAAGAAGACCCCGCAACCATTACGGTTGCGGGGTCTTCTTGTTGGCTAATGCATCGGAGGCACCGGCAGCACAGGTGGCCCGGCCCGCATGAGTGGCGTGCACATGAGAAGGAGGGGCCGGCGACGGTGAAGTCGCCGGCCCCTCCTACTATCGTCAAGAACCGTGATTGTTGGGCCGGCCTACGATCACCTCGTCGGATTTACGGCCCGCACGGTCCGAGACAGCTCTGTGGGGGTTGTGTTGAGTTAGCTAATTTTGCGCTCCGGGTCGGCCAAGATGGCGGTGCGTTCTTCTTCGCTGAGGCCACCCCAAACGCCGTACGGTTCGCGGACCGCAAGGGCTTGTTCGCGGCACTGCATAAGAACGGGGCACGACGCGCAAATGGCCTTCGCTGCAGCAGACCGGCGACGACGTGCTGCGCCGCGCTCACCTTCTGGGTGGAAGAAAAGCGTGTCATCAATGTCTCGGCAGGCGCCTTCGTACTGCCATTCCCACAGGTCCATTACGGGACCGGGTAGACGCGAGATCTCTGTCATGACTTTTCCTCCATGCGGGGCGGACTACTTCTGTTGCTGCGGTGCCGAAGAACGTTGTGCGAACTTCGTGCACCGAAGTGTGATTCGTACAGTACAACCGTTTCAGAGGTTGTTCAAGCCTTGTTCGCAAAGTTCTTCACCTGCGTGTCGAAGCGGTTCAGAGGTTCGTCAGAATCGAACTCGCTGAGTAGTCAAAATTCGTTGCAAACGCAGCGATTTGACCCTTTTGAAACGGTCTCTAGTGGCGATCGTTTCAACTGATGGGCACAATCAAGTCATGCCCAACCTCAGTTCTGACGAGCCCTCTGCCACAGACGCGGCAAGCACGAAGCCCGTCGAACTCGCTGAGCAACGGGAAAAACCGGGCGTTGCAGTAGCGGTTGTGGCCCGGCGGCTCGGTGTCGCGCCGGCAACATTGCGCACCTGGGACCGGCGCTACGGACTTGGACCGTCAGAGCGGTCTGCTGGATCCCACCGGCGCTACAGCCGCGACGATGTCCTGCGCCTCATGGTGATGCGCCGTCTCACCCTTGAGGGCATCGCACCCGGGGACGCCGCCCGTGCAGCGCTCGAAGCAGACCTGGACTTGGAGCGCGAACGCCGCGCAGATGCAGTCACCGAAGCCCAAGCCGCCGCAAAGGCGGCAGAAGATGCTGGCACACCTGGTGCGCCACCGAGCCTTGTGCACTTCACCAGACCGACGCTCGTTGAGAACACCGTCGTCGCGACGCCGTCTGACGCAGTTGACGCAGCGTTGCGGCATGACACCGAAGCGGCCACGGCGATGCTTGCACTTGCTCGCGATACCGACGTCGTGAACTGGTGGACAGGGCTCGTTGATCCGGCTTTCACCCGACTTTCCGAGCGCACGGTGCTTGCCAAACCGGGCGAAGAGTCAGTTCAAGTGCTGACGGGCGCCGCGATGCAGGCAATTCGGGACCACGAAGCCGCGCGTGAAGCGGTCACTGGCACCCCGCACCCCAGCCAGATGCGCCGGATTGTGCTGATCTTTACCGCACCTGATGAACCGCACCCCTTGCCTGCGCATGCCTTGGCTGCAGCCTTAGGTGCGAAGGGAATTATGGCGCGGATTGTGAGCGGCCCAGCTAACCCGCACCGTTCGCAAGAATTGGTGTCTATGGTGCGGCCCGCAGCGATTGTGTTGATGACCGGGTTGAGCAGCCCAGAGCTTGACGTGGTGCAGACGCTGTATGACTCACATCAGGAATTGCCAATCTTCGTGGGCACCAATGCTGATGCCGCAGTGGACAGTCTGCCGCTCTCGACGCGGGTGCAACGGGTCCGAACCTTTACGGCTCTGTTCCATGAGGTCCTTGCCGTGGTGTCGCGCGAAAAGTAGCGGCTCAGCGCTCTTCAGTGGTGCCAGGTGTCCACGACCGGGGGGATCCGCACGAGTGTTTTGCAGAAGGTCGTAAGATGGCCGTGTGAGTGCTCCCATTTTGTCTGCTGAGTCCCTGCAGGATCCGTTCGGCTTCACGGGCCTGACCTACGACGACGTCTTATTGCTGCCTAATGAAACAGATGTCATTCCAAGCCAGGTGGACACCACCTCTTGGTTGACGAGAGAGATCTCCGTTGCGGTTCCGCTGCTGTCCGCAGCGATGGACACCGTCACCGAAGCCCGGATGGCAATTGCGATGGCGCGCCATGGCGCAATCGGGATTCTGCACCGCAACCTGTCGATTGAAGATCAGGCCAAGCACGTCGACTTGGTGAAGCGTTCCGAATCCGGAATGATCACCGATCCGGTCACCGTTGGTCCGGACGCAACGCTGACGGAACTTGACGAACTGTGCCGGCAGTATCGCGTGTCAGGGCTTCCAGTGGTCCGCGAAGATGGCTTCCTGCTGGGGATCATCACGAACCGGGACCTGCGTTTCATTGAGCGGGCAAAGTTCAGCACCAGCCTGGTGCGCGATGTTATGACCAAGATGCCGCTCATTACCGGACCGGTAGGAATCAGCCGAGAAGACGCTGCAACGCTGCTTGGGAAGAACCGAATTGAGAAACTGCCCTTGGTTGATGGCGGCGGCAAACTGTGTGGTCTGATCACGGTGAAGGACTTCGTCAAAACCCAGCAGTACCCGCACGCCACCAAGGACGGTGAAGGTCGCCTGCGCGTTGGTGCGGCAATCGGGTTCTTTGGCGATGCGCTGGATCGCGCCGGTGCCCTGGTAGACGCAGGTGTGGACGTTCTGGTTGCTGACACAGCCAATGGGCACGCCCGGCTGTTGCTGGACATGATCCGGAAAATGAAACAGGACCCGTTCTTCAGCGATGTGCAGCTCATCGGTGGCAACGTTGCTACCCGTGCCGGTGCACAGGCGCTGGTTGATGCTGGCGCTGATGGCGTGAAAGTTGGGGTTGGCCCGGGCTCGATCTGCACCACGCGTGTGGTTGCGGGTGTGGGCGTGCCGCAGGTGACTGCAATTCATGAAGCAGCTCTGGCGTGTGGCCCGGCGGGTGTTCCAGTGATTGGTGACGGCGGACTGCAGTACTCGGGTGACATTGCCAAGGCATTAGTGGCTGGGGCGAGCACCGTGATGTTGGGTTCCCTGCTGGCAGGCTGTGATGAGAGCCCAGGGGATCTGGTCTTCGTGAACGGTAAGCAGTTCAAGCGTTACCGCGGCATGGGGTCAATTGGTGCCATGGCTACCCGGGGCAAGAAGGCCTCGTATTCCAAGGACCGTTACTTCCAGGCTGATGTGGTGAACGACGACAAAATTGTGCCGGAGGGGATTGAGGGACAGGTTCCTTACGGTGGTCCGCTGGGTGCGGTGGCGCACCAGTTGGTTGGTGGGCTGCACCAGTCGATGTTCTATGTGGGCGCGCACACGATTCCGCAGTTGCAGGAGCGTGGCAAGTTCGTTCGGATTACTCCTGCTGGGCTGAAGGAATCTCATCCGCATGACATCCAGATGACCGTTGAGGCCCCGAACTACACCGGTCGCTGACGGGTAGTTAATGGTGCGTCGTTCCCGGCGGTCTCCGCTGCCGGTTCGAAATGGGCTGAACCCGACCCGTTTGCAAATGCCGCATGATGCCGGTTGGGCAACGGTTGGTGACTTCCTGTTCAACAGGTTTTCTGATGACGTTCCACGCCTGCGGGAGCGCTTTGCGGTCGGTGAAGTGGTGGACGAGTTGGGGCGGTCTTATGCGCCGTCATCTACGTTCAAACCGGGTGGTCTGCTGTTCCTATACCGCGATCCTCCGGTTGAGAAACAGGTGCCTTTTGCTGTTGAGGTGTTGCATCGAGATGATGACCTGCTGGTGGTGGACAAGCCGCACTTTCTTGCGGTAACTCCTCGGGGGTCTTATGTGCAGGAGACGGTGTTGGTGCGGTTGCGGCAGCAACTGGACCTACCCGAGTTGTCGCCCGCGCACCGACTTGATCGGCCGACGGCCGGCGTTCTGGTGTTGACGGTGCGCCGCGAGGCGCGTCGGCTTTACCAAGAGCTTTTTGCGCAGCGTTCGGTGCGCAAGGTTTATGAGGCGGTTGCGCCGGTGCAACCGCAGGAGCGGTTTCCCTTGACCGTGCGGAGTCGAATTGAGAAGCAACACGGGGTGTTGCAAGCCAGGGAGACTGCGGGCGCCGTCAACGCAGAGACTTTGGTGGAGTTCATTAAGCCGTTGCCGGCCAGCAGCGTCGGGGACGGGGCCCCGTTGGGTTTGTTTCGGCTGACTCCGACCACGGGCCGCACCCACCAGTTGCGCGTGCATATGGCGTCGCTGGGGATGCCACTTGTGTATGACAGCTTGTACCCGCAGCCGCTTGACGTTGCGCTTGACGATTATTCAAAGCCGCTACAACTACTCGCGCGGACGCTTGGGTTCACCGACCCGCGCACCGGAAATTACCGCGAGTTCACGTCTCAAAGGTCACTCGCACTTGCCGACCAACGGGGCCCTAGGTGCGATCGCTAGCTTGGTCGTCTCGGAGCCAAACCACCCCTGCGCCAGGTCCGTCAAAGCCTTGGGTTTTGCGCCAAGCATTGAAGTTTTCTGCCCACCGGGTGTGCTCTTTAGCCTGGTGCTCGTGCAGTTCTGGCAGGCCAAGTTCCCTTAGTTGCGGGTGGCGCTCGGTCATGGCTCCCAGCACGTCAAGGGTGGCAATGACATCGACGTCAGCGGTATGCAGGTTCTCAGGAGTCGATACCCCGTAAACCGCACAGAGGTCGACGAGTTTACGTTTGCCGCGCCGGAACCGATCGACGCTGCGGTCCAATACGAGCGGGTCGATGACACCGGCGAGATCGTGGCCGAGTCGCTGGGCAATTGTGGGCAGCCCGTGCCTGCTTAACTCGGAATCCAATATGCAGAGGTCGAAGGTCGCATTGAAAGCGACAACGGGGATCCCAAGTTGGGCGGCTGAGGTAATTTCTTTAGCGAGTTCCTCCAGCGCCACGGGGGGCTGGACACCGAATTCACGGGCATGTTCAGTGGAGATCCCGTGGATTGCCGCCGCCCCATCAGGGATGGGAACTCCGGGGTCGATCAGCCAGGCTTGAATGCGGGTTTCACCGGTGGGTTCCCTGCGTACCAATGCTGCGGTGACGATGCGGTCTTCGCCGACGTTAACGCCGGTGGTTTCAGTGTCGAAGCCCAGAAGCGGCCCATCTGCCCAAGATTGGGCGCTGAGTGCTTCCTGCTGGGCACTGCCTGCAGTGTTGTTGCCGGTGGTCGTCATTTTCGCCCCTTCGGTTGCTGTCTGACAGGACCATCCCACACCCCTGTGACATTGCCCGGTTACCGCGGCGGCTCCTCAGCTAAGAACTGCTTTTCCCCTTGGGGCCGTGAGCCGGTAGCCTGAGTCAGTGAGCAACCAGATTGAAATTGGCCGCGGTAAGCGGGGACGTCGTGCTTTTTCCTTCGATGATGTTGCGATTGTGCCGTCTCGGCGCACCCGCGACCCGGAGGATGTCTCAGTGGGGTGGCAGATTGATGCCTACCACTTTGAGTTGCCGATCATGTCGGCACCGATGGACTCCGTGATGAGCCCGGCTACGGCTGTGGCCCTGGGCAAGTTTGGTGGCCTTGGGGTACTCGACCTCGAGGGACTCTGGACTCGTTATGACGACCCCACCCCTCTCTTGGCCGAAATCGCGGAACTGCCCGCTGACTCCGTCACCAAGCGGATGCAGGAAATTTATGCAGAGCCGATTAAGGCTGAGCTGATTACGCAGCGGTTGAAGGAAATCCGCGCCGAGGGCGTCACCGTTGCTGGTGCGCTTTCGCCGCAGCGGACCCAGGAGTTCTACCACGCAGTTCTTGAAGCTGGGGTCGACCTCTTCGTTATTCGGGGCACCACAGTTTCTGCTGAGCACGTCTCGAGCAGCGCGGAACCACTGAACCTGAAGCGGTTCATTTATGAGCTTGATGTCCCCGTCATTGTTGGTGGCGCCTCAACGTACACCGCTGCATTGCACTTGATGCGTACCGGCGCTGCTGGAGTTCTCGTCGGGTTCGGAGGCGGAGCAGCGCACACCACCCGTACTTCATTGGGGATTCACGCGCCAATGGCAACAGCGGTGGCAGACGTCGCTGCAGCGCGGCGCGACTACCTGGACGAGTCCGGTGGCCGCTACGTGCACGTCATTGCTGACGGCGGCGTGGGTCGCTCCGGTGATCTGGTGAAGGCAGTCGCTTGTGGCGCTGACGCGGTCATGGTCGGTGCAGCACTGGCTCGGGCTTCCGAAGCCCCAGGACACGGCTGGCACTGGGGTTCTGAGGCGCACCACCAGCAGTTGCCTCGTGGTGAGCGCGTCAAAGTGGGAACTGCAGGAAACCTTGAAGAGATTCTGTTTGGCCCGGGCCGTCAGGCCGATGGAACCCTGAACTTGGTTGGCGCACTGCGCCGTGCCATGGCAACCACCGGCTACTCGGACCTCAAGGAGTTCCAGCGCGTTGAGGTTGTCGTTTCGCCTTATCAGCCGTTCTGATTACCACGATCTCAGGCCTGCGCCTAGATGTTCGCTGAGCGCGTGATGGCCGCGCAGTGTGGGTGGTTCCTTGTAACCTCAGGGCATGGCTATAAGCAATGACTCCGACAACGGTGTCGAATCAACACATCAGCAGGGCAGTCCTCGGTCACCAGACCACGAAGAACGCAGCCTCTTAGTCGATCCGCACGACCCTCGGTCCACTTACTTGCTGGAGCCCGACGACGTCGCCCACTTGGTCGCCCGAGTGGTTTCGGCCGGTGGTGAAGAACGGGCCTCCGTCGCACCTTTTTCGGGAGCTCCGCTGGCGAGCATTCCGCGGTCCTCCGCTGAAGATGTCGAGTCAGCGGTGTCCGAAGCGCGCCTGGCTCAGCCCGCGTGGGAGCAGGTGCCGGTTGCCCAACGTGCCCGGATCATGTTGGCACTGCACGACATTGTGCTGAATGAGCAGTCGCAGGTACTTGACTTGATTCAGTTGGAGTCGGGTAAGTCGCGCGGCAGCGCATATGAAGAGATCGCTGACGTCGCGCAGGTGACTCGGCACTATGGCGTGCGCGGACGGGCATACCTTAAGCCCCGTGTGGTGCGTGGCATGCTGCCGTTGCTGACCTCAACCTCAGTGCACCGCCAGGCAGTTGGGGTTGTCGGTGTCATTTCGCCATGGAACTATCCGCTCACCCTGGCTTTGGCTGATGTGTTGCCTGCTCTGGTTGCCGGCAACGCCGTGGTGTTAAAACCTGATGAGCAGACCTCATTGACTGCGCTATGGGCTGCTGACGCATTGATGCGTGCAGGACTGCCTGAGGGCGTGTTGCAGATCGTGGTAGGGGGCGCTGACGTCGGCAGTCGCATGGTTGACCTGGTGGACCACATCGCTTTCACCGGCTCCACCAAGGTTGGGCGCGTCATCGCGGAGCAGGCTGCGCAGCGCCTCATTGGCACGACGCTGGAGTTGGGTGGCAAGAACCCGCTTTACGTCGCTGCAGATGCTGACGTGCAGGCTGCTGCGGAGGGCGCTGTGCGCTCGTGCTTCTCAAACTCCGGCCAACTCTGTATGTCCATTGAGCGCCTCATTGTGCATCAGGACATTGCTCAGGAGTTTCTCAGTCACTTTGTGCCTCTAGTGAAGGCCCTGCGGGTGGGGGCCGGACTCGACTACACCGCCGACTTTGGTTCCCTGACAACTCAGGCTCAACTCGATCGCGTCGTTTCGCACGTTGATGATGCGATTGCGCGCGGCGCCCGGGTGCTGACGGGTGGGGTGCAACGCAGCGATGTCGGGCCACTTTTCTATGCCCCAACGGTGCTTACGGACTTGCCTGCTGACGCATTATGCATGCATGAGGAAACTTTTGGGCCCGTTGTAGCGGTCACTGAAGTGGCTGATGATGACGCCGCAATACGTGTCATGAATGACACCGAGTACGGACTCAACGCCAGCATCTGGACCGCGGACACGCGCCGGGGACGCCGCTTGGCCAACAGGGTGCAGGCCGGCACTGTGAACATCAACGACGGTTACACCGCAGCGTGGGGCTCAGTGGCCGCGCCCATGGGCGGCTTTAAGAACTCTGGCCTGGGCCGGCGCCATGGTCGGGAAATCATAGAAGCGGTGACAGAAGCCCAGACCGTATCGGTTCAGCGTGGGGCAGGGCATGGTGCCTCACTCGACGGGTTGTTCTCCCTACCGGATGGTCAGGGGCAGGCACTCCTCACTAAGGGACTGCGGATCCTGCGGGCGCTGCGCTTCCAGTAGACCCAGCAACCGCAGTCTCAGTAGCGGAGCAGAACGAGAAAGGTGCATTGTCCCGAGTGTTTAAACTCGGGGCAATGCACCTTTTGCCTCTGATTAAGTGAAGAGAAACCCCGGTGGGTTAACCCACTTGGGCAGCACAGTCAGCTGATGCTGCCAGCGTTTTCATCTCCTGCGACGAGGGCAACACACTGCCGGGCGATTGCGAGTTCCTCATTAGTGGGAACAACCATCACCAGGGTGGAGGTCCAATCTGGGGAGATGATCCGCGGGTCAGGGGACCGCTCGTCATTGCGCTCTGGGTCAATGGCGATGCCCAAACTTTCGAGGCCCTTCGCGGTGAGTGCACGCACAATGTCGTCATTTTCGCCCACACCGGCGGTAAACGTAATGACATCAACGCGACCAAGAATTGCGTGGTAAGCGCCGATGTACTTCTTGAGCCGGTGAATATACACATCGAGGGCTAACTGTGCGCCCGCATCGCCGGCGGCAATGAGTTCGTGCAGCCCCCGGAAGTCGTTGTCGCCAGCCAGGCCCTTGATGCCGGACTTCTTGTTGAGCAAGTCATCAATCTCGTCAATGCTCATGCCGGCGTTGCGGTGCAGGTGGAATATCACTGCGGGGTCAATGTCACCCGTGCGGGTGCCCATCACGAGACCTTCAAGGGGGGTCAGTCCCATGGAGGTCTCAACGGCGACTCCGCCGCGGATAGCGGAGGCGGACGCACCGTTGCCCAGGTGCAGCACAATCTGGTTGAGTTCCTCAAGACGCCGGCCCAGCACTCGTGAAACTTTGCCGGACACGTACTGGTGACTTGTGCCGTGGAAGCCATACCGGCGGATGTCGTTCGCCTTGGCTGTTTCGGTTTCGAGAGCGTAGGTGTAGGCCGCTTCTGGCAGGGTCTGGAAGAACGCAGTGTCAAAAATGGCCACGTGCGGAACGTCGGGCAGCAGTCTGCGCGCTACTTCAATTCCAGCAACGTGGCCGGGGTTGTGCAGTGGTGCTAAGGGGATCAGGTCGCGGATCTTTTCGACGACGGCGTCGTCAATCGTCACTGGACCGGAGAAGGAGGAACCACCCTGCACCACGCGGTGCCCGACGGCGACCACATCGGCTTCGGCCAAGGTGGGACCGTGCTGCTTAAACTGGTTCAGCACAATTTCTAGTGCGGTGCCGTGGTCAGGAACAGGCAACGTTACTTTGGCTTTGTTTCCGGCGAACTTGTGCGTGACAATGCCGTCTTCCTCACCAATCCGCTCCACCAGACCGGACGCAATTGCCTCGCCGCCAACCGGGTTGACCAGCTGGTACTTAACTGAAGAGGATCCAGAGTTGATAACAAGGACACTCCCGTGTGCTCCGTGCGCGCTATAAGACGAGACGCGCTCACCGGCACCTGAAATCGGGTTCATGCTGAAGGGGCTCCTGACTGAATGGGGTCCGCCTGATCGGCGGCTGTTGCATCGCCCTGTGCCTGAATGGCAGTGATGGCGACTGTGTTGACGATATCTTGCACCAGCGCACCGCGAGACAAGTCGTTCACTGGCTTGCGCAGACCCTGTAGAACGGGGCCCACCGCAACGGCGCCAGCGGAACGCTGCACTGCCTTGTAAGTGTTGTTTCCGGTGTTGAGGTCGGGGAAGATGAACACCGTTGCCCGCCCCGCAACGGTGGATTCTGGCATTTTTGCTTGCGCCACGGAGGCGTCCACTGCGGCGTCGTACTGAATGGGGCCCTCAACGGAGAGGTCGGGGCGACGCTCCCGCACGAGGGCGGTTGCGGTGCGGACCTTCTCCACGTCGGCGCCCGTTCCGGATTCACCGGTGGAGTACGACAGCATGGCGATGCGGGGTTCGACCCCAAACTGCGCTGCGGTTTCTGCTGAGGAGATTGCGATGTCAGCAAGTTGTTCGGCGGTGGGCACTGGATTGACTGCGCAGTCGCCGTATACGAGCACACGGTCTTCGAGGCACATGAGGAACACGGACGACACCACAGAAACGCCGGGGTTCGTTTTGATGATTTCGAACGAAGGGCGGATTGTGTGGGCGGTGGTGTGCGCGGCGCCCGAGACCATGCCATCGGCGAGGCCGAGTTCGACCATCATGGTGCCGAAGTACGACACTGACCGCACAATTTCGCGGGCTCGTTCAATGGTCATGCCCTTGTGCGCCCGCAGTTGTGTGTATTCGGCAGCGAAACGTTCGAACATTTCCCCCTGGGTCGGGTCAATGATTTGCGCTTCGGAAATGTCCAAGCCAAGTTCAGCGGCTCGAGCCAGAATGTCCCGAGACTCGCCCAGCAGGGTGATGTCGGCAACCTGACGCTGCAGCAGTGTGGATGCTGCCCGCAGAATGCGGTCGTCACTGCCTTCGGGCAGCACAATGTGCTTGCGGTTCTCGCGGGCACGGTCGAGCAACTCGTATTCGAACATCAGTGGCGTGACCGTTGCGGGCCGCGCGACGTTGAGCCGAGTAAAGAGGTCTTCGATGTCAATGTGCTGTTCGAACAGTGCCAGCGCGGTGTCGACTTTGCGCTGGGAGTCGATGGTGACGCGCCCACGCGTCTGGGACGCGAGGGTTGCGCTGCGGAATGACCCGAGGTTCGTCTCGATGATGGGCAGGCTTGGCGCCATTCCACGCACGAGGCGGCTAATTGAGTTCGGGGGAGTGAACCCACCGTTGAGAATGACCCCGGCAAGCGAGGGGAAGCCGTTGGCGGCGTGCGCCATGAGCAGCCCAAGCAGGATGTCGGAGCGGTCCCCTGGTGTGATGACAATTGCGCCATCGGCAAGGTGATCGAGGAGGTGCTCCAGTGACATGGCGCCCACGAGCACGTCGAGGACTTCACGTCCGAGGAGTTCTTCGTCCCCCAGCACGAGTTTTCCGTTAACCGACTCCATGAGCTGCCGCACAGTTGGCGCGGTGAGGAAGGGGTCTTCCGGAATGGTCCACAGGGGGAGTCCACCGTTGAGCGTGGAGCGGATCTCGAGGAGCTGATCGGGCAGGCACCGGTTCGCAACCACGGCGAGGACTTCGGCGTGGTTGGTGGTGAGTTCAGTGATGGCTACTTCACTGATCTGCCGGATTGACTCTGGGCTGCGCCGGTTTCCGCTGACGACGAGCATGACGGGTGCGCCCAGGTTTGCGGCGATGCGCGCGTTGAACGCCAGTTCGGTGGGGCCGGCAACGTCGGTGTAGTCGGTTCCGACAATGACGACGACGTCGCACTGAGCTTCTACTGCGTGGTACCGGGTGACGATCTTTGACAGAGCTGCTTCGGGGTCGGCGTGCACTTCTTCGTAGGTGACGCCAACGCACAAGTCGTAGTCGAGGTCGACGCCGTCGTGTGCGAGGAGTAGTTGCAGCACGTAGTCGCGGTGGTCGGAGGACCGCGCGACGGGACGGAACACCCCGACGCGTTGGAAGCGTCGGGTCAGGAGGTCAACAACACCGAGGGCAATGGTCGATTTGCCGGTTTCCCCCTCGGGGGATGCGATGAAGATGTTGCGTTTTACGGTCACTCGTTGTCTCCTCCAGTTGCTTGGCTTGCAGCAGGTTCTGACTGCATGCCTTCTGGTCCGGAGTCGGCGTCAAGTGCGCCTGGCCAGACCCAATTGCGGATCTCGGGCAGGTCCTGCCCATGTTCACGTGTGTATTGATGGGCGCGAAGCCGCTCATCCTGCATGTGTTGGCGTAGTCCTGCGTACTTGGACCTGAGGCCAGGGACGCGGTCGATCACGTCGATGACGAGGTGGAAGCGATCGAGGTCGTTGAGCATCACCATGTCGAAGGGCGTGGTGGTGGTGCCTTCTTCTTTGTAGCCGCGCACGTGGATGTTGGAGTGTCCGGTGCGGCGGTACGTGAGGCGGTGAATCAACCAGGGGTAGCCGTGGTAGGCAAAAATGATCGGAATGTCAGTGCCGAACACGGTGTCAAAGTCCCGGCTGGATAGCCCATGGGGGTGCTCTGCAGCGTCTTGCAGCCGCATGAGGTCTACAACGTTCACCACGCGTACCTTGAGATTGGGAATGTGCTGGCGGAGCAGGTCTGCTGCGGCGAGCACTTCAAGGGTGGGAACGTCACCTGAACAGCCAAGCACAACGTCAGGATTTTCCCCGGGGACTTCCGTCCCAGCCCAGTCAAATATGCCCAAACCACGTGTGCAGTGCGCCACAGCTTGTTCCATGGTGAGCAGATTTGCAGTGGGTTGCTTCCCTGCAATGACGACGTTGACGTAATCGCGGCTGCGCAGGCAATGGTCGTAGGTGGAGAGCAGCGTATTGGTGTCAAAAGGCAGGTAAACCCGCACCACAGTGGCCTTTTTGTTCACCACGTGGTCAATGAATCCAGGGTCTTGGTGAGAGAAACCGTTGTGGTCCTGGCGCCAGACGTGGCTGGACAGTAAGTAGTTCAGGGAGGGGATGGGCCGGCGCCATGGGAGTTTGCGGGCTACTTCAAGCCACTTGGCGTGTTGGTTGAACATGGAGTCAACAATGTGGATGAACGCTTCGTAGCAATTGAAGAGGCCGTGGCGGCCGGTGAGTAGGTAACCCTCAAGCCAGCCCTGGCATTGGTGTTCCGACAGCATTTCCATCACGCGCCCAGCACGGGCGAGGTGGTCGTCAACGTCTTCGGGGAGGTAATTCGCGTTCCACACTTTGTCGGTGGCGTCGTAGACCGCTTGCAGACGGTTTGATGCGGTTTCGTCCGGTCCAAAGATGCGGAAGTTGTCCGGGTTCCGGCGGATTACCTCGGTGAGGTACTGCCCGAGCACGCGAGTGGGTTCGTCGGCTGTTTGCCCGGGGGCAGGGACGTCCACGCCAAAGTCTTGGAAGTTCGGCAGTTTCAGGTCCCGGGTGAGGAGTCCACCGTTGGCGTGCGGGCTTGCGCCCATGCGCAAGTGCGCGGGTGGGGTGAGCCGGGCGATGTCGGCGTCTAAGGCGCCCTCGTCGCTGAAGAGTTCTTCGGGGCGGTAGGACTGCATCCAGTCCCGCAACACGTCCAGGTGCTCAGGTGTGTCGCGGGCACTGGAGAGGGGGACTTGGTGGGACCGCCAGGAGTCTTCGGTGCGTTTGCCATCAATTTCGGCGGGACAGGTCCAGCCTTTAGGTGTGCGGAACACGATCATGGGCCAGGCGGGCCTGGTTTCATCACCGTCAGCGGCGCGAGCCTTAATCTCAGCGATCTCATCCAAAACCTCGTCCAGAAGTTTCGCAAAGCGTTGGTGCGCGGGGGCGTGGTCTTCGCGGTCAAAGCCACCGGTGAAGAAGTGTGGTTTGTGGCCGTAACCCACCAGGAGTGCTTCGAGTTCGGCTTCGGGGAGGCGGGCCAAAATGGTGGGGTTGGCAATTTTGTAACCGTTGAGGTGCAAAATGGGCAGCACGACGCCGTCCGTGCGCGGGTTCACAAACTTATTCGAGTGCCAACTAGTGGCGAGCGGTCCGGTTTCGGCTTCGCCATCACCGACGACGGCGGCTACCAGCAGGTCGGGGTTGTCGAACGCAGCGCCGTAGGCATGGGATAGCGAGTAGCCGAGTTCGCCGCCCTCATGAATGGATCCGGGGGTTTCGGGTGCGACGTGTGAGGGGATGCCGCCGGGGAAGGAGAATTGGCGGAACAGTTGCCGCAGTCCGTCGGTGTCTTGCGTGATGTGCGAGTACACCTCGGTGTAGGTGCCTTCGAGGTAGGTGTTCGCCACGAGTCCGGGGCCGCCGTGGCCGGGCCCGGTGATGTAAATGGTGGATTGTTCGCGTTCGGAGATGACCCGGTTCAGGTGTGCGTACAGAAAGTTGAGCCCCGGGGTGGTGCCCCAGTGGCCGAGCAAGCGTGGTTTAACGTCGTCTCGGGTGAGTTCGGTGTGCATGAGCGGGTTGTCCAGCAGGTAGATCTGCCCGATGGAAAGGTAGTTTGCGGCCCGCCACCAACCGTCAATGCGCTGCAGTGTTTCAGCAGAAACCGCATTGTCCGTGGCCTCGTCGCCGTCTTTGGCATTGCTGTTGGGGTTGGTCTGCCATGTGTGGGACGAGGTGTGGGTTGGTGTGCTCATTGGCTTTCTCCTTCTGCGCAGGTGCGGGCTGGGGTGAAAAGTGAGTCCCCTTCATCAAACCGCAGTTGTGGCCTGAGCGCAGCCCCCATGGGAATTGAAGGCGGCGCCCGGTGGTGCACATCACTTTCCTGGCGGGGTCTGCGGCTTGGGATGGTGCTGGTCGCGGGTAGCGTGGAGCCATGGTGCCCGTTGATCACATCGCGCCGGTTGAGCCGCAGACCCAGCCCGTTGCGGGCGACGTGACCCCGCAGCAGGATCGGCCCACGTTCGCTACCTATGTCCGCACTGCTTTCGCGCCGCGGATGTTGCTACTGCTGGTGCTGTTCTTAGCGGCCGCAACTGTGTGCGCCAGGCTTGGTGTGTGGCAGATTGACCGCGCCCAGGAGCGCGGGCAGATAGCGGCCAAACACGAAGCTGAAGAGGCCACCCAGACCACCCCGGTGGAACTGGGCGAGGTCTTTGCCCCGCAGTCAAGCTTCCCGGGAGCCCTGGTGGGCAAGCGCGTCCGGGTGACTGGCGAGTTCGAACCGGTGGGGCAGATGTTTGTTGAGGGGCGGGTGCACGATGGCGAATTGGGCTATTTAGTGCTGACGCCCATGCGCGTGACTGATGACGGCTCAAACGGTCAGAGTTGGGCGGGTCTTTCTGGACCGCCGACGCTACCGGTGGTGCGCGGCTGGGTTCCGTCCGTCGACGACGCATATTCACCTCCGCAGGGCCCCGTCGAGTTGACGGGCTATTTGCAGGCTTCTGAGGCGGTTGCATTGGGCACGGTGGCACCGGGTGTCACTGATTCCATCAGTTCTGGTGCGCTCGCGAATCAGTGGGATGGCCCAATCTATTCCGGCTACTTAGTGCAGTCGGTTTCGGACCCAGTGGGCGACGCGGCAGTGTCGGCGTTGCCGCGGCCGACTATTGAGGGCGGCACGGGCCTGAACTTGCAGAACCTCTTCTACGCCATCCAGTGGTGGGTTTTTGGTGGTTTTGCGCTGGCGCTCTGGGTGCGCTTAGTAGGTGATGAGGCTCGCGGCGGTTCCGTCGATGGTTTCGAAGGTTTCGAGGCCTTCCAACCCAACTCCTGACGGAAGTGCACGAAATAGGTGGGTTACTCGGACTGCCAGGAGCGCCAGAGGCTGGCGTATTCGCCGTCGGCGGTCACGAGTTCTTCGTGTGAGCCAATTTCGCTGATGAGTCCGGCATCCACGACGGCAACGCGGTCCGCGTCGTGAGCAGTGTGCAGGCGGTGGGCAATGGCCACCACCGTGCGGCCAGTGAGCACTGCGTTGAGGGATCGTTCCAGGTGTCGGGCCGCACGCGGGTCAAGCAGGCTGGTCGCCTCGTCAAGAATGAGCGTGTGTGG
>RCNJ01000345.1_pt1 | contig 21386 bp, 23 predicted proteins | sample 2041171 | NCBI WGS metagenome assembly RCNJ01 (sample SAMN09708213, study PRJNA481090) | feces metagenome | biome: feces | host: Pygoscelis adeliae | place: Antarctica: Rookery Lake | collected 2010-03-01 | reverse complement strand
TCGGTGCTTCGTTGGAGTGGGCGACCTCCTGCCCGCCGCCGCGGCATAATTTCCACTCGATCCCGCGGATCCGCTCCGAGCGTCCCGCCTTGGACCTCCACCATCCCGAGCTCTCCGCCCGGGTCACCCCTGCGGGACCGGCCTCCGCCATATGGGGTCCGGCCGACCAGAAGGACGTGTAGCCATGAAAGTTGAAACCGGACTCTTCCTCGTTCTGTTCCTCTTCTTCGTCCCGGTCATGATCTTCTACGGCATCATGACCGATTGGGAGGAATGGGTCGGCATCATCGCCTTGGGCCTGTGTGCAGGACTCGGCCTGATGATCGGCTTCTACCTGTACTCGACCTCCAAGCGAGTCGGCGATCGCCCAGAGGATCGTGTCGACGGCGAGATCCATGAGAACGCCGGCGTCATCGGCCAGTTCGCTCCGTGGAGCTGGTGGCCACTCGTGCTGGGTACGGCAGCGGCCACAGGATTCCTCGGCATCGCCGTCGGTTTCTGGGTCACCTACATCGGCGCAGGCCTGTGTGTGATCGCCCTGGTCGGTTGGGTGTACGAATACAGCCGCGGAGACCACGCGCACTAGGCGCATCGACCCAACGCCATCAGGGGCGGTTCCATCCTCCGGGAAGGAACCGCCCCTTTGCTGTCTCAGCCCTCGGGGGATCCCGGCGTATCCCCGGGGAGCGACGGTAGGATGGTCGCCAAGAACACATTGATGAATGGTGAGTACCTCATGTCGCACAGGCCCCCGGTTCCGGTTGCCGGCACCCTGGATGCATCATCGCCGCTGAAGAAGCATGAACAGGTCAAGAAGATCCTGCGTCACCATGCCGCGACGGTATGCGACCCCGGGCGGGCCATTCCTTCCGAGCGCGAGCTCACCGAGCAGTTCGGTGTCGCCCGCATGACGATCAGGAACGCCATTGATGCCTTGGTCGACGACGGCGTCCTGGAACGAATCGTCGGCGTCGGCACCTTCGCTGCATTTCCAAAGGTCGACCTGCAGGTCAAGCTGACCTCCTATAGCGAGGAGATGGTGCGGCGCGGGATGGTCCCCACCGGCCGGGTCCTGCGCTTCGACGAAGTACCGGCCACCGGCCAGCTGGCCCGTGAAATGGAATTGGACGACGGCACGCCCGTGGTCCGCCTCCGCAGGCTGCTGTTGGCCGACGGTCTGCCCATGAACCTGGATGAGAACTATCTTCCCTCCCACCGGGTACCGGGCTTCCTCGATGACCCGGCACCCCGCCAGCTCTACGCCTCACTGAATGAGCGTTACGGTCTGGTCATGCAATGGGGCGAGGACCAGGTCGAGGCAACGGCAGCGACTCATCACGACGCCAAGCACCTGGGGGTCGACGCGGGAACCCCGCTGCTGAAGATCCAACGCCATGCCTACGTCAAACGGGAGCTCGTCGACTATTCCGTCTCCCTCTACCGCGCGGACCGCTATAAGCTCTTCGTGCCGCTCCAGCGGCCCGGGACACGACAACCCCGGTCCTTCTGACATGTCGGCCTTCCAGTAGCGCACAGCGCCACCCGAGGGTCGCCTGAGGCATACAGGTGCCTTGACGCCGGTCACTGGTTCCAGAAAGCGTGGCGACGGATGGCCCCCTTCATGCTCGGGCCTCTGCAGGGGGCAGTGGCGACGTCGTCTGCGGGTCCACGGGTGGACGGGACTATTCGAGCCGACTGGTCCCCGGGAAACCGCGACGTGGTCGGGAAAGTCCACGTCGCGGTTGCCTCCTGAATCGTAGAAACCCTCGATGAAGGCCTTCACGGTGTCCGTGAGGTCTCTCAGGGATCTCTCACGCAGGGTGTTGGTGGCTTCGACGAAACCGTAGGTGCCATCCGCCGACCCGTTGACCCACGCGAATTCGTACCTCGTCCACGGCGGCGATGATCTCACGACAAAGCGTTCACCCTCAACGAGGGTCTTGACGTCGCGCAGGGGACGACCGTGGCTCAGCGCGTTTGGACGTCTCGTCATCGTCGACGCGTCGAAGCGGTGGTCGCCCGGGGTCTCGTCCTGCTTTGGTTCGGGGACGGATAAAGCAAGAGGGACCCCGACCAGGTGGTCGGGGTCCCTCTGTAGCCGAAGCCGCAAATGGCTAGCGATTGATCGACGCGTCGTCCTTTGCTCCCTCGATGGCCGGGGCGTGGTGGCCGTGTGCGGCCTCCAACTCGGCCGGGGTCACCGGTGCGACACGATCTTCGAAGAAGAACTTCGAGACCGCACCACGCGCCTTCTCGCCGCGCGTGACATGTCCTGCACTGTCGGCTTCCGCCGGCATGACCTCGTGGGATTCGAAGGCAACCAGCTTGTACCGCTTGTACATGTCCAGGTCCACGTGCTGCTCGGAGAAGCCGCCCTCGGGCGACATCTCGATGATGCCGGCTTCACGTCCGTGGAGGACGATCTCGCGGTCCTTGCGCTGCAACGCCAAGGCGATGCGGCGGGCCACGATGAACCCGAGGATCGGGCCGAGGAAGAACAGCACCCGCAGCCAGTACGTCACGTCATTCAGCGACACGTGGAAATGCGTGGCGATGAGGTCCGACGAGGCGGCACACCACATCACGCAGTACCAGATGACACCGGCCACACCGACACCGGTACGGAACGGGGCGTTGCGCGGACGGTCCAGCAGGTGGTGTTCGCGGTCGTCCTTGGTGACCCAGCGCTCGATCCACGGCCAAGCGAACATGGCACCAATGAGAATCGCTGCGGGAATCATCGGGATCAGCACGTTCAGGATGAGGTTGTTGCCACCCCACGGGAACGGGATGATCCACTCCAGACTGAAGTTGCCCAGGTAACCCGGCATCAGTCGCAAGGCACCATCAACCCAACCGATGTACCAGTCAGGCTGTGTACCGGCCGAAACGGGGGAGGGGTCATACGGCCCGTAGTTCCAGATCGGGTTGATTTGGAAGAAGCCCGAGATCAGCGCGACGATGCCGAAGACGATGAAGAAGAACCCACCGGCCTTGGCTGCGTAGACCGGGCCGACCGGGAAGCCGACGACGTTGTCGTTGGTCCGGCCGGGGCCGCGGTACTGGGTGTGCTTATGGACGATGACCATGAACAGGTGGATACCGATCATCAACAGGATCAACGCGGGAACCAACATGATGTGCATCATGTACAGGCGCCCGATGATCGCGGTTCCGGGGAACTCGCCACCGAACAGGAAGGCCGAGATGAAGGTACCCACGACCGGCAGTGCCTTGATGACACCGTCGATGATGCGCAGGCCGTTGCCCGAGAGCAGGTCATCGGGGAGTGAGTAGCCGGTGAAGCCGGCTGCCATCGCCAGGACCAGCAAGGTGCCGCCGACGATCCAGTTCAGTTCGCGCGGCTTGCGGAAGGCCCCGGTGAAGAACACGCGCAGCATGTGCACCGATACGGCTGCCACGAAGAGCAGCGCGGACCAGTGGTGGACCTGGCGCATGAACAGGCCGCCACGGACGTCGAAGGAGATGTCCATGGTTGATTGCATAGCCACCGACATGGGGACGCCCCTGAGCGGGTTATAGCTGCCTTCGTAGACGGTGTGAGCCATCGAGGGATCGTAGAAGAACGTCAGGAAGGTTCCCGAGATCAACAGGATGACGAAGGTGTACAAGGCCACCTCGCCGAACATGAAGGACCAGTGGTCGGGGAAGACCTTCCGGCCGAATTCCTTGACCATGGCTGAACCGCCGACACGGGTGTCAACGAAGTTCGCAATCCTGCCGGTCGAAGTCTTGGGACGGTACTCGGTAGTTGAGGACATGATTAGCCACGCTCCCAGTAGCTCGGACCGACGGGCTCATGGAAGTCGCTCTGGGCGATCAGGTAGCCCTCCGAATCGATAGTAATCGGAAGTTGCGGAAGTGCGTGACCGGCCGGACCGAAGATGACCTTGCATTCCTGCGTGAGGTCGAAGGTGGACTGGTGGCACGGGCACAGCAGGTGGTGCGTCTGCTGCTCATACAGGGCAACGGGGCAACCCACGTGGGTGCAGATCTTGGAGTAGGCAACGATGCCGTCGTGGTGCCAGGTCTCGCGTTCCGGGGAGATCTCCATCTCCGTCGGGTCAAGACGCATGAGCAGGACGACTGCCTTGGCCTTCTCATTCAGCGGATCCTCGGTGTCGTCGAGACCTTCGGGGATCACATGGAATGCCGAACCGATCTGCACGTCAGAGGCCTTGATCGGGGTACCCGAGGGATCGCGGACCAGCTTGGTGTCCTTATCCCACATCGTGTAACGCAACCGGTCGACGATCTCGCCGGCGCTGGCACCGGTGCGGTCCAGGTCGCGGAACATGAAGATCGCCGGGATCGGGGCCAGTGCCATGGCGGCGATCAGCGAGTTGCGGATCAGGGGACGGCGCTTGATGCCCGTCTCCTCGAGGATGTCGCCAATCATGGCTTCGGCTTCCTGGCGTTCAGCCTCGGGCCGGATCTCATGGCGCATTTCGGTGATTTCGTGGTCCGGCATCAGGGTCTTCGCCCAGTGCACGATACCCACGCCGATGCCCAGCATCGCGAATGCGGTGCCCAGCCCCAGCAGGGTGTTCTGCAGCCGGATGCCGCTGATTGAATCCGTGCGTCCCACGACGAAGTAAGCGACGAAAAACAGTGCTGTGCCCAGAATGGACACCACGAACAGCAGGGTTACCTGGCGTTCGGCCCGTTTAGCGGCGCGCGGGTCAACGTCGGCGAGACGCGGCCGGTGCGGGGGCAGGCCCGGGTCCTGGAAACTTTCCACGGATCCCTGACCGGCCTTAGCAACGGTGCCCGGATCGTTCGGACTGCCGTGACTATGGTCGCCCATGTTCTCTCTCATCCTTTTCTCAAAATTCCTTGGTACGAAGTGGGGTGTGCGGGCCGGGGCCCGCAGCGCCGGATCAGGACGGCCGGGAGGTCAGCCAGATCGTGAAGGCGATGACGATGCCCAGGCCACCGGTCCAGATGAGGAGGCCTTCGGAAACCGGGCCGAGGGACCCGAGGCTGGCACCGCCGGGGGAGCCCTGGGCGTCGATCTCCTGAAGGAACGTGATGACATCGCGCTTCTCATCGGGGGTGACGTTCGAGTCGTTGAAGACAGGCATGTTCTGCGGGCCGGTCGCCATGGCCTCGTAGATGTGCTTGCTGCTGACATCGGAGAGCCCGGGAGCGAACTTGCCACGAGTCAGTGCGCCGCCGGCAGCGCCGGCGTTGTGGCACATGGCGCAGTTGACGCGGAAGACCTCGCCACCGGTGGCCGAGTTCCCCTGGGTCGTGTCGACTGCCTCGTCGTCCGGCACTGCGGGACCGGCGCCGAGGGATGCGACGTACGCTGCGAGCTTCTGGGTTTCCTCGTCGTCGAACTGCTTCGGCTTGGCCTGGGCCTGGGGGCCCTGCATCTGCATCGGCATGCGTCCGGTGCCAACCTGGAAGTCGACGGCTGCGGCGCCGACACCTACAAGCGAGGGGCCATCGGTTGAGCCTTCGGCGTTCATGCCGTGGCAGGTGGCGCAGTTGGCGACGAAGAGCTTGCTGCCTTCGTTGACGTCACTGGCGCTATAAGTCGTAGCGGCCTTGGCCTCATTGACGCTGCCGGCCGCGGCGTACAGGCCGCCGGTGATGAGCAGGCCCATCAAAAGCAGCGCTACGGCGGCGAGCGGATGGCGGCGCCTTTGCGAAAGAGCCTTCACTTGCTGGTTCCTCACTTGGTTTGGTTGGTGATGCTAGGGGTGCCTGGAAGGCCGGAGCTACTTCAGGAAGTAGATGATCGCGAACAGAGCAATCCACACGACGTCGACGAAGTGCCAGTAGTAAGACACGACGATGGCGGAAGTCGCCTCGAAGTGTCCGAACTTCTTGGCCACGAACGCCCGCCCGATGATCAGGACGAAGGCGATCAGTCCGCCGGCCACGTGCAAGCCGTGGAAGCCTGTCGTGATGTAGAAGGCCGAGCCGTAGGCGTTCGAGCTCAGTGACACGCCGTGGTGGACCAGCTCGGTGTATTCAAACGCCTGCACGGAGACGAAGATTGCCCCGAGGATGAACGTCACGATGAACCACTCGACCATGCCCCACTTGCGGAAGTTCAGCAGACCGCCGAGGCGACGCGGCTGGAGATCCTCAGCGCGGAAGACACCGAGCTGGCAAGAGAAGGAACTGGAAACCAGGATGAGCGTGTTGATAAGTGCGAACGGGACGTTCAACTTGGAAGTCTCGTTCGCCCACATCTCCGGCGAGGCAGCACGGAGTGTGAAATACATGGCGAAAAGCGCGGCGAAGAACATCAGCTCGCTGGAAAGCCAGACGACGGTTCCGACCGACACCATGTTGGGACGGTTAGGCGCAGGGTGCGCCTGGGCATTGAGGTTATGAGTCGCAGTTGTCACAGAGCCATTATGGCTACAAAAGTGCTCCTGACACCAATGCATCCGAAGCCGAGTCGCCTCTTTTTGACCCGGTCAGGCCTAAGTTCCGCGGAATATCAGGGGAGAAACAATTCCGCACTTTCTACAAAACGTAGATAACCTAGGTGCGTGTCAACGATTTCTACGCCATCAGAGTTCCCAAATTGGCCCACTATGCTCACCTCGCTCATCCGCGGTGACGACCTTTCGACCGCGGATGCGACGTGGGCGATGAGCGAAATCATGGGCGGAAATGCTTCCGACGTCCATATCGCCGGTTTCCTGGTTGCCCTTCGAGCCAAGGGCGAATCGGTGGAGGAGTTGGCCGGACTCGTCGAGGGGATGATCGCCAACGCCCGCCCGCTGGAGATCCCGGGTGAGAAACTCGATATCGTCGGCACGGGTGGTGATCGTCACAATACCGTGAACATCTCCACGATGTCCTCGCTGGTTTGCGCGGGCGCCGGGGCACGGATGGTCAAGCACGGAAACCGGGCCGCTTCTTCGTCTTCCGGCTCCGCCGACGTCCTTGAAGCTCTCGGGGTCCGGTTGAACGCCCCCGCCGAACGGCTCGGCATGATCCTTGAGGAAGCGGGCATCACGTTCTGCTTCGCCCAGATGTTCCACCCCTCCATGCGCTTTGCCGCGGCGGCCCGTTCGGGTTTGGGGGTCGCGACGGCCTTCAACTTCATGGGCCCGCTGACGAATCCTTCACGGCCCACCGCCTCGGCCATCGGCTGTGCAGATGAACGCATGGCTCCGCTGATGGCCGGCGTCCTAGCCGCCCGTGGGTCCCGGGCGCTGGTCTTCAGAGGCGACGACGGTCTCGATGAGATGACCACGACGACCACGAACCACGTCTGGGAAGTCCGCGACGGCACCGTTACCGCCTCGGTCCTGGACGCGAAGGACCTCGGGCTGGATCGGGCCACCCTGCACGACCTGCGGGGAGGGGACGCCCATTACAACGCCGCCGTCGTCCACGAGGTCCTCGACGGCGCACGCGGACCGGTACGTGACGCCGTCGTCCTGAATGCGGCGGCAGGACTGGTTGCCTTCGACCTTTCAGCCCAAGGCAGCCTGGGAGAGCGCCTGGAGGCCGCTGCCAGGCGTGCCGAGGAGGCCATTGACTCAGGTGCCGCACATGGTGTTCTCGGCCGCTGGATCGCGGCTACGGCCGTCGGGCAGTAAACACAGGAGAACCCGGTGCCGCTCGGGCGGCACCGGGTTCTTGTGCAGGGAACGAGCCCTGGTATCTACTCGAGTCCGAGCGAGAACGCCGCGTCGAGATCGTGCTGGGAGTACGACCTGAAGGCGATATGGGTGGTGGTCTCAACGACTCCGTCCACCTTGGAGAGCTTGTTGGCAATGACCTCCGCCAGATCCTCGTGGTTGCGGACCCGCGCAATGGCGATCAGGTCCCAGTCGCCGGCCACGGAATAGACTTCGCTGATCCCCTCCAGTTCGGAGATCTTCTGCGCGCACTCTGGAATACTGTCCGCTGCTGTCTGGATCATTACAAACGCGGTGATCATCTCGTGTCCCTCCACCTTCCAGCACCGGTGGTCTCCGGTGCTTGTTTCCTGCTTCGAGCCTAGTTCACGGCACCGGCGGAGTGCACCTTACGACGGGCCAAAAGGCCGGAAACCAGCCGGCGTCCGAGGAGGAAGACCCCCAGCACCAGCGTCGCCACGATGATGAACGGCACCGCGGCCGTTGCCCCGAAAAGAAGTCGGAGGATCAGGCCCAGCGCGACGGTCCCGATCCAGGTGACCACCCCATGTGGCCAGATCCGGTTCGGCTCCCGCCAAAGAACGGTGATGCAGGAAAACACCAGCAAGGCGATGAGGAAGGGGGCGGCCGTGCCGAAGATGCCGGCGAGATCCAATCCCTCGGCATGTGAGCGGCGGCCCAGCGCGGCGAAGACGATCACCAGCAGCAGGTCGATGACGAGTAGTGGAATCCATTTTCGGGGGTTGTGCATAGCTGACAGTCTATCGGCGCCCGGCCCGTCGATACACATAAGACAAAGCTCTACTCTTGTGAGTTGAAAAACAAAATCGTAGTATTGTTCCTATGATTGTCTTGACCATCGATCAACGGGACTCGCGGCACAACCCTGACCGGGTCGAAGATCTCGTGACCCAGCTGAACGCCGACTTCCCGGTGGTCCGCGCCTTCGAACGTACAGCGGGTGATGAGTTGCAGGGTGTCACGGATGATGGACCGGCGGCCGTTCGTCTGCTCCTCGAGGTGGCTCGGAATGGGCGTTGGAGCGTCGGGCTCGGCGTGGGCAGCGTGAAATCCCCGCTACCCACGCAGACGCGGGCCGGTGCCGGCGAGGCCTTTGAAGCAGCCCGTGACGCCGTCGAACGCGCCAAGCACGCCCCGGCGTCCGTGGCTGTGTCCGGCGCCGGGGGAGAGGCGCAACGAATCGAAGCAGAACTCCAGCTGGTCGCAGAGGTCAACTCGCGACGGACCGAGGCCTCACGAGCCGCCGGACTACTGGTCGACGCCGGCCTCTCCCAACGCGAAGCAGCCACACGATTGGGGATCACCCAGCAGGCTGTCTCCAGTCGACTGGCCTCGGGACTATGGTTCCCTTGTCGCGAGCTGGCCGACCAGGCTGGCTTGGCCTTGGCCCGGTACACCGCGCAATTCGATGGGACGAACTGACCGATGCCCGTACTCATCCTGTTGCTCCTGGCCGGCCTGTTCGGGTTGCCGCAGTATTTCCGTCACTTCCGCGGAGCCAGGAATCGCTGGCTTTACATCACCGCAACGGCCCAACTGATCCTGCTGGCCGTGGCAGCACTGGTTGCCGCCGTCGGAGGCGTGGCAAGCACGAGCTGGGGAACAGCGGCGTCGTTCTCCGTCATCGCCGCAGCCATCGGCGGGGGGCCGGTGACCATGAGCATCCTGCGCCTTTCGGAACGCACAGTGGCGGCAGATCTCCGGGCAGCGGGGAACACACAGTCGGACGACCGGCACTACACCCCTCCGCCGAACGAAATGCCAATGAGGCCTCGCACCAGCGTTCCGGGGCAAGTGGTCCTGCAGGGTGGTGCCTGGATCGGGCTGCTCGAGCGAACGGCCATTGCCGCGACCCTCTGGTCGGGGTGGCCCGAGGGGCTGGCCATCGTGCTGGCGGTGAAGGGACTGGGCCGCTACGCCGAACTCGGCAAGGACGGGGCCGCGGAACGGTTCATCCTGGGCACCTTCGCCAGCGTCCTCTGGGCCTGCGCCTGCACGGGCATCGCAGTGCTCGCCACTAGATAGTGCTGTTCACGGCATTCGCCACTCGAACACCGCGCACCATACCCACCAGGACGAAGATGAGCATCGCCGCATAGGCGACCAAGACCGTCCATTCCGGCATGTTCGCGCCCATGGTCAGTATGAGGATGCCGGTGACGAAAGGGACCAAGCCGGCCAGAACCAGCCACGGGCCGGCGGCAACGTGGGTTTCTTCCCATGCTTCGTCGGATACTTTCGTGGCCGGCAAACGGATCCCGATCATGGCGTTGGCCGGTAGCCTGCGCGCAAGACCCAGCCCGCCGAGCACGGCCATCACTAGGCCGACCACTGACATGATGATTCCCGTCGTGATGGCATCTTCCATTGGCTCTCCCTGGGGATCGGCGTATGCCCGGTCATCCGGCCGGGGGCCATGAAAGTGTACGCCCGGCGTCCGCCGCGAAGCCGGATTTGTTCCAACGGACGAGGCGCACCGACTGCCGCACAGGCCGGCGGGCGCCGTCGTGGGGGAGCGCGATGCCGCGGACTCTCGACAGGCTCAGGCATTCGGAGGACGATCAGGGTCAACGTTCCCCGAGGAGGTTCCCATGCATTCGCTCAAGATCACCCCCAATGTCCAGGTGACGGACATTGACGCTGCCAAGGCCTTCTACACCGGCTTCCTCGGTCTGGCCGACGAGGAGTTCAACTTGGGATGGGTGGCTCGATTCACGTCGCCACTGAGCGGTGCCAACATACAGCTCGTCACCCGCGATGAGACTTCCCCGGTTGACTCGAACATGTCGATCCATACGGACGACGTCGACGCGGCCTACGCGGAGGCCCTGGAACTCGGCTACGACGTCGTGCATCCCTTGGGCACCGAGTCCTGGGGAGTTCGCCGGTTTCTGGTCCGTGCACCCGACGGCACTGTGGTGAACATCGTGCAACACAGGTCCTGACGTTCCCGGGCGAAGCTACTGGATGGCTCCCGCCCTCCCACGGAGGCCTGCCCGATTCCCCTCAGCAGAAGGTTTCGTTGTTCGCAGGTTGTCAAGGGAAAGTGCCCCTGGCCAGACGGACTGGTGACGTTTGACGTACCTGGTGGCGGCACGCCAGTGGTCTCCAGGACCTTGCTGGAACACGGATCCCCAAGGTTCGTGGCCGGAGGCGTGAGTCGTGGCCAGCGGGTCATGCATTGTTTCGGTCCGCTGGATCATTGCTGCCGGGAGCCCCGCGCGCAGCTCACCATCTGTCTGCTATCCATCGGCGAAGGCCGCCGGTCGCATCGCGGCCGGATGCAGGGGAGTACTCTCGTCTAGCAACGTGAAATTTTGGGCTGCGTAGGCCAGGTCCCACAGTTGGCTCCTACCACCGGCACCGACCCATTCAATGAACACCCAACGATCCCCGATGACGAGATTCCACGGGCCAAGGTCGTTTTGGCAGATCACTTCGTCGGTGGGCGTAGGCAGCAGAACGTCGTCGGCGAACAAGCTTGGGCTTGGACGCCACCTCCGTGATGAACCCGTCTGATTTGTTCTATCCCGATCCCCTCCGTTGCCAGGGGACCCCGGGGCGTGGTCGGGAATGCCCTATCGTCGAGGCGTCTCCACCAGCTGTGCAAGCGGCACGGCTGGGTTGGCGAGATCCGCTGGATCCACCCGGGTCCGCGATCGGATCAACTCCTGGACCGGTTCGATGCCCTCATCCCATGCGTTGACGTGCAGACCAGCGACAACCACGTGGTCCACGACCCAGAAAGCATGGAATCTATCGGCAGCCAGATCACCGCGGATCACTGGGTCGTCCGCAGTTCTGGCATCCACTCGTCCGGCGTATTCCAGGGCAATGTCGTACTGATCGGTGAAGAAGAACGGCGCCGGATCGAATTCAGAAGACTGTCCCAGCATCGAATGCGCGGCGATTTTTCCCTCCATCAGTGCATTATTCCAGTGCTCAACCCGCATCCGACGACCATAGAGGGGATTGGCTACGCTGGCGATATCGCCGGCTGCGAAGACATCGGGGGCCTCGGCCCGCATCTGCGGGTCGACGAGAATGCCGCCGTCCTCGGCAAGCAACCGCTCTTCGACGATCCCAGACTCGGGATCGGCCCCGACTCCGACGATCACGACGTCGGCAGGGAATTTTCTCCCATCATCGACGACGACGGATTCGACCCTTTCGGCACCCTCGAGGCCGACCACACGCCGCCCCAATTGGAACTCGACGCCATGGCCTCGATGCAGGTCAGCGAAGTACCCGCCCAAATGCCTCCCCATGGATGCCTCAAGAGGGGCCTCGCCTGGACCAATCACGGTGACCCGGCAGCCCTTCTGGCGGGCGGCATCGGCAGTTTCAAGTCCAATCCAACTCGCGCCGACCACGACCACGTTTGGTGCGTCGTCCAAGGCGGTAGCCAAGGCTTCGGAGTCTTCAAGGGTTCGCAGGTAGTGCACACCGGCGAGTTCGGCACCGGGCACCTTCAAACGGCGGGCAGTTGACCCGGTAGCGATCAGGATCTTGTCGTAGTCCAGCGTCGTGTCATCGTCGAGAACCACCTGGTGATCGGTGCTTCTCAGCGAGACGGCCCGCGTCCCGAGACGGACCTCGACATCCTGCTTGTCGTACCACTGCTGGCCGAGCAGCGACTTATGGGAGAGCCATCCTTCACCTTTCAGATAGGACTTCGACAGGGGTGGACGCTCGTAGGGAAGGTGACGTTCGGCTCCGACGAGCACAATCCGTCCGTCAAACCCTTCTCCACGCAACTTCTGAATAGCTGTACCGCCGGCTTGCCCGGCACCAACAACGACGAACGTTTGTCCAGTAGCCATGTCGTGCTCCTTCGATGGGCGTTTTGGGGCACGACTTGTCTGAGCTGGCCTAAGTAACGCCCGCCAACGTATACGGGTCTGGAGGCTACCACGATGCGGAAACGGACTGCCGAGATCCGACCACTCAGTGACCCCTCGCCGGCAGTGCAGATCTGATGGCGCAATACGCGGAAATCGCGGTCCATATAACCGAGATGTTCGGCGCCCTCATGCAGGATGTGGCCGCTACCCGTTTCAGGAGCTGGTGGACACAGGGGAGTGGCGCTGTCTGAATGTCAGGGTGCTTGGAATCGGTTCTCGTCCAGCGCGAACGTCGAACGCCATGAGTGCACGCCCCATGTCTCGTCGAGAGGGCGACACGATCTACTGCGGAGCAAATGCGGAAAAACACGCTGGACCGACACCACGACTACAATACGACGAAGCAGGCTGATGCTTGAATTGTAGTGAGGCAGGGCTGCAGATGAACGATCCCAGGCCTCGCGAAGCTTTACTTGACATAATGTAGATTATCGGCGCTTTATGGAAGTGCAGAGAATGAACGGTCCCACGAGGCAACTACGCCGATGTGCGGGCGTACACACTCACGTGACCCGTGCTGGCGGCATCATAGGGTCGACAGCTCCAATCCGCCCAGCGCTCGACCAGTTCCAACCCGGCAATGCGTGCCATGAGATCCATTCCGCTGGGCCAGATGAGCCGGCACGATATCGGCCCCATCCGCACGCCGTGCTCCGTCAGGAATACATGGTTCTCATCCAGAACCTGCGTCGCAGCATCGTACCTATTCACGTCCAAAACAACGCGCGTCGCATCCAGCGTCTCGACATTCACGAATTGATCGCGGCGCACCCACGCCGATGGCACGGCGGCCTCAACGACAAACAACCCGTTGGGCGCCAGGTGACGTGCCGCATTCTCGAAGCACCGGACCTGCCCATCCTGCGTGAGGATATTGAAGATCGTGTTGTAGACCAGGTAAACCAGAGTGTAGTTCGACCCCGGCGCCAACTCGGTGGCCATATCCCCGACAATTACCTCCAGCCGCTCGCCACCGGCCTTCCTCCCCAGCTGCTCGACCATCTCCGGCGACAGATCCATTCCATCAACACGGACACCTTGTTCAGCCAGCGGCAAGGCGATGCGCCCGGTCCCGATGGCCAGCTCGAGCGCCTGCCCGGAACCTGCCTTTCGAGCCAGGAAGGCCACTGCTACGGACTCGTCTCCACGAAAACCATCCACGTCATACGTCGCGGCAACGTCGGGGCCAAAGCCGTACGCGGGACCAAATCCTTCCAAGAGGTGAAACTACGCGAGTGATCGATAACTGACAATCACTGGCGTCTACGCCACTCCCCTGCGCGGACTTAGTGATTGGGATAGCCAACCAATTGTTCCGCTCGAAGGAGCAGTCCCCGTCCCGCAGTAAACGTCCTCGTGCGGAAATGTGCCCTCCCGACCAGCTGCCCGTCCGCCTCGGCCACCAGCACCAGACGATCCGGGTCGCTCATGGCGCCCACATAGCCAGCACGGCAATGGCTCCCCCGTCCACCCCGTGGCTGATCTCGGCCATCAAGGGTGCGTCAGTCGCGGACACGGTCCTGACTAACAGCCTTTTTGACAAACCCTCACGCGCTTTCAACAGGAAGCCATAAAGTCGTAGACTCCAGTCTATGGATGCCTCAATACTCAACTCCCTGGTTTTGGGCGTGCTCGGACTCGTGGTGTTTTTCTATTCCCTCCACACCACCGTCCGATCCGCAGTCAGACTGGGCATCCGCGATGCCCAGCATGACAAGCACAACATGGCACGTATCCGTGCGGAAAGCGTCCCAAGCGCCGTGACCCACGACGTATGACCCAGTGGTGCAGCAACCTTTGTAGAATGCACCCATGAAGACTTCGCAAGCACGGGAGTCGGTCCGATGAGGCCCTCTCCCCTGTCGTTCGGCCCGCGTAATTCCGCGCGGAAGATCATCGCCCGGGTCCAGGCAGCCGTTGCCACAGCCGGTTTCGAGCTCGACTCCCAGCAGCAGATGCTGGTCACTGACCTTTCCACGGCCGCCGCTCGAGCGCTTTCACGCCGTTCCAGAGCGGCTTCGGTGGAGAATTTCTATATCTACGGCCCTCCCGGGCGCGGCAAGTCATGGCTCATGGGGCTGGTGTACGACGCGCTTCAGAGCGAGGACACACGCCGTCTGCACTTCCACGATTTCTTCCGCGATCTACATGCCTCGGCGCATAGTGCAGAATTGGCTGAAACCGCGGGCGACACCGCCGTCGAGGTGGCTCTGGATGAATTGCTCGGGGACGTTCGCGTGCTGTGCTTCGACGAACTCCACGTCCACGACCCCGGGGATGCGATGTTCTTCGCACGCACGCTCAAGGCGGTTTTCGCCCGGGGGATCCTGCTCATCTCCACCTCGAACTACGCCCCGGACGATCTCCTGCCCAATGACTACTTCCATCATCTCTTTGAACCGACCATAGAACTGATCAAGTCACGGATGAACGTGGTCATGCTCGACGGCGGAACGGACTACCGGACCGAGGTCACCGAGGCCCACCGCGTCTCAGGTTATGCGGCCGGGCACATCATCGTCCCGGGAACGGCGCAACAACTGGTCCGGGCAGGACTCGCGGTCCCCCACCACAACGAAATCACCGATATCCAGCCGACGACGCACACCTTTACAGCCCAACGCGCGGCCCATGGACAGGCTTGGTTCGATTTCCGTGAACTCTGCGATCGCCCCTCGGCAGCATCCGACTACCTGCACCTGGCACGGCATTTCGACCATGTGATCATCGATGGCATCCCCGCGCCGGACCGGGCGACGACCAGCGCCTGGAAGCGCCTGGCCAACCTCATCGACGTCCTGTACGACCGTGATATCCGCACCGATCTGATTTGCGTGGATCCCCCGGACCCCGATGCCGTGGAAGGCCATCCCGTGGATGCCGCACGCCTGGGCAGCCGGCTGATGGCGTTGCGACAGCTCATACCGGGCGCACCCGATGAAGGCCCGATCGACGATCTCGGAACCTCCGAACAGGAAAGCTGGCTTCGATGACCCAGGGCCGGCCCTCAGCTGCCGCCTACTCCCCCGACCGTCTGGCGGATCTGGTGGGAACCATGCTCGAGCAAGCCACCCGGGGAAACCACGGCACCCTGCTCCCCGAAACACTGCCCGACATCGTCCAACTCGGGCACCCCGTGCTGCGGATGGAAGCCCAGGAATACACGGGTCAGCTGGAAGCCGGGGAACTGGAGTCGTTGCTGGACGTCATGCGGGCCACGATGCATGCCGCCCCCGGGGTGGGCTTGGCGGCACCGCAGATCGGACTTCCGCTCCGGTTGGCAGTTCTGGAGGACACCTTCGCCACCGATGTCGAGATCGCGGTGGTACGCGAACGTGAGCCGCTCGAGTACTTCGCGATGCTCAATCCGCACTACCAGGCCATCGGAACGCGGACGGCCTCCTTCTACGAGGGGTGCCTGTCCTTCAACGGCTTCCAGGCGGTGGTCGAACGACCAGCTGATCTGGCGACCTCCTATACGACCCCTGCCGGTGAAACCATCCAGCGGGACTTCCACGGATGGCAGGCACGGATCGTCGCCCACGAGACGGACCATCTCAATGGCACCGTCTATATCGACCGTGCGATGACCCGCAGCCTGGTGGGCACCGAGGAATACGCCAACCGCTGGGCGGCAGCTGATATCGCTGCCGCCCGGGCGGGGCTGGGCTTCTAGCCTCCCGACGCCCCGCGGCGATCAGGCATCGGTCGGGCTCACCGGAAGGTACTTGGCCCACCAGTCCAGGATCGCTTCGAACCGTTGGCGACGGTGCCAGGGCGTGCCGGCGCGGGAGAGTTCATGGTTCTCCCCCGGGAAGAGCAGGAATTCGGCGTCGACCCCGTGGCGCAGCAGCTCCACGAAGTAGCGCTGGGCCTGCTCCAAGGGACACCGGTAGTCCTCTTCCGAATGCATCACCAGGGTGGGTGTACGCACCTGCCCCACCTTCGCCATCGGGCTTTGTTCCAGGGTCGCGGCCACATCCCGGCCGGTGTATTCGTCGCCGAAGAACCATCCGATGTCGCTCGAGCCGACGAAGGAGATCGGATCCAGGAATCCGCGCTCGACGATCGCTGCGGCGAAGCGGTGATCATGCGCAATGGTCCATGCGGTGAGGTATCCGCCATAGGAACCTCCCAACACCCCGACCCGGTTCCCGTCCAGCGACGCCTCGGCGGCGACCGCGCCGTCGAGGAAGGCCAGCACGTCTTGTAGATCGACGGTGCCCATGGCCCCCTTGATGGCCAGGCCGTGGGCGCGGCCGTAGCTGGCGCTGCCGCGCGGGTTGCACTGCAGCACCGCGTATCCGGCTCGTGCATAGACCTGGGCCTCGTCGAAGAAGCCCCAGCCGTATTGGGCGTAGGGTCCACCATGGATGTTCAGCAGCACCGGGTGGGGGCCTTGGCCTTCGGGCAGGTAGAGCCAGCCGTGGACCGGATAGCCGTCGACCGAGGGCACCGTTATTTCACGCGGGGCGGCGATCCGGGTCTTCTCGCGCAGGGGCGCGGCGAAGTCGGTCACGGCGACCACCCCGCCGTCGTGCACCAGGGCGATCTCCCCGGGCGTACTGGGGTCGGTATAGGACACGACGACGACGTCTGCCGCCGCCGAAACCCCCGTCACCTCAAGCTGCCCCGAGACGAGGGTCCGGGTCCCACCGGTGGCATCGATGACATGGAGTTCACTACTGCCCCTCACCCGGGCCAGTGCGGCGACCTCCCTGGTCCCCACGGGGAAGAGTCCCCCGCTTTCGCTGTAGTCGATCGTCTCAGGATCGGTCAGACGTGCGGGCTCCGTAGCCCCGATCCGGTCGGCCGGAAGGACATAGACGGAGGCGTTGCGGGCCACGAAGTCGATGCCGGACTCCCCCACTTCGCTGCCCAGCAGATACAGGTTCGCCCCGTCGCGGCTGAAGGCCGCTCCGTCGTAGCCGGTATCCCCGGATTCCGAACCCGCGACCAATTCGACGTCGAGCTCTCCCGTGGCCGAGGTGTCCAGTCCTCCAATATCGACCCGGTGGATCATCGATCGCAGATCGGTATCGGCGCCTTCGTGCAATGCTGCGGTGAAGTACAGGTGCGTGCCGTCGGGGCCGAACTCCGGGCTGTTGCAGTCGGCATCGGAGGGAGTAAGTCGACGCGAAACCGGGAAGCCGTCGGCCGGCGTCTGGTCGGTTCCGACGTCTCCCTCAGCCGCGGCCCGGGCCGAAACGGCCTTCGCCGCTCGTCCCACGGGTTTGATGTACGGCTCGGCGTCGGGGGCCGGGACCTCGATGAGGTGGATCCCGTCCCGGCGGTCGTTACCGAATCCGAGCCCGTTGAACCGGTACTGATAGCCGGTGATCCTACGCGGGGCCTCGGCTCCGGCGCCCACCCCGTCGACGGTGCCGTAGCGCCCTTCCTCGGGGGTACGGCTACAGAAGGCCAACCGTTGGCCATCAGGTGAGAAGACGAAATCCGACACCCCCAGGTGGCGGTTGGTGATCAAACGCGGTTCACCGCCGCGGGCGTCGACGATGGCCAGCTGCGGAACGCCGTCGCCGTTGGGGCGCAAAAAGGCAATGATCCCTCCGTCGGGTGAGAACCGGGGACGTGCATCGGAGCTCCCGCGGGTGATCCGGCGCGCCGGGCCCGATGCGGCACCGCCTTCATCGAGCTCGACCAGCCATAACTGCCCCACCCCGGAATCGGCGTCGAAGCTGGGCCTGTTGGCCGCGAAGACAGCCCGGCGACCGGCCGGGTCCAAGGCGGGGGCGGATACAGTGGTCAGGAGCTCTAGCTGATCTGGTTTCACCCCGTGAGCGTATCTGAAAGACTTATTGAAGGAAATAGTTGTGAGCGTCGATTTGATCCCGCTGAGCTGCCCGCTCTGCGCCGGTACCTTGGCAACGGTCGAGACCGGAGACCGCACGCTCAGTTGCCCTGCCGGGCACCGCTACGACGCCGCCAAGCAGGGATACTTCAACCTGCTGACCGGTCGGGGAACCTCCTTCCGGGAGGACTCGGCCAACATGGTCCAAGCCCGGGCCTCCTTCCTGGCTGCCGGGCACTACGCACCACTGGCCGAGGCCTTGGCCCAGGAAGCCGCGGAGGCAGTGCCGAACCGGTTGCCGCGGCTCCTCGACGCCGGTGCTGGAACCGGGTACTACCTCGACGCCGTGGCCACGGCCCTAGCCGGCTCCAGGGGTACCCGGCCGCCCTCCCTCGCTCTGGACATCTCCCGTTATGCGATGCGCCGTGCGGCCAAGCTTCCCCGGACGCGGGCCCTGGTCTGGGATCTGTGGCGACCGCTACCGGTGGCCGATGCCGGCGTTGACGTACTGCTGAACGTCTTTGCTCCGCGCAATGGCACTGAATTCGCCCGCGTCCTCGCCCCGGGTGGCCTGGCCCTCGTGGCCACCCCCCTGCCCGAGCATCTGGCCGAAGCCATGGCCCCCTTGGGGCTGCTCGGCATCAAGGCCGGGAAGGACGAGTCCGTCGCTGCAGCGCTCGGCGTCGAATTCGAAGCCGTGCACACCCGCGAAATCCGGACTCCACTACACCTTTGTGAGGACGACGCCGTCCGGCTGGCCACGATGGGTCCGGCAGGCCACCACCACGATGACGCCTCCACGCGGGCCCGGCTGGAGACCCACCCGATGCCTCCGAGTATCACTGCGGCCTTCCGTCTCCAGGTTTTTCGCCACCGATAGACGTTCCCGGACGTCAGGTTCCTCGAACATACCTCCCAAGGGTGACGATCCGACCGATGCTTATCATGCAAGATGGTAGGACCGAGGGTGGCAAGCACCCTCCCAAGGCATGCGGGTGACGAAATGTTCGAATGGGTCCTCGAGAACAGCTGGGTCTTCTGGCTCGCCTTGTTCCTGATCCTGGCGATCATCGAAATGATGTCGCTGGACCTGTACTTCATCATGCTCAGTGCCGGCGCGCTCGGTGGGGTCGTCGTGGCCCTCGCCGGCGGCGATTTCTGGCTCCAGGCCCTGGCCTTCTGCCTCGTCGCCCTGGCGATGATCTTCTTCATCAGACCGATTGCACTCCGGCAGTTGCATAAGGGCCCCGCCGACCGGCTGACCAACGTGGACCGCCTGGTCGGCCAGGACGCCCTCGTCCTGGAGCCCACCACGAAGCTGGGTGGCCGCGCCAAGATCGGCGGGGAGACCTGGAGCGTACGCAGCCAGGACGAGGCCGCTTTGGCTCCGGGGATGTACGGAACCGTCGTGAGTATCGATGGAGCCACCGCCTTCATCACCATGCGGGCCGCAGAGCCACACGAAAACTAGCACTTCGACACGGCCGGTGACGGAAACCTCCCGAAACGGCCCGTCCACCGCCCTGCGAAGGGCCACAACGAAAAGGGGAACCATTAATGAACGGCCTAGGCATAGTCCTGGCAGTACTCGCGGTCTTCGTGATCATCGTGCTCCTGCGATCGGTACGCATCGTCCCGCAGGCGCGGGCAGGCATCGTGGAGCGACTGGGTAAGTACCAGCGCACGCTCGGACCGGGGCTGAGCCTGCTGATCCCATTCGTGGACCGTCTGCTGCCGCTGCTGGATCTGCGTGAAAACGTCGTCAGCTTCCCACCGCAGCCAGTGATCACCGAAGACAACCTCGTCGTCTCCATCGACACCGTCGTGTACTTCCAGATCACCGAACCGCGCGCAGCCACCTACGAGATCGCCAACTACATCCAGGCTGTCGAACAGCTGACCACCACCACGTTGCGTAACGTCGTCGGCGGTCTGAACCTCGAAGAGGCACTGACCAGCCGTGACCAGATCAACGGCCAATTGCGCGGCGTCCTGGACGAAGCAACCGGCAAGTGGGGCATCCGTGTTTCCCGTGTGGAGCTCAAGGCCATCGACCCGCCGCTGTCCATCCAGGACTCCATGGAGAAGCAGATGCGTGCCGAGCGTGACCGCCGTGCAGCCATTCTGACCGCCGAAGGCACCAAGCAGTCAGCGTCAGGCCGCCATTCTCGCCGCCGAAGGTGATGCCAAGGCAGCGATCCTGCGTGCCGATGGTGAAGCCCAGGCCATTGAGAAGGTCTTCGACGCCATCCACGCCGGTAACCCCGACCAGAAACTGCTGGCCTACCAGTACCTGCAGACCCTCCCCAAGCTGGCCGAGGGCTCGTCGAATAAGCTGTGGATCATTCCCAGCGAGATCGGCGATGCGCTGAAGGGCATCGGTGGGGCCTTGGGCAACTTCAAGGACGGCGATGACTCCTCCGCCTCGGCGACACCGCCGAGTGCTCCGAAGCAACCGTAGTTTCCCACGGCCGACATGGCCCGTTGGCGGGGCACGGAGGGAACCCCCTCCGTGCCCCGCTACGTTAAACGCCATCGTAGGCGGACAACGCGTATACTGGTGTCTTTGTGGCTTCCGCCAAAGGCCCAGGGGAATGATTTCCCCGCCCATGGCGTTGTGAACAGTGGATGATGCCGAACAGCAGCAGAACGTAGTAGGGAGAAAACATGAGCGATCGCAGTCTGCGTGGAATGCGTTTGGGCGCACAGAGCATGGAGACCGAAGCCGGTGTGGAGCCGGCCCCGCGTCAGCGCGTGGAGTACCGTTGCGCCGACGGGGAGCAGGTCTTCGTGATGTTCTCCACCGAGGCCGAGATTCCCCTCGCTTGGGTCTCCAAGACCGGCAAGGAAGCCCTCCTGGTCGACGGCGAGCTGCCGGACACCTCCAAGGACAAGCCGGTGCGTACCCACTGGGACATGCTGCTGGAGCGCCGCTCCATCGAGGAGCTCGAACAGACCCTCAAGGATCGACTGAATAAGCTCCGCGCGGCCCGTGGCGAAAAGATCAAGGCCTAG
>RCNJ01000338.1_pt1 | contig 21455 bp, 16 predicted proteins | sample 2041171 | NCBI WGS metagenome assembly RCNJ01 (sample SAMN09708213, study PRJNA481090) | feces metagenome | biome: feces | host: Pygoscelis adeliae | place: Antarctica: Rookery Lake | collected 2010-03-01 | reverse complement strand
GTTTTATGTCTCGGGCGTTGCTGGAACGTTTGCCACGCCATCGGGAAGCAACCGGCGGCCGAGGAGCTTTTTGGAGTAGCCGGTGCGGTCCAGGTAGGGGCTGATGCCGCCGTTCGCGAAGGGCCAGCCGGCGCCGAGGATCATGGCCAAGTCAATTTCGGTGACTGAGGCCACGACCTCTTCTTCGAGCATGTGTCCGATTTCATTGGTGAGCGCGGTCAGAACGGCATCGAGTACTCCGGCTTCGTCGAGGGCATTTGCTGCGGCAGGTGGCCCAAAGACAGCTTGCAGTGCGGGGTCCACTTCTGCGGGTAGTCCACGGGCGGCCGGCTTGCGCACGACCGTGATGTGCTCCTCCACGATTCGTTCTAAGCCAGGGGACTGAGCAAAGCGGTCCCCAAGGTCGGCACGCAATGAGTTCAGTACGTGCAAGCCCACTGCAGGCCCAACGAGGTCGAAGAGCGCGAAGGGGCCCATGGGCAGACCTAGGGGCCGCAGTGCCCGGTCTGCAACCTCGACCGGGGTGCCGTTCTCCACCGCGCGCACAATCTCCCCGAGGAGCAGTACAAGTAGCCGGTTCACAACGAAACCGGGCCGGTCTTTGACCCCCACTGCAGTTTTACGCAACTTTTTGGCGACGGCGAACGCGGTTGCAACAGTTGCATCTGAGGTCTGTTCGGTGTGCACAACTTCAACGAGTGGCATCTGCGCCACTGGGTTAAAGAAGTGCAGTCCCACCACGCGGTCCGGGTGGTCAAGTTCAGCAGCCATTTCGGTAATTGATAACGCTGATGTGTTGGTCGCCAGGATGGTGCTTGGCGAAACGATCTGCTCCAACTCAGCAAAGACCCGTTTTTTGAGGTCGAGGACTTCGGTGACGGCCTCAATCACGAAGTCACAGTGTGCCAATTTGTCGATTCGGGTGGTGCCGCGAACGCTGGAGAGCACCCGGGCGGCCACATCCTCCGTCATCCGGCCGGAGCCGGTGAGTTTTTCCACAGTTTTTTGTACGTACTGGAGCCCGTGAGCCACACGCTCTTCGTCGAGGTCGCGCATGATGACGCTGACGCCTAAACGTTGGGCAAAGATCAGTGCGAGTTGGGCTGCCATCAGACCGGCCCCGACGATCCCGACGGCGGTCACTGGTTGGGCGAGGTCCGCGCTGGGAGCACCTGCTGGACGTTTACCCTTATTCACGGTGTTGAAGGCGTAGAGGCTGGCCCGTAACTCATCGGACATGAGGAGGTCTGCCAGGGCGTCGTCTTCAGCCGCAAAGGCAGCATCCCGCTCGATGTCTGGTCCGAGGCCGAGGAGGTCCAGTGCGCGGTAGGGGGCCGGACGCGAGCCGTGCAACACAGCATCGAGGCGGGTGCGGGCGGCGCTGAGTGTGTCGGCCCAATGTTCGGCGGACTCCGTGGGTTTGCGATCAATGGCAATTTCACCGCGGATGAGACCAGTTGCCCACTCTATGGAGCGTTCCAAGAAGTCCGGTGCGTCAAATAGTGCATCGACGAGGCCGAGTTCCAGTGCTTCACCAGGTTTGAAGGGTTTGTTTTGCGCGGGGCGCGTCACAATGACATCAACGGCGCGCTCAATTCCGGTGAGCAGGGGTACCAGGTAAGTTCCGCCCCACCCGGGAATGAGACCGAGGCTGGTCTCTGGCAGACCAACTGCGGCGGCGTCGGAAGCAATGGTGCGGTAGTCACAGTTGAGGGCGAGTTCCAGACCGCCGCCAAGGGCTAGCCCGTTGACGAACGCAAATGTTGGGACCGGCAGATCAGCAAGTCTGCGGAACGTGTTGTGGCCCGCTTGCCCCAGTTCAAGGGCTGCATCGCGGCCGGGTATTTCTGCGGCCGCGGTCAGGTCAGCTCCTGCGCAGAAGAAGTGGGGTTTTCCGGTCACGGCAACTGCCGTAATCTTCCCGGCGTCGGCGCGCGTGTGTAGCTCACTGAGCACATCATTGAGCTCGCGTAGGCCCTCGGTGCCAAGCGTGGTGGGTTTGGTGTGGTCAAGTCCATTGTCGAGAGTGATTAAGGCCAAGGTGCCGGCATCGTGGGGCAGCGTGATGTCTTGGACCCGGGAGTGCGCAACGCGTTCGCCGGCGGCGTTGTCAGCTTGTGGTGTTGGTGAAGTCATGGTCTGCTCCTGTCAGTTCGTAGTGGTCTGGTGGCCGGAATACTTCACGTGGTGCGGGTTCTCCCAGATCACGGTGCCGCCCATTCCTAGACCTACACACATGGTGGTGATGCCATAGCGCACCTCTGGGTGCGCTATGAAATGCCTGGCCAATTGAGTCATTAACCGGACACCGGATGACGCGAGCGGGTGCCCAATAGCAATTGCACCGCCGTCAGGATTCACTCGGGGGTCGTCGTCGGGAATGCCGAAGTGGTCCAAGAAGGCGATGACCTGTACTGCGAAGGCTTCGTTAATTTCTATAAGCCCAATGTCGTGAATGGTGAGGCCTGCGTTGGTGAGAGCCTTGTTGGTGGCCGGAATGGGACCCAGCCCCATGACTTCGGGGTCAACGCCCGCGTACGCGAAGGAGACCATGCGCATGCCGACCGGTAGGCCGAGTTCAACTGCGGTGTCACCGGAGGCGAGTAAGCACATGGCGGCGCCGTCGGTGAGCGGGCTGGCATTCCCAGCGGTGACCCGGCCACCTGGCCGGAATGGAGTTTTGAGGTTGGCAATGTCTTCCATGCTTGTGCCCGGGCGGGCAAGTTCATCTGCGGTAGCCAGGCCCCAGCCGCGCTCAGCTGATCGGGTCGCAACCGGGATGATGTCTGCAGCCACCCGGCCAGCGGAAACTGCGGCTGCATACTTAGCTTGGCTTTCGACTGCGAAGGCGTCAGCACGATCTTTGGTGAGATGCGGGTACCTGTCATGGATGTTCTCGGCGGTCGCGCCCATGTTGAGCGCGTCGGAGTCGACGAGCTTTTCCGTCATGAACCTCGGGTTGGGGTCGGCGTCGACTCCAATGGGGTGGTGGCCCATGTGTTCCACTCCGCCGGCGACAGTGATGCGCTGTTGCCCGAAGCCGATGGCGCTCCCGGTAGAGGTGACTGCAGTCATGGCTCCAGCGCACATGCGGTCGATGGCGAAGCCGGGAACTGACTTATCTAGTCCGGCCAGGATCGCCACCGAACGCCCCAGGGTGAGTCCTTGGTCGCCGCGCTGGGTGGTCGCTGCGATGGCGACGTCGTCAATTTGATCGGTGGGGAGTTGGGGGAGTTTTTTTAGCAGGCCGCGCAGAGCTTTCACGGCAAGGTCATCGGCGCGGGTTTCGGCGTAGATTCCGTCAGGTTTGGCTTTGCCGAAGGGGGTGCGGACGCCCGCAACAAAGACAACATCTGGAACGGAACGGGAACGAGGGCTAACCATGGAATCTCCTGGGCTGGACGACGGTGTCCGTGCCCGGCGCGGTGCCGGGACGCAGTTATTAGAGGCTACCTCAGGTTCCTAGAACCGGGAGTATCAGATGAATTTGGCTGACGGGCTTTCTACCAATCAGCAAGCGCCCCAGGCTCATGAGTGGCTCGCTGGCCCGCGGGATCTCTCGCGGTAGGCTGATGAGGATCGCCTGGTGGGTGTGAGCTTTTATAGTCGGCTGGTCCTTAGAGACCCCCATGAGGAAAATACTGAGAGGATTTTGATGACGTCACCGCACTTCCTGCAGGGCCCGGAGTGGGCTCAATTCCAGCGGAGCTTGGGGAATGAGGTCATCGAACGCTCTGGACCAGAGTGGTCCTACCGAGCCGTTGTCGAGCACGGCAGGGGATCGGCACGGCTCTACTGCCCCTACGGCCCCACTGTTGAAAGCGTTGATGGGCTACAAGCAGCGTTGGAAGACCTCCGCAAAGAGGCTCAGACGCGCGGGCTCATCTTTGTCCGCGTAGAGCCAATCGGGATCCCTAACCCCAGGGTGCTTCCGCGGCTCGGTTTACAACCAGCCGCCAGCACAGTTCAGCCCCCTGATACTGCGGTCATTGATGTGAGCGCCGGAACCGATGCAATTTTGGCGGGAGTCAGGAAATCCCGGCGCAGCAAGTGGCGGGCAGCGGGCAGAGCCGGTGTGACGTACACCGAGTCCACCGACCCGGCAGACATCGAGTCATTCATTGACCACATTGAAGACGTCGCGGCACGGACCGGAATGATGCCGCATGAGCCGGCCTACTTCCGCAAACTTGCCAACGCGCTCATGCCAACGGGCGCAGCGTCATTTTTGTTTGCCGAGTTGGACGACGAGCGGATTGCAAGTGTGATCCTCTTCCACGGCCAAGACACCGACTACTACGCACACGCGGCGTCGTTGTCCGCGCACTCCAAGTTGAGCCCGCCGAACGCGGCAGTGATCGAGGCACTTCAGCTATCCCATGCACGGGGTGCCAGCACATTCGATTTATTTGGCGTCGCGCCAGCAGATGCGCCCGATGACCACCCATGGGCCGGTTTCACCGCATTCAAGTTTGGCTTTGGGCCCGAACGAGTTCGGTTCAGTGGCACTTGGGAATTGCCGGTGCGGCCGCTTCGCTACCGGGCGTACAGGTTGGCGTTATCAGCTGTCGAAAAGATCAAGGCAGTGCAAAAAGCCAGGACCGGCAAGAAGAAAGACTGACTCAGAGATGGCCCAGCGGCCAAGTATGGCCCTCACCAGTAGAAACTCTGAGGACTGCACATTGCCGCGAAGCACGCTCGCAGCAGTTAGTCGCTTTCGCTTGCTACGGGCTCAGGCTCAGGTTCGGGCAGTGCCGCGAATCCTGCGGCCAGGGGCGGAGCCGTCAAGTCGATCTGCCACGCGCGTGCACTCCGCGAACTCAAAAACTGCGCGATGTCCGCATAGCTTGTCACTGCCGGTTCTTGCCAGCAGAGTCTGCGGAGGGCGTCTGGCTGCAACAGGTTTTCTAGGGGGACGTTGTGCTTTGCCGATAGGTCGTCTAGAACTGCTTTAGCAACGTCGAGCCGTCCGGCAGCTTCAGGATTACGCTCTTTCCATCTGCGCGGCGGTGGTGGGCCATCGCTTTTGGGACCGCGCACTGATGGCAGTTCATCTTCGGGAAGTGACATTGCGCGATCGATTGCTGCCTGCCAGAGGGGGTTGCGTCGCCCCCCAGCTTTTCCAGTGAAACCGGGCAGCACCTGCAAGGCAGTGATCGATCGTGGTAACGACGTTGCTGCGGCCATGATTGCGCGGTCCGGCAGAACGCGGCCTGGAGCGACGTCCCGTCGTTGCCCATTTTGTTCCCGTGCTAACCACAGCTCGCGTACGACGCCGAGTTGCCGCGGCGAGCGCAGAGAATGGGTTCCAGAGACACGTCGCCAAGGATCCACACGAGGCGCGGCTGGTGGCGCGAGACGAACTGCCTCAAACTCCTGCTCAGCCCATTCCAATTTGCCGGCAGCGACTAGGCGCTCGGTCAACGCGTTGCGGAGGTCAATCAGCACCTCGACATCAAGAGCCGCGTACCGCAGCCAAGGCTCAGGAAGTGGACGTGTGGACCAGTCCACGGCGGAGTGCTCTTTAGCGAGGCCCAACCCCAGCATCTCTGCGACGACGGCGCCGAGCCCCACCCGTTCCAGCCCGAGGATTCGGGATGCCAGTTCGGTATCAAAAAGCCGGGTTGGGCGCAGATTCTGTTCGCTTAAACCGGGTAGGTCCTGCGAGGCTGCGTGAAGGATCCACTCGGCCCCGTCGAAGGCGTCATTTAAGGAACTGAGATCGGGCAGCGTAATGGGGTCGATCAGCGCAGTTCCGGCGCCCGCGCGACGAATCTGGACGAGATAGGTGTGTTGTCCGTATCGGTAACCTGAGGCCCGCTCAGCATCGACTGCCACTGGGCCCGAGCCGTTTGCAAACAGTTCGACAGTGTCGCGGAGTTGCTCGGGAGTGGCGACGACGTCAGGTACGCCGTCCGCTGGGGCGGTCAAGACCTGGATTGTCGGTTCGTCAACGTCGGTGGTTGCTGGTGCGGGCTCGCTCATGCCCCAACCGTACGCCGGGCAGATGCTTAGACGGTAAAGAACACGAACTCAGGTTAAAACCGGTGTCCGAGCGCAGTGACCCCTTCGGGAAGAGGAGGGTGACCAGCGCTAGTCCGCAGTAACCGGCCCCAAGTGAGCAGATGTTCGCCGATTGACTCTCCACGGCTGGTGGTGGACCACGACGCCCGGATCTCGAGTTCAACCTGATCAGGACGGTTGTTGACGTCTCCGTGCGAAGTAGTAATTGTTTGGGTGACTGATCCACCCAAGCGTTGGAACGGTTCGGCGCTGATCTCAAGCGATTCAGTCACCCAGGTCCACGCCACGTCGGGAAGCAGTGGATCTGTGCTCATTTCCGCATCAAGGGCGGCTCGGACTAAGACGATCACGCGGAAGCCGGGATTTATGGCATCTTCCGGGTCGAAAAGGAGGACGAAGTTGCCATCGGCCACTTCGGAGTCAGAGTCGTTCTCATCCGATAGGGACCCGGTGAGGGCAACGGAGTACGCCGCAGCACGGGGTGCTTTGATCTCTTTGAGGTCCAGCGCGAGTGATCCGGCCACCGCGCGTAAGGAGGTCAGCGCACCCAGAAAGGGTGCAGGAACCTCAGTACGAGCGGAGCGAGTCATGCCGCCACACTAGGAGGAGGCGGGGACAGACCCCTGCTGCCACACCGCACCCTCGGGCTTTTAATCGGTGGCGCCCGTTTGATCCTTCGCATCTGACGTCGTGAAACTAAATGCCATACCGCCCACCACGCGCGTTAAGGTAGTAAAAAGAGGTCAATACGCTCAAGAGGAGATGTGGGATGACAGCACGCGCGCAGATCGGTGTCACAGGCTTGGCAGTAATGGGACGGAACCTAGCCCGGAACTTCGCCCATCACGGTTATTCCGTTGCCGTACATAACCGATCCTATGGCCGCACTGAATCGCTGATCGCTGATCACGGTTCAGAGGGCGACTTCATCCCCAGCGAGTCGATGGCTGACTTTGTTGCGTCATTAGCGCGACCCCGCAAGGTCATGATGATGGTGAAAGCCGGTGGGCCGACCGACGCAGTGATCAGTGAACTGGTGCCACTTCTTGAAGAGGGCGACATCATCATTGATGGTGGCAACGCGCACTTCCCGGACACGCGACGTCGCGAGAAGGAACTTCGTGCTCACGGGCTGCACTTCGTCGGTGCGGGAGTTTCCGGTGGCGAAGAGGGCGCGTTGAAGGGCCCGTCGATTATGCCCGGCGGCTCGGAAGAGTCTTATAAGTCACTCGGCCCGATTTTGGAGGACATTTCCGCGAAGGTCGATGGTGTTCCGTGCTGTACGCACGTGGGTCCCGACGGCGCTGGCCACTTCGTGAAGATGGTGCACAACGGCATTGAGTACGCAGACATGCAGCTCATTGCTGAGGCATACGACCTGCTGCGAGTGGGACTGGGGGCAAGTGCTGCTGAAATTGGTGAGATTTTCGCCGACTGGGACACTGGTGACCTGGAATCATTCCTCATTGAGATCACCGCAGATGTGTTGCAGCACACTGACGCAGAAACTGGCAAGGCATTCGTCGATATTGTCCTGGATCAGGCCGAGCAGAAGGGAACCGGGCGGTGGACGGTTCAAAACGGCCTTGACTTGGGTGTTCCGATTACGGCAATTGCCGAAGCAACGTTTGCACGCTCCCTGTCTGGGTCGGTTCCGCAGCGTGCTGCCGGACAAAGCCTGCCCGCCAACGCAGAAGCGTGGAACATCGAAGACCGGGACGCATTCATCGAAGATGTCCGTCTTGCTCTCTACACCTCAAAGATCGTGGCTTACTCACAGGGCTTCGACCAGATCGCCGCAGCATCTGAGGAGTATGGGTGGGGCATCGACCGGGGCGCCATGGCACGGATCTGGCGGGGTGGGTGCATCATCCAGGCGAAGTTCCTCAACCGCATTACTGAGGCCTACGGCCGTAATCCAGATCTCACACTGCTGCTTTCCGACGAGTTCTTCACCGATGTTGTGAACAAGGGCACTAAGTCTTGGCGCCGCACCGTCGCGCGGGCCGCGCTCAATGGGCTACCTACGCCCGCCTTCTCTTCTTCGCTTGCCTACTATGACGGCGTCCGCGCTGAGCGGCTTCCCGCGAATCTGATCCAGGCACAACGTGACTTCTTTGGGGCCCACACCTACCAACGGGTGGACAAGCCTGGGGTGTTCCACACGGAGTGGTCGCTCGACCGCAGTGAGTCCAAGGAATCCTGAATGTCAGATTTCCTCCCTGTGGGAGTTGGTGGGGACATTGGCATGTATGCGTTGTTGCGTGCATTCCATGAGCAGTACGGAACCCCCGCCATTGCGCTTTCGAGCGTCCCAACGAGAGCCATGGCTGATTCGACTTTCATCACCAACGTCGCGGTGCAAGGGATTGATGAGCCAGCAAGGCTCATTGATGCCCTTGAGCAGATTGCGCAGGACCACCCGGGACGGCAGTTGATTCTGCTGACCAACGCGGATTGGTACGTGCGTGCAATTGTCGACAACCGGGAACGTCTCAGGGAGCACTTCCTGATGCCATTCTGTGAGCCGGATGTGCTGGATCTGGTGTCGAGTAAGGAATCGTTTGAGCGGGTTTGTGCGGAGCTCCAGATTCCGACTCCCCGCACCATTCCGGTCGATATCGACCAACTGATGGTTGCGGGCGGGCGCCCGGCGATTAAGGATCTCCAATTTGACCTGGAGTACCCATTGGTGGCTAAGGCTTCTTCAAGTTCGGACTACTTTTATGTGTCCTTCCCTGGAAAAAGCAAGATCCACTATGTGAACTCACGAGCAGAATTGGATGAGTTGCTGGGCCACTTGGTGGACGCTGAGTACCGGAGTACGTTCCTCATCCAGGAGTTCGTGCCCGGAGACGAAACACAGATGAGGTCTTTGACCGCTTATCGGGACACAACAGGTCGCATCACACTGCTTGCCACCGGCCGGGTGCTACTCGAGGAACATACGCCCGGCACCCTGGGAATTCCGGCGGCGATCCTGACGGAGCAGTATGAGGACGCCATGGAATCGGCGAGTGCGTTCTTACACCGGGTCGACTACAAAGGCTTCGCAAACTTCGATTACAAGTGGGACCATCGGACCAAGCAGCACGTGTTTTTCGAGATGAATCCCCGCATTGGCCGGAACAATTATTACGTGACTGCAGCCGGAGCCAACCCTGCTCGGGTGCTTGTGGAAGACATCGTGTTCGGACGGCAGATTGAGCCAGTGCGAGCGGCAAAAGAGGTGCTGTACTCGGTGGTGCCGATCAGACTGCTGATGCGGTATATCCTCGACCCCGCACTGCGCGCACGGCTGGGATTAGTTGTGCGCCGACGCGCAGTTGTGCACCCCTTGCGTTACCGCAAAGACGCAGGATTGCGTCGGCGGTTGACCGTCACGGCCGTGACGCTCAACTTCTTCCGCAAGTACAAAAAGTTCTACCCCGTTGCGACAGAAACTGGGCGATGAGCGCACCAACTGCCGTCGCTCCGGGGCTGCGGCCCGAATAGGTGACCGTGGTTTAGCCGAGTTTGTTCGTGCCGCGGTAAATGTGTAGCACCGGGATTTCGAGTTCTTCGCGTGCCTTAGACGCCCAGTCCTGCCGGAAGGTGTCTTCCACTGCCAGCGGGTACGTCACGACGATAATGCTCTGGACATCCCGGTCAGGGGCTGCAGCGGCCTTACGAAGGGCGGGGAGCGGGTCGTCTTGAGTGATCTGACCGTCACTGACCGCACCCGCTGCTGCGAATAACGAAATCGTGGTGTCGAGCTGCTCCTGAGCGGTAACAGTTGCCTCAGTGACCGTTGGTTCCGGCTCGGTGAGCAGATCCCATGCTTCACCTATTCCACCGACATAAAGACTGTCGAGAAGTGCCACGAACATATTGCGTTCGGTGTCTGCCGGGATCATGACGTGGTAGTTCGGCGCTGAGTCTGGCTCCAGCGAGACGATGTGGTTGACGTCGCTTGAGGTGAGTTCTTGGTCCGCGAGAATAAGAATCGTTGGGGTCACAGCACTCACTCTAGGTCCCGCACGCGCCATCGGCCTACGAGCACGCCGTCCGAGTGCAAAAGATGCAGCGGCTGCACGCGGATTGCGGCAGAAATATCGAGCCCTTGGGTGATCCTCCCGGAGTCCCGACCGATGATCAGTGGACTGATCGTCAGGCACAACTCGTCGACAAGGCCTTGGGCGAATAGGTCTGCGAGCAGGTGCGGTCCGCCTTCGGTCAGTACACGCTGCAGGCCGCGGTCGGCGAGTTCTTTCAGCCCAGCGGTGAGGTCGACCGCGTCGGTTCCAGTCACAACGACGCGGTCGGGGCTGATCCTGCCGGCGAGGGCACGTGCACCTGCATCAGTGGTGATCAGCAGGGGTGGCCGGTCCGCGCTGAGTAATTGCGCTGGTAGGTTCCCTGACGCGGTTACTACCGCAAGTTCAATGTGGGGTGCGAGGCCGGTCTGCGCGCGCAGTTCCTGCAGTGAGTCCGGAACGTCCAACTGCGTGTAACCCTCCGCACGCACCGTGCCGGCGCCCACCAGCACGACGTCGGTGAGCGCACGTTGGACGCGGAAGGCGCGGAAGTCGGCGTCGTTGTTGATTGAGCCTGACAGGTGATCCGCGCCCCACGCTGCGCCATCAAGTGAGGAGACCATATTGGCCCGCACGTAGGTGCCGGTGGTGCTGTGGGGTGCTGGGGCGGGGTGCGCATAAAGTTCGGCGAGCTGCCTTTCCTGCAGGTCCGGTTCAATGCGGGAGGCCTCGGCTGTGTGCGGCAGCAGTTGATCGACAGCGGGTAGCTCGGAGGTAGGCATCACGGCACTATCCAATCAATTCGGTGGTGGGCCAATCAATTCGGTGGTGGGGTGTGCAGAGCAATCCGGTCCCGGGGGGGACGGTTCAGCTGGCTTGTGCGCCTGCGGCGATGAGTGCGAGCTGCTGCCTGATCTGATGCTGGATGCGACCCAGCAGGGCAGTCATGCCGACTTGTCGCAGCGGGCTCACCAGGGTCTGGAGTCCGAGCCTGGCGGGTAGGTCCGACGGTAGTTCCACAATCTGTTCAGCGCTGAGGTCCCCGATGCCTTCGCTGAGCACTCCGGCAAATCCTCGGGTGGTTGGTGCTTCGCGGGGGGCAAGAATGTGCACTGCTGCACGGGAATGCTCCCCTGCGGTTGGCGTGACTTCTACCAGGATGTACACCGGTGATTGGCATTCGATGACCCGCTCCATTTGGGACGGGTCGCTGCCGTAGGGCTCGGGAACTTCGCGCACTTCGGCGCCGAACTCGACAAGAAGTTCGAGTCGGGTGGCCGGGGCAAGGCTCAGGAACTCGGCAGCAATTTCTGCCAGATCTGCTGGAAGGGGCAGTTCAGTCATCGTCCCAGAGTAGGGCCGAAGTGGCGTTGTTGCTATGTGGGACCGAGAGTTGGCCGGAAGGCCCGTGGGATGATTTGCACGGGCAACGTACCGTTAATGATCGTGAGTGAAGAAAACAAGCAACTTGTTGACCGCCGTCCCGCTGTTGGACGCGAACGGTTGTTGTCAGATCTGGAGCCACCGCGGCACTTCGCTGAAGCGTCGTTTGCTTCGTACCGGCCCGACCCTGCCCACCCAAGTCAGCAGGCGGCGGTGGAACTGCTCGCGCAAACCGCTGAGCACATCACGAAGCAAACTTCCGGGCTCGGCGGTTGGTTCCGCCGCAAACGCTCTGCGCGAGCCCCAGCGGTCTATCTCGATGGTGGTTTCGGCGTCGGGAAAACTCACTTGCTTGCAGCATTGGCGCACTCCGTCGGGCTAGACCGGGCTGCATTTGGCACCTTCGTGGAGTACACGAACTTGGTCGGTGCGCTGGGCTTTGCGCAGACAGTGGCCGCTTTGGGGCAACTTGACCTGGTATGCATTGACGAATTTGAACTCGATGATCCCGGCGACACCGTGCTGATGTCCCGGTTGCTGCGTGAACTTGCTGATCAGGACGTGGCTCTGGCTGCGACGTCGAACACGTTGCCGGGGTCTTTGGGTGAGGGCCGGTTTGCGGCGGAGGATTTCTTGCGGGAGATTCAGGCGATGGCTGCCCGTTTTGAGGTGCAGCGCATTGATGGGCAGGACTACCGGCAGCGTGAACTAGTGGCAGATGTCAGTGGGCTGAGCGATGACGTGGTGGTGGCGGCTGTACGAAATCAGTCGGGGGCAACTCTGGACTTTTTTGACGATTTGCTTGACCACCTGCGCGAGATTCACCCCAGCCGTTATGGCGCGCTGTTAGACAACGTGTCGTTGGTGGGGTTGCGTGGGGTGCGCACTGTGCAGGATCAAAGTGAGGCGTTGCGGCTCGTGGTGCTCATCGACCGCTTATATGACCGTGATGTTCCGGTGTTGCTGGGCGGGGCAGGTGAGGCAGCACTGTTTACCGCAGGGATGCTCGCGGGGGGGTACCGCAAGAAGTACTTCCGGGCGTTATCGCGGCTGGGTTCCTTGGCTCAGGAGGGACGCGAAGTGCTTGAATCGGCAGGGTTAGCGGGGGAGCCAATAATTGCGACGCCGGGCCCTGGCACGGTGACTTCGTCCACCCCTACCGACACCGCGTCCCAAGCTGTCAGCACCTGATAACGGTGCGGTAGGGCAAAGACCACGGGTTCTTGGGTGGGGTTGATCAGCACCTGGGTTTCGCCCCGGCTGATGATCAGTGGTGCGCGGCCGACTGCAGTTTCGGCGTAACCGGGATTTTCAACAACGGTTGTGTCGCTGAGGTTCCCAGAGTTGAGGTCTGTGCTGTTGCGGCGTAGCGCGATGAGTTCGCGGTGCCACTCCAGAACCCGGGCGTGGTCGGTTTCGGTGGTTTCGGCCCAGTTCAGGGTGCTGACGTCGTAAGTGGCGGGGTCTTGTGGGTCGGGCACGTCAAAGGTATGCCCGTAGAGCGCGGTCCAGCCGTGGCCACCAAATTCGCGGGTGCGGCCGGCGGTGATGGCCGCTGCGAGGTCGGCGTCGTCGTGGTCGGTGAAGAACCGCCAGTCGGTGCTGGCACCCCACTCTTCGCCCATGAACAGCATGGGGGAGAACGGTGCGGTCAGGAGTAGGGCGGCGCTAATGGCGAGCTCACCGGGGCTCAGCTGGGCGCTGGGCCGGTCGCCCAGGGCGCGGTTGCCCACTTGGTCGTGGTTTGACGCGCTGACCACAAAGCGGTGGCCATCGGTGCCGTCGGGCACGGGCGCGCCCCAGGGTTGGTTGCGGAAGGTGGAGAAGCTGCCGTCGTGCAGGAAGCCGTTGGTGAGCGCTTTGCGGAGGGCTTCGGTGGTGCCGAAGTCGACGTAGTAGCCCTGGCGTTCTCCGGTGAGCCAGGCGTGGATGGCGTGGTGCACATCGTCGGCCCATTGTGCGGTCATGCCGTAGCCGCCGGCGCCAGTGGGGGTGATCATCGCGGTGTCGTTGAGGTCGGATTCGGCTACGAGCCCGAAAGGGCGGCCCAACGTTTCGGCTTGATCGGCGGTTTCACGGGCGAGTTGCGCCAGGAGGTGTTCGGGGGAGTCATCGACGAGTGCGTGCACGGCGTCGAGGCGCAGGGCGTCAATGTGGAAGTCGCGCAGCCACATGAGGGCGTTGTCGCAGATCCAGCGGCGTACCTCGGCGGAGTGGTCTTGGTCGAGGTTGACGGCCCGGCCCCAGGGGGTTTCGTGCGCGTGGGTGAAGTAGGGACCGAAGGCGTCCAGGTAGTTGCCGGAGGGGCCTAGGTGGTTGTAAACGACGTCGAGCACGACGCCGAGTCCGGCGTTGTGTGCGGCGTTGACGAAGCGTTGCAGCGCGTGGGGGCCGCCGTAGGCGTGGTGCACGGCGTAAAGGTTGACGCCGTCGTAGCCCCAACCGCGGGTGCCGGGGAATTCGGCCACGGGCATGAGTTCAATGAGGTCGATGCCGAGTTGGGCCAAGTACGGCAGTTTGTCGATTGCTGCGTCGAGTGTGCCGTCGGTGGTGAACGTGCCGATGTGTAATTCGTAGGTGACGGCGCCGCGCACGTCGCGCCCGGCCCAGTCCTGGTCGGTCCAGGTGAAGTCGGTGAGGTCGACGACGGCGCTGGCCTCGTGTGGTCCGCGGGGTTGCAGCAGGCTGCGTGGGTCGGGCCGCGGCGGATTGTCATCCACCGCAAAGGCGTATTCGGTGCCGGGTGGCAGTGCCTGCGGTGAGGTCCACCATCCTGCTCGGGCAGTGTCGGCGTCATTGAGGTGCGCACCACTTTGAGGCGTGCCACCGGGGTCAGTGTCGGCATCGGCCGGGCCCTTGGGATGCACCGTATTTTCGGGGGGCATCGTGCTGTCTAGATACATCGCGGTCTGGGCGCTGAGCCCAGGTCCGTGATGCAGCGTGACCTGACCGGCGTGTGGTGCCCAGACCGCTGGGGTCACCAGGGGGGTCACTTGTCGCTCCGGCGGAGCAGCGCGACGGGGTATTTCTCGACTAGGGGCGCAATGGGTTGGGCGCCGCCGGTGTAGTCCTGTCCGGTGAGCAGGTCGGTCCAGTCACCGTCGGGGAGTACGACTTGGTGGTTGCCCCAGCCGTCGTTGCGGTGCAGTTGCGCGAGTAGTCGAGTGGCCAGGGTGATGGTTTGTGCAGTGCCGTCGTCGGTACGGGCGAACGCAAACAGGTGCCCGGAGGTGGTGGGCAGCGGGGTGTATCCGGCTTGCTGGCCGATGAACGCTCCAGGCAGTTCGCGGCGGAGGCGCAAGGCGTGCGCGGTGATGAGGAGTTTTTCTTCTCCCAGGGTGCGCGGGTTGCCCCCGGAGTCGAGGTTCTCTAGTTGTTCGGTCAGCAGGTCAGAATCAACGGGGGCGCGGTTGTCGGGGTCGACGAGGGTTGGTCCCCAGCTTTCGCTGCCTTGGTAGACGTCGGCAACTCCGGGCCAGGTGAGCTGTACGAGTTTGTTGCCGAGGCTGGCTACTCGGACGGCGGGTGCCACGCGGGCGGCCCAACTGCTGAGTTCTTCGCAGACCTCATGGGAATTCAGCGCGGCTTTGGCCAGGTCGAGGACAGCGGTTTCGTAGCGGTCGTTGGGACTGGTCCACGACGTGTGGGTTTTGGCTTCGCGCATGGCCTTGGTGAGGTAGGCGGTGAGACGTTCGGCGCTCATGGGGCCGTCGTCAGTCCACGTGCCGATGAGGGTTTGCCACAGCAGGTTCTCGATGCGGCCGTCCACTCGGGCGCTGCGCTGGGTGCGGGTGAGGCGGCGCAGTTCGGCGAGTGTTTCAGTCCAGTCGTCGGCGTATTCGCTTAAGACACCAATTTGGGCGCGGGTGTCTTCGTTGCGTTTGGTGTCGTGGGTGGACCCTGAGGTTAGTGCCACCGGCGTGAGTTGCTGGAACCGGGTGGCAAAGGCGTGCAGCTGGTCCGGGGTGACGACGTGGTGCGCAGGTTCGCCGCCCACTTCGCAGCGGGAGGTGAGTTCGGTCCAGCGGTAGAACGCAGTATCTTCTACGCCCTTGGCCATGACCGCGCCGCAGACCTGTTGGAAGCGCACGATGAGTTCGTCGCGGCGCGGTTCGCGGGTGCGGCCGGCGCTGCCGGCTTCGCGGCCGAGCAGGAGGTCGACGACGACGTCGCAGGTAGCCAGGCGTTCGGGCGCTAGGTGTGTCCGGGCGCGGGCGACGGCTTCGTTCATGGCGGAGATGGAGGCGGCGTGGGTGTCTTCGCCGGGGCGCACATAGGCGCGGTACCGGTCGAAGGCGATGAGCAATTCTTGGAGGCAGTCGTGCAGGGCGCGCCAGGTGTGGTCGCGGAGGCGCATGTCGTCGCGGCAGATGCTCGCGGCGAGGTCGGTGAGGCGGTGCACTTCGGCGTAGAGCGGGCCGGTGACGACTTCACGTTTGGCTTGGTCGATGATGCGCGGCAGGTCACCGGCGGCGTCACCGGTGAGTTCAAACAGGGCATCAGCCAGGGCGGGGTCACCAGTGGGGTCGGTGAAGCCGGTTTGCAGGCGCCACATGCCTTCGTATCCGGTGGTGCCGGCTGTTTGCCAGTCGGGTGGCAGGGTTTCGCTGCCGGCGAGGATCTTTTCCACCACGACCCAGGCTCCGGCGGAACGCTCGGCAAGCATGTCAAGGTAACCGCCGGGGTCAGCCAAGCCGTCGGGGTGGTCGATGCGCAGACCGTCGATGATTCCGGCGTCCAAAAGCTCAAAGAGCACTGCGTGACTGGCATCGAAGACGTCGGGGTCTTCGACGCGGATCGCGACGAGGGTTCCGACGTCGAAGAAGCGGCGGTAGTTAATTTCTTCGTCGCCAACGCGCCAGTGTGCGAGGCGGTAGTGCTGGCGTTCGACGAGTTCAGCCAAGGGCAGCGATTCGGTGCCAGCACGCACGGGAAAGACGTGGTCGAAGTAGCGCAGCACGGGCTGGGGCGCACCGGATTCGCCGTCGGCTGTGGGGACCTGAATGTGGTCGAAGGTGAGTTCACCCGCGGCCAGGACGTCGTTAATGCGGTCGCCAAGGATCGGCATCAGCAGGGAGCCGTCGCCACTGGACCAGTCAACGTCGAACCAGGGGGCGTAGGGGGAGTCTGGGCCGTCTGCAAGCACGGACCACAGTGCGGTGTTGTGCCAGGCGGGCGTGGGGATCGCCATGTGGTTCGGCACAATGTCGACGACGAGACCCAAGCCCTTGTCCCGAGCGGCTGCGGCGAGCCGGTCGAAACCTGCGCGCCCGCCCAGTTCAGTGCTGATCTGGGAGTGGTCCACCACGTCGTAACCGTGGGTGGACCCTGGCGCGGCTTGCAGAATTGGCGACAGGTACAGGTGCGTTACGCCCAGGGTGACGTAGTAGTCGAGCCGGGCGCGCGCATCGTCGAATGTCAGGTCTGGGCCAAGCTGCAGCCGGTACGTCGAGGTGGGCGTGGGTTGGCCCGGGGCGGGACGACGACGGGTGGGACTGGCTTGTTCGGTGGACTCAATCATTCGTTGCTCCGGGGTTCGCGGGTCAGCACCAGGGTGGAGCGCGCCGTGACGGTCAGCGTCTCACCGGCTGCGGCAGTGTTTTCCAAGGTGAGTTCTTGGTAGCGGTCATCGGTGGAGTAGGCCAGTTTCCATTCGGAGCCGTACTTCTCGGACGGCAGCGTGAAGTCAAGGTCTTCGTAGTGCGCGTTGAGCAGCACTAGGAAGGAGTTGTCGACAACGGGCTGTCCGAGTCGGTCGGGCTCGGCAATGGCCTCGCCGTTGAAGAACACCATCACGGACCTGGCGTAACCCGTGGACCAGTTCTCGTCGGTCATGCGGTGCCCAGCGAGGTCGAACCAGCCGATGTCGTCTAGGGCGTCTGGTCCGGCGTCCGGGAGCGGCTTGCCGGTGAAGAATCGGCGTCGGTGCAGGACGGGGTGGTTGCGACGTAGTGCAACGAGCTGCTGGGTGAATTCCAGTAGTTCGGCGCGTTCTTCGTCCAGATCCCAGTCAAGCCAGGTGATGTCGTTGTCCTGGCAGTAACCGTTGTTGTTGCCCGACTGTGTGCGGCCAATTTCATCGCCGTGGGACAGCATGGGCACACCCTGGGAGAGCAGCAGCGTGGAGAGGTAGTTGCGTTGCTGCCTGGCGCGCTGGCGGGAGATTTCGACGTCGTCGGTGGGTCCTTCAACGCCGAAGTTCCAGCTGCGGTTGTGGTTTTCGCCGTCGCGGCTGTCTTCACCGTTGGCATCGTTGTGCTTGTCGTTGTACGACACGAGGTCGCGCAGCGTGAAGCCGTCGTGGGCGGTCACAAAGTTGATGGAGGCAATCGGTTTGCGCCCGGTGTGCTCATACAGGTCGGAGGATCCGGTGAGGCGGCTGGCAAATTCGGGCAGTGTTGCGGCTTCGCCGCGCCAGAAGTCGCGCACGGTGTCGCGGTAGTCGCCGTTCCATTCGGTCCACAGGGGTGGGAAGCCACCGACTTGGTAGCCGCCGTCGCCGAGGTCCCAGGGCTCGGCAATGAGTTTGACCTGGCTAATGATGGGGTCTTGGTGCACGAGGTCGAAGAAGGCGGAGAGCCGGTCGACTTCGTGGAACTGGCGGGCCAGCGTTGCTGCGAGGTCAAAGCGGAAGCCGTCAATGTGCATTTCTTCTACCCAGTACCGCAGTGAGTCCATGATGAGTTGCAGGACGTGCGGGGAGCGCATCAGCAGGGAGTTGCCGGTGCCGGTGGTGTCAAAGTAGTGCGACTTGTCTTCGTCAACCAGGCGGTAGTACGCGCTGTTGTCGATGCCGCGGAAGGACAGGGTGGGGCCCATGTGGTTGCCCTCAGCGGTGTGGTTGTACACCACGTCGAGGATGACCTCGATGTCTGCTTCGTGCAGGGCTTTGACCATGCCCTTGAACTCTTGCACCTGCTGGCCGCGCGTGCCGTAGGCGGCATAGTCGTTGTGCGGGGCGAAGAAACCAATGGTGTTGTAACCCCAGTAGTTACTCAGGCCATTCTCGACCAGGTTGGGGTCGTTAACGAACTGGTGCACTGGCATCAGTTCAATTGCGGTGACACCGAGATTGGTGAGGTGCTCAATGATGGCGGGGTGGGCCATACCGGCGTAGGTACCGCGTAGCTCTTCGGGCACGTCGGGGTGTTGCTGGCTGAGGCCGCGCACGTGAGCTTCGTAAACAACCGACTCGTGGTAATCGTGGTTTGGTGGCCGGTCGTGGCCCCAGTCGAAGAACGGGCTGATTACCACTGACGTCATGGTGTGCGCCGCGGAGTCCTTCTCATTGACGGCTTCGGAGCCGTCGAAGTGGTACGAGAAGAGCGCTTCGTCGCCGTCGATCTGCCCATCGATCGCCTTGGCGTAGGGGTCCAACAGCAGCTTAGCTGGGTTGCACCGGTGGCCCTGCGCGGGGTCATGTGGGCCGTGCACCCGGTAGCCATAACGCTGGCCAGGGTGAATCGCGGGCAGGTACGCATGCCACACGTGTGCGTCGACTTCAGTGAGTTCGAAGCGCGTCTCCGCGCCGTCGTCGTCGAGAAGGCAAAGTTCAATACGATCGGCTACTTCAGAGAAGATTGCGAAGTTTGTTCCGCTACCGTCGTAGGTCGCACCAAGGGGGTAAGGGTTTCCGGGCCATATCTGCATGGGTAAAGATTGCCATGCCCAGCGGGCTTCTGTGACCATTTGGCCCGGAATCACCCAAACTGCTATGCCGTTTCGGCTCGTGGACTGCCAGCATCGGCATATTCTGAGTGCGGCAACGGTGCGGAAGCGTCAGTTAACCGGTACAGGATCCTGGGCCGGCCTCGGGTGCGGCGGTCCTCTGGCTCGCAGACCACAAAGCCAGCATCCACCAGGCGTGCCAGGTGCTCACGCGTGGTGTTGGGGTGGAGCTGCACTGCCTCGGAAAGTTCGGTAATTGTCATGCGTTGCCCGGAACGCAATGATTCCAGTAGTGAAATCCGGCTGGCTGAGGCCAGAGCACGGTACATAGTGACGCGCTGTGACTCCATGTCGCGAACACCTCCGTTCGGTGGGGGCAATCAGCGTGCGGCTGATAAATGCTCCAGACATTTCCGGAGCATGTGTCCCACTCTGCCGGAGGTTCTCACGGTCTTTGTGGGACCTTTGGCTTGAGCCTGGGGTGAATTACGAGCAATCCTTGCGCACTGGCGGTGTTGAACAGGGCACAATGCAGCACGTGAGCCTTGACGCGATCGCACAACTGCTGCGCAACCCGCCGGCGCTGCCCGTGCTTGCCGCACTGCCGGAGTTATGCGCGGCTCTGGATGCCCGCGGAATTGCGGTGATGCAGGCGCCGCCGGGTACGGGTAAGACCACCCTGGTGCCACCCGCGCTTGCAGCAGTCCACCCGGGACGCATCATTGTGACCCAGCCCCGCAGGATTGCCGTCCGCGCCGCTGCCCGCCGGTTGGCTCACCTACTGGGGGAGCCCGTCGGTCAGACTGTGGGGTTTACCGTGCGCGGTGAACACAAAGTCACCGCAGCTACCCGCATTGAGATCGTCACCACCGGGGTTTTGGTCCGCCGGCTGCAACGCGACCCGGAACTTGCTGGCGTCGACGTCGTCGTCCTGGATGAAGTGCATGAACGCCAACTGGAATCCGACCTTGCCCTGGCGTTGCTGGTGGACGTCCGCGCCAACCTGCGTCCCGACCTCGCCCTGGTGGCCATGTCCGCAACCATTGAAGCCGAACGCACCGCCAGCGCCCTCGCACTGCACGACCCTGCTGGACCTGCGCCCGTCGTGCAAGTTGCCGCAGAACTCTTCACGCTCACCCAAGAGTGGGCACCCTTCTCCGGAACTCGCACCGACGCCCGCGGCGTCACCCCCGCCTTTCTCGACCACGTGGCTGCCACTACGCAGCGCACCATGGCCACTGATGACGGCGACGTCCTACTTTTCCTCCCCGGAGTAGGGGAAGTCATGGGGGTAGTGCGACGCCTTGGTGGGGGAGCAGCCAACGTGTTGCCACTACACGGCAGACTCCCGGCCGCCGAACAAGACCGCGCTATGACCGCCGGCCCCCGCCGCCGCGTCGTCGTCTCCACCGCGCTCGCAGAATCATCGGTCACCGTCCCCGGGGTACGCATCGTCATCGACGCCGGCTTCTCCCGCGAACCACGCACCGACCACCAACGCGGCCTCGCAGGGCTGGTCACCGTGTCAGTCAGCAAAGCCGCCGCAGAGCAGCGCGCCGGCCGCGCCGCCCGCGAAGGCCCCGGCGTCGCCGTGCGCTGCTGGGCCGAACACGACCACGCCCGCCTCCCGGCGCACCCCATGCCACAAATTCGCACCGCCGACCTCACCTCCTTCGCCCTCGAACTTGCCACCTGGGGGAGCGCCGACGGCAGCGACCTCGCACTCCTGGACCCACCACCCGAGGCCGCGCTCGCGGTGGCACACCGCACGCTGCAAGGACTCGGCGCCCTCGATGGCGACCACCGCGTCACCACGAGGGGGAGGCAACTCGCCGCCATTCCCGCCGACCCCCGCCTGGCTCGCGCACTGCTCGACGGCGCACGCTTGGTAGGGGAGCGACGCGCAGCAGAAACCGTCGCCCTGATTTCCGACGACGTCCGCGTGCCTGACGCCGACCTGGTGGCAGCACTGCGCGCAGTGCGCCGTGGTGGCCCCGCCACCGCGACCTGGAAAGCCCAGACGCAACGACTGCTCGCCCTGCTGCCAGCGGGGCCCTCCAGTGGCCGGTCCACGGGTAGGGGCAGTACAGACACCAACCTGACCAACGACCTCGCTGTCGGCGCCATCGTCGCCCTCGCACACCCAGAACGCATCGCCCGACGACGCCCCAATGGCACCACCTACCTCATGGTGTCCGGAACCGGCGCAGTGCTCCCACCCGGATCACCCTTAAGCGGATACGACTGGCTCGCCATCGCCGACGTCGACCGCACCCCAGGTCGAGGCGACGCCACGATCCGCGCCGCCGCCCCCATCGACGCAGACCTCGCACTTGAAGCCGCCACCTCCTGGCTCGACGAAAC
>RCNJ01000337.1_pt1 | contig 21491 bp, 22 predicted proteins | sample 2041171 | NCBI WGS metagenome assembly RCNJ01 (sample SAMN09708213, study PRJNA481090) | feces metagenome | biome: feces | host: Pygoscelis adeliae | place: Antarctica: Rookery Lake | collected 2010-03-01 | reverse complement strand
ACGTCGCGCAGGGCATCCTCGCCCACGGCCTGGCTCATGGCCACGAATGGGGTGTTGCAGCTCTGGGCGACGATGAACTCGAGCTTGGCCCGGGACTCGTTCGCGCAAATGCCTTCGCCGAAGTTGGTGATCGGCTTTCCGGCACCGGGCACGGTGATGGACTTCGGGTTGTCATACACCGAGTCGAGGTCGTACTTTCCGGACTCCAGCCCGGCCACGAGGTCGAGGATCTTGAACGTCGATCCCGGAGAGATGAGGTGCTTGATCGCCGGGTTGATGTTCGGACTCAAGCCAGGGGTCTTGAGGATCTGGGCCATGTTCGCCGAAGCGAACTTCCCGCTGTGCACGGCCAGCAGGTTGGTGTCGTAGCTGGGCTTGGACACCATGGCCAGGATGTTGCCCGTCTTCGGTTCGGAGACGATGATCGTGCCCTGCTGCCCATCGGGAATGAGACCGTAAGCCGTTTTCTGGAGGTCTGGATCGATGGTGAGTTCGACGGAGGCGCCCTCTTCGGCCTGGCCAGTCAACAAGTTGACCATGCGGTTGTAGAACTGCGAGTCGCTTTGCCCGTTGAGCTCGTCGTCCATGACGCCCTCGAGTTGGTTCGCACCGTAGGTCAACGAATAGAAGCCGGTCAGTTGCGAGTACAGCTTCGGATCGCGATAGACGCGCTGGTAGTCGAACTGGTCATCGGAGGCCACGGATTCGGCGATGGGCGTTCCGTCGACCAGCAAGGCGCCGCGGGCCAGATCGAAGTTCTTGTACAGCTGCCGCGTGTTGAGCGGGTTCGCGTTGAGGTCCTTGACCGCGAAGAACTGGACGTAGCTCAAGGCACCGAAGACCAGGACGAACAGGCAGACGATGGCGATCCACACGTGGCGTATGGCGGTGTTCATGCCGTGTCCCCCTTTCGTGCTGCAGTCGGCGCTTTGGACGCCGCCTTCTTGGTGCGGCGTCGTGCGTCGTCTTCTTCTCGGGCCTTCGCCTTCGCGCTGATATCGGGTCCGGCGGCGGCCATGTCCCGCTCGTTGAGCGGCCCCGTCGTGGCTGGTCGCCGGGAATTATGGGAGACCAGTAGCAAGAGGGCCATGATGATCCAATTCGACAGCAAGGAGGACCCGCCTGCCGACATGAAGGGCGTGGTTAGCCCGGTCAATGGAATCAGCAGGGTCACCCCGCCCATCACCACGAAGCACTGGAGCCCAATGGTGAAGGACAGGCCGGCGGCCAGCAGCTTGCCGAAGGCGTCCCGGCTGCCCAGGGCGGCACGGATGCCCCGGCTGATGAGGATGACGAAGAGCAGGATGATGGCCACCAGGCCGATGAGGCCCAGTTCCTCGCCCAGGGCGGTGATGATCATGTCGGAGTTCGCCAAGGGGACGAAGTCCGGCCGGCCATTGCCGATGCCGGTGCCGAACAAACCGCCGTTGGCGAGGCCGAAAAGACCTTGGACGATCTGTCGGCTACCGCCATACGTCTGGTCATAGACCGAGGGGTCGAAAGCGTGGACCCACGAGTTCAGCCGAAGGGCAACGTGCGACATGAACTGTGCTGCGAAGAAACCTGCAATGACGACCATGACCAGTCCGATGATGATCCAGCTGATGCGGCCGGTGGCCACATAAATCATGACCATGAACAGACCAAAGAATAAAATGGAGGAGCCGAGGTCGCTTTGCATGACCAGGACGCCGATGCTGACCAACCAGGCGACGACCATGGGGCCGAGGTCCTTGAGCCTGGGTAGCTGAAGTGGGCCGATCTTGCGTCCGGCCAGCAGGATCAGGTCCCGGTGGGTCGACAAGTAGCCGGCGAAGAAGAGCGCGAGGGAGATCTTCGCCAGTTCACCGGGCTGGAACGAGAGCGGTCCGATGCCGATCCATATGCGAGCGCCATTGATTTCCCTGCCGATGCCTGGAACGAGGGGCAGGAGCAACAGCAGGGCACTGATGGCCAGGAAGGTGTAGGGGGCCTTGCGCAGGATGCGGTGGTCGCGGACCACCCACAACGTGGCGATGGCAGCCGCCATGGCGACACCGGTCCAGAGCAGTTGGCGGGTCGCTGCGTCGTCGTTGTTGACCAGGTCCAGCCGGTGGATCATCGCGATCCCCATGCCGTTGAGGGCCACCACGCAGGGAAGGATGATCGGATCGGCATACTTCGCCCAGATCCGCAGCACGATGTGCATGACCAGTGCCATGCCGGCCAGGACGGCACCCTGGGTGAGGAAACCTTCGTCGAAACCATCAGTGTTGCTCAAACTAACCAGGTAGTTGGCGCCCACCGCGACGGCCAGGGCCACGATCAACAGCACCAGTTCGGTGTTGCGCCGTGGAATCGGCGCAGTCTGTAGTTCTGTTGTTTCGCTCACGGTGTCACCTCCTGACAGTAGTTGGGCAGGCCCGGCGGGGAGTCGGCGGACTGCGGATCGGCTGGAACGATGACCGGACAGGCCTGCTTCGCACTGATGAGCAACTCGGAGACGATGTCCTGGGCATGTGCGAGGTCGCGGGCAGCCAACGAGTTGCGTAAGCGCTGCTGCGTGTAGGAGGGCAGGGCCTCCGTGGGAATATGCGTGACGGTGTCGACGTGGGAGAGCTTGACCGGACCGAGATCCTGCGCGACGCCGTTGAAGATGGCCACCTTGCCGTCGTGATCTGCCACGTAGTACTGCGTTTGGGTCCAGGCGAAACCGAACCACAAGACGGAGGCCAGGATCAGCCCCATCAGGGTCAGGAAGGTCGGGATGAGCCAACCACGCTTCAGCGGACGACGCATGGGGTCGAATTCGCGTTCGTCCGTCACCTCATCGGGCTCGGAAGCCTTGTGGGTCAGGATTGCGGCGGCCCGCTTCTCCGCCGACCGTTGGGTGACCATCGGAATCTGGCCGGTCTGGGTGGCCAGATCGGCAGCCCCGACCAGGACATGGGGGCGAATGGACATTTCGTGGCGGATGACGGCGGCGCTGGCCTCCAGATCACCTTGCTGGGCAACCTGCAGTTGGCCGGTATCCGGGGCCGGTTCGCGACCGGGCGCAACCACCGGCTCTTCGTACTCGGCATCCTCGGCGACTTCGACCATCACGATGGTGACGTTATCGGGGGATCCATGTTGGAGGGTGACCTCGACCAGCTCGTCGACGGTCTGTTGCAGGGAGCCCGCCGTGCGCACGATGCGTTCGGTGATCTGATCGGGGACGACGGCATTGAGGCCGTCGGAGCACAGGAGCCAGCGTTCCCCCGGTGCGATGGGGAATTGGTCGATATCGAGTTCGGGACTCGCGTCGGAGTCACCCAGGACCCGCATCAACACATTCTTATGCGGGTGGTGCTCGGCTTCCTCGGGCCGTAGGCGACCCTCGTCCACGAGCCGTTGGACGAACGTGTGGTCCTTGCTGACCTGCTCGAAGACATCATCCTTGAGTCGGTAGGCGCGGGAATCGCCGATATGGGCGTATTGGAAGCGGTCCCCGGTCAGCAGCAGGGCCGTCACCGTGGTGCCCATCCCGGAGAGCTTCGGGTTCGCGCTGACCAAGTCGTTGAGGATCGAATTTGCGGTCTGGATTTCGTCCGGCAGCACCGTTTCCACGTCGACGGTCGTGTCCTGGTCAAGATGCACCAGATCCAACACGGTGGATGCCGAGGCGACATCGCCACCGACGTGTCCGCCCATGCCGTCGGCCACGACCGCCAGATAGCGGCCGGCATAGCCGGAGTCGTCGTTCTTGGCGCGGACCAACCCCACATCCGACCGCGCTGCGAACCGCAACGTGAGAGCCATACTACGGCCTCAACTCCATCACGGTCTTGCCGATCCGGATGGGCTGACCGATATCCACCGGCTGGGCGCGAGTCAATTGGTGCTCCCCCAAGTAGGTGCCGTTCGTCGAGCCGAGATCCTCGATGAACCAGCGGCTGCCCTGCGGGAACAAGCGGGCATGTCGGCCGGAGGCATAATCGTCCTCGAGGACGAGCGTGGCCTCCTGGGCACGGCCCAGCAGGATGGGACTGGCAGCCAGATCCAGGCTCGTCCCGGTGAGGGGTCCTTCCAAGATGGCCAGGGTTCGTGCCGCCTTTTTGGCAGGCGGCGCCGGTTCGGGCGCCAATTCGGGGTTCTTACGGACCTCGCGTGCCGTCGGTTCGCCGGTATTCGCCCGCTTGCCGATGGACAAGTCCCGGCGGAGTGCAGCGACGATGCTCAGGATCAGGATCCACAACAGGATCAGGAATCCGAGGCGCAGGGCGGTCAGGAAGAGGTCGCTCATGCGCTGTCTCCGCTCGATCGGGGGACCAGCCGGTAGGTGATGCGGGTGCGTCCCATGGCAATGATGGAGCCATCGAAGAGCTCCTCGCGCTCTACAACGCGTTGGCCATTGACGTAGCTGCCATTGGTGGATCCCAGATCCACGGCCCAGGCCCGGGAACCTTCACGGACGACTTCGATGTGGCGGCGCGAGACTCCGGGGTCCTCGACGGGGATATCGGCTTCGGCGGAGCGGCCGAGCACGACGGAATCGGCGTTCAGCCCATACCGCTGGCCATTGATGTCCAGAACGGCTTGCTTGCCCGGCGGCGGGCGCGGTGGAGCGGTCGGCGCCGGTGGCGGTGTGGAGGCAGCGGCGGGGGCGGATGTCTTGTCCATCGTGGCGTCGATGGAGAAGCTGCCGGCCTTGGTGTCGCCGTCGCGGTTGAAGGAGACGGTGACCGGGCCCTGCAGGGTGTACTGCTGCGAGCGTGCGTGCTTGACGGCGATATCGCACAGTTCCTCGGCCAGGGTGGCTCCCCATTGCTTGGCTCGTTCGAAGTCGGCGGCTCCCAGCCGGACCTTGAAGGAATTGGGCGCCAAGGTGCGGCCTTGGGACAAGGTCAGAGTCCGGTTGTCCATCTCGTTGCGCAGTTGGCTGGCGATCTCGACCGGCTGCACTTCGGCGGAGCCTGAGCCTCTAAAAACGCTGGTCACCAGCTTTTCGAGACCGCGCTCGACATTGTCCACCAAACCCATGGGCGCTGCTCCTCTCGAAGTCGGTTGTCCTGTACGCCGCTCCGGCCACGGCGCGTGACGAAACAGCCGGCCGTGAGGCCTGTGCCATTCCGATACTACTTGTCCTGCCCCTGAAACGTCCGACGGTGTCGGCTTCTCTTCCATAACGCAACGAGATTTTCGGGGTATTTGGTTCCCCAGGGTGCCACTCATCACACCATGGGAGACGATTAGGTGATGCCCCGGCAGCGTGGTTATGATTGTTCTCGCTGTTCAGGGGAAACCCGAAACGGTAACTTGCGCGAGTGGCGGAATAGGCAGACGCGCTGGCTTCAGGTGCCAGTGCCCGCAAGGGCGTGGGGGTTCAAGTCCCCCCTCGCGCACGAGTTGAATGAAATGTCCCTCTCCCGGGATCCGGGAGGGGGACATTTTTCATGTGGTGACCGACAGGTTCCCGGACGATTGAGCAGCCCGGGAGGAGACCCGGAGGCATGATCTGCATAGACTGGGAAAGCGAACCCGATCGTCGAAGAGCAGGAGTGCATCCGTGGCAGAACAGTCAGCTCACCAGAACGTCGCTTTCCCTTCCAACGGGCAGGACGCGCACGGCTACCTGGCCAGGCCCGCATCGGGTAGCGGTCCCGGTGTCATCGTCATCCAGGAGTGGTGGGGGCTGACGGATCATATTCGGGACGTCGCCGACCGACTGGCGGCTGAGGGTTTCGTTGCCCTCGCACCCGACCTGTACGGCGGCTGGATCACCCATGATGGCGACGAGGCCGGGGAAATGATGCAGAAGCTACCCGAAGCAGAAGGCGCCCGGTTGCTTGCCGGAGGCGTCGACTACCTGCAGGGCCTTGACGAGGTCACCAGCGATAAGGTGTCGGCCATCGGTTTCTGCATGGGTGGTGGATTCGTGCTGGCGCTCGCAGCGCAACAAGGGGACCGGATCGCCGCAGCCGTTCCGTTCTACGGTGTGGGGCAGGGGGTCCCTGAGTCGTTCACCGGCGTGAAGGCGGCCATCCAAGGGCATTATGCGACCGAGGATGAGATCGTCCCGGTGGATCAGGCGAGGGCACAGGAACAGCAACTCCGGGACGAATCCGAGGCCGAAGTGACATTCCACTACTATGAAGCGCCACATGCGTTCCATAATGATGGGAACCCCCAGGGGAACCATCGTCCGGAAGCGGCACGATTGGCTTGGGAACGGGCCGTCGGTTTCCTGCGGGAGAAGACCAAGTAGGACCAATGGGTGTCGGCGCCAACGGTGCCACACCAGACAGGGAGGAAACACATGTCAGGAACAGTCATCGTCGGTGTCGACGGCAGCGAGACCGCGAATAAGGCGGCCACGCGCGCTGCGACCGTGGCGGCCGGCCTGGGCGCCAACCTCGTGGTGATCACTGCCCACACCAAGGACAACACCGAAGTCGTCCAGATCGGCAGCGATACGTGGATCCTCGACGACGCGGAACAGGCGCAGAAGCTGGCGGAGAAGTCCGCCACCAAACTGCGTGAGCTGGTTCCGGGTGCAACGATCAAGGCCTCCGCCGTCAAGGGCAAGCCACAGGACGCCCTCGTCGAGGAAGCAAGTCGTCTTGGCGCCCAGCTGATCGTCGTGGGCAACGTCGGCATGAAGGGATTGGGACGGGTGCTCGGAAGCGTCGCCTCCAGCGTCGCCTTGAACGCCCCATGCGATGTCTACATCGTGAAGACCGCCACCTAGGCACTGCCTGGCTAGCCGGGAAACGGCGCCCGTCCCCGTTAGGGGAGGGGCGCCGTTTCCTGTTCGTGCTCAAGGTTCGACCGGGACGATGGTGCCGGTCAGTTGCCCTGGGCCTCGCGTGCTGCTGCCTTGCGGACGTCGGCTTCCTTGACGCGGGTTTCTTCGGCGCGGACGTCGGCCATGTTGGCGCGCTCGGTCTGCAGCCATTCTGGGCGGTCGGCCAACAATTCGTCGATCTGCGCGGTGGTCAGCGCTTCTTCGACGCCACCCCGGGCGAGCCCGGAGATGCTGACGTTGAGTTTCTGTGCGACAACCGGGCGCGGGTGCGGCCCGTTTTGACGCAGGTCGACCAGCCACTCGGGCGGCTCGTTCATCATTTCGTTCAAGGCGTCCCGGGTGAGGGGACCCTCCTGGAACTCTGCAGGCGTGGCGGGAAGATACACACCAAGCTTCTTGGCGGCAGTGGCCGGTTTCATGCTCTGCGAGGATTTCTGACTCATGTTCCAAGCCTACCGGGCCGAAAGGGTGCCGGTAGGGTTGCGGGTGTGGCTGAACTGAGAATTGCGTTCGTGCCGGGCGTGACCCCGGATAAGTGGTTGGACCGTTGGAGGGAGCGCCAACCCGACGTTCCGGTGCAGGCGACGATGCATGATGTCGGGGACGACCCGCGGCGGCTGCTGGCCACCGGTGCCGCGGACCTGGTCTTCATGCGGTTCGCCGATGGCGTGAACCCTGCGGATGGGACGACGCACGTCATCCCGCTCTACGAGGAACTGCCTGTGGTGTGTGCCCCGCGTGAACACGCTCTGGAGTTGTACGACGACGAAGTCCCCTTGGAAGAACTGGTCGATGAGACCTGGGTGGACCTGGCCGACTACCCCGCGGAGGTTGGTGGCACGGCGATGGCCCTGGAAGTCGTCGGCGCGGGGGCCGGCCTGGTGATCGTCCCCCAGTCCGTCGGGCGCCTGCACCGGCGCAAGGATGTGGTGCAGAAGGTCGTCACCGGGGCACCTTCCACACGGATCGGGATCGCCTGGTTGAAACCCATCGGTGACGAGGCGGAGGACCCCCGGGTGGAAGAGTTCATCGGCATCGTGCGCGGACGCCGTGCCAATTCCTCCCGCCAGCCCTCGGTGCAGGAACGTGAACGCTCTGCAGCTGCCCAGGCCCAGCGTCGCCGACAGCGCGGCGGACAGCCCCCCGGCACGTCCCCGACGTCCGGTGGCGGCAAGCAGGGTGGACGTTCGGCGGGAAAGCCTGCCGGCGGCAAGCGTCGCGGCGGACCGGCGCGGGGCCGCCGCTAGGGAGTCCTGCCCCTCACCCCGGCGGATGCCAAGGGGAGGGGTGACAAGGTTCGCTAGGCGAGTGAGGCAAAGCCGAAGATCACTGCCGCGAAACCGAAGCCGATGACTCCGAGCAAGGTTTCCAGCACCGTCCAGGTCTTCAGGGTCGTTTTGACGTCCATATCGAAGAAGCGTCCGACCAGCCAGAAGCCCGAGTCGTTCACATGGGAGATGATCACCGAGCCGGCAGCGACGGCCACGACCATGGTCGCTAGCTGGATGTCATTCAGGCCAGCGGCGGCCACGGCGGGGGCCAGCAGACCGGCAGCGGTCGTCAGTGCCACGGTCGCGGAGCCCTGGGCCACGCGCAGGATGCCGGAGATCAGGAACCCGGCCAGGATCAGCGGCACACCGAGGTCGCCGAGGACGTCGGCCAGGGCGTCGCCGATGCCCGAGGCGCGCAGGACGCCACCGAACATGCCGCCGGCACCCGTGATCAGGATGACCGAGCAGACCGGGCCGAGGGCCTTCTCCATGACTTGTTCGATGGCGTTCTTGCTCATGCCACGACGCAACCCCAGTACTGCGGAGGCCACCAGAAGGGTGATCAGCAGAGCCACGGGCGTTTCGCCGATGGCACGCAGCAGCTGGAACCAGCCTGCCTCCTTGGCCCCCTCGGGCAGGACTCCCGCCGACGCCAGCGTGTTCAGGCCGGTGTTCATGAAGATCAGCACCAGTGGCAGCAACAGCACGGAGATCACGGTTCCGAAGGCCGGCGGGTTCGCCTCGTGTTCGGGATCAGCTTCGCCCAACAGGCTCGGAATCGGCAGTTCCCATTTGCGTCCGGCCCATTTTCCGTACAGGTAGCCGCCCAGGTACCAGGTCGGCAACGCCACGACGAGGCCGATCAGCAAGACGAAGCCGACATTGGCGTCGAAGAACTCGGCAGCGGCGACCGGGCCCGGGTGCGGGGGAACGAAGACGTGCATGACGGAGAAGGCGCCGGCAGCGGGCAACCCGTAGAGCAGCACTCCGCCTCCGAGACGGCGGCCGACGGCGAAGACCACCGGCAACATGACGACCAGGCCCGCGTCGAAGAAGATCGGGAAACCGAAGAGCAGCGAGGCGACACCGAGGGCAAGCGGGGCGCGTTTCTCGCCGAACAGGCGGATAAGGAAGTCTGCGAGGACTTTGGCACCGCCTGACATTTCAACGATGCGCCCGAGCATGGCGCCGAGGCCGACCAGCAGGGCAACGGCGGCCAGGGTGGAGCCGAATCCGTCGGTCAGGACGGAGACGACGCTGCCGGCGGGGATGCCGGTCGCGAAGGCGGTCAGCAGGCTGATCAGGATCAGGGCGACGAAGGCGTGCATCCGCAGTTGGATGATGAGCAGGAGCAGAACGACGATCGCACCGGCGGCAATGCCGAGCAATGGTCCTGCACCCAGGGTCTGGGTCCAGTTCTCGAGGGTCATGGGTTCTCCGGTCGGGGTGGGGTTCTACTGCTCGGTCGGGTTCTTCGGTTCCAGATCCAGCGAGCCCAGGGCCCGGGTCAGGAGATCCTCGGCGGTGCTGTCGTTGGCCAAGGTGAAGCCGTCCTCGTCGGATTCGAGGGGTTCAAGGGTGCTGAGTTGGCTGGGCAGGAGGGTTCCGGGCATGAAATGCCCGGTCCGTGCCCCGATCCGCTCGGCCAGGACCGAGGGGTCCACGACGACGTGGACGAAGCGCACGACGCCGTCGGCTCCCCGCAGCAGGTCCCGGTAGCTGCGTTTCAGGGCGGAGCAGGTCATGACGGTTCCCTCGCCCGGTGCGTGGTCCATCCAGTCGCGGAGGGAGATCAGCCAGGGCCAACGGTCCTCATCGGTCAGCGGCGTGCCGGAAGCCATTTTGGCCTTGTTCGCCGGCGGGTGGAAATCATCGGCTTCGGCCATGGGCCAGCCGAGGCGGTCTGCGAGCAGGCTGGCCAGAGTGGTCTTGCCGGAAGCGGATACGCCCATCACCACTAGGTGGGTGGGGGTTGACGGGGGTGCCTGATGGGGCATGTTTACTCCTGGAAGGACGTCGTTGGCCTGCGCCCGGCGGACCGGCTGCATAAAAGATAACACCTTATGGGCGAGTGGGGATAGGCCCCCCGATGACCGGCATGCCGGACGGCATCATAGGATGTTGAGCATGCAGATCCCCTCCGGAGCGACAGTGCTCCAGGAACCGATTGTCGAAACCCTGGGACGGGAAATCGTCGATGGCGCGCTGGCTCCGGGGGACCGGCTGACGCTTGAGGCACTGCAGTCCCGCTTTGGCGTCTCCCGCACCGTGATGCGCGATTGCATGCGGGTCCTGGAGTCATTGCGGCTGGTCTATTCGAAGCGACGGATCGGGCTCGTCGTCCAGGAACCGCGGTTCTGGAACGCCTATGACCGCCGCGTCATCCGCTGGCGTCTGTCCGGCCCAGGCCGTGAACGGCAATTCACCGAGCTCACGGAGCTGCGGGTCGCCGTCGAACCCCTGGCAGCCGCCGGAGCCGCCCGGCGTGCCACGCCGCAGGCCCGTCAGGAGATCATGTTCCTGGCGGCGCAGCTGCGCCGGTTGGGTGAGGCAGGAGACCTTGAAGGGTTTCTGGCGGTGGATATCGCCTTCCACTCACTGTTGCTGCGCGCCAGCGGCAACTCGATGTTCGCCGAACTCGATGGTGTGGTCGCCGAGGTGTTGTCCGGGCGAACGCATCAAGGCATGATGCCCTTCCACCCACGCGAAAAGGCATTGGCCGAACATGAGGCCGTGGCTGCCGCGGTGACTGCCGCCGACGGGCCCGGCGCAGAACGCCACATGCAGGTCCTGGTCGACGAGGTCCGGGCCGCCCTGGAGGACCGGTTGCACAACGGACAGCTGCCCGACTGAGTGCGCCGCCCGGTGTGGCGCCCGGCCAGCCCTCTGGTGGGATTACTGGAATAGTTGGCCCACGCGAGAGAGCGTGGTGACTACGCCGTAGAGCAGTGGGACACCGACCAGCATCCAGCCGAAGACCAGCCGTGCCGGCGCGACGTTGACCGGGATGTGCTCGGGGGTGCTGGATCCTATGGTGCTCACGGGGCCTCCTCGGCAGTGGTGTTGGCGGTTTCTAGTTCCGGCTCATGGAATGTCGCGTCGACGGGACGGATGAGTACGGCGGCAACGAATCCGGCGACGAGCAGGACCACCATGGTCAGCAGCACCGGTAGATAGTTGTGGGCATTCATCGTGCCCGGCTTCCCTTGGGCGTCCAGCAGACCGTTGACGATCAAGGGGCCGGCGATGCCTGCTGCCGACCACGCAGTGAGCAGGCGTCCGTGGATCGCTCCGACTTGGAAGGTGCCGAAGAGGTCCTTCAGGTAGGCAGGTGCCGTGGAGAAGCCACCCCCGTAGAAACTGATGATCACGAAGGCCAGCAGGATGAATAGCAAGGTGCTCGATCCGCCGAAGAAGGCCAGAATGACGTACAAGACCGCGCCGACCCCCAGGTAGATCATGTAGATCTTCTTGCGACCGATGACATCCGAGGCGCTCGACCAGACGAAGCGTCCCGCCATGTTGCCGATGGAGAGCAACCCCACGAACCCCCCGGCCACACCGGCGGAAACCGCCGAGATGCCGTTCTCCGCCCGGAAGAAGTCCTGGATCATCGGTGAGGCCTGTTCGAGGATCCCGATGCCCGCCGTGACGTTGAGGAACAACGCCGTCCAGATCAGCCAGAACTGACGGGTCTTGATGGAGTTGGAAGCCGAAACGTGGTTCCTGGTGACCAACTGTGAATGCTTCACTCGTGCCGGATCCCAACCGTTGGGTCGCCAATCATCGGCCGGGACACGGATGCTGAACACCCCGTACATCATGACGAGGAAGTACACGATGCCCAGCGTGACGAACAACCGTCCCACGGCGTCGCCGCTGGCCACCCATCCTTCGCTCCCCGACGCGGGGTCGAAGGCCTTGAGCAACTGCGTCGACAAGGGCGAGGCGATCAGGGCGCCGCCACCGAACCCCATGATCGCCATGCCGGTGGCCATGCCCGGGCGGTCGGGGAACCACTTGATCAGGGTGGAAACAGGCGAGATGTAGCCGATGCCCAGGCCGATGCCGCCGAAGATTCCGTAGCCGAGGTAGACCAGCCACAGCTGTCCGGAGAAGATCCCCAGGGCCCCGATCAGGAAGCCGGCGGCCCAGAAGGCGGCGGCAACGAACATCGATTTGCGGGGTCCGGAGCGTTCAACCCAGGTGCCCATGACGGCCGCGGAGAGCCCCAACATCACGATGGCGATGGAGAAGATCACGCCGATCGCCGTTTGCGAGGCTTCGAAATGGCCGATCAGGGCGGTCTTGTAGACACTGGTCGCGTAGGCCTGCCCGATGCACAGGTGCACCGCCAGCGCCGCCGGCGGGATGAGCCACCGGTTGAACCCCGGTGGGGCAATGGAATGCGATCTATCGAGAATCCCCATGGAACATGCCTTCCCTGCTGTGAAACCGCGGAGCAATATGCGCGACGCCCCGTTGAGAGGGGCATCGGCGGCGTGCGAATGGTTGCCTCAGGCCATTGTGCTGCAGGTGACGTCTTTTGCCTAGAGGCATCCCCGCCCGGTTCGGAGAGGCGACCGGATCCGGATAGATTGGAGTCCATGCGCATTCTGGATTCACAGCCGTTCGTCCCGGTCATCCTCGGCGGGGACATCGGCACCTACTCGCTGGCCCGCGAGTTCCACGAAGCCTACGGGGCCGTCAGCGTGGCAGTTCCCGCGGGCAGCAACGGGGTGCTGGAACACTCGGTGGCCATCGACGTCCGGCCGGCAGGAAGCATGACCGACGATTCCCTCGTCGTCGAACACCTCCTGCAGGTGGCGCGTGATCTCACCGCGGACGGGGCGCGCACACGGCCCCTGATGCTCTTTGGCTCGCTGGACCTGCACATCGGGATCATCACGGCCCATCGCGAGAAGCTCGAGCCCTGGTACACCATCCCCTACCCGGATGTGGCGACCATCGAACGGGCTGCGCTGAAGCAGAACTTCTATGCCCTGTGCGCCGAACTGGGCATCCCGCATCCGCGGACCATCACCTACGAGCCCGCCGCCCCGCAGCCGTTGCCGGCCGACCTGCCGTTCCCGCTCATCGGCAAGCCCGCAGACAGCAGCGCCTGGGTCCACGCGAAGTTCGCCGGCAAGCAGAAGGTCCACACCCTGGCCACGCGCGCTGAACTCGATGACCTGCTCGCGCGCATCCGGGCCTCCGGCTACGCCAGCCCCTTCATCCTGCAGGAGCTCATCGAAGGCGGCGACACCAACATGCGCCTATGCACCTTCTACTCCGATCGGCAGGCCCGCGTCCGCTTCGCCGCCTTCGGGGAAGTCGTCGTGGAGGAACATGCCCCCTTGGTGCTGGGTAACTCGGCGGGCATCGTCACCGGCGTCAACGCCGAATTCATCGACCAGGGGCGGCGCATCCTCGAGCACCTCGAGTGGACCGGATTCTCCATGTTCGACGCCAAACTGGACCCGCGTGACGGCCTGGTGAAGTTCTTCGAACTGAACCCGCGACTGGGCCGCAACCACTACTACATGACCGCTGCGGGCCACAACGCCGCACGCTTCTATGTGCGCGAGTACCTCGGGCCGGAGTACGACGACGGGGAGCAGCCTGCCACGGATCCCGACGCCGCTCCGCTGGTCGCCGATGCCAAGGTGCTCTACACGGTGTTGCCGTTGGCCTTGCTGCGCAGGCACCTGCGTGGGCCTGTGGGGGCGAAGGCACGCGAGCTGATGCGCGCCCGCCGGGTGGCCAACCCGTTGCTCTACCGCGCCGAACGCCATCCCCGTAGGCTCTGGTACATTGCGCTGACCTCGTTGAACCAATTCCGCAAGTTCCGCCAGCACCCGCCGCGACTCTGACATGCTGGGGGGACTGGCGCCCCGCGCTGGTCAACGACGACCCGGAAGGAAGCACATATGGATTTCGGTAACTACGAGACGCTACTTCTCGAAACGGACGGCTCCGCACTGGTGGTGACCGTGAACCGCCCGGAGGCCATGAACGCCCTGGCATCAGCCGTGGTCGAGGACCTTTTGACCTTGACCGAGAAGCTTGCGGCAGTGGGCATCGACGCCCAGTGGCCCATCCGTGGCATCATCCTCACCGGTGCGGGCGAGAAGGCCTTCGTCGCCGGGGCGGACATCCGCGAGATGACCTCGATGAGCTCCGACGCCGCCGAGGCCTACGCCCGGCAGATGCATACGGTGACCACTCGGCTCGAGGCCCTGCCCGTTCCGGTCATCGCCGCGGTCAATGGATTCGCCCTCGGTGGCGGTTGCGAACTCGCGCTGGCCTGCGACTTCATCTATACCAGTGCCCGCGGCAGCTTCGGCCAGCCGGAGGTCAACCTGGGGCTGGTCCCCGGGTTCGGCGGCTCGGTGCGCCTGCAGCAGCGGGTCGGCCTCGGCCACGCCCGCGAACTGATCTACACCGGACGCCGGATCAAGGCCGATGAGGCCCTGCGGATTGGTCTGGCCAACGCGCTGTTCGACGACGCCGAGGCCCTGCTGGCCGGGGCCAAGGCCACCGTGGAGGAAATCGCGGCCATGGCCCCCACCTCGGTCGACAACACCAAACGGGCCCTGAACCGGATCAACGGGCTCCCCGTGGCCGCCGGTCTGGAAGCCGAAGTGGACAGCTTCCGGGAGGCCTTCGCGACCGAGGACTCGGTCGTCGGACGGGCCGCTTTCCTGGCCAAGGAGACCCCCGCCTTCCCGGGGCGCTGAGCCATGGCAGCAAACGACGACGCGGCGGCACCTCGGCGTGAACCGGATTCGATCCACCACTACGGGCCGAATCCGAGCCAGTACGCCGAACTGTATGTGCCCAGCGAGCGGCGGCTTCCGGGGGTCATCGTCATCATCCACGGTGGATTCTGGCGTGATACCTACGATGCCTCGCTCGGGCACCCCCTCGCTGCCGATCTGGTCCGCCGCGGCTGGGTCGTTTGGAACCTGGAATACCGGCGGACCACCGATGCCGCGGAAACGGGCCCCGATACCGGGGGATGGCCCCGGACGTTCGAGGATGTTTCCGCGGGCATCGACGCCCTGGGCCCTGCCCTGACAGAGGCAGGATTGGAACAGGGCCACGTCGTCGTCCTGGGGCATTCCGCCGGAGGCCACCTCGGTGCGTGGGCTGCCGGACGGCATAAACTGCCCACCGGGGCGCCGGGAGCGGACCCGCTGGTGAAGGTCGACGGCGTCGTCAGCCAGGCTGGCGTGCTGGAATTGTGGATGGCGAATTGGCTCAAACTCAGCCATTCGGCGGCCGTGAAGCTCATGGGAGTCAGCTCGGAGGAGGACCCGCGGCGTTGGCAGCTGGCCGATCCGGTGCGGATGCTACCCATCGGGGTCCCGGTCATCGCCGTGCACGGCAAATCCGACGCGGATGTTCCTTCAGCCCTCTCGCGGGCCTATACGGACGCGGCACGGGCCCAGGGCGATCCCGCACGGATGGTTTTCACGACCGGTGACCACCAGGCGCTGATCACCCCCGGGACCCCGGCATGGGATGCTTGTCTGGTGGCCTTGGCCGAACTGGCCGTTCCTGCCTAGCAGGGTCAGGCGACGGCGCACGGGAACACCGTCCGGTGGGGCGTCTTCAGGCATCCACCGAGAGCAAAGGTAAGGTTGAGTAGTGCTGACTGTTATGGGCGAAGCCCTCGTTGACGTGCTGTCCGGCGGCATCGCCGCGCCCCAGGCCTATGTCGGGGGCAGCCCGATGAATGTGGCGGTGGGGTTGGCGCGGTTGGGCCACCCCGTTTCCTTCGTTGGACGCTACGGCGATGACGAATACGGGGCCATGATCCACGAGCACCTGCGTTCCAACGATGTGCAGGAAGTGCTGTCCCCCGATGGGCTGCCCACCTCCACCGCCCGCGGCACCCTGGACCCGGTCGGCGCGGCCAGCTATGAATTCGACATGGTCTGGGATCTGTCGGCCTTCGACCCGGCCTCCTCCGATGTCCTGGCCGACAGCCAGCTGCTGCATACCGGATCGATCGCCACCGTCCTGGAGCCGGGTGCCGGAACCGTACGGGCCGCCGTCGAACGCGCCCGGCCGCATGCAACGATCTCCTACGACCCCAACGTGCGCCCCAGCTTCGTCACCAATCTTTCCCAGGCCATCGAGGACGTCGAACGCTTCGTCGCGCTCAGCGATGTGGTGCGGGCCAGCGACTCGGATCTGGCCTGGCTCTACCCCGAGCGCAGCATCGAGGAAACCGCCCACGCCTGGCTCGAACTCGGCCCGGCCATGGTGGTGGCCACCTACGGATCCGGTGGCCCCTGGGGTGTCGTTGCTGCCGGGGAAGCGCGGACGCAGGCGCCGGTCGTCGATGTCGCCGACACCGTGGGTGCCGGGGACTCGTTCATGGCGGCTTTGCTGTCCACCCTCGTGGACCGCGGGCTCGTCGGAGCAGCACACCGCGAGGCCCTGCGCGGGCTCTCGGTCGGCCAGCTCGAGGAAATCCTGGACTATGCGGCACGGGCTGCCGCCATCACCGTTTCCCGGGCGGGTGCGAACCCTCCGCGCCGCGACGAGATCTCCTGACAGGTTCACCTGTGATCCCCTGGTACCCATGCGGCTGATCGCCAGCGACCTCGACGGCACGATCCTGCACCCGGACGAGACCATTTCCCCCCGGACGGTCCAGGCCTTCGCCGCAGCTCGCGAGGCAGGCATCCACGTCGTCTTCGTCACCGGACGCCCCTTCCGCTGGCTGACCCCCGTGCAACGCGCGCTCGGCCATCTGGGGACGGTCATCTGTTCCAACGGCGCCCTGGTCTACGACCTCGAGGGTGAGCGGATCCTGGGCAGCCACCAGGTCCCTGGCCCCGCGGTGGGTGAGGTCCGGCGGCGCATCCAGACGCTCGAGCCTGCAGCGACCTTCGCCGCGGAGACCCTCTCTGGTCTGCTGCTCGAACCCGGGTTCCTCGACGCCGAGGACGCCTCCCGGTTGTCCGTCATGGCCGAAGTGCCCTTCGACGTCGGCCGGCTGGAAGCCGAAGGCGTCGTGAAGCTGCTGGCCAAGACCTCCAGATACGACGCCGAGGCCTTCCAGGCGCTCGTGGAACCCGAGGTCGCCGAATTGGTGTCGGTGACCCATTCGGCCCCCGGCGTCTCCTTGCTGGAAATGTCGCACCCCGGGGTTAATAAGGCCGTCACCCTGGCCGAATACGCGCTGGAACTGGGTGTTTCCGCCGCCGAGGTCATCGCGTTCGGGGACATGCCCAACGACGTACAGATGCTGGCTTGGGCCGGCCGGGGCTACGCCATGGAGTCCGGGCATGCGCTGGCGAAGGCCGCCGCCGGGCGCACCACTGCGTCGCTGCAGGAGGATGGCGTCGCCCAGGTCATCGAACGCCTGCTCTCCGGAGAGCCCCTCTAACCGGGACTGCCCATCCGTCTCGCGGTCGCTGGGCGGTCGGCTCAGGAACCGAAATCAGCGGGGTGTTGCCGCTCTGGGCCGGACCACCAGGAATCGGCGATGCGCGGCAAGGGCCGCAGCAGCGGCTCGGGCAAGCGGCCCGCCTGCGGGAACGGCACCCCGGTGTTCTTCGGTGCCCAGGCTGCGGCGGGGACGGAGGCCACCTCATGGGTACCGGCATCATCCAGGGCCAGGACGGTCCGAACCCCGTGATCGCGCAGGTAATAGCTGACCGATGGATCCCGGGCATCTGCGGTAAAGACCATGGCCAACGGACCATCCAGACCCGGCAGGGAATATACGGATTCGGGAATAATGGGTGGTGCGCCATCCCAGCCGGAGAACCCCCGGGCGCGTTGCCAGTGGGCCAGATGCTGTTTTCGGGTGTGGGCCACGAGGGCCCCTGAGGCATCCCACCAGTGGGCCCCGATGTAGATCGTGTCCCCGGTTGCCTCGGAAGTGGAGGCGATCAACCCCACCCCTGCGGATACCGCAATGCTGCGCAGCCTCTCGCGCAGGGCTGCGGTCCCGGCGGTGGTCTCGGCGGTGACGAAGAGCTCTGGGGTGAGTAGCAGGGAAGCCCCGGCCAGCCCGGCGGAGTCCGCCCAGAGACGGATGCGCTCCAGGTTGGCCTCCGGGTCGGGGCCGGGGGCCGCACAGCCGTGGTGCACGGTAGGTACACCCATCAGGAACCTCCCGGACGGTAGAGTCGGCACTGTGAGAACTCGGCAAACGCGCAGGTTCCCTTATCTGCATCCTACTGGTGGTCCCGTCCGTGAGGGTGGGCCGTTGGCCTTTGCCCACCGCGGTGAAGCACTTCAAGGTGGTGAGAACACCATGGAGGCCTTCCGCGCGGCGGTCGAGCGCGGTTTCGGGTATCTGGAGTTGGACGTGCACACCACCCGGGACGGCGTCGTAGTGGTTTTCCATGACGAGGAACTGGGCCGGGTCAGCGACGGTAGCGGCGCGATCGCGGACCACGACCATGCCGACATCGCGGCCTTGCGTGTCGCCGGGCGCCCGATTCCGCGTTTCGAGGAGGTGCTCGCCGCCTGGCCGGACATCCGACTGAACGTCGACATCAAGGATGATGCCTCCGTGGCCCCGTTCGCCGCCCTGATCAACGAATACGCGGCCCACGACCGGGTGCTGGTGGCCTCGTTTTCCGATGCCCGGCGGCACCGGGTGCTGCGCCTGTTGGAAGCGCCCGCGGCTTCCAGCCCCGGAGTGGTCACCATCGCGCTGGCCGTGATCTTGGGAAAGGTGGGCCTTTTCGGTCTACTGCGCCCCAGGCTGCGCGGGGTCGCCGCACTGCAGGTTCCCGAACGCCACGGGCGACTCCGCGTGGTCACCCCCCGCTTCCTGGCCCAGGCCCACCGCAGCGGAATCCACGTGCATGTGTGGGTGGTCAACAGCAGGGCGGATATGGACCGCCTGCTGGACCTGGGGGTCGATGGGATCATCACCGATCGGGCGGACCTCCTGGCAACGGCCATGGAGGCCCGTGGCCTCTGGCCGCAGCGCGAGGCCACCGATGGGGCGTCGGGAAAACCCGGTTCCTAGAGGGTCAGCGGGGTGACCAGTTCGGCCAGCGGGCGCAGGGCATGGACCGCATAGCGCTCCATATCGGCGTCGCTGGCTCCGGCGAGCATCGCCATCCAGGTCCCGTGCGACTGCAGCTTGCCCAGACGCAGGGCCGGTTCGATCAGACGCCCGAGTTCGGTCGGCGTGCCGTATTCCTCCCACTCCTGCAGGTAGGCGGACACCGCCCGGCGGATCCGCGGATCGGCCGGCGTCGTCCCCAGTTCCTTGGACATCGTGCGCAGCGGCAGTGCCAGTGAGGAGAACGGGTGTGCCCAGTAGGCGTCGCCGAGGTCGATGAAACGCAGCGGTTCCTCGGCGGAGGCCGGCAGGAAGGCATTGCCACGGTGCAGATCGTTGTGGTCCAGGGACAACGGCACCGGGGCGGCGGCCAGGAATTCGCACATCGTGCGGACCGGACCGAGTTGGCCGTCCAATTCCTCGGCATCGCGGGCCGGAAGATGTAGCGGGTGCTCGGTGGGCAGGGAGGCGTGGAACATGACCTGGTCATCGATGTAGCCGGGCAGATGCTGCGGATCGAACTGGTTCAGACCCGCATCGAAGAGTGCGTCACCGTGGGGGATGAGGGTCTTCTGCAGGCGGGCGAAATCCCGCAGGATCCGCTCCCAGAGCTGGTGGTCGGTGCTGGGGATCCTGGCCATCGTCTCCCCGTAATCGGGGGAGATCATCCAGCCACGCATTGGTTCCACGGCCAGCGGCATGACCAACTGGTCCGGGGCGATGCCCGCCGCCGTCGTGGTGACGGCTACTTCGGCCTGTTGGCCGGGATTGATGGCCTTGACATACAACGTGCCGTGATCGGTGGGGACGAGGACCTGGGTGGACCACAGCCGGATCGGCCCGCGTTCCAGCGGGCCGGTGCGGCGCAGGTCGTAGGCGTCGAGCACCATCGAGACCCAGCCCTCGATCTCCTCGAGCCAGTCCTCGGTACCCCAATAGTCATTCCACTGCGCCACGGGCCGATCCTAGCCGAGTTTGCTCGGTGTCGCGCCCGCGTACTCGGGGGAATCGGTGGGTTCGGTGCCACGGAACCTGGCGATGGTGCGCATACCGTGGTAGATCGCCAAGGTGGCCATCGTCCCCAGGGCGATGCCGCCGAACTGCATGGTTCCCACGGTGATGGTCGGGTCGGCAATGGCGATGATCAGCCCGGCACCGGCAGTCATGAGGTTGATGGGGTTGGAGAAGTTGACCTGGTTCTGCACCCATAGCCGGGCACCGATGATGCCGATCATCCCGTACAGAACGATCCCCGCACCACCACTGACCCCGGTCGGGATGGAAGAGATGGCGGCACCGAACTTCGGCAGGAAGGCCAGCACGATGGCAGTTGCCGCAGCCACCCAATAGGCGGCCGTGGAGTAGACCCGGGAGGAGGCCATCACGCCGATGTTCTCCGCATAAGTGGTCGTCCCCGAGCCGCCGCCGAACCCGGCGACGATGCTGGCGACGCCGTCGCCCATCAGGGCCCTGCCATTGACGTCGTCCAGATCCCTGCGGGTCATCAGCGCCACGGTCTTCACATGCCCGATGTTCTCGGCCACCAGGACGAAGACGACCGGCAGGAACAGGGCCAGGGTGTCGAGATGGAACTCCGGGAACGCGAAGGGCGGCAAACCCAGCCACCCGGCCTCGTTGACCGCTGTGAAGTCGATCTGTCCCTGGGCCAGGGCGACCAGATAGCCGACGACGATGCCCACCAGGATGGACAGGCGCCCCAGCAAGCCACGGAAGAGGACGGCGGTGAAGACGATGACGGCCACGGTGGCGAAGGTGGTCAGCGGAACGGTTTCGATGGCTTCGGTGGTCGCTCCGGCCAGGTTCAGCCCGATGAGCGCAACGATCGTGCCCATGACCACCGCGGGCATCAGTGCGTGGATCCATCCGGTCCCCGACTTCTGCACCACCAGACCGATGATGAACAGGGCAGCACCGGAGAAGACGACGCCGCCCAGCGCGCCGGCGAATCCGTGGCCCGACATGGCAGCGGTCACCGGGGCGATGAACGCGAAGGAGGACCCCAGATAGCTGGGCACCCGGCCCGCGGTGATGAGCAGGAACAACATGGTCCCGACCCCTGAGAAGAACAGGGTGGCAGTGACCGGGAAACCCGTCAGGGCCGGCACCAGCACGGTGGACCCGAACATGGCCATCACATGCTGGACGCCGATGCCGGTGGTCTGGAACCAGTTCAGCCGTTCGTCCGGGGCGACCACGGTGCCGGGTCGGATCGTCTTGCCGTCGCCATGGACCTTCCAGCCGAAGCCGAGGTGATTGCTCATGGGTGTCCTCCGTGGGGGCCCTGCAGGTTGATGGTGGGGTCCTCGCCGGTGCGGGGCCCCACGGAATCCTACAGGCCCGACCCTCGTGCCTGCCGGGGGTCGGGCCCTGCCCCGGGCGTCACAGG
>RCNJ01000336.1_pt1 | contig 21798 bp, 24 predicted proteins | sample 2041171 | NCBI WGS metagenome assembly RCNJ01 (sample SAMN09708213, study PRJNA481090) | feces metagenome | biome: feces | host: Pygoscelis adeliae | place: Antarctica: Rookery Lake | collected 2010-03-01 | reverse complement strand
CTGGTGGTAGGGGGCCACCAGGTGCGCGTTGGCCGAGATGCGCAGTTTCGAGGTGTCGGCGCCGCGGGCTTCGAGGCCGTCGATCTCCTCGAACAGGGCTTCCAGGTTCACCACGCAGCCGTTGCCGATGATGGGGGTCGCGTTCTGGGACAGGATGCCCGCGGGAAGGAGCTTGAGCTCGTACTTCTCGCCGCCGACGACGACGGTGTGCCCGGCGTTGTTGCCGCCGTTGGGCTTGACCACGTAGTCGACACGGCCTCCGAGCAGGTCAGTGGCCTTGCCTTTTCCCTCGTCACCCCATTGGGCTCCGACGATCACGATTGCTGGCATGGGATCCTCCCCCTTGCGTGGGTCAGCGGCCGGCTTACACCGGGTTCCGGCGGTGCCGGACACAAGAACGCCCCTGTCCTCCGTACCCCGCCCAGAAACCGGGCTGGAGCGTAAGAGGGAAAGGGGCTCTTACGGATCAAGGTTACCCAAGTGCCCGGCAACATGCGACTTTTTCCACACATTGGGCCCGGCCCACGAAACCACGACCACGGTGCTGCCACCGGCCCCGGGCATCAGGCGTTGGGGGCCACCGCCGTTCCCACACCACGACGCCGGATGGTCGGGTTCGCCCCGACGTTTTCCCGGCTGGCGCCCAGGACCTCGAATCCCGCGTCGGAGATCATGGCCAGGTCCGCTTCGGCCTCCTGGCCTTCACTGGTGAGGTAGTCCCCCAGGAAGAGCGAATTGGCGACCTGCAGCGCGAACGGCTGCAGGGACCGCAAATGAATTTCCCGCCCTGCGGCCATCCGGACCTCTGATGCCGGTGCCGCGAGCCGGACCAGGGCCAGGATGCGCAGGCATTTCAGCGGGGTCAGTTCCCAGGTCCCTTCCAACGGAGTGCCGTCGAAGGGCATGAGGAAGTTCACCGGGATGGAGTCGGCGTCCAGATCGCGCAAGGCGAAGACGGCCTCGACGAGCTGCTCGTCGGTTTCGCCCATACCGACGATGAGTCCCGAGCACGGCGACAGACCCGCCGTCTTGGCAGCCTCGACCGTGGCGACCCGGTCGGCGAAGTCGTGGGTGGTGCAGATGTCCTCGTATTTGGATTCTGCGGTGTTCAGGTTGTGGTTATAGGCGTCGACGCCGACGTCACGCAGTTTTTCGGCCTGCCCGGCCTTCAGGATCCCCAGGCAGGCGCAGATCTCCACGTCGGGGTTGCGTTCCCTGAGCTGTCCGACCATTCCTGCAACGCGGTCGACGTCGCGGTTGGCCGGCCCCTTGCCGCTGGCCACCATGCAGACGCGGCTGGCACCGCCCTGGATGCCCAATTCGGCCTGTCTGACTGCTTCGTCGGCGTCGATCCACGAGTACTTCAGGATCTGGGCAGCCGACCCCAGTCGTTGGGAGCAGTAGGTGCAGTCTTCGGGGCAAAGACCCGATTTCAGGTTCACCAGGTAGTTGACCTTGACCGTGTTCCCGAAATGACGACGCCGCAGCTCCCCGGCGGCGCCGACGAGAGCGAGGGTCTGGTCGACGGGGGTAGCCAGGATCGCTGCCGCGCCCTCGGCGTCGAGCCCGCGGCCGGCAACCACGTCTTCGACGACCCGCTGCCATCCCATCGGCGCCCCGTTGGCTATGGTCTGCACATCGGTCGGCTCCGCGCCCCTGGCCTCTGGTGTTCCTGTTGGCATTGCCACGACGGCATCTCCCTCAATAGTCATACTTGAACACCGTTCAGCGGTGTAGTTGGTCCAACGTACAATAAATTGAACGTTGTTCAGCAACAGCAAATGCACCGTAGACTACGGGCATGGCGTTGACACGGGATCAGGTGGTGGGCTCCGCCGTCGGCATCCTTACCGAGTTCGGCCTGGCCGACCTGTCGATGCGGCGCCTGGCCCGCGAACTCGAGGTCCAGGTCGGCGCCCTGTACTGGCATGTGAAGAATAAACAGGACCTGCTCGTCGACGTCGCCGCCCGCCTCCTGGGCGGGATCACGCTTCCGACCCCCACAGGCGACTCCCCCGACGAGGCCGACGCATCCCGCTCGGCGGTCATCGAGGTCGCCACGGCCATCCGCTCCGCCCTGCTGCCGGTGCCCGACAGTGCCGACGTGGTTCAGCTGGCGCAATCAATGCAGCCCGCGGCCCTGCTCCCGCTCACCGGGCTGCGTGACCTGCTCGAGACCGCCGGCATCGCCCCGGCACATTCGGTCTGGGCGCAGCACCTGGTCCTCAACCACATCCTGGGCTCCGTCGCAGCCGGGCAGGAACACGCCAAACTCGCGGCCCTCGCCGCCACCGATCCCTCGGTCCCCGGCGGCCCCCAACTGGGGACCGACGCCTTCGCCTGGGGCTTGGACGTCATCCTCGACGGCGCCCTCCCGGCCCGCGAAGCGTCGAAAGCATAACGAAGCCGCCCGGTGCATTGTGGGCCCGCCACCGATTCCGTAGCTTCGATGGAGGAACCCGGTTTTCCGGGTTCGGTCCCAGTACTTTCGAAGGGAACAGCATGTTCAGCACCTCGCAGACCAACCGTCGCAGCCCTGGCACCGCAGCGGCATCCAGTCCGGCACGCACCGCCGTCGGCCCCCGCTTGCTGGCCGTTGCCGCCGTGGGGCTCCTGTCCCTGTCGGCTTGCAGCAACGCCAACGACGCCGGGGATGCCAGCGAATCCTCAAGCCCCGGCGGAACCTCCGGCAGCTCCTCCGAAGCGCAGAAATCCGCGAGCCAGGACACGTGGGCGATCGACCCGGGTGCCGCCGACGATGCCTGGAAGGAACAGGCCCGGCAGGCCGCGGCCGAGGACAGCGCGGTGGACGCCAGCCAGTGCGTGGACGGCTTGTTGGACCAGAAGACCCTGGACGGCATAGCCACCGCCATGCCGGAAGTCGGCACGATGTATCTGGGTGGTTTGTACACGAATGCTGCGTGCGCTTTCACCGCCGTCAAGGACATGAGCAAGGACCCGCACCGCGCCGCCGCGACGATCGAAATCCGCAGGTATTACCTCGCCAACGACGAGGAAGACAAGACCTTGAACGAGTCCGGCTTCCTGAAGCACGGCCAGTGCGCGGACGACGTCGAAACGGACGAGAACGGCGTCGCCACGGTCAATAAGCACGGCGTGAAGGAAAGCAACCTTCCCGGGGCCGCCGCGGCCGTGGAACTGCAGGCTGCCTGGCACTGCTCCGAGGACGGCGCCACGAGCTCCGCCGCCCTCATCCATGCCGCGGACGGCGAGGAAGACGGCTTCTCGGACCCCGCGGCCCTCACCGAACCGGACCTGGCCGTCGAGATGGCCACGCATCTGTATGAAGCCGAGGCGGACTGGGCCCCGACGATGGATGAGATCTACGAAAAGAACTTCAAGGACATCATGGGCCAGTAGCCCATCGCTCTTGCCCCCTGGGAGACCACGGTCCTCAGGGGGCGAGTTCTGCGTAGCGTTTGAAGGCAGGTAGTTGGCTTGATTCCGCATCCGCCACGGCCCGGCGGATTTCCCAGGCGTCACCTTCCACCCGCGGGCCGACCGCGACCTGCACCGTGAGCGTCAGCAGTGTCCCTCCGGCGTCTCGGGACAACCGGTAGCCGTAGGTGGTGTGCACGTCGCCGTCACTGGCGGATATCACCAGCTCCCGTTCCGGCGTGAAGGCGGCAATGCTGAAGGTGCGGGTATGGTCCCCGGCGCGGACCTCCAGATCGACGCCGGCTCCCAGGGGCCCGTCGGCATGCATTTCGGTGACGCCGGTCAGCCAGAGCGGCGCCGCGGTGAAGTCGGTCAGCAGCGCCCAGACGCGTTGGCCAGGCAGGCTGATGTGTTCGCTGGCCCGGTAGGCAGTGTTCCCGTCGTTCTTTGGTGGAGTCCCCATGACTGCAGCATGCACCGCGCCGGCATGGAAGTGAAGACCTACCGGAGCGAAACCCTCCGCACTGGTGGCCGTCGCACAGGCCAGATCAGCTCCCCAGTCGGCCTTCCGAGGCCTCGAGGTAGCAGGTGCCACACAGCGATTCGTACCAGACGTCCTGCCCGTCGATGGCGACCTGGTCGCCGTCGAAGACCACGGCGTCACCGATCCGCCGGGTATTGAAGATGGCCTTGCGACCGCACCGGCAGATCGTCTTGAGCTCTTCGAGGGTGTGCGCCAATTCCATGAGCCGCAGCGATCCGGGGAACATGCGGGTCTTGAAGTCGGTGCGGATGCCGAAGGCCAGGACGGGGACGTTCTGCAGTACGGCGATACGGAAGAGGTCATCGACCTGATCGGCGGAGAGGAACTGCGCCTCATCAATGAGTAGACAGGCCACCGGCTTCTGGTCCACGTGTTCCAGAAGGGCATCCGGATCATCACCGGCGGCGTGGGCATTGAACAGTTCGATGGCGGATTCCCCGGGCGGGATGAGGAAATCGACGGTGCGCCCCACGCCGAGCCGGGAGACTATCTGGTCGTCTCCCTTGGTGTCGACATCCGGCTTGGCCAACAGAACGCGTTGTCCACGTTCCTCGTAGTTGAAGGCCACTTGCAGCAACCCGGTGGATTTGCCGGAGTTCATGGCTCCGTAGCGGAAATAAAGCTTGGCCAATGCGTTCCTTTTCGTTGCGGTGTGCGCACCGAGTCTATGCGCAAGAGACGACGCCGCGGGATACGGCGGTCACCGCCATCCCCGTCTTGCTGCCCAGGCCGGCACCCGTTCGCCCTGACCCCACAGGGGGATTCCTTCCGAACCGCCGCGGGCAACCCAGTCTTTATGCCAACGCGGCGTCACAGCTGCCGGCCACCACCAGCGCATGCCAATCCCGATGGGGGCGAAGACCACGATGAGCACCGCCCACAGGGTTTCAGCGTGTTCAGCACCGTCCAAACTGGCGAAAATCGCTGGCCAGACGCACAGCAGTGCTGCCCCGGCCACTCCCAGATACATCGGATCGTAGTTTCTCCGCGTAAAGATGAAGGGACCCGGTGGCTTGGCTGCCCACGTCCGCCATCGTCCGCTCCAAGCCAAGCCGCAAGGTATGAGCAACGCCAATGCGGGGATGCCAAGAATCAGGGCGGAAAGTAGAAGATCTTCCATGCGGCCAATTGCCTCGCTTCGTACTCAGGCCGAACGGCAGGCGAAGCGACAGGGCGGTCCAGCGGGGTTTCCACCCCACAGAACCGCCCTGTCAGCATTCATCCCGGCAGCGGTCGAGTACTACTTTCCGGCGGAGATCCGCTCTGCAGCCGTCGGGTCGGAGTCGTTGAGGAACGTTCCGATTCGGTCGACTTCCTCGGCCTCGCCGATCGCTGCTGCGGCCCGCTGAAGGGCATAGAGCGAGCGCAGGAAGCCGCGGTTGGGTTCATGCGAATACGGCACGGGGCCCTGGCCGCGCCAGCCGGCCTGACGCAGGGCATCAAGTCCACGGTGGTAGCCCACCCGCGCATAAGCATAGGACTCGACGGTGCGGCCGTCCTCGTAGGCATCGTCGGCGAGCATCGCCCACGGCAGTGATGACGCGGGGAATTTGGCCGCGAGGTCGACGGGTTCGTCGCCGGCTTCGAGGCGCGCGTCAACGTCCTCGTCCGGGGCCAGGAGTGTCTCCGGGATGGCCAGGAGGTTGCGTCCGAATGCTTCGCTCATACTATTTCAGGCTCTTTCCGGCCGAGCCCAGGCGCTGGGCGGCCTCAACGATGCGTTCGGCCATGGAGGTCTCCGCGGCCGCGCCCCACACGCGTGGGTCGTACACTTTCTTGTTTCCGACTTCGCCGTCGATCTTCAGGACGCCGTCGTAGTTGGAGAGCATGTGCCCGGCCACCGGCCGGGTGAAGGCATACTGGGTATCGGTGTCGATGTTCATCTTGATGACCCCGTAGGAGACCGCGTCGGAGATCTCCTGCTCGGAGGAACCCGATCCACCGTGGAAGACCAGGTCGAAGGGCTTGTCCTTGCCGAGCTTGGCGCCGATTTGGGCCTGGATGTCCTTCAGGATCTCCGGGCGCAGCTTCACCCCGCCCGGCTTATAGACCCCGTGGACGTTGCCGAAGGTCAGGGCGGTGATGTAGCGGCCGTGCTCGCCGGTACCCAGCGCCTCGACGGTGGCCAACGCGTCCTCGACCGTGGTGTAGAGCTTCTCGTTGATGGCGTTCTCCACGCCGTCCTCCTCACCGCCGACGGTGCCGATCTCGACCTCGAGGATCTGCTTGGCAGCAGCAGAGCGCGGCAGCAGGTCCTTGGCGATGCGCAGGTTATCCTCGAGCGTCTCCGCCGAGCCGTCCCACATATGCGAGTTGAAGATCGGGTCACGCCCGGCCTTCACCTCCGCCTCGGAAGCGGCCAGCAGCGGCAGCACGAAACCATCGAGCTTATCTGCCGGGCAGTGGTCCGTGTGCAGGGCGATGTTCACGCCGTAGCTTTTGGCCACTTCCTTGGCGAAAGCGGCGAAGCCCAGGGAGCCCACCACCATGTCCTTGATCGAGGATCCCGACCAGTAGGCGGCGCCACCGGTCGAGACCTGGATGATTCCATCGGACTCCGCTTCCGCGAAACCGCGGATTGCGGCATTCAGCGTCTGCGAAGACGTCACGTTGACGGCGGGGAAAGCGTAGGAACCGGCCTTCGCCGCGTCGATCATGGCGTTGTATTTGTCCGGGGTTGCAAGGGGCATGCTGACTCCTTCTGAGTTGGGCTGGGAGTAGACATCGTCGTTTAGGTCCATCCTACCGACATGCGATCAAAGCCACACCAGCCCGTGACGGGCTTAGATCCTCCAACAGCTGGAAAGCTGGCGCTTGCCGTCGAATCGACTCTTCAGGAAGTGAAGGGCCTGCGGCACGGCGGCGATGTAACCTCCGATATGCCCCGGGCCTGCCGTGGTATTCCAGGAGACATTGGCACCCTGTGCGCACCAACGCTTCGCAAGGTCCCGGCCGCCCTGATAGGGGACCACATCGTCGAGCAGGCTGTGGGACATCATGACCGGAACCTCCGGCTTGCGGTTGAAGCCGATCGTCTGTTCCTTCAACGCCTCAGCGAATTGTGGTTGGGCCGCCACTTTCGTGAGCTTCTCCCCGCTCTTCGTCAACGTCGCTGTGTCCACGAAGGCGTGGTTGGCTACCGCTTCGATGGTGCATTCGCTCCGCACGGCTTCAATCTCCTTCATGCCCTTGGCATTCATGTACGACTCGGGCGGGACCCCGTAGTACGTGCCCACGCTGTCGATCGCCATCAGGAGGAACGCTGTGTAGAGGCCGGAGTCGAGACTGCTGGCAGCGGGGCCCAGATCGGCGGGGACTGCGCCCGCGAAGGCACCCTTGAGTTTCAGTTCCGGGGCGTAGTCGGAGGCGATCTCGACGGCCGCAGCGCTGGCGGCGCCGCCCTGCGAGTAGCCCACGAGGGCAACCGGGTTGCCGGAGTCGAGGCCCTTCACCCCCAGTTGCAGTGCCGCACGCACTCCATCGAGCAGTGCATGGCCTTGCGAGGCCCGGACCAAATAGGTGTGTGGGCCAGGTGTCCCCAACCCTTCGTAGTCGGTGATGGCCAGCGCATAGCCGGATTCGAGCAGGGCGGTCATCATCGGCCCCTCGTACTCCTGACCGACGCCCATCTGGCGGGAGGGCGCGCATTTATCCGCCACCCCTTGGGTGCCGGCCCCGTAACCGATCACCGGCCGTTCCCCCGAGCCGGTTCACTTCTTCTTGGGCACCAGCACCGTGCCGGTCACCGCCATCGGATCCCCGTGGGCGTCGGTGGACTTGTACATCATCCGGGTCGCCGTCGCGTCGGGGCGGATGAGCTTGACCGGATCGAGGAAAAAGTCAGCCGGTTCGCTGCGCACCAGCGTTCCATTGGCCGCAGGCAGTTTGGCCGGGGAGGTGTAGAAATCGGAGTCCACGGTGCGGGAGAGCTGCTCGAGCTTCTCCTGGCGCTGCACGTCGCCGGGATCGGCGGCATCGGTGTTTTCGATGGAGGCGGCATCGGTGTTTTCGATGGAGGCGGCATCAGAGGGTGCGGCCGTCGCGGCAGCTGCCGGGCCGAGCCCGGCGAACAGCAGGGACGAGGCGGCAACACAGGAGAGCAGCACGCGCAGTCGGCTTTGCGGCGACGCAGGGGGCTTGCGGTCAGGGGACATGTTCGCTCCTTTTCGGGGGGACCACGGGCCGACGCTCGAATTGACAACGTCTTGACATGATCTGGACATTACTGATGAGTAACTAGTGATTCACTTCACACAGTAAAAGATGGCTTGAATGAATGGAAGACCCTCGTACCTCTGGATTTCAATTCCACGCCACCGGGAGTTCATCTGGCGCTGACACGGTGAAGGCGATTCCCGCCCCCACCGCCGAAAGGCTCACGATGACCCCCGACAACCGGACCCTCCTGCCCATGCTCGGCCACACGCGCGGCAAGCGCAGCCCTGTCACCTGCGCCCTGAAGTGTGACAACGCGTGTTCGAAGGCCGTCTGCAACACCTCATCGAATGGGTACTTCCGCGATATCGTCTCCGCCGAGATGTCCCGTCGCTCGGCCCTGGGAATCGGCGCCGCAGGCGCCCTCAGTGCCGCCGTCGTCGCCTTCGGTGGCGTCGATACGGCCACGGCCGCCGGCGTTCCCACCGGCCGTCAGGGCGGGGCCAAGAGACTGGATTTCGAACCGATCAAGCCAGTCGACGCCGCCGTCGACATTTTCGACGTCCCCGAGGGCTTCGAATGGGCGCCGATCATCCGATGGGGCGACCCCATGTTCCGTCATGCCCCGGACTTCGACTTCGACCGGCAGAGCCCCAAGGCCCAGGCCCAGCAGTTCGGCTACAACAACGACTACACCGACATCATCCGCTCGAAGAACGGCAAGAAGGCCGTCCTGGTGTGCAACCACGAATACGTCAACCCCGGGATCATGTTCCCGGCAGCCGCCGGGACCACCGGCGAGGAGCGCCGTCGTCGAAATATCTTTCGTCAGGCAGTGGGCCTGAGCGTCGTGGAGCTCGAGCGCGACAAAAAGGGGACGCCTTGGCAGTACATCCGGGGAGGGCGCCGGAATCGCAGGATCACCCTGGACACCGAGTTCGAGCTGACCGGCCCCGTGGCGGGTTCGGAGCTGGTGAAGACCCGGCGCGACCAGCGCGGCCGCTTCGTCGAGGGCACGCTGGGCAACTGCTCCGGCGGCACCACCCCCTGGGGCACCATCCTCTCCGGGGAGGAGAACTTCAACGGCTTCTTCCGCACGAACGGGACCTCAGCCGAGGACAAGCGGTACGGGCTCGAGAACAAGGCCACCTCCATGGGTTGGGAGCAGGAGGACCCCCGTTTCGACGCCCGCGCCGAACGGTTCGCGAACGAGCCGAACCGTTTTGGATACATCGTGGAGATCGACCCCGAGGACCCGGATTCGACGCCGCGGAAACACACCAGCATGGGCCGGTTCAAACATGAGGGCGCCAACGTCATCGTCGCCGATGATGGCCATGTCGTGGCCTACATGGGCGACGACGAACGCTTCGACTACCTCTATAAGTTCGTTTCCAAGCGCAAATACCGCAAGAACAACCGTCGCCACAACATGACGTTGCTGACCGAGGGGGACCTCTACGTGGCCCGTTTCACGGGCACCTCGGAGGAGGAGATCGACGGCTCGGGTGACGTCCCCTCCGATGGTGGGTTCGACGGGACCGGTCGCTGGCTCCCGCTGGTCAAGGACGGCACGAGCCACGTTTCGGGCATGAGCGTGGAGCAGGTCCTGGTCCACACCCGGCTGGCAGCCGACAAGGTCGGGCCCACCAAGATGGACCGGTGCGAGGATGTGGAACCGAGCCTGAAGAGCGGCAAGATCTACGTCGCCTGCACCAACAACTCCCAGCGCGGCACCTCCGGCCAGGCCAAGGCCGATGAAGCCAACCCGCGCACCGAGAACCGGGACGGGCACATCGTGGAGATCACCGAACGCCGAGGTGACCACACCGGGGACCGGTTCAACTGGGACCTGCTGATGCTCTGTGGCGATCCGGCCCAGGGTGACGCGACCTATTTCAGCGGTTTCCCCGTCGAGAAGGTCAGCCCGATCTCCTGTCCCGACAACGTGGCCTTCGATACCCGCGGAAACCTCTGGATCTCCACCGACGGCGCCCCGAGCGGCATCGGCTACAACGACGGCCTGTTCAAGGTCACCGTGGAGGGCAGGAACCGCGGGAAGGTCGAACAGTTCCTCTCGGTCCCCAGGGATGGCGAAACCTGCGGGCCGGTCATCCACGACGAGGAGTCGATGGTCTTCGTTGCGGTCCAGCACCCGGGCGAGGACGGGTCCTACACGGAGATCCGCTCGCACTTCCCGGACTACGTTCCTTCCGAGGCGCGCCCGGGCCCCGGTGAGGTCAGGGCACCCCGCCCGTCGATCGTCCAGGTGTATCGACCGTAGGAACCCGACGGTGGCGTCGGCGGACGAAGGCCCACGGGGTGCCGCGGTATCGGATAATTCGCTTAGGCTAAGGCCATGTCTCTCGAATTTCTTACTTCCGATGGCACTCCGGGGGTCACCCGGCTGGTCAGCACCCACCTGCCCACCCGGCACGGCGATTTCGACCTGCTGGGCTACCGGGACGCCACCGGTATCGAGCATGTGGCACTTACGCTGGGAGAGGTGTCGGTCTCCGACGGGCCGGCCCCGTTGGTGCGGTTGCATTCGGAGTGCCTGACCGGTGACGTGCTGGGTTCCTACCGCTGCGATTGCGGGGAGCAGCTCGACGCCGCGCTGCAAGCCATCGGCCAGGCCGGCCGTGGCGTCTTGATCTACATCCGCGGCCACGAGGGCCGGGGCATCGGCCTGATGGACAAGCTGCGCGCTTATTCGCTGCAGGACTCCGGCACCGACACCGTGGACGCGAACACCGAGCTCGGGCTGCCAGTCGACGCCCGTGGCTACACCCAAAGCGCACAGATCCTGCAGGAATTGGGGGTCGACCGGATCCGGTTGCTCTCCTCGAACCCATCCAAGCAGGGGGCCCTGGAAGCGCTGGGTATCACCGTCGAAGCCCGGGTGCGTCTGAACGTGGCGGATCGCGCGGAAAATTCCGCTTATCTGGCCACCAAACGGGCCCGGATGAACCATGACCGGCTGCCTGAGCGCAGTACGTGGGACATGCTGGCCGATGGGCACCTCCCTGAGGGCATCCTCTCCTCGGACGAAGAGGCCTTGGTGTTGCGCTACGGACCGCTCGTCGAGGGAAATCGTCCGCTGGTGATCGCGCAGCTTGGTCAAAGCCTGGACGGTTTCATTGCCTCACGCACCGGGGACGCTTGTTTCGTCACCGGGGAAGCGGACCGGGAACACCTTCACCGGCTGCGGGCCTTGGTTGACGCCGTCCTCGTCGGCGCCGGAACCGTGCAGGCCGACGACTGCCAGCTGACGGTACGCGCCGTCAGCGGCCGGGATCCAGTGCGCGTGGTCGTGGACCCGCACGCACGCATCCCACTGGCCACCACGGTCCTGACCGACCCACGCAGCCGGACCCTGTGGCTCATTGGGCCCGACGCCGAGGTGCCGGATCGGCTTGAACCCCACGTGAGCGTGCATCGCTTCAATGACGAGGCCGATTTCGAGCCCCCGGCCATCATCCGGTTCCTTTCCGGGCAGGGCCTGGACCGTATCCTCGTCGAAGGCGGCGGGTTAACCGTGTCCCGATTCCTGCACGCCGGCACCCTGGACCGCCTCTACCTCACCAGTGCCCCGCTGCTGGTGGGCGACGGCGTCCCCGGGATCCGCTTCGACGGAACCGATGCCCTCTCCGGAGCGTTGTCCGCCCCCGTGCGCCGTTTCGTGCTGGGCGATGATGTCTGCACCGAGTTCGATTTCTCCGCCACGCGCCCGGCGCCGCCAACCACCGCGTAGCGTCCGGATCAGCAGGACCAGCCCGCCGGGCAGCACCGACACCAGGGCGAGCAGGCCATAACCGACCGAAACTCCCACACCCAACGGGGCCGAGTGGCCCAGCAAGACGAACCCGAGAGCCGCCGCGCCTTCACGCGGACCCCATCCCGCCACGTTGAGCGGTATCGACATCCCCGCCAGGGTGATGGCGGCCAGGACGGGGATCTGTTCGGCCGGCAGGCCGGGGGCGACGGCGAGGCAGGCCAGCAGGAACAGCGTCGCAAAGGCGCACCAGCCGGCGACCGAGAGCACTGACACCAGCCCCACGTCCCGCGCGGTGAGCCGGCGCAACCACGGCCAGGCAGCCGACGCTGCGGCAGCGGCGACGAGCAGTCCCAGCACACCGGCGACGGGCCGCAGGGCCAGCAGCGCGACCCCCGCAGCCAGGAAGACCACCGAGGTCCCCGCGAGTCGTTCGGCCGAAACGGCCCCGAGACTGCGTTTGAGTGTGTCGCTGCGCCGCAGACCGCCCTCCGGGCGTTCTTCGATGGCCCGGACGGCATCGCCGGCCAACCCGCCGGGCAGCACGGCATTGATGAAGGCCGCCTGCCAGCAGCGCTCGACGGATGAGCGCAGCCCCAGCTCGATTCCCTGGCCGCGGGCGACCAATCTCCACCGTTGGGCCTGCACCGGCACACCGATGGCGCCCAGGGCCAGTGCACCAACCACTGACGGCCAGGTGAGGACGCCGGCCGCCGCAGCGAACGGGCCCGTCCCCCAGACCGCAATCACCCAGATCAGGATCCCCACCGCCACGACGACCTGCAGCAGGGTCGGGATCAGCGACCGGCGGTTCATGCGGCGCCGCGGGTCATCGCGATGGCAGACAGAGCAGGTCCTGGTGGCCGACGTCGAGATGCAGTCGGCCATCACGGGCAAGGGCCAGCCGGTCGGCCAACCAAGTAGCCACCGCGGCGCCCATGGCGGGATTCTGTTCGGTGACGGCGTCCGCCCGGTCCTGTAGGTACCTGCGCATCAGCGCGCCGTCGGCCTGGCCCAGCTTCCAGTCTGTGTCCACGACCTCGACACGCATGCCCGCCGCGCGCAGTCGCTCGGCGGCATACCCGGCGGCGCTCGGGCCCGCCAGCTCACCCCGGCTTTGGTGGTCATTGAACGCCGCGTTCACCTCGACGTCGTACGGGACGCGGGGGTCCAGCTCCACCACTCCGGTGACGCTGAGACTGAGCAGGGCAGGAACCCTCCGGTTTGCCAGAAAATCGCAGAGTCCATCGAGCTGAGCCGCGCCGAGCAGGTCAAGGAGTGCCGAGCAGGTGACCAGAGGGCTCTCGGCCGCTGCCTGGCCCAGGGTTCCGAGGTCCTCGATCCCGGCGACAACACGACTGACCTGCTCCACCCGTCCGCCCTGCCGGTGTTCCGGTATGAGTTCCAGCAGGTCCGGATCGTGATCCAGCAGGGTCCATCGTTGACGGAAACCCAGGCGTGGTGCCAGCCACGCCTGGTTGGCACCGGTTCCGGCACCGATGTCGATGACGTCGACCACCGGCGCCGCTCCGGGGCCAGCGAAGTGGCCGGCGAGCGCTTCCAGCAGGGGGAGGGAGGCTTCGCGGGCCCGCTCGTCGGCGGGGCGTCGCAGCGCGAGCCAGTCACTGGCGATGGGGCGTTCGAGGCGGTTCACGACGCGAGGATCCGGAGCATTTCGCTCACCGTCTGGTCCCATGTGGGCAGTCTATCGCGGGCGGTCGTCGCGGCTTGGCGCCAGCTGGCCCGCTGTGGGACGTCGGTGAGCCAGCGGCGCAGTACCGCTTCCAAAGCTGCGGGGTCATCAGGCTCCACGGCAGCTCCGGGCAGTGTGGATCCGGAGGTGGCCAGTGCCTCTTCGGAGCCGGTGCCGGCGCCGACGACGGCGGGGATGCCGTGGGCGAGGGCCTCGGTAACGACCATCCCGAAGGTTTCGGCCCGGGAGACAAGCAACAGTAGGTCGGTCGCGGTCCAGATGTCCTCGAGTCCGCTACCGGTGCGGGCTCCGGTGAGCTGCACCCGTTCCGGGGCGAAGGCGGTCGCGGCGAACTCGCGCACCCGGTGCGCGTAGTCGGGCTCCGCCGTGTCGGGCCCGACCAGCAGAGCCCGCCAGTCCAGGTCGGTCAGTGCCGCCAGGGCCTGCAGGATGGCCAGCTGGTTCTTGCGCGGGGTGATCGATGCCAGCAGCAGCAGTTGCGGCGGGGTGCTGCCCGTGGCCAGTGGGGCGGGGTCGGTGCCGGGAAGCACCACGCGTGTGGCCAGCGGTCCGTAGCGGCAAACGACGTCGTTCTCCGCCCAGTGGCTGGTGCAGATCACGGTGTGTGCCGCCTGCAGGGCCCGGCGTTCCCGGGCGCCCACGCTCTCCGCCTGCCCGGGCGGTAGGCCGCCTTCGTCCAGCAGCGAGAGGTGGAACAGGACGTGGACCCGCGTTCCCGCCGCGGTTGCGGCCTGGATTTCCGTGGGGGCCGCCGAGGCAATGAGACCGTCGATGACCACCTGCGATCGCCCGGCCAGGGCGGCCCGCAGCGCTGCGAGGTTCTGGGCGTTCGGCCACGGCCACTGCCCGGGAACCGTGCAGATGGACACCGGGTGGCCGGCGTCTTCCAGAGCACGGATCACGGCTTCGTTATAGCGGCTCCCCCCACTGGGCCCCGGCAGCCCCGCGGGGACCAGGAACGTGGTCCCGTCCGCATCAGTCGAAGTCGGTGTCATGGGAGGCCCAGGCGTCGGGATGCTCGCGCAGCAGCACCTCCAGGCCGGCGAATTCGGTGGTGTCGAAGCGCCGGCAGAGTTCGTCACTGATGTGTCCCGCGATGGCTTCGGTGGTACTCAATCGTCCGGCGAAGGCAGGGTGCTCGTCCAGGTTGGTGTAGCGCAGGGTCTCCAGCACCTCGGAAAGCATCGACGTCGCGGCCCCGATGTCCATCACCACCGTCTGGGGGCCGAGTTCGGCACGGCGCCAGGTCGCCTCCACGACCAGGGTCGCGCCGTGCAACGCCTGGGCGGGGCCGAAGAACGGGTCGGGGAGGCTATGCGCGATCATGATGTGGTCACGGATGGTTAAGCGGTACATGCTGCGAGCCTAGCTGCCCGGTGCGGGCGGCGGGGGCGCAGGCGCCGACTCCCCGTCCATTGGGGTGCCGGCGGGATAGCTGATGGCCCGGCAGAGTGAAGGCAGGGCCCCGCTGGCGAGGTCGGCGATGACGCCGGGCAGCTCGGCGAAGTCCGACTCCCCGCTGATCAGGGCATCGAATACCGGGTCCTCCAGCGTCTGCATCACCAAGTCCATGCGCGATGCGTGGGTGCGCCGGTGGCGGCGCGCCCTGCCGATGGTGGAGACCTGGCTGGCGGTGATGCGCAGGCGGCGGGCGTGGAAGTCGGCGCCCAGGGGGACTGCCGGGACGTGGGATCCGAACCACGAGAGTTCCACCAGTTCCCCCTCGTCGCCGAGTTGCGCCAACCCCTGGGCCAGACCCGCGTCGGTGGTGGAGGCGTGGTAGACGATGTCGCATTCGTTCTGGGCCGCCTGGGGTTCGACGGCTTCGATGCCCATGGCGCGGGCCATGTCCCGCTTGGCCGGATCGGGGTCGACGAGTTGCAGCGCGGCCAGCGGGAAGCGGCTGAGCAACGCTGCCAGCGCGGCACCGATCATCCCGCCGCCGACGACCGCGATGCGGTCCCCCATGCACGGCGGCACGTCCCATAATGCGTTCAGCGCCGTTTCGACGGGCCCGGCCAGGATGGCGCGACGGCTCGGGACGTCCTCGGGGACCACGGTCAATGCGTCCACCGGCACCACATAGCGGTCCTGGTGGGGATACAGGCAGAACACCCGGCGCCCGAGCAGGTCCCGCGGCCCCTGTTCGACGATGCCGACGGAGAGGTATCCGTACTTCACCGGGAACGGGAAGTCCCCTTCCTGGAACGGGGCGCGCATCCGCCCGGCGACTTCCGCGGGGACCTGTCCCTGGTACACCAGCATCTCGGTGCCGCGACTGACCCCTGAGTACAGGCTGCGCACCAGCGCCTCACCTTCCTCCGGGGCCCGCAACCATCCGCTGCGTAGTTCGCCCACCTCCGGCGCCGTAGTCCAGTACGCCGTGCTCTTGATCGACTCCCGTGAATCCATGCTCCGATTATGCCTGCATCATCTTCGACCACCGAGTCTCCCCTTGCCACCAGTAGACTCACCGCGAGATATCCGACGATCCGAAGGGGGACCCCGATGCTCCGCTCGACGGGCCGGATGCGGCAGCGGGCACTCACCGATGCGCTCTGCGCCGTCGTCGGCTTCCTGGGGGTCGGGATCCTGCTGGTGCAGTTCGGAAGTGCCTCTTCGTGGGGAAGCGTCGCCGCCGTGGCCAGCGGCCTGACCCTGGTCTTGGTTGCCGCGCTGAGCATCGTGCGCCGCAAACCCCGGTTCTCCACCCCGGCGGACCGGGTGACGTTGAGCCGCGCGGTGCTCGGCGGTGGCTGCACCACCATCATTGTCTTGGCCGTCGTCAGTGCGGTGCCGCACCGATCCTGGTGGCTGGTGCTGCTGGCCGCCCCGGCGGTTCTGCTGGACGCCGTTGACGGTTGGGTCGCCCGGCGCACCGGCACGGTCTCGGCACAGGGTTCGCGGCTGGACATGGAAACCGACGCCGCCCTGCTGCTGGTGCTCTGCATACCGTTGGCCTTCACCCTCGGGCCGTGGGTCCTGGCGATCGGATTGATGCGCTACGCGTTCGTGGCGCTTTCCTGGTGTCGTCCGGCGCTGCGGGCGCCGCTGGGGTTCAGCCAATTCCGCAGGGTCGTGGCCGCCATCCAGTCGGTGGTTCTGGTGCTCGCACTGGTCCCCATCGTGCCCGAACCCGTGGCAACGGTCGCCGTGGCGATCGGCCTGGCCCTGTTGACCGTCTCCTTCGTCCGCGATGTCATCGTCCTGGAACTCGGGCACGTCTCCCACACGACGTCGTAGACAGTGCCGCAAGCGGTTCCTGCGTGCCCGGCAAAAAGCGGTGGCGGGCTAGGCGGGCGACTGGCCGAAGACGTGGCGCCTGATCCAGGCGTGCATGGCGATCCCGGCCGCCGACGCTGCGTTGATGGAGCGGGTGGAGCCGAATTGCTCGATGCTCAGCGTGGTGTCCGCCGCCGCGTGGACCTCGGCGCTGAGCCCGGGCCCCTCCTGCCCGAAAACCAGCACGCAGTTGCGCGGCAGATCGTAGGTCTCCAGTTGCTGCGAGTCCGGGAAGATGTCGATCCCGATGATGGCCAAGCCCTCTCCCTGGGCCCACTGGACGAACTCGTCAACGGTGGGGTGGTGGCGCACATGCTGGTAGCGGTCGGTGACCATGGCCCCGCGCCGGTTCCACCGCCGTCGTCCAATGATGTGCACTTCCTTGGCCAGGAACGCGTTGGCGGTGCGCACGACGGTGCCGATGTTCATATCGTGCTGCCAGTTCTCGATGGCGATATGGAAATCATGGCGACGGGTATCCAGGTCCGCAACGATGGCGTCGTGCAGCCAGTACCGGTACTGGTCCCCCACGTTGCGGCGGTCCCCTTCACGCAGCAGCTCGGGATCCCAGTGCTCGCCGGCGGGCCATTCGCCTTCCCAAGGGCCCACGCCGACTTCGGGCCGTTCCGCTGCGCCGGCTTCGGCGCCAGGAACCGCATCCGGGCGTGGCTGGGCGGCAGGTTGTTGCGAAGATTCGTCCACCGTCCCAGCGTAGTGCGTCCGCCGCGCATCACAGGGCACGGCGGTCGCCGAGGCAGGTGGCAGACTATGCGCTGGAGGTGGTCATGGCCATTATCGATAACGGGATCTACGTCAACGGACATCGGGTGCACGATCCGGCGAAGTTGGGGCACACGATGGAACGGCTGCGCCAGCATTCGGGCATGGCCTGGGTCGGTCTATACCGGCCCACCGAGGAGGAACTACGGGCCGTTGCCGAGGAGCTCGAACTGCACCCATTGGCCCTCGAGGACACCCTGAAGGGCCACCAACGAGCCAAGCTGGACCACTACGGGGACCACTCGCTGGTGGTGTTGCGACCGGCCCGCTACCTGGACGCCACCGAGAAGGTCGAATTCGGGGAGTTGCACGTCTACATCGGTGAGGACTTCGTGGTGACGGTCCGCCATGCGGAGTCCCCCGATCTGGCCCAGGTCCGCCACCGGATGGAAGAGGAGCCCGAACTACTGGCCATGGGCCCGCGCGCAGTGCTCTACGCGGTGCTCGACCAGGTCGTGGACGAGTACGAGCCGGTCGTCGACGGCCTCTCCAACGACATCGACGAAATCGACGACCAGCTGTTCTCCGGCACCCCCGACGTATCCCGACGGATCTACGAGCTCTCCCGCGAAGTCATCGAACTACAGCGGGCGACCGTGCCGCTGGAACGGATCCTGTCCGTGCTGCGCCGCGACCTGGCCGGCGGGCAGCCGGTCGGGGAGGGTGGACGACCGGCACCCTCCGTAACCAAGGACGAACGCCTCCTCGAGCTCGACCACCGGATGGTCGACGTCCAGGACCACGCCATCCGTGTCTCCGAACGCATCGCCTCGTTCAGGGCGCTGTTGACCAACGCCTTGTCCTTGTCGTCGACGCTCGTCTCGCAGCAGGCCGCCCAGGCAGGGGTCGCACAGAACGAACAGATGAAGAAGATCTCCTCCTGGGCCGCCATCCTGTTCGCCCCCAGCCTGATCGGCAGCATCTACGGCATGAACTTCGAGCACATGCCCGAACTGGTCTTCGTCTGGGCCTACCCGGCGGCCCTGGGGCTGATGGTCGGGCTGAGCGTCAGCCTCTATGTGGTGTTCAAACACAACAAGTGGCTGTGAGCCCGGCCACCGCACCGTCTCCCGCAACGGGATAGCGTGAACTCAGGAACCGAATCGAGGCAGAAGAGGCTGAGAATGAGCAATAACGAGCGCACCCCCGCCGATATCGAATGCTGGCTGACCGATATGGACGGCGTCCTGGTCCACGAGAACAAGGCCATTCCCGGCGCGGCCGAGTTGATCGAACGCTGGGTATCCACCTCCAAACGATTCCTGGTGCTGACCAACAACTCGATCTACACCCCGCGAGACCTCTGCGCCCGGTTGGACGCTGCCGGCCTGGCGATCCCGGAGGAGAACATCTGGACCTCGGCCATGGCCACCGCCGAGTTCCTCCGCCGCCAGTCACCGGGAGGCAAGGCCTTCGTCATCGGCGAGGCGGGACTGACCACGGCATTGCACGACGCCGGTTTCATCCTCACGGACCGCAATCCCGATTTCGTGGTGCTGGGGGAAACCCGCACCTACTCCTTTGAGGCCATCACACAGGCAATCCGGCTGATCTCCCAGGGCGCGCGATTCATCTCGACCAACCCGGATGCCACCGGCCCCTCGCCCGAGGGCGTCATGCCGGCCACCGGTGCCGTCGCGGCGCTGATCAACCAGGCGACGGACCGGCAACCCTACGTGGTCGGCAAACCGAACCCGATGATGTTCCGTTCCGCGTTGAACCGGATCGAGGCCCACTCGGAGACGACGGCGATGATCGGGGACCGGATGGATACCGACATCGTCGCTGGCATGGAGGCTGGGCTGTATACGGTTCTGGTCCACTCCGGGATCACCCAGCCCAAGGACATCGAACGCTTCCCCTTCCGACCGGACACCGTATTTCCCTCGGTGGCCGAGCTCCTCAGCCACTTATAGGGCTCCAGATGGCCGGCCGACCCTGTTGATCTACTCACCAATGGTCGTCTCCGGCTTGCCCCACCCCGGCGACAGCCCCTAGTTTCGACACATGCCCTTGTCGTTTCCCCTTGCTCCCCCCACCGACGCCACTCCACTATGGGACTGGTCCTTCTGGTTGGACCGCCCGCTGAAGATCGCGATCATCATCCTCATCGGCGTGTTGCTGAACTTCATCATCCGCCGCCTCATCCGCCGGACCACCGAGCATATTGCCGCCGGTGAGGCGGCCGCCCTGTCCAAGGAGCGGCGGAAGACCGAAAAGGGCGGTCGACGCTGGCTGGTGCAGGAATCTCCCATCGCCGTGGCCCGGCGCACCCAGCGGGCCCAGACCGTCGGCTCCGTCCTGCGCTCGGTCACCACGATTGTCATCACCACGATCGTGCTGCTGACCGTGCTCTCCCAGATCGGCATCAACATGGGCCCGATCATCGCCAGCGCCGGCGTCATCGGTGTTGCGCTGGGTTTCGGTGCCCAGGCCTTGGTCAAGGACTACCTATCGGGGATCTTCCTCGTCGCCGAGGACCAGTTCGGCATCGGCGATTATGTGGACCTCGGTGAGGCCTCCGGCGAGGTCGAAGGGGTGGGACTGCGCATCACCCAGGTCCGTGACGTCGACGGTAGTCTCTGGCACGTACGCAATGGCGAGATCCTGCGCGTGGGCAACTTTTCCCAGGGCTGGGCCCGTGCGGTGCTGGATATCCCGGTTCCCTATGACTCGAAGATGCCCGCGGTGAACGAGCTGATCCTCGCCTCGGCACAAAAGCTCCAGAGCGACCCGAAGTGGGCCCGCGAGATCCTGGACGATCCCGAGATCTGGGGCGTACAGGATCTGAGCGGGGAATCGATCACCATCCGGCTCGTCTTCCGCACCCGGCCACTACAGCAGTGGGCGGTGGCCCGCGCAATGAGGGCCCAGCTCAAGGCCGACCTCGATGCCGCCGGCGTGCGGATCCCGCTGGTTCAGCAGACCGTCATCCGGGCCGCGAATCCCGAGGGTTTCACCACCGCGCATGCCGGTTCCGGGCCCACCCCCGAGACGGACCCCGCCAGCCCGACCGGCGAGCCGGAGGCCCACCCGGACTAGAGCCCGAGCTCTTCCTTGCCGTAGGCAAAGAGGTAGGGCACTCCGGCCTCGGACTCGATGCGCTCCTTCGATCCGGTGTCACGGTCCACGATCACGGCGACGGCCACGACGTTGCCGCCGGCTGCCCGGACGCCTTCGACGGCGGCGAGCGCCGAGCCGCCGGTGGTGGAGGTGTCCTCCAGGACGACGACGTTGCGCCCCGATACCTCGGGGCCTTCGACCTGGCGGCCCATCCCGTAGGACTTCTGCGCCTTGCGGACCACGAAGGCGTCCACCTCGCGGCCGGCCTGCCCGGCGGCGTGCATCAGGGCGGTCCCCACGGGGTCGGCCCCCATGGTGAGGCCACCGGCGTTGGTGAAGTCGATCCCCGCGTCATCAAGCAGATCGAGCATGACCTCACCGACCAGCGGTGCCGCTTCGTGGTGCAAGGTGATGCGGCGCAGGTCGATGTAGTAGTCCGCCTCCTTGCCGGAGGAAAGAATGACCTTGCCGCGGACCACGGCGAGTTCGGTGACGAGTTCGAGCAGGCGGGCGCGGACGTGGTTGTTCGAGGTCATGGACTTCATTCTAGGTCCCGCCCGACCTCCCGGGTCACGTCCGCGCCGATGGCGCGACAGCCGGCCCGTCCCGAGCTAGGGTGAAACCATGAACGCTCAACGACCGATCGGATACTGGCTCAAGCTGGTGGACTCACTCATTTCCGAGCAGTTCGCCACGTCCCTGGAGGAGCACGGCGTCACGCGCCGGCAATGGCAGCTCCTGAACCTCCTGGGGGCTAAACCCCATACCTCGGAGGAACTCATGTCCGCCCTGGCCCCGTTCTTCGACGAGGTTTCCCCCGAAGGCGAGCCGGCCTCCCCGGCAGAGCATCTGACCGAACTCCTGGAATCCGGTTGGGTCGCCCAGGAGGGCGAATCCTACGCCCTGACCGACCGCGGCAAGATCAGCCTGGAACGGCTCACCGAACTGGTCGAGGGCATGCGGGAACGCTCCAGTGCCGGCGTCACCGAAGAACAATACGAGACGACCATCGCCACCTTGCAGCGCATGGCGACCAACCTCGGCTGGTCCGAGGCGGGCCGCGCATGAACCAAGTCGACCCCACCA
>RCNJ01000335.1_pt1 | contig 21804 bp, 24 predicted proteins | sample 2041171 | NCBI WGS metagenome assembly RCNJ01 (sample SAMN09708213, study PRJNA481090) | feces metagenome | biome: feces | host: Pygoscelis adeliae | place: Antarctica: Rookery Lake | collected 2010-03-01 | reverse complement strand
TACGTGGAATATATATGTACAACACTTTGCCACAGTGGAGTCATGGAGCGAGTCGTGGCCATGATTCCTGACTCGTGCGGACTTGGTCACTTCGACCATTGGTCCAGCTGCATCATGTATTCTAACAGGCATCAACACTTGACGTTTGCCGACGCTCGTCAGTCTAGTGCAAAATGGAAGTTTTGAACACCTCATATCTCCTCTCAGTTGTCCCTCTGTAGCTTTCCCACAATTCGATCCATCGCCCAGCCACCTTCAATCCCCACTTTCATTACCTCTACCCACCCTGCAGAAGATGACGGGCACTTACAGCGGTCTCCCACCATCCGAGGTCAGCTCACCGACATCCTGCCAATTCTCCCAATTCTCCAACAAGCCCTCTCCTGCCATCTCAAGCAAGATCACAACGATGTTTTCCACCACAAAGCAGTCGGACCGCATACTCGCCGTCGCCGCTTCCGCACCAACAAAATCCGGGCGCCCCGCGGCCATATCCGCCGCCCTACTCGTCATAGCCGCAGAAGCGAACGCATTCCAGGACGCAAAGAAAGCCGATTGCGAGAGCTGGGCGCGCTTCTCGAAATGGTGCGAGGAACACCCAGACGCTGTGACGCCATTTCGCTTGTTCGTTGCGGCTCCAGTTTGGATCGTGTTCATGATTTGGGTTTCCGATTCGTGATTGTCTTTCTGCGGCTCTTTGGCCAAGTAGTTGACGGCATCAAAGGTGGGGTAGTCGTCGAGGCTGCTGCAGTGGGAGGTTGGGCTGGGCCTGTGATGGTTGTAATGGAGCTGCAGCCGAGCTCGTTGGCCGGACGGGACCAGGAACCAGAAGTGAACATCTTTACCGAGATTCGACATATCTAACCGGTTGATAACCTGAGAATAACATCCACCACCACCGCTCAAACTTCGAGGATGGATAGGCTTGTGCTGCTAAGCTCGAGGTGTCTTTCCCCTTCGCCGGCATCAACGGCAAAGCCTTTTTATCAAATCAGCTTCAGAAATACTAACCAGTTAACACCTTAGTAAATATAGACAATAAATGGTCTTGCCACGAATAGTGAATGGTAGATGCGTAATTCCATAATTCTAACTCACTCACACTCCCCTTTATATTCCCTCCTATCTCCTCTCTCCGTTCTTGCCTCTTCCTCTTAGAAACACCCCCTTCCAATCCAGTTAACCCAGCCTCTCCACCCAGGCATTCCTCCCTCCCCTCTATCCCTCATCTCCCCAGTCAGCGCACCAATACCCGTTCTCGAATTCCTCTCTTGGGTTCTCCTCTCTTTCTCTTCTTTCTTTGCCAACTTCTGCTCAGCGTTCTTCATCTCGTCGTCCTTCATTTTGAGGTGGGCTTTCTCGTCTGGGTATTCGGACTTGTATTCTGGCTCTGGCTGATTTTGGTACGCTAGGACGGTGGACGGGGTATGGGATGCTACGCGTGTAATGCTGCTGGATATGGAGGTAGAAGAAGTTGTGCGGGTTAGGAAGTGGGAATTGTGGGATGGGGTGGCGGATTGCTGAGATTTGAAGGCCGCGATGGAGCGGATTGGGAGGTCGAATGGACCGGATTGAGCGTCGAAGAAACTAGTCACCTTTGTTAGTCGCTTGCCGTTGGGTAAAATGTAGGAGATGGTTTGGAAGAGATTGAGGATAGGAAAGATGTTGAGGTAGAGAGGATGCGCGTTGACGTAATAGCCAAGCTCTTGGTCCCACATCCCTCCAAAACGCTCAAACCATCGAAAGGAACAGAGAAGGAGAGATATAACATACCTCCTCATCATCAACCCCACTCTCTTAATCTGTTGTGTCTTCAATCCCCCCTCAGGCACATCAACCTCCCTCCCTCTATACGTTGGCTTAAACTCCTCCCACCGCGCCCTAATTGCCTTTCCCCTCTCCACATGGAAGACATATTCCCAGCTCACTCCCGACTCCTCCCTGCCATCTGGCCTCCTTTCAGCTAAGCTGTCCTTGACCAAAAGCACATAACGTTCTCCGGTTCCCATTCTCCCAACATGCCCTTGTTCGTCTGATACTCTAAGCTCGAGGCCCGCGTACTCAGAGAGGTCCCATTCCTGGCCCTCGATAGTGACCTGGGAAGCAAAGCCAGCGCCACCGAGTGTCTTGGTATCGAGCTTGCCGTGGAAGGAAGCGGTGTTGCTGGAGGCGGAAACCGTGAGGTGGGAGCGCGAGGAGCCGCCTCGGACACGGTCGTCGACCGCGCGGAACGCTATGCATTGGGGATCGTGGGCTGCTGGGTTTGTTGGCCATGGGCTGTGAAGAAGCGGTTAGCTATTCGTTCCCTAGTCTAGCCGCCGCCAGCAGCTACCAACTGCGGTCTCGACCAAGGCTAAACGGTTGAGTCGCGCCGTTACAAGTGACTTTGGGCGGACGAGAACGGTAAAACTTACGCATCCCCTCCAAAGAGGTATTTCTTATCACATTCAGTGGCGTCCATTGTATCTCTATTGTGTCTAGTATATGCTTTGGCGGCGTTATAGGACTGGTAGTCGTGCATTCTGTCGTAGAGGTGTCGCGGTTCCTCGGCTGCGATCCCGGCAGAATATCCACCAAGGCTCGCTTCTTAGTCTGCTGGGTGGGAAGGTGACCTTTGCACGACAGAAATTGTAGAGGCATCTTGAAGAACATAGCAGGGGATAACTGATGGTACTGTCTATAGACTAGTTATACTACTCTAACTCCGAATAACTTCCATCCTCCTCTTCCCATCGTATTGAAGTCTGGTGCTGGAAAAATGTCAAAAACTGTTCAACCTATCAATGACGCACTCCCTTCATCTACTCACATCTCACGCGGCCGCATCCCACCCCGAGTCACATATCACCAACCCCTCAGCGGCCGCAATTCTCACCCGCACTCCGTATACACTGTCTCACTCGCCACGCAGAGGAAAGATACGAAAAACACGCACGGCACGGATGGTCGCTGGTTTTCCGAGTGCGATATCGTAGCCACCGGAGGTGTATTGCTTGTATGATGGAGGTGTCAGGGTGTGTGTGATGGAGGGTGTCAGCCTAGAACTCAGCCTTGCAACTCAGTATTCCTTGGCCTCTTCTAAATCCGTACGAGTACACTTGGTGCTTGAACAAGTACCGAAATCGTAGCCTACTCGTAACTGCGGCACGAGGACGACTTGCAGTGGCTCGATACCAACTTTGCTAGTAGGTGGTAACAGCCTAGCGGGTGACGCCGCGAATCATGATCCGCGATCCTCTGCATCGTGTTAAGCCGCAATAGATAGAAATCGTTAGGTACTCTAGAAACAAGAGGTTGCGTGGTGTCGCATCAGACTTAGGCCTCAAAGCCTCATTTGCTGCTAATCCGATGCAGATTACAAACCATTCTGATAGCACATGACTATAGGTTCCGCGTGCATGGCAGACTACTGACAAATACACTATACTTTATATCGTGAACACGACGTTGTTAGAAGCAAGTGCATGGGGATTAGAAGGCATCCAATTTGTTGCAGATGTTCAGGCAGCCATGGCATACGTACCTGCGGGACGAGAAAGATGATGTGAAGACGAGACGGGGACAGCATGTGCAGAAGAAGGTTGACCAGATACCGCGCGTCTGTTTGAAGCTTCTGATGCATTCTGCAGGCCCCCGCTTCATGCATCTGGCATATAGGGGATGGTGTTTGAGAGACGGCTGCGTATCCATTCGTCTCGAGTCTTGAGCTGAGTCGTGTATTTCCGAGGACTCAGGACTCATAACAGTACCCCGAGCTACATAGACGTCAAATCTCGCAGCCTGAGGCTGATCTGAAGAAGGTCGAGATACGAGCAATGATTGCATTCTCGTGTTGAAGCTGTCCAGTGAAGCGCAGGGAATCGACACTCTCGCAATCCAACCTATCCCAGCACCGAAATAAAGTGCTGAGAACCCAAACTTAGCAATGCCACCTATCTCGCCGAGCTGGCCCCGAACCGGCCTCAAATAGCATCTCAAAGCCATTAAGTCAACCTGCCAACCAACAGCGAGCCCCAACAGGGAGTCCGGCGATTCCGGCGATTCCGGCGAGTCGTCATTGCACTATTTGCTTGTCAGGGGGGTACAAGTGACTTTCGTAGGGCTGGTTATCCAGTATTTCTGACGGCCAATGGAATTGGGGTTAAGGGTGGTTGTTCGTGCTGTCACTCCTCTTTGGAGGGGAGCCAAGCATTCTGCAGCAGTTTTTCGGTTTATGTCTGCCAAAACGTTGCTACCCATAAGACGCGCTGAAGAAATGCCAACTCGGAAGTTTCCGAGTAAATAATCTCAAGAGTCGCCAAGGTGCTGTGTAAAGCTTCTTGGTCTCTTTAGACCAGTGTGTTGAGCTGAGGTTACGAGCAGGTTACGAGTAGCACGGAGTTAGCAGGACTTAGCTCCATTAATGGCACCGTTGCCCGGAAACCAGGATAGCGTTCTCCGCCGTAGCTTTGCCTCGGCCGCGTTTCTTGGATTAGGCGGCCACATAAAATTACCCACTTGAAACGGCGGTGATGGTGTAATGATGGTTAATTGCCCTCTTCCATCCAAGATGTCTTGTCATAGATTAAGTGTCCTCGTAGGGAGGAAACGGGCAAAAGACGAAACGGGGTAGTGTACCGGGCAAGCGCGCATGGAAGTCCAGTAAGTCATAACCTTATCTCAACCTTTCATGCAGTGAAGGCTAGTTGAGATTTTTGGGTCCGAGAAATTGCACTTTTACGGATTTACCTATAGAGATCCACCCGGTCCATCCGTCGTGGCTGACAGCGGGCCTGGCGGTTTGCTGTCAACTCCACAAACTTCCGAGATCTCCACTCATCACTTGATCTTGCCGATCAAGATTGCGAGCTTTGGCGGTGGTTTTGGCAGCCATCACATTACCAAAACGTTGAGCGGACAAGAGTGGAAACGTTGACGAAAAGAGGAGAGCTTGCCGAGAACAATGGTATCCTTTGGGAGCGAAAGATCTTGATCCTCCTTCCACAAATTATAAACCCTTTTCGGACGTGTCTCCGCATCAACAACTCGCGCCTCACCTTTATGGCAGCGAGCGGGCGGGTGGCTTCCTCGGCAGAGTGGAGCTTCGCAATCGGTGGAAGGGTCAGGAGCTGGCGGTCAGGCCGTCTGTGCTGGTCCAGCCGATCCGAGGAATAGGTATGATAGGCCGATGGGCTCGCAACGTGTTTTGGGATGGAATGGAATCGTCCGCACCGAGAAACGCTGGGAATTGGTGCTGGGGATGAATCATACACGTTTCAGAACAGATAGCAAGGTCTGTGAGGCAGGACAAGGTTGAGACGGAATTGACCTGCGGCTATATTGAAGCGCGGCAGGTAGAGGACGCCCAGTATAGATAGTGAGAGGATGAGGGGGAGATAGCAAAAGAACAGTAGGGGAGCGATATGATTCGAGAGGAGTATCGATCGGCTGGATATCACAGCCCGAAATGACGCGGCAAGGAACGCGGCAAGGAACGCGGCAAGTAGCTATACAGTACTTGGTGTTGTCATAGCACAGCTCAGGTGGGCCATCTCTGCCGCCCAATGCAACTCATTATTTCTGACGATGGAGCGCATGGACACTCGTCAAATTAGCAGTCCCAGTGATCCTCCGAGCGCTAAACAAGGCGTGGAGCTTGGGCGATTAGCACCGCACAGACGCCAACACCGGCGACTCTGGACCGTATCTCCGTGGTCCCCGTTCAACGGCCCCCAATGCCCGATTAGGACATATCTTGTATCGCAGACGTGAGATTGAGCGGAACGTGTGCTTGATACAGCCGAGTTACGGGCGAGAACTGAGGATGAGGGAACGAACTGGAAATGAAGTCGCACGGTATTTTGAGAAATATTATATTTTTAAATGACTACTGTACCTCCGTATGAGTGCAAGAAGGAGTGGACCTACTGCGGTGTATTTATCTGACTTGATCGATCTCAATCGGCCGGAAGCTGACCACAGGAAGCCGTGTTCTTTGAAATTTCTGTCGCAGCGCTGGCGCCAACATCGTACACTATCCAGGCACAAAGATGTGTCCCGGCTGGTGGGTAGATCCGATGAGCGTATCCATCTTGGCTTCAGTGCTTGGGTGCATAATTCTCCGTATCTCGGTACCGATGCTTCATTCGTGGCCGCAATGTCCTCTCGTGCCCGGCCAGGGTTACCCAGCAAATTAGCCCCCATTCATGAATCCCACCATTTGGGCGAGTGAGATAGGCGGTGCTCCAGGGGTTTATACGCCGCAACACGCCTGGAAGCTCGTAAACTGGGGAGCGAAAAGGCGGAGTGGCTGCGAACCGTGACACAGGCCCCACAGGACACAACTGATGGGGACGCGGCGGGGCAAGGTGCAGTAGCACATCAGAAGGCTAAAATGGCCAAAATGGCCGCTGTTGTGATGGGCAGAGCGCAGCCAGACTGATGGGTGGTGGTGACAGCAGTGACAGCAGTGACAGCAGTGACAGGACAGCGAGGACAGCCCCTCTCATGCAGGAGCCATAGGGCCCTGACGGGGAATTATTTTGAGGTGGTGAAGGTGGCCAGAGAACAGACTGGTAGGCTGTCGTTGCATGAGGAGGCAGCTGCAGACGATTGCTATATTGGATTCCTGGCATGCGATGGGTGTGCTACGAAAGTGGGACAATTGAACAGCAGGACACCGACTGATTCATTCAGGCGGCGGGAACCACATCACACCACACACTGCTTGCGAAGCAGCATCACGACAGCCAGCGAGCGGAGTTGCGCAACGGGCTGCGTACGTCAGGGACGTGTATGGAGTACCTCCCCCCCCTCTGCAAGCACTCATTCAAGTACCGCACCTCAGGCACGTTTTGAGGGCTGAAAACGGGATCAGAGCCTGAGCAGCGTATTGATTAGTTGCTAGAATAGGCTAAGCTGGAAGCTGTCGCGCTGTTGTCTAATTCGTCTCCTTATCACTCAACCACCCTTGTTCCTTTCGCGGCCGATGAATCACGGCGATTTATCTGCCATCCCTCGATGATCTGTCCGCTCCCCTGCCCGCTGCCGTTTGAAAGGCACCACACGACGCTACTCTGACACAAGTCGCACTCGTTGCTGCTCGCAAGAGGCGATATGCTCATACTCAAGAAACTCTAATTCAATTCCCAATTCCCAATTCCCAATTCACAATGAGCTCCGCCCGTTCTCCGAAGCTTTTGCTCCAGCCAATCGGCGAGCTCGTCTTTTGGCCGACAAAATGAAGCCAAAGTTGACCACCGGGCGATTCCCCACAGCACCAAGCTGGAGAATGGGGATTCTATAGGGCTCCACCTGCCACTCCTCCATCAACACCCCGGTCCCATCCTGGTCCAGCACGCATAAATCACTGGGCGGTGCACAGCCCTACATGATGTATATATATGTCTGCCTCCTCGCCTCGGAAAGTTCCTTTCGTTTGTCCCAAATCGCCCTAGTGGAAAAAAAGAATATCTCCATCTTGTTCACATCTCTCTGTATATCACCGTCGATACCCGTCGGTATTTGTATCCATAAGATATCAAGCATCTGCCTAGCATATACAAACACAAAGCACGGACAAACTCAAAAAGCTCAAGCTCTCTACTCGAGCTTTCAACAAATTTCACACGCATCAACTATCAAACCAACACCTTCGAGATGCCTCATCAAACATATCCATACCAAGCTTCTCCCCCGCAACAATTTCCTCGCCAAAACTCAAATCACGGCACATCCAGTGCTTTCAGCGCTTCAGCAAATCCAGATGAAGACTGGACTCAAATCTCAGATTTGGTCGAGCGTAGGAGGATTCAGAACCGCATTGCACAGAGGAATTACCGTATGTTACACTCTTCACTTGCAGTCTTCACTCCAGCATTCTAACAAATCCTAGGCAAAAAGCTCAAGCGTCGTCTCGAAGACCTCGAACACCGCGCTGGTTCCTCCTCCGTCTCACCACCACAAACCTACTCGACGTTGAAATCCACAACTACACCACCAGCCAAGATGGCAACACCACAAACCAACTCCTATAGTCTCGCCTCCAACCCTTCATCGCACTCATCACAGTCTCGCCAGAAGCTCTCTCCACGCACAACTCTTCAGGCCTACACTCCACCTCTTACCCACGACGATGATATCTTCTCTCACCACGGCTTCTCGGACCGCGAGTCTCTCAGCAGCGGTACTCTCACACCACCTCTGTTCGGATACTCACAATATCCATCACAAGAGGACTCAACTTTGACATTATACCCATCATACGCACAACCCATGCCACACTCGGCCTACAGAACACCAGATTACGAGTACCATGTCCCACAGCCGATGGCCTTACCACCAATGTCACATCTGGATCTGATGGGCCGACCGTTGGGGAAGAGACCAGAGGACGCTGGCAATGGCTTGGATATCAATCCATTCAGTTTGAGTTATGCCAGCATGGCGGGATTGGATATGCAACAACAGGGGTACGAAAATACGTCTGTAGGTTACCCATACCAGTAAAGATGAGGAGCACGGGCTGATGGGTTGCAATAGACTCCACCGATGAGCTCTGATTTTTTGATTGCGGAGGCGGCGGAGGTTGAAGGGGCGGGAGTTGGACCGACGTTTACGTATCCGGGAACGCCGTTGAGTATGCCGGGAACTCCGGAGACGAGGTATCAACGACTTTGGCCACAAAGCAAAATAATGGATGAGAATTTAAATGGATGGGCAACCACGGAGGGATCAAGGTGGAACGGGAGGTAGACTGCAAATAGGGATAGCATTAGATGGGCTAACGAGGCCTACCAAACTTAATTGTGCCACGTTTCAAATATCTCCACTCCACTCTCACTTCATGGTGGCTTCAAGCGTGCGCAGTTGTCTGGATTCGGCGGCCGAGTGGCCCCTTTCTCACCTGCTACTCCACTTCACCACCGGTCTGATGTCTGCCGATTTCGCTCACAAAAAGCAAATTCTTTTCGAATTTTCTTCTTCTCCCTTTCACATCGTCGAAAACCGCTCTACTTCCATCAAGAATACCAAGAACACTAAATTTCCTCAATCCTCAAACTCAAGACCTCAACCAACACTCATGCCAAGACTGCCCATTCCTCCTCAATCCACTGACAAGAGCGCTGCAAGCCACCCATCTCGTAGTACCTTTCACCATTTTGCCATGGGGGGCTATCCAAAAGTCTGAAACATAGATGGATGCCCGACGAAAACGCCACGTACCATCAGGCAGGCATTCCCCTTTCACTCCGGAAAGGCATTCCGTCAGAAATAGGGGTAGACCTCAAGACCAACCTCTGGAACAAGCCACAATCCGTCCCAGGAACTCTAAATCCTACAAAGTACACTAGTAGAGGCACAGAGGTCCACCACCACCACAAAGGGATCATAAAGTTGTGGCCCACGCCACCCGCTCTTCTGCACACCATCCTCCTCCGCCCCTTTCTGTAATAATATTCCACAGCTCTTCTGAAAATGGACACAGAGCGTATCAAGCCATATCAGTGTTCCTAACACCTCCTTCTTAGTCCCAAACCCCTCGCTACCAACCTATTAACACCATTCCGAAGCTCCAAGGCTTGGTATGGCATTGGACTCAGCTATGAAACCCTACGGCACCTACGGCAACACCGTGACCTGTATGAATAGCTTCATGTAACTACCTCTAGCTGCCTACTATGGGATTATTTGAAAAGAACAGCATGCGGTACTCAACCCCTCCGGGACTACCGGGGCCATCCATGTTGCTATCGCGACCGTCTCGCGTCAGCACTGCTTTGCTTGGCACGACGACCATCGATCACCCCAGACGCCAACCCAAAACGAGCACGACAAAAGCTCATGGCGCAGCAAATGGCCCATCAATTTCCCGAAATGGTCACTTAAGTGCGATTGCTGGCGAATGACAGTGGTGCGGGCGATAGTGCGCTTGTTTTATCTACTCCTTCACAGGGAAAGCTGTGCACAGTTATTGGATCCCGGGTCCTGCCGTGGGACATAACTCGCTGGAATACACGCTGCCTCGGCGAGACTCTTATGTCCTGTTGACGAGTCGGTAGCAAGGATGTCTCTAGCTTCGAGGGAAGCAGGGAGGTCTGGGACGGCTGCGCCGAGTTGTCGGTCTCCTGCGGTTGCCCTAAATAGGCAAGATCGGGAAGGGCATTGGTCCAGCAGATGCGAGTCAGCACGCATGGAGGTGCATTAGGCGCTAACTGATGGTGAAAACTGGAGGCAACTCAGCTGGTAGTGTGTGTTAACTTTGCTACCTGAGAAGTTCAGAAGACCGCCACAGCTCAGTAGTTATCCATAAGCTGCACGCTTTGCACACTCGACGCCAACGTGGTCAATATGCATCCCGGCCGCCGCAGAAGCACAATCCAAATATGGATTTCTTTTTAAGACACCGAAAATGCACGCTTTCCGCCGATATGCTCCTACCAAAAGTTTTCAGTAAACAAATCACCCAGCAACAAGGCACCGCCACCTTCCCCTCCTATCGCCCCTCTGCTTTACCTCTTACTCAGGACTCAGCCCGTTAAAAAACCACACCAACCCCATCGCTGCCCCCGCTGCCGCACCCCCAACAACAACCATCTGCACACCTCCAATCACTCCCCTCCTTATCTCCTCCCCACTAGTCCACCCCTCCACAACACATGTCTTCACATACCCAAAAGTAAATAACGCTATCGCCATCACACCAATACTGATATACAGCCCATCATAGACCTTGTTTTCCCCCACGAAGAAGTATGGGAGAAGCGGGAGGAGACCGCCGAAGAAATAGCCCGATGCGATGGTTGTGGCGGATGTCAAGGCGCGGGAGGAGGAGGGCTCTTCGAGGCAGGATTGGAAACGCATCATGAAGTCTACTAGGTGTGGCGATTTTCCTAGGTGCTCAGTCATATCATCCAATGTTGCCTCGGGAAGATTGTATGGCAAAAATACGGAGGATAGCTCCTGCTTGATGGTGTATGGTTCGGATGCAACTAGTTCGGCTGTCTGACTTCTTGTCGCCTTATAAGACGCCCTGCTTCCTGTCAGCATTCTTTTCTTGTTTTCAATTGCTCTCCCCTTTCATTCCTTCTCACTTGCCCTCTCTCTTCCGCCGCTTCTTCTCGGATTCAATGGTAAACTCACAGTTCGCTCTTAGCCCCCAACCACCCACCAAGCCCCATGCTTATTGCACCAGCAATCAGCTCCGCTAACCCGCCATATATAACCACTCTTGTATTGCCCAAAGCGCTTAAGCCGGCTGTGAGTGCAAAAGGCACAGTCAAGCCGTCACTCAATCCTATGGTAGCGTCGCTGATTACGCGGGCGTCTACCTTCCACCACGGCTGCTTTCTTTGGTGGGAGGAGTGTGAGGAGTGTGAGGAGTGGGAGGATTGGCTCTCTATGTCAGTATTGGAACTCGAGTGAGAGAGAGAAGGGTGGTGGTGAGGGTGTTGCGGGTTATGGTGCAAAAGATTGGAGTTTCTCGTTGGGTTGCAAGGGCGATTTACTGGGAAGGCGGTTTGTTGTAATAAAGGCGTGCGATTGTTTGGCTCTGAGCTTGAGCCGTTGGCTAGCATGGAGTTTTGTCCGTATTGGTTTTGTCCTGCTATCGCTGCTGTGCGGGCTATACTTGACGCGTCCATCTCGTCCTCTACGTCGTCGCTGTAGTTCTTATGTAAAGTCGGGCGTGCGCTGGTAGGTAATTGTTGGGAGCGAGCTGTTTTGGTGCCTGATGAGCTGAACAAGCTCTTCAAAAATACGAGGGACATTGGACTCTTTTACATTTATGCTTTTTTCTAGTGCCGAGGTCGTGCTGCTTAACAGCGTAGAAGTGAGGATTGGAGGATGAATATGGGAAAATGCAAAGGTGAGTTGACGATTGAAGTTAAGTAATATGTGAGGAAGGTGGGACAGATGAACTGGTGAAGTATAAGTCCAAAGCCCGAGCCTGTAAGTCAGCGCGAGGTACGACGGTGTAACTCGAGATATTGCTGATGGTGTATCCTCGTTGAGTGGTTTCATTTCCTCCGCTTGGAAGTACTTCGTTCTAAGCCGTGCAATACTTGTATGATAACTTGAGTTAAGAGCGACGAGACCGTCTTTAGTTGTTCTGGTAGACTGGCACCTTATGGAGTAAAGTACAAAGGAGATTGAAACTGCATATGAGAGAATAAGAGAAAGAGACTAGGAAATTATATAGCTTGCAGGGAAGTTTGGGCATTTTCATTGAGGTACGCCTCTTCTTTGAGCCTGTCCACACCCCGGTCTGGAACCATAATCGTCCTGGTCAGCATCAATTACCTCGGCCCTGATTCGCCCATTTTGCTGTCCTCTAAGCTTGCTCGGGGACTAGCTTCGGTAAGTCACCGAGCACGAACCCAAATCATGGGGGGCCCAGACGCTAGAGGGGGTTTAGGGCCAAACCAAAAGGCTTGACATCGACTAGCGGCGATTGTTGGACCCTGGATTTTCGACAACAAACCACTAAAGATCGCCCAATTGTTAATTGTGCGCCTACTGTGGAAGTCTACTGTGGAAGTAGTCGTTAAAACTTGGAAAAAGCAGCCAAAAGTTAGGATAAAAGAGGCGACTGAATCTGTATTCCTGGCTTACAAATTATATCGGAAGGGTCAAAGACCAGAAGCTTCGGTGGATATTCGAAAACTAGACAAGGGCGAGGATGACAGCGGAATGCCTTCGGATTTCTGTTGTTGCTGAAGACTGATGAGGAGAGAACTGAGCGGTAAGGGGGTAGACCCAAAGCAGGGATGAAGACGAGAGATGATATATGGGGATGGGGGAGAGCGGGTTGTGTTTGAGCTATGGAAAGTTGTACGTATGGTATGTGACAGATGGTTGGTGCTTCGCGAGGCTGTCACCTCTCATTGCCGTCCCACCAGGAAGGAGTAGAATCATTTGGGGACGATATTGTAACCGTTACTAACCCATCGGTGTTGTCAGTAGTCGGTTTGATAAAATTTACTTGTTGTGGCGGGTGGAGGAGAATGAGGCCTCGAGCTTAGTGGCACAAGCCTATCCATCATTATATTGTGAGCGGTGGTGCGTGATATTCTCATCGTTACCAACCGATTAGCTTTGTCGAATCTCAGCAAGTGTGTTCATTTCTAGTACTTGTTGTTTTCTGTCTTTCGTCTGACCAACCAGCTCAATGGCTCCAGCTTCACTATAGCCATGCTAGCCTCTACCACTACCACAGCCTCAACGACTATTTCACTTTCGAGTGCCATGAACTACTTAGCCAAAAAGCTGCAAAGAGCCCACCACCAATAAGAAATTCCAATCATAAACACGACCTAAGCTGGAAGCACAGCAACAAGGCGGAATGGAATTACCGAATCCGGATTTTGCGCACAACACCTCCAGAACCTGTCCCAACTTCCTCCCTTAGCTTCCTTTGCGTCATGCACTGCTTTAAACTATGCAGCAAAATGAGTGGGACAGTGGACAGCGGCAACAGATGCTGGGCGCTCTGAACCAGTGGATGCTGAGGCCGCAAAGGCTAGCATGCGGTCGGACTGTTTCGTGGTGGGGAACATTGCTGCTATCCTGCTCGAGATTGCAGGAGAAAGCTTGTTACAGGATTGGTGGAATGGCAGTTGGCTGGTTTTGGATGTTGGGAGAGGGCTGGAAGTGCCTGTCATCGTTTGGGAAATGTAGAGTGATAATGGGAGTAGAAGTTGGAGATGGGCCGGCGACGGCTATGATCGAGAGGAAGTTACAGAAGGACAAGTGAGAACGGAAGAAAGGATGTGAGGTGTGCAGATGATTGATTTGGCACTACGCCGACAAGCGTCAGCGAAACGGCAAGTGATAATCCCATCACCACTTTCCCCACCTCGTCACGACTCCCGCACTTTCAGCCGTCAAACTACCTCATATAGCAGCCTCCTATTCATCTTAGGATGCAACGATGCCGATTTCACCCAGCCAAGCTACAAACCGCGTGCATAGGGCGATAAAAAATAGTGCTGAAACAATACCAAGCGGTATAAAGATGGCTTCTTGGTTATTGCTAACAAATCCCTTAAACCCTTCCCATCTATCACTCTTCTTCCTGACCTTGATGGCGAGAGCTTTTGTCTCCTAGGTTACGAGCAAACGGACGGCGGAGATGGTTGCGAGGTGTTCTTTTTCGGTGGGCGCCGAGGCGGCGAGGGCGAGTATGCGATCTGGTTGCCTTTGAGGGGAGAGCATGGTTTCGATTTTGGCGGAGAGACTGGTTGGGGGGTTGTAGGATAATGGAGAGCTGGAGGCGTAGCTCGGTAGGAGGCCTTCGTTGGATTCTGTCTTCATTCTGGCGGCGAGCTTCGTTCGAAGAGGAGGAAAGTCGGGATAACTGTATGAAGGTTGGCGGTTACTTATGAGGTGCGGCGGCTTCTAGTGTAAAGGTGGACTTGAGGCTAGGACCACAAGGTGTCAGGAGAACAGAATGATGCTTTCACGATCAAAGTCCGTCACTATACCATCATGCCAGCAAATCGGTGTGGGACCGGCGAGGCAACTCCGACAAGCAACAGCTCGCCGACCACACAGCTACATGGTTTACCATACATACACTTTTGACGTCAGGTCAAGTATCAGTCACCTCTCTGACTACTTCGATGATGAGTGGTTGGCTTTGCTGAGAGTATTTCACCCTTTAAATGCAGTTGAATCTACGAGTCTTATAACACCAACCTAGGCCTACCACAATCTAGCCTCATTGTAATCCATCCCGATGCTGCGCCAATCAAGACGATCTGGGACCGACACATTTGGCCTCATCTCATCCAACTGCGATCTTGCCCTCCAAGCTGCCGTAAACCGACACCATTCGCGAGCACCATTTGTAACAACACGCCCCAGCCACACCTGGGCTCAACGATCGGTTAATTCATAAGAAACACCTTGAGTCCAACAGCCGCCACAAAACAGGAAACCGCATGAGAATAGCACTCGATACTACGCCACTTTGGCTGAAAGACCATCCGGTTTGCGAATGTGAAACCTCCCATTCAGGACGGCGCCTATATTGTAAGTATGAGTGCTGCCCACAAGAAGACCAAGTTTCCCACCTACTCCTCCCAAATGAGCTTGTCGATGTCATGTCGAGCTTCCCATTTCTGCTTACTTTCTTTCTTGGCAGCGTCGTCCTTCTTCTGCTGAACGCTCTGTTCTTCATTTTTGGTAACCTGTTCCTCGTGGACCAGTTGAGATGCGACAGCCATCGCCGCCATCCCTTCTTCGGATGTTGGCGCGGAGGAGGCTAGGGCGAGCATTTTCTGAGAGCGTGGGGGTTGCTTTGGCTCTTTCGAGGGGCATTATGAGCAGGTATCTTTCATGGTAGATTTGACCCAGCTGTCTGCTGTTCTCTTTGTGATGTGGGTCCCTCTTTCTTCTTACTTCCCGTGAGCGGCAGATTTCTGTTCCTCATCCTGACTTCCTCTTTTCATCATAGCCGTTTCATCGGCAAAAACTGGTACAATGGCGGCAAGGGCAGCGAGTTTTAATTTCTCGTTTGGTGCCGTCTTCACATATTCAAACATGCGCACGGAGAGTGGCGAACTCTTATTACAGCCCGTCAGCCAGGAGACGATGCTGTGCCAAATGGATGGCGAGGTGTAGTTGAGGCAATACTTGAAGCATGCGGCACTCGCAGGTCACAAATAAGGATTGCGTCGTGGGAGATCTCAGGATCGACTGGGACACCTTCTCTAGGAGTTCGGCCTGAGGTTGTTGCTTTTATCGAGACACATGGTGTGATGATTCAAGAGCCGAACGAGAGTGGTGGATTGAGAAATGAAGTGTTTGCCAAGAAGAACAGAAGATTGTGAACTTGCCAACGAGTCATCATGTCGTCGATGCTTGATGCCAGTTCTCACTTCATAACTTGGGACTTCGACGTCCATGGCAGGTACTAAGGGCGCTTCGGGCTGTCATCATGCCGTGGACTACATTGTGACTTCCTCCCGAGATGAACCACTCCGAAAGCATTTAGAACATCTCCAACTTTGACAACGACAACTTGCAACTGAGAATCGACTCTACTGCTGGCGCGATCAGGCGTCAATCTACCTCTGCCACTTCCAGCTCGCCTGCCACCTCAAATCCAGGGTAAGGAATCACGTCTCGGTGTGCACAATCGATTGTCCCTGACCTCGTAAACAGCACCAAGCCAACGAATAGCCAAAGCTCCAGAAGATGTCGCCAGGACACAACAAAGCCCCCGCATGGGACGAAGAAGCCCAAGCCTTGATCTCCTCACCACCTGCCTACGATGCGCCAACATCATCCTCAGCATCATTCTCTGCTCAAACGGAAGCCGAACGCATGCACGCCCAAAGCCTTATTCCTCAGATCATCGCCGAGGAGGAGAGGGCAAGAAACAGCCAGCAGGAGATTAAGATGGGGGAGGCGGAAGCGAACAGGAGGAGAAGGATGGAGATCTGGGAGTCTGTAAAGGATTTGGTTGGATATGTTCTTTGTGGAATCGCAATTCTCGCTTTCTTTGTAGTATTTGGGTATTGGTTGTATAGGTTGGTACAGCTAGTAGGCTAGAGTTCCTGCTTCGACAGAGGGGGTCAACTTCGACGAGTAACAATGAAAAGAGGGAAGCCAGGGAAAGGCACTAACTGGTTGTGAGATGGAGCTACAAAACGATTCTACGACGCAAAACACTCTGCGTTGTCCGTACCTTTCCAACCACTCGCTGACGCATGTGGATCATCTGTTAGCCGAGGTATGCTAGCGAAGTTATCTTCTCAATATATTTTGATGACTTTATGGCATCACTTGACATCACGCGCCAGGAGTATGTCATTGACGTGCGTTGGCACATATCTCGGCTCTGAACAGTTTTTGCGGCTACAAACAACATTAGATACTACAGTTATCAAAGAAACGCCAGGACGAACGGCCCACAACCTTAAAACGACGGAAGCAAGCAACAGGTCGCTGACGATAACTGCCATACCGAAAGGTATCGAAAGCCAATAACACACCTTTCAACTAGCTGTGGCCCTTCAGACCGTAGAGGAACATGGTTGACATCTTCGTAAGCCCCTTCGCCGAGTGCAACTTGTTAAGGAAGACGTGGCCAGGCAGAATGACCCTGACCTAGGCTGGAGGTTGCTCCTGTTGTGAGACTTGCGTATGTGGAGGTAAATGTCGTCGACGATTGTGGACAAAAGTTGGCAGCCAACGTGGAAGACTCAGTCAGGCTCAAACAACGACCAGCTGGCCACATGGTATATACTTATTCTTCTGGGAACGGCTAGAAGCGAGAGGGGTAGAAAGGAGCCAACTATAGGGGTTGCAGGCTTGTTGTTTGCGAACGAGAGGGAGAGAAGTGTTTTGTGAGCAGCAATGAGCCCACTTGAGAAACCTCCTGTTTTTGAGAAGTAAACGAGCTTGCCGTGGTTACCTCTCGGCAGAGCCACAATATTGTTAATCTCCTCCTGCTCAGCTCAAGCGTTTGCCCCGTCTGTTAAAGCTCAGATGCACCGCGACATTTTCGGTGATCTCAAGGTGGCCCCGCTTAGTTGCTTGATGGCACACAGGAGTTGCTACAAGTGCGTCTTCATATCGCTGAGCTGCTAGTGGGGCTCGTGAAGGTTGAAAGTAGAAGCAGAAGCCGCAGATATTCTAATCAATGATACTGTCTCTGTAGAATAATCCCGCACAACGGCATTATCAAAAATTTCAGATCCAGTTCGACCACATGCTCTCCGAGGTATAGGATAAATCGCAGCGAGGCAATTGAAAGAGCACGCGTCTCCAGCTTAAGCAATCCCCAGGATAGCTCCGCGTCGTAGAGTCTCGTCCTTCGATTACTAATCAATGATCCCTGTCCCCAGTGGCATGTGGTATGTGGGGACCGAGGGGTTAACTCGTGTGGGGTTTGCGTTTTCTCTTTGGTGATATTGACAGGGAGAAGAAGTTCAGGTGTTGTCGCGACGGATGTGGTTGGAGCACGGGGGCAGCCTCGCCGAAGAGGCTGGCAGGAACCTGATACTAACCAAAATAAGCTAGCCTTTGTTGGTGGGGGAGCAGCATAATCGCACTTCCAGCCGACCGCGATACCAAGATAGACTCAGCGCAAAGGTTCCAGAACTTCTTTCACGAAACCGACTACTTCTCCAGTTTTTTTCCCATTTCGACAATCTCCCTGTCATCGAAAGGAAGACATTTCGGATTGACTGTGCGCACGAACAGCTGTCCCGCAGATCACTGCATCGACCACGAACACTTCACCCCACCAAACATTTGCGGGCATCCTTCTGGAGCGGCTCTGGTCTACTATTTCTAAGACGAGGAACTGTATTGCGAAAACCTCGGTCTAAGCGTTTTAAGCTTTTCACAAACCAGTTGATAATCCTAACTTCTGCGCGTCGCCAATTTTGCATTTGCGCAGCACAGCGACCATCGCAGTCACTTCAAACTTAGCATCTCGGTGTCGCAAGCCTTAAATCTTTTATACGATGTCTGTGAGCGATTCCTCGGTCAGGGAATCTTGGATCTCCTCTTTCTGCTCTCTCCTCGGGCATGAGTACTTCGCCGAGGTGTCAGAGGAGTTTATCGAGGATGATTTCAACTTGACTGGTTTGGCAAGCCAAGTCCCAATGTACAAGGAAGCGCTCGAGGTATGTGCTTTGTGTTAATAACTGGCGCTGAACCTCTGGCTGATCATATCCAATCACAGATGATTCTAGACGTTGAGCCAGAAGAGACCGACTCCGAAGACGATGGCTCACAATCCGACCCGTCCTCCCTCGCCAACTCCCCAAACACCGCCCGCCGTGACGCCTCATCTGCTTCGCGCAGACACGCCCGCATGGCATCTGACCTCTCCGTGGTCGAGTCAAGCGCCGAGCTCCTGTACGGTCTCATCCACCAGCGCTACATCATCTCCCGCGCCGGTATCCAGCAGATGTCCGAGAAGTACGAGCTTTCGCACTTCGGCAACTGCCCACGTACTTTCTGCGACCACGCGCGCACCCTCCCAGTCGGTCTCAGCGATGTGCCAGGCGAAGATACTGTGAAGCTTTTCTGCCCATCCTGCTTGGATGTGTATGTCCCACCAAACTCACGCTTCCAAACTGTGGATGGTGCATTCTTCGGCAGGACGTTCGGTGCATTGTTCTTGATGACTTTCCCAGACTATGATTTAAGCAAGAAGGCTACGGAGACGTTGACGAGCACAAGACCTGCTGCTGGGGAGGAGCAAACTACCATCAATGGCATGCTATCACGTAACCTGGCACCAGGATTGGGCAAACGCAAGCTGTATGAGCCGAGGATTTATGGGTTCAGGGTGAATGAGAGGGCGAGAAATGGACCAAGAATGCAGTGGTTGAGGAGCAAGCCAGAAGATGTGCAGGTTTTGGATGAGGAGAAAAACTTTCAGGGGGAGAAGAGAATTAGGGAAGCAGGCGGTGAGGAGGATCAGGAGATGAGGGATGCGATGAGCAAGACTCAGAGGAGGCTGGGCGCAAAGGGCAAGAGGTCGGGTGGTGGCAGTCCTATGAGCGTTGACCAGAGGCCGTTGTAAGCCGGTTATTGATCATTACGAGGCGTTTGAGCGGCACATTGAGGAGAAGATACCGTGGATAAAGAGCGTAAGTAGCTGCTAAATGAAAGAACCATTTAGTGATGTCAGCCTATGATCTCAACATTCATGTTGATATTTCGAGCTATTGGAATACACCAGTGGCGCGATTTCGTTGCCGTTCAGCCATTAGGTCGCCTTTACATCTTGTTTATGCTCTTGCGATCACTTTCCCGCTGCTGCGGCACCCAGCCACAACGTTGAAAGTCGGTCAGGAGTGGGCGAGCATGCGAGTCAAGCGCCGTCCCAATCCGCCTTCGTCCATTGAATAGGTTCGAGCAGCTCCTCGTGGATACGCATCCGCATTCGTATTCGACGGCCATCCGGATGAGCGCGATATAGCAAGCCCTGCCTTGAGAGATAAACTTCCATATCTTGCACGGCAAACAATGATAACTAGGCGCTCAGCTTCGACCACGGCGCATATTAGCTACTCGCTCCAATCTACCAGTTCGCCAACCGGTCAACTTCACCTCAAACAAATGAGCTTATCCCGGCCTCAAGTTGTGTCAGCCGTAGCGGCCTCGTCTCAGCCGCCAAAGCCGGCGTTGAACGCAACCAAAGGCTGGTCGACAATTGGCTCGCAGGACAACTCGATCCCTGCCGACTAGACCCAGGCTACTACTGCTTTCCCTCTTGTTTCTGCTCTGACTGCGAGCCCGACAACGAAGACGAATCCGAATCGCGCAAATCGAATCGGCTAGCTGGTTTCCGGGACTTCCATGAATTCAGTTGTATGAGGTAAAGCGGTGTGCTGGAGACTACAGGCGCAGCAGAGAATCAGGTGAAGTCAAATTGGAGTCATCAGTGGTTGAGAATGGATTTGGCTGAATTTGGTGGAAAGTAATAGTAAAGGCGAGGTGATGTATATGGAGGTGTCCGGGTGGGAGGAGTTCCGCGCTTGACAGCGCGCGCTAGCCCCTAACCCTGACTTGACAGGCGGCGGTGGTGCATCATTTGTCTGTTGGCCCAAACGTGGAGAGGAGGGGGCGTTGGGAGCGCAAGGAGAATATAGAGACTAAGTGTTTTTTGTGGGAGATAGCGCACGGAGACGAACTGTTGAAAGAGAGAGTAAAATGGTAGAGGGGAAGACGAGCGGGGTTTCAATTTTCGTAGCGAGCGATGAAGAGAACTATGATGCAGATGAGGATGGGAGTGATCAAGAGGAGATTTAGACTGATGAGGAGGACTCGGCAAACGGCGAGGAAGAGAGTGACGATGAGGGGAGTGAAGAGGGGGAGAGCGACAACGACGAGGATGATGCCTCACAGTGGTCTGCTGGCACTTCGCAACCTGTTAAGAAAAAGGGTCTACCACCCATGTCACTAATGATGAGCACAGGTGGTGGGTGGGCTTTAATTGCACCAAAGCACAGTGTAGGCTTGGCAGCACTCGAGCCCAAATGAGATGTGCTCATTAAATATACTGGACTCTGGACTCCGACTCTTGGGCACTGGCCTCGCCGTCGAATCCAGACTCGCCCAATGCTTTAGCAAAGCATTGAGAAGCGCCATTGTTGGGGTTGTGCGTGGAGCTTAGGCGGCCTCTTCTGGCTGATCATTTAAGGCGCCAATGGCGTTCTCTGTAACCTGAGATGGATGGATGCTCACAAAGGGGGATTATTGGATAATAGGGGTTCAAGGTGCGCCGCACCGATAGTTGGTAGAGCTGGTTTATTTAGCGCCGCCTAGTCGCCTTGCAAGTCTCGCTGGGGTGTGGCCAGCAGCCTCGAAGTGGCAGAGACGATGGCAGCTGTCGGTCATGCCATCTAGCTAAACCTCAACATCAACAGGGACATTTCCGAGTTTCTGGTGACGTCTCGTCATCACCCACCGCAGACGCCGCAAAGTTCAAAGTGTCAACGTACATCTCATCATCAAAAAACGTCAGTCATCACGGCAACCTCATCCATCCACGCTTCCGCATGCGAGAAACCCAAACCCCATTACTTCCACCCATCACACATTAACCAGCTCCACAACTACCGTCATCAATGGGGCTGCCCTGCCTCTTCACAATCACCTGCTGCCTAGGCGCGGTCATCTTAGGTTCGGTATTGTGCCTAACATTCAGCCCTTATAAACGGAAAGCTCCGGTCGAGCAAATGTCTCATATGGTGGAGAAAGGTGCAACGATTCTTGAGAGAGGATTCCCCAGGATTGGGTTGAACAATGTATTTTTCTCTAATTCTTCTTTTTCCTTTCCTACGTACTTGATCA
>RCNJ01000334.1_pt1 | contig 21865 bp, 20 predicted proteins | sample 2041171 | NCBI WGS metagenome assembly RCNJ01 (sample SAMN09708213, study PRJNA481090) | feces metagenome | biome: feces | host: Pygoscelis adeliae | place: Antarctica: Rookery Lake | collected 2010-03-01 | reverse complement strand
CAGCACGTCGAATTCAATCCAGCCGAACCACATGCCCCCATCCTGTGTCATGCCGGTGGAAGGGCCAAGGGGGTGGGGCCCGACAATCGGCAGGGTTCGATGTGCGTTCTATCACCCGAATCCCGTGCTAACATGCGCGCGCACTCTTCAACAGCGCTCCTTCTTGTTACTGTTCAGTTCATGACTTCGAGCAACCCGCCTGAATCGACCCTGCAGCCGCCGGCACCGCCGCCCTCCACCGGGAAGCGCCGCGACCCGGGGGGAGCACCGATCAACAAGATCGTCTTCTTCGGTGCTGCGATCGGCGTCGTGGTGTTCGCCCTCTGGGCGATGATCTTCCCCGACAACGCCGACCTCGTCATTGGTACCGCCGTGGAATGGGTCGGCGCGACCTTCGGCTGGTACTACTCGGCAGTGATCGTGCTGGTGCTGGTGTTCGTCATCGCCGTGGCCATCAGCAAGATGGGCAAGATCCGGTTGGGGCCGGACCATTCGCGGCCCACGTTCAACCTCTTCACCTGGACCGCCATGCTGTTCGCAGCAGGCATCGGCATCGACCTGATGTTCTTCTCGGTCTCCGAGCCGATTACCCAATACCTGGCGCCACCGACCGGGGACGGCGAAACCGTCGAGGCCGCCCGTCAGGCCCTGGTATGGACGCTCTTCCACTACGGGATCCTGGGCTGGGGCCTCTACGCGTTGATGGGCATGGCGTTGGGCTACTTCGCCTACCGCCACAACCTTCCGTTGAGCATCCGCTCGGCCTTGTTCCCGATCCTGGGCAAACGCATCCACGGCTGGTTGGGCGACGCCGTCGACATCGCCGCGGTGCTGGGGACGATCTTCGGCATCGCCACCTCACTGGGCATCGGCGTCGCCCAGCTGAACTACGGCCTCGAGTTCATGTTCGGCCTCGACCAGTCCACGGGCATGCAGATCATCCTGATCGCGCTCGCCGTGACCATGGCGACCATCTCCGTGTTGACCGGCGTGGAGAAGGGCATTCGACGGCTCTCCGAACTCAACGTCCTGCTGTCCATCGCGCTGATGATCTTCGTGCTCATCGCCGGCCGGACCAGCTACCTCTTTGACGGCATTGTCATCAACATCGGCGACACGCTCTCCCGCTTCCCCTCGATGGCGCTGGATACCTTCGCCTACGACCGCCCCGATGCCTGGCTGAACGGCTGGACCTTGTTCTTCTGGGCCTGGTGGATCGCCTGGGCGCCGTTCGTCGGCTTGTTCCTCGCCCGCATTTCCCGCGGTCGCACGCTGCGCCAGTTCATCCTCGGGGTCCTTGCGGTCCCGTTCGCGTTCATCCTGCTGTGGATCTCCATCTTCGGAAACTCCGCACTGGACCTAGTCAGGAAGGGCAACACCGCCTTCGGCGAAGTGGCCATGAACGAACCCGAGAAGGGCTTCTACGGTCTCTTGGAGCAGTTCCCGATGCTTCCGCTAACCGCAGCCGTCGCGACCTTCACCGGCCTGCTCTTCTACGTCACCAGCGCCGACTCCGGAGCCCTGGTGATGTCCAACTTCACTTCCAAGCTCAAGGATCCCGAATCCGACGGCGCCAAATGGGTCCGGGTCTTCTGGGCGGTAGCCACCGGCCTGCTGACCCTGTCCATGCTGCTGGTCGACGGAGTTTCGACCCTGCAGAACGCGACAGTGATCATGGGCCTGCCGTTCTCGGTGGTCCTGCTGTTCATCATGCTCGGCCTCTATAAGGCCCTGCGCGTTGAAAGCGCGTTGGCCGGGAGCTTCCGTGCCGGCCTGCAGGGGGTGCTGGCCTCCCGTGCCCACACCGGATCCGCGGAATCGCGTCGTGGCTGGCGTCAACGCCTGTCCCGCGCGGTCAGCTACCCCGGCAAGCGTTCGGCTCAGCGCTTCATCTCCGAGGTCGCCCGCCCGGCCTTGGAAGCAGTGCGCACCGAATTCACCGAGCAGGGGATCGACGCCACGCTGGACGTCGAGTCGGTGGACGGCGCAGGTATCGACACGTTGAACCTGATCGTCCAGCATGGAGACGAGCGCGCCTTCAAGTACCAGATCTATCCGGTGCAGATGAAGGTGCCGACGTTCGCCACGGCCTCCGCCAAGTCCGAGAAGTTCTACCGCATGGAGGTCTTCTCCATCGAGGGCAGCTACGGATACGACCTATTGGGCTGCACGGTCGAACAGGTGATTGCCGACGTGCTGGACCAGTACGAGGTCCATATGGCCTTCCTGCTGGAAAACAGCGGCGGCGTTGGCGCCAGCAAGATCGCCGAGGACGTTGAAGAGACGACCGTCTGGGAGGCGGACTTCGAGCCGGTCACCGACGGGCCCGACGACGGCACCTCCCCAACAACAAAAGAACCCCGCAACCCGAAGGAGCAGGCATGACCTCCACCCCACAGACCCCGTACCCCAACCAGCACACGCTGTTCATCGGCGGGCAATGGGAGGCGGCAGCCTCCGGTGAAACCCGCGATATCATCTGCCCGGCCGATGGCGCGCACGTTGCCACGGCCTCCGAGGCGGCAGCCACCGATACCGGGCGCGCGATCGCCGCGGCCCGTACGGCCTTCGACTCCGGGGTCTGGTCCTCGGTGCCGGCCCCGGAACGCGGTGCGTTCCTGCTCAAGGTCGCCGAGCGTCTGCGTGAGCGCAAGGAGGAGTTTGCCCGCGCCGAAACCGGTGACACCGGCAAGCGCATCCTCGAATCGCGGATCGACATGGACGACATCACCAACTGCTTCGAGTACTTCGGCCGGTTGGCCGGGCAGGATGCCGGCCGGGTTGTCGACGCGGGGGACAACACCGTCGTCTCGCGCATTGCCTACGAGCCGGTCGGCGTGTGCGGGATGATCACCCCGTGGAACTACCCGCTGCTGCAGGCCGCCTGGAAGATGGCACCGGCCATCGCCGCGGGCTGCTCGTTCGTGCTCAAGCCCGCCGAGCTGACCCCCTCGACCTCCATCCTGATCATGGACCTCTTCGCCGAACTCGGACTGCCCGACGGCGTCGCGAACCTGATCACCGGTGCCGGGGCGACCGCGGGTGCACCGCTGTCCGAGCACCCCGACATCGACATGGTCTCCTTCACCGGCGGCCTGGTCACCGGTCGGCTGATCGCCGCCGGTGCCGCCGGAACCGTGAAGAAGGTCGCGTTGGAGCTGGGTGGTAAGAACCCCAACGTGGTCTTCGCCGACGCCGACTTCGACGCCGCCGTGGACAACGCCTTGAACGGCGCGTTCGTGCACTCCGGTCAGGTCTGCTCCGCAGGTGCCCGGCTGCTCGTCCACGAGTCCATCGCCGAGGCCTTCGTTGATGAACTGGTTCGTCGTGCCGAGGACATCCGCATCGGCGGGCCCTACGACGACGAGGCCGAAACCGGCCCGCTGATCTCCGCTGCCCACCTGGAGAAGGTCGACGTCTACGTGAAGAAGGGCGTCGCCGAGGGGGCCCGCCTGCGCACCGGCGGCCGTGCCGCAACAGAGGACGACGGCGCCGGGCTGAGCGTCGGGCACTACTACCTGCCGACCATCCTGGACCAGGTCACCCGGGGCATGTCGGTCGTCGCGGACGAGGCCTTCGGCCCCACGGTCACCGTCGAGACGTTCTCCACCGAGGACGAAGCAGTCGCCATCGCCAACGACACGATCTATGGTCTGGCCGGTGCCGTCTGGACCCAGGATGCCGGACGCGCCCAGCGGGTCGCCGGACGCCTGCGTCACGGCACCATCTGGATCAACGACTTCCACCCCTACCTGCCGCAGGCCGAATGGGGCGGCATGGGCCAGTCGGGCGTCGGCCGCGAGCTCGGGCCGACCGGGCTGGGTGAGTACCAGGAAGCCAAGCACATCTACCAGAACACGGCTCCTCAGGTCACCGGCTGGTTCGCCGACCGCGCCTAGCCCGTTCCCGATCCTGAGCAAGGAGAGTACTGAGATGACTGATTTCGAGACGTTGGATGGTTCGGCCTACGACTACATCGTCGTCGGCGGTGGGTCCGCCGGGGCAGCGGTCGCGGCGCGGCTGAGTGAGGATCCCTCACTCGAGGTGGCCCTGGTCGAAGCCGGGCCCGATGACCGGGGAATCGATGAGATCCTGCAGCTGGACCGCTGGATGGAACTGCTCGAATCCGGCTACGACTGGGACTACCCGATCGAGGAGCAGGAGAACGGCAACTCGTTCATGCGCCACGCCCGCGCCAAGGTGATGGGCGGCTGCTCCAGCCACAACTCGTGCATTGCCTTCTGGGCACCGCGTGAGGACCTGGACGAATGGGAGTCGAAATACGGTGCCACCGGTTGGAACGCCGAGACCGCGTTCCGGCTGTATCAGCAGATGGAAACCAACGAGGACGCGGGCCCCGACGCCCCGCACCACGGCGATTCCGGGCCCGTCCACCTGATGAACGTCCCCCCGGCGGATCCCAGCGGCGTGGCAGTGCTCGACGCCGCCGAGCAGGCCGGTATCCCGCGGGCGAAGTTCAACAACAACGAAACCGTCACCAATGGTGCAAACTTCTTCCAGATCAACCGCAAGGCCGACGGCACCCGTTCCTCCAGTTCGGTGTCCTATATCCACCCGATCGCCGACCGGAAGAACTTCCACCTGCTGACGGGCCTGCGGGCCAAGGTCCTGACCTTCGACGACGCGAACACGTGCACCGGCGTCGCCGTCGTGGACAACGGGTTCGGCAAGACCTACCAGCTCAACGCGCGCGAGGAGGTCATCGTCTCCACCGGCGCCATCGACTCGCCGAAGCTGCTGATGCTCTCGGGCATCGGCCCGGCAGCACAGCTGACGGAGAACCGGGTCCAGGTCCGCGTGGATTCGCCCGGTGTGGGCGAACACCTGCAGGACCACCCGGAGGGAGTCATCCAGTGGGAAGCGAAGAAGCCGATGGTTTCGGAGTCGACCCAGTGGTGGGAGATCGGGATCTTCACGCAGACCACCGAAGGGCTGGACCGTCCCGACCTGATGATGCACTACGGCTCGGTTCCGTTCGACATGCACACCCTGCGTCAGGGCTACCCGACCACGGAGAACGGCTTTTGCCTGACCCCGAACGTCACCCACGCGAAGTCCCGCGGCACCGTGCGCCTGCGCAGCAGTGACTTCCGCGATAAGCCCAAGGTCGACCCGCGTTACTTCACCGATCCCGAAGGCCATGACATGCGTGTCATGATCGCCGGCATCCGCAAGGCCCGTGACATCGTCTCCCAACCGGCCATGGCCGAATGGGCAGGACGGGAGCTCTACCCGGGAACGGAGACGCAGTCGGATGAGGAGATCGCCGACTACATCCGGCGCACGCACAACACGGTCTACCACCCGGTCGGCAGTGTCCGGATGGGGCCCGCCGACGACGAGATGTCGCCACTGGACCCCGAACTGCGGGTCAAGGGGGTGACGGGGCTGCGGGTCGCCGACGCCTCGGTGATGCCTGAGCAGGTCACGGTGAACCCGAATATCACCACCATGATGATCGGCGAACGCTGCGCCGAAATGATCAAGGAGGCCCGCCGGGGCTGACCGGTCGCCGGCCGGGCCGGCGGGAACGAATGCGTGCGGCGGTGCCATGTTCAGTAAACTCTGGGGATGACATCGCAGCGCGCCGTTTCCGTCCGTCCGGCCGTTTTCGTCATCACCGCCCTCGCCGCCGCCGTGGCATGGCTGGTGGCCAGCTTCATCAACCAGGCCCTCACGGCCGTCGAGTCCGGGCCGGTCATCGCCGGCCTGAAGCCACTGATTCCCGCCACGGGCCCTTCCGGGATCGCTGAGGTACCGGCCCCCTGGCCCTTCCTCGTTCCACTGGCCGCCGCGCTGGCCCTGGGTTCGCTCCTGCTGGCGTTGCTGCCCGCAGTGCTGCGGCAGGTTCCTCGCGAGAAGCCGCCGGCGGTATTCCTTGTCCGCTGGGCGTGCGTGGTGGCCTCGGCAGCCCTGCTCGGCGTACTGCTGGTCCTGGGCGGAATCGTTGCCGGCTGGCCCCCGGCGCGGTGGTCATTCATCTTCTCAGGCGTCCAACCACAGGTCGGGGCCGGAGCCTATTGGGGGCTGGTCTGGGGCTGGCTCCCCGCAATGATCGGGGTCCTGGTGAACCGCCGACCCTTCGAACCCGCCACCGAACCGCCCCTGCGGAGGATTCCTGCAGGACGGGGTACGCGCGCTGCCCTGCGCGTTCTGCCGGTACTCGGCTTCGCCGTCGTCCCGGTGGCGGCGATCTCCCTGGCCGCGGCTGCACCCCGGGGTGCAGCGCCGGCGGTCTCCGAACCGTCCCCCCACACCAAAGCACTTCGGGCACCCGAACGTCTCGGCTGTCGTCGAGGAGGGAGCCCCCGGCTCGGCGCATCCCGATGGTGGGCATTGGTGCTCACGGGATGAGGTGCGCACCGTCTTCGGAGTCGGGGATGACGCGCCCGGGCACCGTTCCCAGTTGCTGTGGACCAGCAACACCTCCGGAAGGGCCTGCCGGCTGGGGGATTACCCCGATATCGCCTTTGACAACGCCGAGGGCAACGCGATGAACGTCTTGTTCTACCGGGGCGGATCCTTCATGACCGAAGACGCCGGACCGGCGGCTGTGGTCCTGGAACCGGGCTCTAGTGCGACGGCGGCACTGGGGTGGGACGCCATGGCCACCGCCGGGGCCCCCACCCCGGGCACCGCGCTGATAGCCCCCCATGCCGGCGCCGTGCGGGCCAGGCTACCGATGGGTTCCAGCAAGGCGGGGCATTCCACGGGCTCCGGACCGGACACCGTTCGCTTCCCCGGGGAGCGCGACCCGGAGGTGCCCGGCCCGGACGTGACCGATCGGTCGCCCGTGCTGGACATCGTCGATGGGGGAGCGGTGGCCATCACCGGCTGGACCGCCGACGACGCCGATGGGTCCTAGCGCTTCTTCGGCGACTTGGGCTTGGATTTGCGGGCGATGGCCCGCAGTTGGAGGATGCGGGCCGCGCCCACGATGGCGACGATGATGCCGCCGCCGACGGAGGCAACGAACAGTGCCAGTCCCAGCTGGACCGTGCCCTGCAGACCGAAGTACTGCAGCTGGACCGTATTGGTGTTCTGCGCGATGAAGATGATCAGCAGCACCAGGAACACCAAAGCCAGCACGGTCGCCGTCCACATGACCCCGCTGCGGGTCACCCGCATCGGATCCTCGGGGCGTCCGGCACCGGCACCGGTTTCGGGCCGACCGGCGGGCATGCCGGCGACCGGCGTACCGCCAACAGGCGTGCCACCGGCAGATGGGCCACCTGTGGGTGACCCGGTGGCTGGCTCTCGGGGGGCCTTCGCTGGCTTCGGGTGGTCCTGCGGGTCCTTGGCCATGAGCACTACCTTTCGTCGACGGGGGCCGGTACCGTCCGTCCCCGGTTCTTCCCGGGCCCGGACTGCCGGGTGGTGAGCCGGCGGGCGAACACGCCACGAGCTCTCGGGAACAGCTTACGTCCCGATGCCTCCAGCGTCCGGATTGGTAGGGTTTGGCTAGACCCGTCCCGAAGGAGCCACCGTGAACCCGCGCCCGAAACTGCGTACCGCCCTGCTGGGATACGGGCTGTCCGGCCGCGTCTTCCACGCCCCGCTGATTGCCGCCGACCCCGACTACTCCCTTGACGCGATCGTCACCGTTAACCCGGAGCGTGTCGCCGGCGCCGCCACGGCCCATCCGGACACCCTGATCATGCCGGACGCGCAGACCCTGTTCGCCCGTGCCGCCGACTTCGACCTGGTCGTCATCGGTACCCCGCCGGCCACCCATGCAGCCCTGGCCCTGACCGCGATCGACCACGGCCTGCATGTGGTGATCGACAAACCCTTTGCGACCTCCGCAGCCGAGGGCCGAGAAGTCATCGAGGCGGCACAAGCAGCAGGCGTGAAGCTCTCGGTTTTCCAGAACCGTCGGTGGGACGCGGACTTCCTGACGCTCTCGCGTGTGGTCCATGACGGGGCGCTGGGCGATGTCCACACCTTCGAATCACGGTTCGAGCGGTGGAAACCCGCGGGACTGCGCGATTGGAAGGATAGTGCAGGCATCGCCGGTGGCGGGGGAGTCCTGTTCGATCTGGGGACCCACGTCATCGACCAGGCGCTGGCCCTGTTCGGGCCGGCAGCCGCCGTGAACGGGCTGACCCGGCGGATCAGCGCCGGCGGATCCGACGCCGACGAAGATGCCTCCATCGTCATCCGGCACCAGTCGGGAGTGGATTCCCATTTGTCCGTCGGGCTGCACTTCGCGGTGCCGGCACCGCGCTTCCGGGTCCTGGGTACCGATGCCGGCTTCGAAGCGTGGGGAACTGACGGGCAGGAAGCAGCGCTCGACGCCGGAGTGGTACCCGACGACGCCGGTTACGGGCGGGTCCCCGAAAGCCAGTGGGGCCGCCTCGGCGTTCCGGGGGCCATGGAACCGGTGCCCTCCGCGGTGGGCGCCTATCCGGAGTTCTATCGCCGGTTCGCCGCCGGCGTCCACGGCCACGGACCGCTTCCGGTGGACCCGGCAGATGCCGTGGCCACCTTGCAGATCATCGAAGACATCCACGAGGAGAACCGGGTATGAACACCGAAGCCAGCATCAACAACCCGGCCCCGGGCCCGGACGCCTCGATCCTGATCATCGGTGCCGGGCTGGCCGGATTCTCCACGGCCCGCCAGTTGCGGAGCCTGGGCCATACCGGCAGGGTGCGGATCGTGGATCCCGAGGGGCTGCCCTACGACAGGCCCCCCTTGAGCAAGGCCTACTTGCTCGGCCACACCGATCAGACGGGTCTGCTGCTGGCCGACGCCGCCTGGTGCGAAGAACACGAGATCGAAGTGCTGACCGGTTCCGTGACCACCCTGCGCCCGGAGGCCGGCGAAGCGATTCTGGCCGACGGCACGGTCCTGGGCGCGGACGTGGTGGTCCTGGCCACCGGTGGGACGGCACGGAAACTCTCGATCCCCGGCGGCGACATGGATTCCGTGCTGGAGCTGCGCAACCGTGCCGACGCCGACCGGCTCCGACAGGTGTTGTTGCCCGGCACGCGGCTGGCGATTATCGGGGCGGGACTCATCGGCGCAGAAACGGCCTCCGCGGCCCGTGAACTCGGCGCCGTCGTCGTCCTCATCGACCCCATGGACCCGCCCCTGGTGCCAGCCGTCGGCCCGGAACTGGCTCGCCGTCTGCACGATATGCACGCCGATCGGGGCATCACCGTGGTGACCGGGATCCCGGAATCCATCACCCGGGACGAAGGGCAACACGTCATCCGGTTTGCCGACCGTCGGGACATCACCGCCGACGCCGTCCTGGTGGGCGTCGGAATCGCTCCCAACACGGCGCTCGCAGAGGCCGCCGGACTGGAGATCGACGGCGGGATCATCGTGGACAGCCAGCAACGCACCAGCCACCGGCACGTCTACGCCGTGGGGGACTGTGCCCGCACCCGCACCGCTGAGGGCCTACTCAAACGCCGCGCGGAGCATTGGGAAAACGCCATGAACTCCGGCCACCAGGCTGCTTCGGCCATTGCCGGAGCCGAAGCGCCGGCGCAACGGGCCGACTGGTTCTGGTCCGACCGCCACGGGGTCCATGTTGAGGGGGTGGGTTCGATGACCGAGCCCGGGACCACCGTGATCCGCGAGGTGGACGGGGTGCCGGTGATGGCCTTCCGCGTCGATGCCGACGGCTATCTGATCGGCTGCGCCACGGTCGATGGCGGGCTGGCGGTGAAGGCGGCCCGGCGGATCATCGACCGGCGGATCCTTGTGGACCCCGCCCAATTGGCCGACCCCGCCGTCAACCTCAAGAAGCTCGCCCGCTAGCCGTCTTCCGGCTCGCGGGCTGCCTGGTGCCGCAGCGTGCTGCCGGCCTGGACGTCACGTTCTTCGACCAGTGCCTGCTTATCGCTGGCCTTGGTGTCGCGCGGGGGCAACTGCACTGAGCGCTCGGCTTTGATCCCGCCTTGGAGTTGGCGGGCCCTCTCCATCTCGGCGTCGAAGACGGCGCCTAGGAGTAGCGAAAGGTTCGCGATCCAGATCCACAGCAGCAGGACGATGACGCCACCAATGGCCCCGTAGGTTGCGTTGTAGTTGCCGAAGTTGGACACGTAGAAGAAGAAGCCGACGGTGGCCAGCGCGAGGACCACCAGTGCGATGATCGAACCCACGCTGAGCCAGCGGAACTTTGGATGCTTCACGTTTGGGGTGCCGTAGTAGAGGATGGCGATCACGAGGATGACCAGGAGCACGGCGATCGGCCATTTGGCGATGCCCCACACCATCACGGCGGTGTCCCCGAGTCCGATCAGGTCGCCGATGGTCTGGGCGATGGGACCCGAGACGATCAACAGGACCACGACCACGACGGCGACCAATAGCATCACCAGGGTCACCAGCAGCAGCACCGGCTTGAGTTTGAAGAACGAGCGGCCTTCGGCGACGTCATAGATCTGGTTCATCGCCCGCCCGAAGGCCCCGGTGTAGCCCGAGGCCGACCACAGGGCACCGAGGATACCGACGATGAGAGCCAGCCCGGCCGAGGGCGTATTGGTGAGCTGCTCGATGGGCTGGCGCAGCGTATCGACAACCCCGGGGCTGGCGAACTGTTCGAGGAACCCGATCAGTGCTTTCGTGGTGGATTCGGCCTGGCCGACGACACCCAGCACGGAGACCATCGCCAGCAGCGCCGGGAAGATGGACAAGACCGCGTGATAGGTCAGACCCGCGGCCTGGTCAGTGCACTTATTGCGGGTGAACTCATGCAGCGACCGCTTCATCACGTATTTCCACGAGGGGCCGCGCAGATCGGTCGGCGCCGAGGGTTTGCGTGTGTCGTCGGGCGAGGGTGCGTTGCGACCCTTCGCGGCGGTGTCGGCAGCAGTGCCGTTCTCTGGTGTGACATGGCGATGACCTGGCATCGGAGCCTCCGCTGACTAGTGGTTTCCTGAGGTCTTGAGTGGGCACTGAAAGTCAAGCATGGGGTAGGAGGAGGCACAAGCTCAAAAGCGGGTTGTGATGGTCACCCCGTCCAGTAGAGGGCGGGAGTGGCAACTCGGTAGTGTGTAGGTATGTCCCTTCGTAACCGCCGCGCCGCGTCCCTGCCTGCCAAACTTTCCCGCTCGTGGTTGCTGGTCAATGCCGCAAACCCGGAGTTGTTTGCCCCGGCGCTGTCCTCCGAAGCGGACTCCGTGATCTTCGATATGGAAGCCTCGGTACCCGATAGCCAGAAGGCCGAGGCGCGCGATGCCGTGGTCGAGGCGTTGAACACCGGGATGACCGCCTGGGTGCGGGTCAACGGGATCGAAACCGACTTCTGGGTCGAGGACCTGGCGGCCCTGTCCAAGGCCAAGGGCCTGCGAGGGGTCATGCTGGCAATGACCGAAAAGCCCGAACAAGTGACCCTGACGGCCATGCGCCTGCAGGCCGGCACCCCGGTACTGGCCCTGATCGAATCAGCGGTCGGCATCGAGAACGCCACCCCGATCGCCTCGGCCCCCGGCACGTTCCGGCTGGCCTTCGGCGTCAACGACTTTCGCAAGGACACCGGCGTCTCTGACGACCCGCTGGCCCTGGCCTATGCCCGCGGCAAGCTGGTCGTGGCCTCCCGCGTCGGACAGCTGCCCGGCGCCATCGACGGCCCGGCCGCCGCCGGAGCCGACTCCGAGGCCGTTCACGCCAGTTGCCGGACCACCGCCACGATGGGCATGACCGGCAAGCTCAGTCTCTCGGCCGGACAAGTGGACTACATCAATGAAGACCTGTCGCCGAGCACCGACGAACTCTCCTGGGCCCACGAACTACTCGAGGCCCACGCCGCCGGCGCTTCGGTCGGCGACGGTTCCTACCTGCCGCGTCTGGCCCGTGCCCAGAAGATTGCGGATCTTGCCGACTCCTACGGACTCTGGAACGCCTGATCCGCGAGGCCGACGGGCCACGCAGATCAGGCTTCGACGACGATCCCGTCCTCGTCCGAATGCAGCATGGCGCCCGGCCGGAAGTCGACGCCACCGAATTCGAGCACGACGTCGGCCTCGCCGGTGCCGTGTTTGGAGGACTTGCGCGGGTTCGAGCCCATCGCCTTCACCCCGAGGTCCAGTTCGGCCAGGGCCACCCGGTCGCGGATGCACCCATGGATGACCACACCTGACCAGCCGTTCGCCACGGCGGCCTCACCGATCATGTCGCCCATGAGGGCGGTTTCCAGTGAGCCGCCGCCGTCAACGACGAGCACGGCGCCGTCGCCGGGGCTGTTCAGGGTCTGTTTGAGCAGGGCGTTGTCGCGGTCGCAGCGGATGGTCCGTACCGGGCCGCTGAATCGTGTCCGTCCGCCCAGGTTCTGCAGCTGCAGGGAAAGCGTCTGGAGGGATTCGTCGTCGTCGAAGAGGTCGCAAGTAGTGAAAGTCATGCACCCAGCATAATTCGAGCAGCGGTTAGACGTGGATCACAACAGTTGGTCCACTAAACATCAGACGTCTAATGTTTTCTCATGCCCTCGTCGACTTCCACAGCCCCACCGACCGCCGTCGTCCCCCGGGCGCGCTGGATCACGGTTCTCGGCGTGGTCGCCGTCGTACTGGTGGGGTTGAACCTGCGGGCCGGCATCACCAGTGCCGCCGCCCTGTTCCATGACCTGCAGGCCGTTCTCGGTTACGGGCCGTTGGTGGCGGCCATCCTCCCCTCCATTCCCACGGTGACTTTCGCCTTCGCCGGTGCCGCGACGGCGTGGTTGGTCCGCAGGATCGGAGTCGAGCGCACCATCCTGTTGGCCCTGGTCATCCTGGCTGCCGGGCTGGCGGTGCGTGCCATCCCGTCGGTGGGCATGCTGCTGGTGGGGACCGTGGCTGGAATGTGCGGGATCGCGTTGTGCAACGTCGCGATGCCCTCTTTCATCCGGGAACACTATGCGCACCGGACGTCGGCCCTGACCGGGACCTACACGATCACGATGTCCCTCGGAGCCACCGCTGCCTCGGCGCTCGGCGTCCCGCTGGCCCTGCAACTGGGTTCCCCGAGCCTGGGGTTGGCGGCCTGGTCGATCCTGGCCGCCGTCTCGATCCTGGTCTTCATTCCGTTGGCGATCGCCGGTCGACCGCGCCCTCGACAGGACGCCGCGGACGCGGTGGCCCCGCAGGAGCCCGGGGGATCGCTGATGGCGGTGCTGCGTACGCGCAAGGGCCTGCTCATCACGGGGTTCTTCACGGTCCAGGCGCTGTTGGTCTATTCGTTGATCAGCTGGTTGCCGGTCATCCTGATTTCACGGGGCATGGACCCCTCCTCCGCAGGAATCATGCTGGGGCTCATGCAGTTGGTCACGATCCCGGCGACTGTGGTGCTGCTGGCCATGGCCGCTCGCCCGCACCTGCTGCGCTCGGCCTTCATGGTGTGTTGCGTCGGGATCCTGCTGGGCCTGGGTTGCCTGATCCTGCTGCCGGTCGGATTCACCGTCCTCTCCGTGGTCCTGCTGGGCCTCGGACTCACGATCTTCCCCCTGTTGCTGGTGGTCATCAGCCGCAGCGGCCGCAATGCCGCGGAAACCACGGCGATCTCCACGGTTGCCCAATCGGTCGGCTACCTCGTGGCCAGCGCGGGTCCCTTCGGACTGGCGCTGCTCCACACCCTGACGGACGGCTGGGCCTTGCCCTTGTGGCTGCTCTTCGTCGTCGCCTTCATCCAGCTGCTGCTGGCCCTGGCGTTGACCTCCGACAGCCCGGCCGGACCAACACGCCAGTCACGCAGGGCGCGGAAGCAGGAGGCGCCGGCATGAGGATCCCGCCCCGGACCCCGCTGGTCCAACAAGTCACCGATGCCCTGCGCCGGGCGATCACCTCGGGCGAGTGGCCGGTGGGCGCGCGGATTCCTGCGGAGCCGGCGCTGATCGAGCGATTCGCCGTCTCGCGGGGCACGCTGCGCGAGGCAATCAAGGCACTGTCTCATGCGGGCATGTTGGAGGTCCGTCGCGGCGACGGGACCTATGTGCGCACGCGCAGCGAGATCGAAGGCGCCATCGGGCAGGCCTACCAGCGTCACTCCGACCAGGACGTCATGCAGGTCAGGTTCGCTTTGGATGCCCAGGCCGCCCGACTGGCCGCGGCCGCTGCCGACGAGGTTGCGGTGGAGGGGCTGCGGGCGATTCTGGCTGAACGGCGTCGTGCCTGGGAAGCCGAGGATATCGAGGGGTGGATCGACGCCGACTGGAACTTCCATCTGGCGGTGGCGAGGGCTTCGGGCAATGCCTTGCTGGTCGAGCTGTATTCCAGTTTCGGTGACGTCTTCCATGGCACCAAGCTGGCCCAACGGCTCTACCGCGGCTTCGACGGCTGCCGGGCCGAAGGCCATGAGGAACTCCTCGAAGCGATCATCGCCGCGGACCCGGAGGCCGCGGATCGCAGCACGGTGGCGAACCTGCTGTACTGCCTGTCCTTCACCGAGGCGGGTTGAGCGCGGGTCCCGGAACCGTCTAACCGATCCGGTTGCGTTGGGTTCCCAGGCCGTCGATCCTTGTTTCGAGCACGTCCCCGGCTCTGAGCCAGGGGTGGCGACCCTGCTCATTGCGCTGCCCCAACGCCACCCCGGCCGGGGTCCCGGTGAGGATGAGGTCCCCGGGAACCAGCGTCACCAGGGTGGAGAGGTAGGCCACTAATTGAGCGGGGCCGAAGACCAGGTCGGCAGTGGAATCCTCCTGCATCACCTCGCCGTTGACGCGGGTGCTGATACGCGCCTGGTCCGGAAACTCGTCGGCACTGACCAGATAGGGTCCGACGGGGGTGGAGGCTTCCCAGCATTTACCCTGCATCCATTCGGTGGTCCTGCCCTGCCAACCGCGCATCGAGACGTCATTGGCGATGGTGTACCCGGCAATGTGGTCGTCGGCCTCGGCTTCGGCGATCCGGCGGCCTGCTCTGCCAATGACCATGGCCAGTTCGCCTTCCCAATCGAGCCGGTGATCCTCCGGCGGCACGTCGATCGGGTCCGTCGGGCCGGTGAGCGAGCGGGCGAACTTCGTGAAAACCGTCGGGTACTCGGGCAGTTCCTGCCCGGTTTCCAGGATGTGGTTGCGGTAGTTCAATCCGATGCAGAAGACCTTCTCCGGGTGGGTCACCAACGCGGCGAAGTCGGCGTCGGCCACCGGCACCCCAGCGGACGGGACCCGTAGGGTGTCCGTCGGATCGGCAGCGGCAATGGCCTCGGCGCGGGTCTGTTCGTCGGCGGCCAGGAAGGCGCCGACGTCGGAAAAGCCCGTCAGTTCGTGGGCCGTGTCGCCGTGGATCACTGCGGCGAAGGTGGCCCCGGCACCGGGCTTGCGAAGGGTTGCAAGTTTCATGCCACCATCCCACCACAGCGGCGCCCGCGGGACCTAGCGTGCCGCTGCGACTGCTGCTTCATCGGGGTAGGCGGCCTGGGTGCCCTTCTTCGTGGCAGCCAAGGCGGCGGCCACGGAGGCGAAGGCTGCGGCGTCGGCCAGGGTTTCGCCGGCGGCCAGCCGGGTGGCCACTGCGCCGGTGAAGGCGTCGCCGGTCCCGGTGGTGTCCACCGCGTGCACCCGGGTGGGGGCGATCCTGGTGATGCGGGACCCGGCGTCCTGGCTGCCATCCAGGACCACCGACCCGTGGGCACCCAGGGTGACGACCACGCGATTCAGCCCGCGGTCGGCGAAACGTTCGAGCACCGGTTGCCAGGCCTCATCGGCAGCGTCGGCCGCCGGGATGCCCGTGCCGTCCAGGAACTGGGAGGCCTCGTGGGCGTTGACCAGCAGCACGCCGGTCAGCTCGGCCAGTTCCCGGGTGATCGGGGCGTAGGGGGAGAGGTTCAGGACCACGGTGGCACCGGCGTCGTTCCCGGCACGGGCTGCGGCCAGCACGGACTCCGGGGCGACTTCCAGACACAGGCACACCACGGAGGTGCCGGTGAACAGACCGGAGGCCTGGGCGATCGTGGCCGCCGAGACGGTCCCATTGGCCCCGGCGGAGATGACGATGCTGTTCTCGCCGGCGGCATCCACGGTCACCACGGCGACGCCGGTTTCCACACCCTCCACGCGCCGCACCGCCTCGGTGTGCACGCCTGCGGCCGAGCAGGAATCGAGCAGCATGCTGCCATGGGGGTCGTCGCCGACGGCGCCCAGGAGTGTCACGTGGGCGCCGAGTCGGCCCGCGGCGACGGCCTGGTTGGCGCTCTTGCCCCCGGGATTCACGGTGAACCCCTCGCCGTGCAGGGTCTCGCCCGGGGTGGGGAGGCGTTCGGTGTAGATGGTCAGGTCGGCGTTCAGGGAACCGACGACCAGGACGCGGCCTCCGGGCGCAGTGGCGTGGTCGGGGGTGCTCATGCCAAGGCCCCCGCTGCGATCGGTTCGCTGGCGGCCTGCTCGACGTCGCCGATGCGTTCGAGGGCGTCGGTGACCAGGTCCCAGAACCGACCGTGGTCCAGGTCCACGGCAACCGAGGTGTTGCAGTCAGGTGGTGCCGGGGCACGGAAATCGGCGACCGTCATGCCCAGGGTCAGCGTTCCGCGCAGTTCGATGTCGATGGGGACCTTCACGGTGGAGATGATGCTCGGGTCGATGACGTAGGCGACGGCGCAGGGGTCGTGCACGGGTGGGGAGTCGAAACCCTGGTGGTCCTGGTAGGTCTTGGCGAAGAAGTCCATCAATTCACGCACGAACTTCGCGGGCCCGGTGCCGATCGCCTCGATGCGGGCGACGACGTCGGGAGTCGCCAGTGCCTGATGGGTCAGATCCAAGCCGACCATGACCACCGGCCAGGCCTCGTTGAAGACGATATGGGCTGCCTCGGGGTCGATGATGATGTTGAATTCGGCCACGGAGCTCCAGTTGCCGACGTGGTAGCCGCCGCCCATCAGGACCACTTCGCGCACGCGGTCAACGATGCGCGGTTCCTTGCGGGCGGCCAGGGCGATATTGGTCAGCCCGCCGGTGGGGACCAGGGTGATCGTTCCCGGCGCGTGGGCCATGACCGTCTCGATGATCAGGTCCACGCCGTGGCGCCCGTCCAGTTCGATGGTCGGTTCCGGCTGGGCCGGGCCGTCCATGCCGCTCTCGCCGTGGATGTCGCCTGCGGTTTCGACCTGCCGGACCAGCGGACGGTCGCAGCCGGCGGCGAAGGGGACGCCGGTCATGCCGGCGATGGTGCCGACGGACAAGGCGTTCTGGGTGACTTTGGCCAGGGTCTGGTTGCCCACGACCGTGGTGACCGCCAGCAGTTCGATATCGGGGTTGCCGTGGGCCAGCAGGATGGCCACGGCGTCGTCGTGACCTGGGTCGCAGTCCAGGATGATCTTGCGGGGTCCGGCTACGGCGGGGGCGTCTGCGCCCATGTTTTTCTCCACGTCATTGGGGGTGCTTGGCAATAGCCAGGCGTCAGGGGTCTTCACCGGAAGTTTTCCACCGGCGACCCCGGTACGTCAAACGCTTAACCCCGAGATGTGCGACGGCGGCGCGAAGCACTCGATCTGTTGGCGCTGCCGGCCTGTCGGATCGGTAGGATGGGGCCATGGAATCCGCCGCTGCCCCACCGTCCGGTGGGTCCGGCAGGCGGCGGGTCACCGCAGCCATGGTCGCCGAACGGGCGGCGGTCTCCACCGCAACGGTGTCCCTGGTCGCCAACGGCAAATCTCGTGGCCGGGTCTCGACGGCCAACGAGGCCCGCGTGCTGCAGGCCATCCACGATCTCGGCTACGTCGTCGATGGCATCGGCAGCTCGCTGTCCCGCGGGGTCAGTTCGACCGTCATCATGGTGGCCCCCGATATCTCCAACCCCTTCTTCGCCAACGTGATTGCCGGGGTGCGTTCGGCGCTGGGGCAGGACTACCAACTGCTGCTCTCGGTCACCGACGCAGGCAGGTTCCCCAGTGCCGCCGATACCCGCAGGTTGCTATCACTGCGACCCGCCGGCCTGCTGGTCGATGCCCCCGATGAGGCATTTCTGAAGGAGCTTTCGGCTCCGGATCCGCTCGTGTTGCTGGACGCGCCCGGGCTAGGGGAGCGGTTCGCTGCGGTGAACCTCGACGTTGCCCACGGGGCCCGTGAACTGGCTGGGCATCTGGCCGCCACCGGCCACCGGAGGGCCGCTTATATCGACGGCATCACCGGCACGGCGACCTTCGAGCTGCGCCGCACGGCGTTCATGGCCGCTGCGGCCGAGCTGGGTCTGGAGGTGCCGCTCGCCGCGCAGTTGGCGACGACCATCGACGTGGGTGTCGTGGCCACTGAATTCGCGGGCGTCTGGCCGACGTGGCAGCAGGCCGGGGTCACCGCCGTGGTCTGCGCGACGGATACCCACGCCTATGGTGTCCTGCAGGAGGCGCGGGTGGCCGGTGTGCCTGTTCCCGGGGCTCTGGCCGTGGCAGGTTTCGATGACCTGCCCTTTTCCCGAACCAGCAACCCGTCGCTGACCAGCGTGCACCTGCCGGGCGAAGAGCTCGGCCGGCGGGCCGGGGAACAATTGCGCCGGCTCATGGCCGGCGAGGTGCTTCAGGAGCAGCAGCTGACCTTGGCCAGCTCGCTGGTGGTGCGCGGGTCCACCATAGGGGCGTAGCTACAGCACCATGAACAGGACGATCACGATGACGGATAGCGTGGTGATCATGCCGATGATCGTCGGCCACGGGTTCCTGGGGCCGGCCTGCGGGTCGAAGGGTTCGCGCAGCCCGGGTGTGCTTGGGTTCCCGCCAATCAGCGGGGCGCCGTCGCCCTGGGGGGTGTTGCGCCGTTGGTTCTTCCGCACGGTTTCGGCTCCTTTCATCGGGGACGTCAGGGCACCAGCCTAACCCGCAGTGCGGTGGCAGCACGGCTTCGGGGGAATGCGGATGGAGCCGGATCTTGACATGCTTGAACGTATGTTTAGTATATTAAACATGCGTTCAATCAATAGTGATGTCACCACGCGGGCCAGAATCCGCGATGCAGCGATCACCCTCTTCGGGCAGCGCGGCTTCGCCCGGGCCACGGTGCGAGACATCGCGGCCGCTGCCGATGTCTCCCCGGGGCTGGTCATCCACCACTTCGGGACCAAGGACGGGCTGCGCGATGCCTGCGACGCCCAGGTGCTGGAAACGGCTAGCGAGTCGGCCAGCGCCAAGTCCCAGGATCCGGCCGGACTGCGTGACGCGCTCGCCGAATACCTGGCCAGTCCCGAAGAGTACGAGCGCGAACTCGCCTACATCCGACGGTCCGTCGTGGATGATTCGGCTGCCGGGGACGCGCTGTTCGACGCTTATCTCCAGCTGACCCTGCAGATCCTCGAGGACGGCGCCCGGGCCGGAACCATGCGCCGGGTCGATGACCCCGAAGCCACCGCTGCCCTGATGGTCACCCAGTCGCTGGGCCTGTTGGTGATGGGCCGCCATGTCGCCCGCGGCTTGGAGCAGAAGGGGTTCGGGGTGGAAACCATCGACCGGCTGGCGGTTCCCGCCGTCGATCTCTACACGCATCCGCTGTATACGGATTCCGCGTTCCTCGAGGCGACGCGGGAAGCGGCCACCACGCGTGCCGGCATACCGGGGAGCGGGCGCTCTGCGGGCAGCGACGGAAAGGGTGGTCATGGATCACGCCATTGAGGTGACGGGGCTACGCAAGAGCTACGGAACGAACGAGGTCCTCCACGGCATCGACTTCGCCGTCCCGCGTGGATCCGTGTTCGGGGTCATCGGACCCAACGGGGCGGGCAAGACCACGGTGATGCGCTGCCTGCTGGACATCATTCGTCCCAGCGCCGGGAACCTCAGCGTCCTGGGCGCCTCCCCACACAACGCGGGCCCGGGCATTCGCCGACGCATCGGTTACCTGCCCGGGGAGCTGATCCTCGAGGGTAGGACCACCGGGCGGCGGCTGTTGGGCCACTTCGAAGACATCAGTGGGCCAGTCGAAGCAGGCAGAGTCGACGAGTTGGCGGAACGTCTCGGGCTCGACCTGGACCGACAGGCCCGACGGCTGTCCAAGGGAAATAAACAGAAGCTCGGGATCATCCAGGCCTTCATGCACCGTCCCGAACTGCTGATCCTCGACGAACCCACCAGCGGTCTGGACCCACTGATGCAGCAGGAATTCCTGGCTTTGGTCGCCGAAGCGCGCGAGGCAGGCCAAACGGTGTTCCTCTCCTCGCACGTCATCAGCGAGATCCAGCAGGCAGCAGACACCGTGGCGATTCTGCGCCAGGGACGCATCGCCACCATCTCCACGGTCCCGGAACTGCGCGAAGGGGCCATCAGCCGACTGCGCATCCAAACCCACCTCCCCGCTGAGCAGGTGCGGGGGCTGCTGGGATCGTTGGCAGGCATCGGTGGGCTGCGGTTTGAAGACATGTACGACGGCGGTGGTCGGCCGGTGTGTCAGGTCTCGGCGACGTGGTCCGGCCCGGTGGGGGACCTCGTGGACGTCCTGCCCCGGCTACGGCCCGTGGACCTGGCGTTGGAGGAGCCGGATCTGGAAGAAGTGGTGTTGGGGCTGTACCGGGCTCCGGTGGCCACCGACGCGCAACAAACCGTTGAAGGGATCACCTCATGAGCGCCACCGCACTGCACCGCAGCCGGGGCCGCCACCCCGGCGTGCTTCCACTCTTCTCGAAGGCCCTGGTTGACGCGAAGACCTCGATGTTCATCTGGGCGGTGGCCATGCTGGCGGTGATGGGCCTGTATCTGCCGCTCTACCCGTCCATCGGGGGCAGCGAGCAGATGAAGCAACTGGTCCAGTCCATGCCTCCCGAACTGGTCAACGCGCTGAACTACGACCAGATCACCAGCGGTCCGGGCTACACCCAGGCGACCGTCTTCGGCCTGATCGGCTTCTTGCTGATGACGATCATGGCCGTCGGCGCCGGGGCTGCGGCCATCGGTGGGGATGAGGAGTCGGGTCTGCTCGAGCTCACCCTGGCCCACGGAGTGACCCGCAGCCAAGTGGTGCTCGAACGCGCTGCGGCCCTGGCCATCCGGGTCCTGCTCCTGCACCTGTTCATCCTGGCCCTGCTGCTGCTCCTCAAGGGGCCCTCGGAACTGGGGATCGACGCCGGACACGCGGCAGCCGGGGTGCTGATGTTCGCGCTGTTGGTGTTCCTCAATGGATCCTTCGCCCTGTTGGGCGGAGCCGTCGGTGGGCGGCGCATCCACGGGATCGGCGTCGGCGCCGTGGTGGCGGTGATCGGTTATGCGTTCAACGCCGTCGGCAACCAGAATCCCGACCTCGAATGGTTGCACGGCCTCTCGCCCTATTACTGGGCCTACGGGCAGTCCCCGCTGGTGGGCGGGGTGGACGTCCCGGCGGCCCTGCTGCTGGCAGGCGTGGGCCTGGTGTGCATCGGGTGTTCGGTGCTGGCGTTGAACCGCCGGGACATCCGCGGGGCGTGACTAGCCCTGGGTCGGGTCCGTGGGCTGCTGGTAGCCCTGCGGGGGGTTTTGGCCCGCGAAGCCGCCGGCCGCCGGGTCTCCTGGGTATCCGGCGGGTGCGCCGAAGGCGTTGCCGTGGGCTGCTGCGCCGCCATCGGCGTCGAAGCGAGCGCCGGCGGGGACGGACGGCATGATCATGAGGACCAGAACCACCAGGGCGCCGAGAATCGGCACCAGGATCAGCAGGTACAGGAGTCCGCTGAAGTTGCCATCGTGCAGACGACGGACGCTCAAGGCGATGGATGGGATGATAATGGCCAACCCGTACAGCGACACCAGCAGGCCGGGGATGGCTCCGCCGGCACCCATCTCACCGGTAACGGGGTCGGCGCCGGCCAGCCCGAGTCCGAAGACCAAGCCGTAGAGCACGGCGTAGATGATGAGGTTGAAAAGTTGGAAGAACCAGAACTCGCTGCGGCTCGCGCGACCGGAGAAGGTCGCATACTTCTTGAAGAAGCGCTTGATGGCCTGGCCGAAACTGGCGCCATAGAGCGGCTGGTCC
>RCNJ01000395.1_pt1 | contig 21939 bp, 20 predicted proteins | sample 2041171 | NCBI WGS metagenome assembly RCNJ01 (sample SAMN09708213, study PRJNA481090) | feces metagenome | biome: feces | host: Pygoscelis adeliae | place: Antarctica: Rookery Lake | collected 2010-03-01 | reverse complement strand
ATAAATATATAATGATATTTAATAATAAAAACTTAGATCTCTTAAGAAAGTTTCAAATTCTAGATGAGATTAGAGAAATAACTCTGGGAAATACAATTCCTGTTACACTTAGTATGGGTATTGGAATGGGCGGTAGTAGTCTAAGAGATACCTATAAAAGTGCGAGAGCTGCTATGGATATAGCCTTAGGACGTGGTGGAGACCAAGCAGTGCTTAAAGATAAAGACAAGGTAAATTTCTATGGAGGAAGCATACAAACACTAGAGAAGAGAACTAAGGTTAAAGCGAGAGTATTATCTGACGCTTTAAAACAATTTATAGATGAAGCTGAAAATATATTCATTATGGGACATAAGGTAGGAGATATGGATAGTTTTGGGGCTTCAATTGGAATATATAGAATAGCTAAAAATAGAGGGAAAAAGTGTTTTATAGTTTTAAATTCACTCAATCCTTCTATTGAAAATATATATGAAATGATGGAAGAAGAACAACCTGATTATTTAGAAGATATAGTAACATATGACAGTATAAAAAACATGTCTTTTAAATCATCAGTTGGTATAATAGTAGATACACATATACCACAACAAACGGAATCACCTGAGTTACTTGATAAGGCAGAAAAACTCATAGTTATAGACCACCACAGAAGAGGTGAGAGTTTCATAGAAGATCCAGTTCTTTCTTATGTTGAAACTTACGCATCTTCTACTTGTGAACTTATAACAGAAATGCTTTATTATATAGAAGAAAATATATATATTACAGAATTTGATGCTAAAGCGCTACTTGCAGGTATAGCAGTAGATACTAAAAACTTTGCAGTAAATACTGGTGTTAGAACTTTTGAAGCTGCATCTTTCCTTAGAGAAAGAGGTGCTGATACACTAGAAGTAAGAAATCTTTTCCAGAATGATTTAGAAGACTATAAGTATAAGGGAGATATAATAAAAAATATCTTTATATTCAAAGATATTATAGCGTTATCTAGATTAGAAGAAAGCGTAGATTCTGGAATTGTTGTTGCTGCTCAAGCTGCGGATGAGATATTAAATATAAAAGACATTGAAGCAGTATTTGTACTTGCAAATATTAAAGGTGATGTTCACATAAGTGGAAGATCTAAAGAAGATGTAAATGTTCAGAGGATCTTAGAGAAACTAGGTGGTGGAGGACATATGACTGTTGCAGGTGCAAAGATAATGGATTCTACTATAGATCAAGTAGAAGAAACGCTTAAAAGCATTATTACAGAATATTTAGAGGAAGGTGAAGGTAAATGAAAATAATTTTATTAAAAGACGTAAAAGATTTAGGATCAAAAGGTGAAATGGTAGAAGCGGCAGATGGATATGCAAGAAACTTCTTGTTTCCAAGAGGAATGGCAGAAGAGGCAACAGGTCGTAGTTTAAAGGAACTTAAAGAAAAAAAGAAGGCTAAAAAGCTACAAGATGCACAAGATGTTGAGGACGCACAAGAGCTTGCTAAAAAGCTAGAAGACACTAAAGTAGTAATAAAAACTGAATCAGGAGAAAACGGAAGACTATTTGGTTCTATAACTACTAAAGACGTAGCAGAAATTTTAAAAGATGAACATGGTATAGAGATAGACAGAAGAAAGATGGAAATTGATGGTGGAAACATAAAAGATATGGGAACTACTCAAGCAACAATTAAAGTATATCCATCAGTTACAGCTAGATTTAAAATACAAGTTTCAGAAAAATAAACATTAAAATAAACTTAACATAGAATCAAACACAAGATACTAATAAGTATTAGTATCTTGTGTTTATTTTAAGTGGAGAGATAGGAGTGAAAAAAATGGAAAATCTAGGAGGAGACAATCTAGGAAGAATACCACCACATAGTGTCGAAGCTGAACAATCAGTTTTAGGTTCTATGATTTTAGATAGAGAAGCTATAGTTACTTCAATAGAAGTTTTAAGAGAAGAAGATTTTTATCAACAGGCACATAGTGAGATTTATGAAGCTGTAACAAATATATTTGCAAAAGATGAACCGGTAGACCTTATAACGCTGTCAGAAGAACTTAGAAAAAGAAATACATTAGAATCTGTTGGTGGAATAATGTATATTGCAAACCTTTCAGAAGGAGTATCTACTACAGCAAACATTAAATATTACTGTGATATAGTAGAGGAGAAATCTACATTAAGAAGACTTATAAAAGCTTCAAATGAGATAATTGCAAAAGGTTATGAAGACGAAGAAAACATAGAAAATATAGTTGAAACAGCAGAGAAGAAAATATTTGATATAACTCAAAAAAGAAACCAAGAAGGACTTGAGCCTATAAAATCTGTTCTTCTAGATAGTTTTACAAAAATAGAACAACTATCTCAAAACAAAGGTGGTATAACAGGCCTTACAACAGGATTTGTAGATTTAGATAATAAAACATCAGGACTTCAAAAGTCAGATCTTGTTTTAGTAGCTGCAAGACCGGCAATGGGAAAGACTGCATTTTCATTAAACGTAGTAACAAATGCTGCAATGCAAGGAGAAGCATCTGTTGCATTCTTTAGTCTAGAGATGTCTAAAGAACAATTAGTTCAGCGTATGATGAGTTCAGAATCTCATGTAGAACTTCAAAAGATTATAAACGGAGACTTAACTGAAGAAGATTGGCCTAAGCTTGTAAGCTCAATGGGACCCTTGTCACAAGCAGATATATTTATAGATGATACTCCAGGAATTACACTTAGAGAACTTAAAGCTAAATGTAGAAAGTTAAAGATTGAAAAAGGACTAGACTTAATTATGATCGATTATTTACAGCTTATGTCTGGTGAAGGTAGAGAAGAAAATAGACAGCAAGAGATTTCTAAGATATCTAGAGGACTTAAAGGTCTTGCAAAAGAAATGGACTGCCCTGTTGTAGCACTTTCACAGCTTTCTCGTGCACCAGAGATGCGTACAGACCATAGACCAATACTTTCGGACTTACGTGAGTCTGGAGCAATAGAGCAGGATGCCGATATAGTTATGTTCCTTTATAGAGATGAGTATTATCATGAAGATTCAGATAAGAAAAATATAGGAGAAATAATTATATCAAAACATCGTAATGGACCTACAGGAACTGTAGAACTTGTATTTATGGGTCAGTTTACTAAATTCTTAAATATGGAGAGATATAGAGAAGGTTAGGAGGACAGTACTTGGAGATTATAAATTCAGGCAGATTAAGTATAGTACCATTAGAATTATATAATGTTTATGATTTAAAATCATGGGACCGATATGAAGATCCTTTTTATGATGATTATAATTTTCCAGATTTAGATGATTATGAGATAAGACATTGGTTTAATGAAAGAGTTTATAAATCATCATCTAAAAACTTTGCTGTACTTCTTGATGGTAAACTAACTATAGGACTTATAAGTTTAAAAAATATAAGAATGATATTAAAAGTAGCTAGCTTAGGAATAGTATTTGATCCGAAATATATAAATAAAGGATATGGAACAACTTCACTAAAAGCTATAATAGATTATTATTTTGAAAACATGAATATGAGAGCTCTTTATTTAGATGTTACAAAACATAATAAAAGAGCTATAAGATGTTATGAGAAATGTGGTTTTGAAATAGTAAAAGCATATAGTGTGAAATCAGAAGGTATTATGGAAGATGAAATACCTAAAATTTATACAAAGAATGAATATTTCGTAAGAAACAGCATAGTATACTTATATTGCTATAAAATGAGGTTAAGCAAGAATCAATACGAGAAATTGAGATAAAACAATGAAAATTGTGCATATGTCTGTGGACAGTGTGGATAACTTTGTGTTATACTCGTTAGTTTTGATAAAATAGCATGAAAACATTGAAAACCTGTGGATAACTTTATAAAAATACAAAGATATATTAAACAAAAAAATATATAAAGAAAACCTAAAATAAGTATTGACACTTGAGGGTTTCTTTTATAAGATAGTAGATGTTCTTAAGAAAGCAAGTTAAACAAAAGATAAGTTAAACAATAAGATCCATTAGCTCAGTCGGTAGAGCACCTGACTTTTAATCAGGGTGTCCCGCGTTCGAGTCGCGGATGGATCACCAACAAAAAGGGGCCCTATGGTCAAGCGGTTAAGACACCTCCCTTTCACGGAAGTAACCCGAGTTCGAGTCTCGGTAGGGCAGGATGCGTAGCTCAGCTGGGAGAGCACCTGCCTTACAAGCAGGGGGTCACAGGTTCGAGCCCTGTCGCGTCCACCATTTACAATATTTAAGTAAAAATTTTGGCCTGGTAGTTCAGTTGGTTAGAATGCTAGCCTGTCACGCTAGAGGTCGTGGGTTCGAGTCCCATCCAGGTCGCCATATGCTGGCGTAGCTCAGTTGGTAGAGCAACTGACTTGTAATCAGTAGGTCGGGGGTTCAAGTCCTCTTGCCAGCTCCATAATATTAAGGGTCTCAAAACATAAGGTTTTGGGACTCTTTTTTATTTGAAAAATTTTATATCTGTGATAAAATATAGGGATAAGAGTTAGTGAATTAGTTTACTAAAGAGGAGCGGATTATATGAGTAAAATAAAACTAGGAATTGTTGGTTATGGTAATTTAGGAAAAGGTGTTGAAAGAGCAATAGATCAAAATGATGATATGGAACTTGTAGCAATATTTACAAGAAGAGATGTTGATTCTATAAAAGATGGAAGTTCAAAACTTGTAAATATAAAAAAAATTGAGTCATATAAAGGTAAGATAGATGTAATGATGTTATGTGGTGGATCAGCTACTGACTTAAGAACACAAGGACCAGAAATAGCACAACATTTCAATACTGTTGATAGTTATGACACACATGCAAAAATACCAGAGTACTTTGAAGAGATGAATAAGATAGCTAAAGAAAATGGTAATACTAGTCTTATATCTACAGGATGGGATCCAGGACTATTTTCACTTAATAGATTACTAGGTCAATCAATCCTTCCAAAAGGAATAGATTATACGTTTTGGGGTAAAGGTATAAGCCAAGGACACTCAGACGCTGTAAGAAGAGTAGAGGGCGTTAGACTAGCAGCTCAGTACACTATACCGAACGAAGATTTACTTGATAAGGTAAGAAGTGGAGAAGAGCCAGTTGCAAGTAAAACTGATGGTCACGTAAGAGAATGTTACATAGTATCAGAAGATGATGCTGATGAGAAAAAGATAAAAGAAGAAATAGTAAACATGCCGAATTATTTTGCAGAATATGATACTAAAGTTTATTTTGTAGATGAAGTTGAGTTTAATGAAAAACATACAGGTATGCCTCATGGTGGAAGTGTATTCCGTTCAGGAACTACAACAGATGATACGAAACAAGTATTAGAATTTAAATTAAACCTTGAAAGCAATCCTTCATTTACATCAAGTGTAGCTACAGCTTATGCAAGAGCTGTTTATAACTACTCAAAAGAAGGAAGAACAGGTGCACTAACAGTACTTGATATTCCATTTGCATATCTTTCAGAGAGATCAGGTGCAGAGTTAAGAGAAGAATTATTATAATAATTATATAAAAAACATATAGATATAAAAAAGGTGCTAATCAAATTTGATTAGCACCTTTTTCTTATTCTTCCCATCTTAAATCTGGACCTACAAACTTTAGCGGTGTAAATTGACTAAAGAGTCTAGAGAAGACCCTGTCTGTATATACATTTGCTATTTCCATAGGATCTAGATTAGTAGATATTATAGTTTTTTGACCTTTTATAAGTCTAGAGTTTACTATGTTAAATATTTCTGTATTTGTAAAACTGTTAGTAAGTTCAGTTCCTAAATCATCTATGATTAGTAAATCTGCATCAAATAAAAGTTCATACTCCATATCATTTATTTTATCTCTATCATTATTAAATCTATGTTTAGCTAATATATCTAGTATATTAAAAGCCGTTTGATATATTACGATTTTTCCTTGGTCTAGTAGATTTTTAGCTATACAGTTAGACATAAAAGTCTTACCGAGACCAGTAGTTCCGTATAATAGTAAGTTTTCACCATTATCTTGATCAAAATTTATACAAAATCCTTCACAAACCTGTAATATATCTAAAATAGCTTGCTTAGGTGTTAATTCTTCATCTTCAAATTCGTCATCTGAGAAAATCTCTATATTGAAAGTTTTGAAATTCTCTTTTTCAAGTAGATTATCTAGATTAGACATCCTATAGGCTTTCTCTATTAAAAGCTGTCTAAGACAATTACACTTAGCTCCACTTTCAACAAATCCAGTATCCTTACATTTATCACAATCATAAGATATCTCTAAATAATTAACTGGTATATTGCTTTCTGTCATTAAAATTGCTTTTTCCTGTGCTAATTGATCCATTGCATCTTTTATTTCAAGTAACTTTTCTTCATGGCTATCAGGATCATTTAATACAGCTTTGGCTATAAGAAAACCTGTTTTAGATATTTCTTCATCAATTTCTTTTACTCTTGGAATTTTCTCATATACCTCTTGTTGTCTAGTTTGTTTATTAAAAGTAGCGTCATCTCTTTTTCTTTCATAGCTTCTAAGTGTTTCTTTTATAAACTTATTACTCAAAAATTATCACCTCTATGTTTTCTTTCTAAGAACCATTTTTTCTAGCTCGTCTGGTGTATATTTAGAAGTTCTCTGTTCAAAGTTATGAAACTTAGTATTAACTTTAGTATTTCTTGTATAGTTTTTACTTTTTTTACTATCAGTTTTCTTACCATGTGTATCCTTAGTTTCTATATCTTCAACAGTTTTAATATCCTTACTGTGCCAAGAAGATAATATAGCATTAATATATTTTATACTTGGATTAGCTACATTTGTACTGTTTCCACAAGCTTTTAAAACTATCTCCATAGTAAAGTTCCATTCATTAAACCATCTATCCATAGTTTCCATTTCAGCTTCAGTAGGTTGTCTTCTACTTAAGCCTAGAGATCTCATAATTCTCTCATATCTGTAGAATTTCTCATCTTGAGTTTTAAAGTGTTCTTGTAATGCTTTCATATTGGTAATACCCATATCATACCAATTTCTAATTATTCCTTCTATATAACTAAGTCTTCTCTTACCTTTCTTTTCTATGCTGTAAAAGAATGCCTTAACTATAACATCAGTTCCCATATTATAATTGTATATCCATTCTAAAACTTTTCTTTTTTCATTAGGTACTAGAGTTCTTCTGAGGATATAATCTATAGAATTAAACATTTCATTTATACCTTTACTTTGATTAGCTTCTACTAAATCTTCCGGTGTGCATGTATATATTGAACTTTCTGTTTCTTCTGGATTCATATTATCAATCGGTTTAAAATTGTTCTTAATATAAAGTTGTTTTAAATTTAAAAATTCAACCACATAATCACACTTATCTTCATTTTCTTTTTTATGCTTTGTTATAATTCCTTTATCTGACCAAAAATCCCAAGCATTTAAAACATCAGTTAATGGTATGTTTAAATGTCTTGAAATTACATCATTGCTTAAACTTAATTGTTTATCATTATCCTTAGCAAATTTATAGCCTAAAAGATAAACTTTTACATAGGTACCATTTGCCATAGGCATAAAATCGTTTATAAATATATTTTCTATAGAAGTATCGCCTAAATCTATATCTGTTGTCTCAATAAAAAAAGACATAAAATCACCTGCCTTTATGTGTACTTAATATTATAACACAAAAGATTTAAAGAAATGTTAAAAAGTAAGTAGAAAATTTATAAATGTCTATAATAAAGACAAGATAAGCTTTGAAATATTAACTTAATTAACTATATATAAATAAAGAGGGGGTGTGATACAATATATTAAAATATCAATAGATAGAAAGGAAATCAGAAATGGCTATAGATTTTTTAAAGAAAATGTTTAGTGACAGAGGATACTTTAGAACACTACTTATAATAGCAATACCAATAGTACTGCAAAACCTTATAGCATCGTCGCTTAATATGTTAGATACAGTTATGGTAGGTAAGCTTGGTGAAGCTGAGATAGCTGCAGTTGGTGTAGGGAACCAGGTGTTTTTACTGTTTAATGTAATGATTATGGGCCTTAGTGGTGGATGTGGGATATTTATAGCACAATTTTGGGGGCGAAAAGATGTTAAAAATATAAGACGTACAATGGGAGTAAGTCTTATAAGTGGTGCTGTAATAGCATCAGTATTTACATCTGTAATATTTTTATTTTCAACTCAAATTGTATCTGTTTTTAATATAGATCCAGATGTTATAAAGCACGGAAGTGTTTATCTAAAGATTGTTAGTTTAAGTTATATTTTCACAGCTATAACCTTTTGCTTAGCAAATGCATCAAGGTCAATAGAGAAAGCTTTATCACCTATGATTGTAAGCTTTATAGCGCTAATTTGCAACGCTACATTGAACTATGTACTTATATTCGGAAAATTCGGATTTGAACCTATGGGAGTTAAAGGAGCTGCAGTGGGTACACTTATATCAAGAGGGCTTGAAGCTACAATATTAACTCTTTATGTATTAAAAACAAATGATGTACTAATTGGAAAACTATCGAATCTAATTGATTTCTCATGGGATTTTGTAAGGAAAATATATAATATAGTTTTACCAGTAGTATTAAACGATATGTTTTGGGCATTTGGAATGGTGATATATTCTGTTATTTACGGAAGAATGGGAACGCAAGAACTTGCAGCAACTCAGATATATAATACTATACAAAATCTTTTTACAGTTCTAGTTCTTGGTGTAGCAAGTTCTGCGCTTGTAATGATTGGAAATCAAATAGGTAGCGGTAATGAAGAAAGAGCGAAAAGATATGGTTATCAGTTTGTAGTACTTGGAGCTTTAATAGGAGTAACAATATCTATAGTTTTAGCATTAAGCACAAAGAGCGTTGTAGGTATATTTGATGTTTCAAATGATGTTAGATACTTTACAGAAATGATACTTTATATAACATCTTTAGTTCTTACATTTAAATCTGTAAGTATTATAATGATAATAGGAATCTTAAGAGGTGGTGGAGATGCCAAATATGCATTATTTGTAGAGATGATATCTATGTATGGTTTAGGTATTCCACTGGCGCTAATAGGTGCATTTGTATTAAAACTTGAGGTTTACTGGGTAGTTGCACTTATATCTACAGAGGAAATATTAAAACTAATATTAGTAATTAAAAGACTAAAAACAGATAAATGGATAAAAAATGTGTCATAGACAATCTATATACAAACTCTCTCACGTATTGGAATAAGCTATACAGCATAGTAGAAACTTATATTACATGATATAATTACGTCGATAAAATGAAAGAGGTGTATTTAATGAAAAATATATTAAAACGATTTAGTTTGATATCTTTATTGTTAGTATTAACACTTACTCTTGCAGCATGTTCGGGTAGTGACGGAGGCGATTCAGATACTGAAACTAACGAAGAAGGAAAAGATCAATCAGTAAGTATCTTTATACCAGGTTACGAAGACGAAAGATTTAACCCTCTATACAATGCAAGTATAGAAGATTACAGAGAAGAAAACCCAGATATAGAGGTAGAAATCATACCTTCAGGATGGGATGATGCAAATACAAAACTTGTATCACTAATTCAAGCAGATGAAACTCCAGATGTTATAATAACTGGATCAAGATCGCTTAGACAATTTGCAGAACTTGGAGCAATAGCAAAACTTGATGAATTTATGACAGATGAGTTTAAAGAAGGAAGAGTAGATGAGGTTTTAGAAACAGCAAATATAAATGGAGACCAATACGGAATTCCATTAGCATTCTCATCTAGAGCATTATATTATAGAAGTGATTTAATAGAAACTCCACCAAGTAATTGGGACGAGCTTCTTGAAACTGCTAAAGAGATAAATGAAGAAAATCCAGATATGTATGGATTTGCTATACCTACAGATTTAACTTCTGGAACTGATGAAATACTAAACTTTATATATCAAAACGGTGGATCGGCTACAGATGAAGAAGGAAATATAAAGCTAAACACTGAAGAAAACAGAGATACATTAAATTACTTAAAACAGTTTAATCAAGAAGGATTAATACCAGATCCAATAGGAACTGAAAGAGCAGAGCAAGTTGATATGTTTACAAATGGAGACCTTGCAATGTATATTTCAGGACCTTGGGAAGAAGATGACATGAATGAAGGAAAAGATGAAACTCCTTATGAAGTAGCACTACTTCCAGGAGGAGAGCAAATGGCAGTAACATTGGTTACTGATTCATTTTCAATAGCTGAAGCAAGTGAAAATAAAGAACTTGCATGGGATCTTATAGAATATATGGGTCAATTTGAATATCAAAACTCATATGATGAAACAATGGGATTCTTCCCTATATTAACTGAAGAGCAAGATGAAGAAAGATATAAAGAAGGATTTTTAAAACCATTTGAAGGAATGATAGAATACGGTATAGGTGAACCACATGTACCTTCATGGGATACATTTAATAAAGAGTTCGTAGAATCAGTACAAAAGGTTTTAACTGATAAGGCAACAGCTGAAGAAGCATTAGAGAGTGCAGAAAAAGCTTTAAATAAATAAACGAATAAAAAAGGTAGCTTATGTAAGCTACTTTTTTTATTTACATAGGAGGAAAACATGAATAAGAAAAAGTTCTCTCCATATATACTTATAGCACCTGTAGTGATATTTATGTTACTAGTATATGGGTATCCACTATTTTTAACACTTAAATATTCATTTTTTGATGCATCATTAATAGGAGACAATAATGTTTTTATAGGGATTAAAAACTATACTTCAATTCTTAAAGATAAAGAATTCTATGATACATTTATTCTGACAGTGAAATGGACAGTTCTTACAGTAGGATTTAAGATTGGAATTGGATTTTTAATAGCTATGATATTAAATGCTAAGATTTATATGAAAAAAGCATATAGATTTTTAATTTTGATTCCATGGGCTATACCTCAAGTGGTTGTTTCTATTATTTGGTCATGGATATTAGACGGAAGATATGGATACTTAAACTATTACTTACAAAACTTTGGAATTATAGAAAAACCTTTATCATGGCTTACAGAAACTAATCTGGCCTTTCTTTCTACATCATTTGTAGATGCATGGGTTGGTATTCCTCTAGTAGTTATGATGTTTCTAGCAGGATTATCGAGTATTCCAGATTCGTTATATGAAGCAGCTAAAGTAGATGGTGCAAATAGAATACAAAGATTTTTTAATGTAACAATTCCTAGCATGAAAAAAGTTATAATAATAGTATTTACCTTAACTACTATTTGGACATTTAACTCATTTAATATAATATTCGTTTTAACAGGTGGAGGACCTATAGGAGCTACAGAAACACTTATGCTTAAGATTTATAGAGAAGCTTTTGGAAATTATGACTTAGGAGTTAGTTCAACACTTTCTATAATTGTGTTTATTGTACTTACTATAATGAGTGTAATCTACTGGAGACAACTGGAGAAGGAGGATTAGAATGAATAAAACAACAAAGAAAATACTTATGACTCTTCTAGCTACTGTAGTTATAGGAATTATGATATTACCATTTTTCGTAATGATATCTACATCTTTAAAATCATATGGAGAAGTATCGGTTTGGCCTCCGGATTGGATACCAGATGTTTTAAGATGGGATAACTTTAAAGAAGTTTGGTCTGGAAGTGGAAACTTTAGGAGTGCATTTACAAATAGCTTGATAATTTCAACTAGTACTATGTTGATTTGTACAGTACTTGGATCGTTGGCTGCTTATGCAGTATCAAGATTTAATTTTAAAGGGAAAAAATCATTTTTATTTATAATAATAGTAACACAAATGTTTTCATCAGTAACACTTGTAGGGCCTATGTATAAAATAATAAAAAACTTAGGATTACTTAATACACATTTAGCACTTATTATTCCCAATGCAGCATTTGCATTACCTATGACTGTATGGCTTTTATATGGATATTTAGATGGCATATCAGTAAATCTAGAGGAAGCTGCTATGATTGATGGTTGCACTAGAATACAAGCTGTAAGAAAGATACTACTTCCGCTGATAGCACCTGGAATAATAACTTCAGGATTATTTGCATTTATAGTATCTTGGAACGATTTAGTGTTTGCACGTTCATTTGTAACAAAGACAGAGATGATGACACTTTCTGTTTCACTTACAAATTATCAATCACTATTTGAAACACGTTGGCATGAGATGATGGCAGCATCTGTTATATCAGTGATACCAGTATTTTTATTGTTTTTATTAATTCAAAAACATTTAATAAAAGGTCTCTCTTCAGGTGGAGTTAAAGAATAAATAAAGGTGGGATTAATTTGGCTAATTTAAAGCTAGAAAATATAGAAAAAGTATATGATGGTAAAGTTAAGGCAGTAAGCGACTTTAATCTAGAAATAAAAGAAAAAGAGTTTATAATACTAGTAGGACCTTCAGGATGTGGAAAAACAACAGTTCTTAGAATGATTGCAGGACTTGAAGATATAACCAGTGGAAATCTTTATATAGATGGAGAAAAAGTAAATAATATGGAACCTAAAGATAGAGATATCGCTATGGTTTTTCAAAACTATGCACTATATCCTCATATGAGTGTTTATGACAATATGGCGTTTGGTCTTAAAATGAGAAAAACACCTAAAGAAGAAATAAAGAAAAGTGTTATGGATTCAGCAGAAACACTTGGAATAGAAGAACTATTAGATAGAAAACCTAAGGCATTATCTGGGGGGCAAAGACAGAGAGTAGCTTTAGGAAGAGCAATAGTAAGAAAACCCAAGGTGTTCTTAATGGACGAGCCTCTTTCAAACTTAGATGCAAAACTTAGAGTTCAGATGAGAGCTGAGATAGTAAAGTTACATAAAAGACTAGGTACAACTTTTGTATATGTTACACATGACCAGACAGAGGCTATGACTATGGGAGATCGTATTGTTGTTATGAAAGCTGGATTTATTCAACAAGTTGCAACACCTACAGAACTTTATGATGATCCTATAAATACATTTGTAGCAAGTTTCATAGGAAGCCCACAAATGAACTTTATAGATGCTGATATTATAGAAAAAGATAATAAAATTTATTTAAAGATAGAAGATGAAATATTTGAATTGCCAAAAGATAGTTCAAAAATACTTAGAAATAAGGGCTATATAAATGAAACATTAATAGTAGGTATTAGACCAGAAGATACAATAATAACTAAAGATAGTCCTAGTTTAACGGGGGAAATTGATGGAATAGAAAACACAGGAAGTGAAAAGTTTTTATATTTTACAGTAGCAGATAGAGAAGTAGTTTCCAAATATTCATGTAAAGATGAATGTGACATAGGTGATAATATGAATATTTCATTTAATACAGATAAATTTCATTATTTTGATAAAAAAACTAAAGAACGTATAATAATGTAGAAGTTATACACGATACCTTTAATATATAGATTGTATTAGAGGTAGTCATTTGAAAGATATTGAGATATACTTAAGTATATAAGGTTTGGGAAAACACATGTTTTATGGCGTGAATTATAGGTGTAATTATTAGAATTAGGAAAACAATAATTACTTATATAAAATATATGTGTAGAGATACAATGTTTTATATACTACCTCCCCCAGTTTCATTGTAATAATAGGGGAGGTTTTTTTGATTCATAAAACATTATAAGTCTATAGTTTTGAGGTTAATTAAATCTTAATAACTATATATACTTAAGAACAATAAAAGCAAACCTTTTCCCAGTAAATGCGACCTTAACTTTTAGATTTAGAATTTAATATTACACTTAAGACATGATAAATGATCAAATCATTTGTATTATCTACTAAAACCATATTTTTAATTAATATTAAAATATCATTACAAGCATAAACAGAATAAGTACATATGTTATTATTATTCAAATAGCGAAATATATAGTAATTAGTTATGATTTGCTTAAGTTGTTTTAATTTTAATTTATAGATATAATAAATATACAATAAAAATCAGACTCAATATGGGGTGAGACTTAAATGGATAAAAAAATCCTAGTAGTAGACGACGAAAAATCTATAGCTGATATAGTAGGGTTTAATTTAAAAAATGAAGGATACGAAGTGGTATCAGCTTATGATGGATATGAGGCAGTAAATAAAGCATTAACGGATAATCCAGACCTTATAATTCTAGACGTAATGCTTCCGGAAAAGGATGGATTTCAGGTATTAAAAGAGATAAGACAACAAATAGAGGTTCCTGTAATCATGTTAACTGCAAAGGAAGAGGAAGAAGATAAAGTATGGGGACTTAATTTAGGCGCAGATGATTATATGACAAAACCTTTTGGAATGAAGGAGTTAATGGCAAGAGTAAATGCGAATTTAAGAAGAGTAGAATATCTAAACTCAGTTAACGATAGTGATTATATTGTTGCTGGAGATTTAACTATAGATTTAAATAAATATGAAGCAAGGAAAGATGGTGAAGTAGTAGATTTAACTCTTAGGGAATATGAACTAATAAAATTTCTTTTAATGTCACCAGAACAAGTTTATACAAGGAAGCAATTGCTTGAAAAGGTTTGGGGCTATGAATATTACGGTGATGTTAGAACAGTAGATGTAACAGTTAGAAGGCTTAGAGAGAAAATAGAAGATGAAACAGGAGATTATAAGTATGTAATTACTAAAAGAGGTGTTGGTTACTACTTTAGGGGGAACTAGGCTTGTTTAAAAGTATAAAATGGAAGTTTATAACCGTATATTTTCTTCTAGTGCTAATATCTATGATAATAGTTACAACTTTCATAGTGAAAAACTTAGAAACTTATCAAGTAGATCAAATAAGTAGTACTATGGAAAACAGTATAAAAAAACTAGTCAATAAATCCACTTATCTTAATCAATCTGACAATCTAAGTGACTCACAAGAAGATATTCAAAATGCTACAAGAGAATGGCCTATATCTTCATCAGAAAGAATGTATATTATAGACACACAAGATAAATATAAAATAATAGCAGATACAACAAGTATAGAAATAAATAAAATGAGTGCATTTGATATAGAGCAGATTAGAGAAGATCTTGTAGTAAATACTAAAAAAGATGCAAAAAGGCAGAGAGCTACAAGCTCAAATTATTATGATGATGGAGAAAGTATGCATATGACTTCGCCTATATTCAATGACAATGGGGAAGTTAAAGGTATAGTTTATATGGTAAAAGATTTATCTGAAATGTATAGAACTCTAGAAGAATCACAAGAGCTTTTACTAAAAGCAACATTGATAGCACTATTTACAACAGTTGTGCTTGGTTACTTTATAGCGAGAAGTATGACTAAGCCAATAAACGATTTAACTGCTAAAGTTGAAAAAATGGCAGATGGAGATTTTAAGCAGTCTATAGATACAAAATCAAATGATGAAATAGGAGAACTTGCAAGTATGTTTAACTATTTAAGAATTGAACTTAAGGAATCCATCTTTAAACTTACACGTGAGAAGAATAGGTTAGATATTATGTTTGAGAATATGGTAGATGGTGTTATGTTGATAAATCAAAATGGTAAAATAATTCAGATAAACCATATTATGACGGATGTAATAGACATATCATGTGAAGAAATAATTAAACATGATTTTAATAATTTGATGAAAAAATTAGATAGCGAACTAACTCTAGATTATATGATAGATGAAAACATTAAAGATGGTAATTATCACTTACATATAAAGCATTCTATATATAATTTAAGACATGGACTTATCAGAGATGAAAAAGAAGAAGTAGATGGAATGATTATAGTATTTCAAGATATAACAGAACAACAAAGACTTGATGATATGAGAAAAGAATTTGTAGCTGATGTATCTCATGAACTTAAAACTCCAATTACTACTATAAAAAGCTATACAGAAACTCTTTTGAATTATGATGTAGATAAAGAATCTAGTGATGAATTTTTATCTGTTATAGATGAAGAGTGTGATAGGATGGCTAAAATTGTAAGAGAACTATTACAATTATCAAATTTTGATGCTAAGAGAGTAAAGCTTAATAAAGAAAATGTAGATATAAGTAAACTTATAGAGACAATATATTCTAAGATAAAGATGAGCACAGAATATAAGAATCAAACTATAGTAATTAATAAAAGCGAGGATTATCAAGAGATTTGTGCAGATAAGGATACTTTGGAACAAGTATTTTTAAATATAATTACAAATGCTATTAAGTATACTGATAATGGTGGGAAAATAGAAATATCTATACTTAGAAAAGATAAGGATATGATTATAACTATTAAGGACAACGGAATGGGCATACCAAAGAAAGATCTTAAGAGAATATTTGAAAGATTTTATAGAGTGGATAAGGCTAGAGTTAGGTCGAAAGAAAATGGAGGAACAGGACTTGGACTTCCAATAGCTAAAGATATAGTAGAATCTCATGGTGGTAAGATGCTCATAAAGAGCGAATATAAAGAAGGAACAACAGTAAAAATAATACTTCCTATAAAAGATGAAACTTTAGAAGTAATGAGAATCTAAAGTTAATATAAATTATTTGTAGAAAAAACTGGGTAGAGTTATAATATCTAGATATTTTAATCAAGTAGGTATAGTAAATAAAAAGCAAAAAGAGGTGTGAAAGATGGATTGGACAAAAGCAAAGAATATATTAATAATAGCATTTGTTGTTACAAGCATCTTTTTAGCCTATATATTACTTAAAATAAAACATGATGATAGTGAAATTGTTATGGATGATAGTTTTATAGAAGAAGTAGTTAGATTACTAAATGAAGAAGATATAAATATAGATACTAAGATACCTAGAACAAATCCAAAGCTGCCTATAATATCACTTGAATACGAGACTTATGAATCAGAGGAAATAGTTCCAAACTTTCTAGGAAGTTTGGAGGACATAACAATTGATGATGAGATATACATAAATGGGGAAGAAACAGTTAAATTTGAAAAAAATAATAAGAAATTAGTGTATCAAGATGATGCATTAATATATGAAGATAATAAAAAAGAGATATCTAAAGCACAAGCTATTAGAATGGCTATAGAATTTATAAATAATCATGGATTTGATTTAAAAGATGTGAGATTCGAATCTTATTTTGAAGAAGATAATATTCATAGGATAGTCTATAATAAAGAAGTGGATGGTATTATTATAGAGGAAACTTATATGACTGTTGAACTTTCAAGTAATGGTATCACTTCATTTGAAAGATACTGGATTGAAAATAATGAAAAAAGAAATAAAAACTTGGTAGTATCTACTGCTCCTAAATCACTTCTTAAACTTTTAAATAGAGAAGAATATCATGGGAAGACAATAGAGCAAATAGATCTATGTTATTACTTTAATGTAGATGATTATAAAAAAAGCGTTAGCTTTAACGATAGTATCGGTGGAGTGGCATCTCCTGCGTGGAGATTTATATTTGAAGATAAAGAGAAAGTGTTTTTAGATGAGAATTGGTAAAGAGAGATTGATTCTCTCTTTTTTTATGTAAATATGGATACATATAATTATTATTTGTAGTATAATGTTAGGTATATATAAGTGTAAGAGAAGAACCAAAAGAAAGGGAGGTATTAACAGTTGGATAAATTAATTATACAAGGTGGAGTGAGCTTAAACGGAGAAGTTAAGATAAGTGGCTTTAAAAATGCAGCATTACCTATGATACCGGCAACAATATTAGCTGGAGCAAAATATAGAATAGAAAATTTGCCACTAATAAATGATGTTCATTGTTTGATAAGTATAATGGAACAATTAGGTTCTAATATAGATATAGAAGAAGATGGAGTAGTAAATATAGATACAACAGATATAGATGAGTGCAAGGCACTTTATGAAAATGCAGGAGATCTAAGAGCGTCATATTACCTTTTAGGTGCGGGACTTGGAAGATTTAAAGAGGTTGAGATAGCTTATCCTGGAGGATGTGACATCGGAAGTAGACCAATTGATCAACATATAAAAGGATTTGAAGCACTGGGTGCTACAGTTGAACAAGATGAAACAAAAATTAGATGTAGTGCAGATAGATTAATAGGGACTACAATTTATTTAGACGTAGTAAGTGTAGGAGCTACTATTAATATAATGCTTGCTGCAACTCTTGCAGAAGGTACTACAGTTATAGAAAATGCAGCTAAAGAACCACATATAGTAGATATGACAAACTTGCTTAATAAAATGGGTGCGGATATTAAAGGTGCGGGAACGGATGTTATTAAAATAAATGGAGTAGAAGAACTTCATGGTTGTACGCATTCAGTAATACCAGATCAGATAGAAGCAGGAACATATATGATAATGGCAGCGGCTACTAATGGAAATGTTTTAGTTAAAGACGTAATACCTAAACATATGGAAGCTTTAACTGCTAAGCTTAGAGAGATGGGCGTAGAAGTTATAGAAAAGGGAGATGCAATAAGAATAAAAGGTGGAAATGAACTTAAAGCTGTAAATATAACAACACTACCTTATCCTGGATTTCCAACAGATCTTCAACAACCTATGATAGCCCTTTTGTCTGTGGCTGATGGAATTAGTATAATAAATGAAGATATATTTGAGGGTAGATTTAAATTTACAAAGGAATTAGTGAAGATGGGTGCAAATATAAAAGTAGATCAGACTACTGCCGTAGTAGAAGGTGTTGAAAAGCTTAAAGGGACAACAGTTATAGGAACAGATTTAAGAGCTGGAGCAGCTTTAATTGTAGCTGGACTTATGGCAGAAGGACAAACAGAAATAAAAGATGCATATCACATATATAGAGGTTACGAAAAAATAGAAGAAAAACTTAAAAAACTAGGTGCTAAAATTCAAAAAGTAGAAAGTTAAGTTGAGGAAGTAGGAGGAATAAGATGAGCTTTAGATTTTGTTCTCTATCTAGCGGAAGTAGTGGAAATTCTCAGTATATAGAAACTGGTGGAATGAAAATACTAGTAGATGCAGGTTTAAGTGGAAAAAAGATACAAAATTTACTTACATCAGTAGATGTAGATCCAAGTGAAATAGACTGCATATTAGTAACTCATGAACATGGTGATCATGTTAAAGGAGCAGGGATATTATCAAGAAGATTTAATATACCTATTTATGCAAATGAAAAAACATGGGAAGCTATGGAAGAAGAACTTGGGAAATTAAAAGATGAAAATATTAAAATATTTAATACAAATTCAGATTTTGAAATAGGAGATTTAGGTATATTACCATTTAATATATATCATGATGCAGCTGAACCTGTAGGGTATAATTTCTATAATAAGAATAAGAAAATATCAGTAATTACAGATACAGGTTGTATAGATGATCAAATAAAGAAACATATAAAAAACTCTAATCTACTTATGATAGAGTCAAATCATGATGAAAATATGCTTAGAATGGGTTCATACCCATGGTTTCTTAAGAAAAGAGTATCTGGAGAACTTGGACATCTTTCAAATGAAGATGCAGGAAATATAGTATCAGATGCACTCTCTGGGAAAAATGAGAAGATATTACTTGGTCATTTAAGTAGAGAGAATAACTTTCCGGAACTTGCACATCAAACAGTTTCAAATATTTTAAATGAGAAAGGCATAGATGTATGTCGTGATATATCTCTAGACCTTACATTTAAAGAAAAGACTACAAAAATATATAATATATAAATTGATTGTTTTTAGGAGTGATAATAATGGATAATGGAAATAATGATAACGGACATATTGATGTGACACCACCTAATTATAATCACAACACGAACTATGAACCTGAAGATAAAAAGAAAAGAGGATATCCTTCATATATCTTAGTAGGATTGATATCAGCAGTAATTGGAGGTCTTTTAACTTCTTTTCTTGTTCCGATGTTTAGTGGTGAAGGTAGAGGATCTAATTATGCTGGGGATACTGAGAAAATAAACATAACTCCAGAAGAAGGAATGTCAGATGTTGAAGCAGTTGCCAAGAAATCTATGAAATCTGTAGTAGGTATAACAACTACAGATACTGTAGAGGACTTTATATTTGGACAGAGAGAAATTCAAGGAGTAGGCTCAGGTATAATAGTAGATGATAAAGGTTATATCTTAACTAACTCTCATGTTATTGGAGATGGAAATGCAAAAAATATAACTGTTATGTTCGAAGATGGAGATAAGAAACCTGGAGAAGTATTATGGTCTGAGAAAGCATTAGACCTTGCTATTGTAAAGGTAGAGGGAAGCAATTATCCAGCAGCAGATGTAGGAGATTCAGAAGATCTTAATATCGGAGAACTTGCGGTAGCTATAGGAAATCCACTTGGACTTGATTTTGAAAGAACAGTTACATCAGGAATAATAAGTGGGCTTAATAGAACTATTGAAGTTGATGAAGGAAATAAAGTTGAAAACTTAATTCAAACAAACGCTGCAATAAACTCAGGAAATAGTGGAGGACCATTACTTAATAACAAAGGTGAAGTTATAGGAATAAATACACTTAAACTTAAAGCAGCAGAAGGTTTAGGTTTTGCAATACCAATAAATGTAGTAAAACCTATTATTGATCAAGTAATAAAAGAAGGAAAATATACTTCAGTTTATATTGGTATAGGAGGAAACTCTGTATCTAAGTATAAAGCAGCAGGAATAGATGTTGGTGTTGACGAAGGTATTGTGGTTTCAGAAATAGAAGCAGGATCACCAGCAGATAAAGCAGAGATTAAAAATATGAATATAATAGTGAGTTTAGAAGGTAAAGAGTTAAATTCATTTGAAACACTTAGTAAAGAACTTTATAAATATAAGCCTGGAGATAAAGTTAAAATGGAAGTAATAAAAGAAGGCAAAAAAGTAGAAGTAGAAGTTACACTAGGTGAAAAAGAAGGATAAAACTGAAGAGCTTGGCGAAAGCCAGGCTTTTTTACAATTAAGGAGTGGTAAAGTGTACGTAGTTTGTATGGAGCATATAGAAGATGCTATAGATGAATTTGTAGTAGAATTTGAACAATCACCAGATATCTACGAACTAGGCAAGATAAGTTTTACAGATTGGGAAAGCCCAGATAAATGTGAGTTTTGTGAAAAAAAACCTAGATTTCTAGTTGTATAGGAGAGAAAACTATGAATATAATAGTGATATCAGTTGGAAGAATAAAAGAAAAATATTTAGTATCTGGAATAGCCGAATATGCAAAGAGACTTTCTAAATATTGTAAATTAACACTTATAGAAGTTGCAGATGAAAAAGCATCAGAGAAGTTAAGTGAGAAAGATAGGATAATAGTTAAGAAAAAAGAAGGAGAAAAAATTCTTTCTAAGATAAAAGAGAATACATATGTAGTAACATTAGAAATAGAAGGAAAACAAATGACATCAGAAGGTTTTTCTAAAAAGATCGAAGATCTTATGTTAGAAGGGATTAGTAATGTAACTTTTGTTATTGGAGGATCTCTTGGTCTCTCAAAGGAAGTAATATCCAGAAGTGATTTCAAAATTTCTTTTTCAAAAATGACTTTCCCGCACCAACTTATGAAGATGGTATTACTAGAGCAGATTTATAGGGGATTTAGGATAATTAGAAATGAGCCATACCATAAATAGAGAGGAGGTATCTAAATGGATATAAAAGATAAGGAAAATCTTAACAACGATTACAATAAAATTAAATCTATAGAAACATCAGTAGGAGGTTATTTTGGTGGGTTTTATGAAGTTTATATAGATATAGAAAATAAAAACTTAACTTGGAAACATTCACTTAAAACTCACGCTGAATTATATGAGAAGACTATTAATGAATCAGAATTAATAAAACTTACTGAAGAACTTAGTAAACTTTGATATACTTATTGCATATTTATCAATCTCACTAGCATAATACTTATCAACCCTTAT
>RCNJ01000333.1_pt1 | contig 21942 bp, 23 predicted proteins | sample 2041171 | NCBI WGS metagenome assembly RCNJ01 (sample SAMN09708213, study PRJNA481090) | feces metagenome | biome: feces | host: Pygoscelis adeliae | place: Antarctica: Rookery Lake | collected 2010-03-01 | reverse complement strand
TTTACCAAGCGATTGGCTTTTCGTTGTCGTAGTCCGTGCTCTGTTATTTGTTTATGATGCTGTGGTTGATATCGCAAGAAGTGTCGAGTGAGCGCTGCGCGGCCACGGAGACGGAGATGCTTGGCAGGCGTTGTCGTTCCTTGGCGAGAGTCGCCACACTTCATAGCTAATACGATCGCACTTCGGAAATGCGCCGACCGTTTTAGAAGTTCCATATCCATATCGAAACTGGATTCTGGCCCTCACTTGGATCATCACCGAGCAAGATTCCTTTTAATTTTGCGGAGTTGGCTCGGAGCTTGTTGTTGCGTCAATATCTGTTCCACTTCTTGGCGACATATTAATCGGCGACTCCATTAAAGCTTCAAACTTACAACGGCAATTATTGCAGGTAACAAAGCTACTTAATCTGCATCGAAACGGCTATTATCCATATTTTACAAGGGTCTCCTTTCTAGCGGCTGGCCTACCACCTTAGCCCACCTTTCGGGTATCTGTGCCACCTCCAGATTTTGACCGCTGTCACATCCCGTCGTCCTCAACCACAATACGCGACGGCGACGCACCACCACGTGGTCATACAAATTCCTCAAAATCGCAAACTCTTCAAGCCAGTTGTTCTCCTGACAAATAAAATCCCAAAATCTCAACCCTACACACCGATCCACTCGCCGCCAAAATGGAGGAAATGCCCCCAGACAGCGCCTACCACCCCGACGGCACCATAGGCCAAAAGGGCGACTCGCCACGCTGGAGCGGCCGCGCCGACCAAATTGAGAACTTCGACCGCTTCATCGCCAAGCTCCCTTGCCACCACAACGACAAAGAGGAGATCCTCAAGACGGCATATGCTTGCAATCCTTTTGCGCCATGCACGAGGGGCCTCACCGAGCTGAGGGGCATGACGCAGAGTGAGTTGAGGTTGGATAGTCACCATCGTGGAAGATTCATTGCGTTGAGGACGGTGAGCAAGGCGGTCAGGTGGGGACTGGTGGATGTGCTTGCCGAGGATGTGAAGGGTGAGGTTGTCATTGTGCACCTTCATTGCATGGAGCACGAGGAGAGGAGAAGGGTCGGGGAGCTTGTGCCAGAGGGAACTGTCATGTTCATCACAGAGCCATTCTTGAATGTTCCGTGGCCGGGCAGCGATTATGTCATTCGGGTTATCCATCTTAGCGACGTGAAGATGGTGGACGCTTTTGACCCACTGACTCAGGGTCATCCAGCCGGCTGGGGAGGGGATGTTGCGACGTTGAAGGCGGAAGAGGAGAAAGCGAAGGGCAATGATGCTATGAAGGCGAGGAAGTGGAACAAGGCCGTGAAGTTTTACAGCAGAGCTCTGTTGGCGCCGGATATCACGAGCGAGTTGGCGAGCGTCACGAAAAGGAACAGAGCACAGGCGTATCTTCATCTCGGCCAATACGATGCCACCATCTCGGACATCACCATCAGGCCAACCGACGTCGTGGGAAAGCTCAACTTCAAGGCCATCTTCCGTGGAGCTGAAGCCCAATACAAGCTCGGCCGCTTCAAAGAAGCCACCAACATCCTCAATGCTCTTCGCAATACTACGACCATCGCGTCTACCGAAGCCGAAAAGGCAACTGCCACTTCACTCTTCCACAAGTGCGAAGCAAGAGTCAAAGAGATGACGACCGGCGAGTACGACTTTATAGCCATGCGCAGAGCCATCACACCAAAGCCGCGCCTCGACTTTGCAACCTACGACGCTCCAGTTAAAATATGTCCTTCGCCTGGCAAGGGCAACGGGCTATTTACCACCAAGGCCGTCAAGGCTGGAGATTTGATTCTTTGCGAGAAGGCCTTTGCGCATACATCGCTCGCTCAGCGTCGTCCAGAATGGGACAAAGGTAGCTTGCCACAAATGATGCCTGGCGAGAACGGGAATATCAGGACGAAGAAAAACGGACTGTGAGTCTTCAGGTTACATATTTCGCGGTGCCACTTACGAACCACGGTATTTGCAGATTCATGGACGAGCTCGCCCAAACCCTCAAAAACAATCCTTCCAAGCTCCCCTCCTTCAACGCACTCTTACCATATGGCCCACATATACGAGCCAACCGGCGTAAGCTATGTCGATGGCGAGCCAATAATCGATACTTTTGACATCCTGTACAAACTGGCCAACAACGACTCCACCACCGGCCCACCAGGCCATCCAGATCATGGCTACGGCCTCTACCTCAAAGCCGCGCGCATCAACCACTCCTGCGCCGATGTCAACGTGACGAAAACATTCATGGGCGACTTCCTCATCATCCGCGCCGCGCGCGATATGGCTGCTGGCACCGAGCTGTTTACGCCTTATGCCGTCACCCACCAAGGAGCGTTAGACGAGCAGCTGCAGAGCGAGTGGGGCTTCAAGTGCCAGTGTAGCCTCTGCGTCGATACGAGGGAGATGGCACGCCACCCTCAGGTATCCTTGGTTATGCAGCTCATCCAGCATGGCGGTAGGGTCTTGCTCGAGGATAACTCTACGGAGGAGGATGCCAGGGCCATGATTGCAAGTATCGTGCGGTACATGCAGCTCCTGCCAGTAGGCAGCGCCGGCCGTACACCACAGATCCGTGTGGCGGCCCCGATGGAGGGCTTGGTGAGCCACTTCCACCACAATGGCCACACCAAGGACGTTGTCTACTGGGCCATCAACCAACTCGAATTCTGCCTCTGCTTTCAATTTAAGGAGGATCTACCAGAGACCTGGGACTCAGACGCCCAACCGGAGTCCGACTCGAACTACGTATTTGAACTCGAATCCTGGGGCGCGCCGAATGTCATAGCCATCCATGGGATTCTGAGACTGGCAGAGAGCTTTGGGAAGTTGACGGACAAGCCCGGAATCAGTCATACGGAGAAGATGGCATGGGGTGCGAATTGTAAGCGCGCGATTGAGTATGCGAAGACGGCGTATTCGATTTGTTTTGGGGTGCCCGATGTGGAGGCGGCGGATCAGGATCCGCGGGGCCAGGCGCTTAATGTGGGGAGGTTGTTGTGGGGTGTGCAGATGCTGGATCTTTGAGGTGTGGAATTGGGTATGGGTGAGATTGTTGGCGATCGAGAGAGAGACTTGAATTGGGATGGACATAAAGCGAGAAGAAGGCTCATGACATCTTATGGGGAGTGAGAGAGCACATTCGGTACATAACTGCTATTTACTGATTTCCTTCAGTGAGCTCAATGATATCTAGATCTGTAAATCATCGCCCCGTCTTATTCTATCATGCCTGAAAGATGCTGCTTGCTCTATATACCATACACCCACAGATTCGCTTTCACATGAATGAAGCACTCGATTTTGCGAGGTGGCCATATCTACTATCTAAATTCCGCATGGTATCTCATCCTCTCTATCCAGTCTATCTTCATCACTAGTAACCAACTTGCGACACATCTAGTCTTGTCCATTTATTCACTTCCTCGCCCTCTTTAGCGGTGCACTAGGCATATGCAGAACACCCTTCCCTTTCTGCACACCACCTCTAAACAATGCCTCCACCACCTTGCCCTCCTGTAGGGTCGTCTTGATCAGTCCCTCAACATGTTTTGGCTCCACTCTTCCATACCAAATCCCCATTCCTGAAAGTGGATGCGCCTCGCCAGAAGGCAGTCTTGCGGATGGGGGAATGTAGAAGATGACGTTTCCGGCAAACTGGTGGCCGCCAATATGACTTATCAGACCAACCCTCGCCCTCATCTTCTTCTGTTCCTCTGAAGGCTGACCCTCGGTCTTCAGTGGCACAGCGCCGTCAAGCACCTCGATACCGAGTTTCGGAAGTGTGGATTTGAGTGCGGATTCGAGAACGGGACCAAGAATTCCACAGCGGGCGTCTCTGCCGCGGTGGCCGCAGATTAGGACTAGGACGTCTTCCACCTCTTGCGCTGGCGGTAAAGCACTTTGAGCTGCTTCTGAGCGACGGAGACGATCTTGATGGATTGGACTCAAGCCGGAGTGTGCTGGGTGGAGTTTTTTGGGTTGAAGGTAGCCCTTTACCAACCCCGTCACACCTTCAGATGACCTTGGAAGAAAAGGCAGGTATTTAAACGACGGCAGCAGGTACGCGGACGTAGTTGGATGATCCTTTATACTCTCCGGGATCTTTTTCGGCAGCGGCGTACTTGGGAAAGAAGAGGCAATCAAAGGCGTATTATGGAACGGATCCGCATACTCCCCACCCCGTCCTACCAACTCCTTGACGTCTGCTACTATGTTCTCGCCGCCGTTCTCATCTTCCACCCTTGACGTCCAGTCTCTTTGTCCTGTGCAAACTAGTAATTGCTCTGCATACGGTGCCATCGTCCCATTCAATGGCTTCGAATGGTCGATCTCCAATCCGTCTGGGAACTTTGGCATTCCTGCACACGTGCAGGTGGCTTCTGGACATGATGGGATGGTTGGGAATGGTGCTGTGGCAGATTTGTGGTGTGTATTTTTGGCTACGGTGGGAATTCTGCGGCGAATGGCCCGGGTTGTGGGCCGTAAAGAGTGGCGGATAGTGGGAACAAGCATTATAGGCGATGGTATAGGCGAGAGATGAGTGGCAGATGATGGTTGACAAGTGACACAAAGACGGGTGATGGACGAGGAAGATCAAAAGTTATCTTATCAGATGCAGGAGATGTGGACCCCCTGCAGCCGTCTTGGCGAGTTCCCGGTGGATTCTCGATTTGGCGACGCGTGCTGGACTTCTTATCGATGGAAAGAAGTCAAGAAAGGCATCAAAGAATGGATAGGAACAAGATGAGATTCGAACGAAGCCCGCGTCGCGAAATATAGCGAGCACGGAGTTTGGTGACCTACCGAACGCCGAGACGCTTAAGCGTTCCTGGCCAAGCTAGTGTGATGTGGCTGGTGTCAATTTACAACTGTGGCACACCTACCCACCAAGGCTGCACCTCAATCTCCAATTTCGAGCAAGTCCAGGTCCCCTTTCACGTCGCCTCTACGACCCGACGATTTCACGACTTCACGAATTGACGACCGCCAACTGTATACAAGCATTACACCCCAAGTGCCCAATGCCGCGCTTCATACCCCGAATCATACGAAACCTCTGTCGTCTCCCTTTCCGAACATACCACAAAGTCCGCCGCAACCGCATCCGCACCCTCCTCTACCTCTTCGCCCTACTCTGCCTCATCGTCTGGCCCCTAGCCTACATAATCTACAAACCCCCAACCTTCGTTATCCGCCTTTTCCAGCGCCACTACCCCGACGTTCTCTGGCGGATTGATACCGACCAGAAGATAATAGCGCTTACTATTGATGATGCGCCTAGCGAATACACAACAGATATACTCAGTATTCTGAAGGAGAATAATGCCACAGCGACGTTTTTCGTGATAGGACATCAGGTTACGGAGGGAGGGGGGAGGGGGGAGAAGCTGAGGGAGATTATAAGGCAGGGGAGTGAATTGGGCAATCATGCCTACCGCGACGAGGAGAGCCGGTCCCTGGAGCCTGCGATACTCAAAGGACAGGTAGAGAAGGTTGACAGGATGATACTCAAAGCATATGGAGATGCAGAGGTGGAAAGAGAACAAAAGTACTTCCGTCCCGGCTCAGGCTTCGTGAGCGACGCCATGAGGACGTTACTTAAGGAGTTAAGGTACCAGATTGTGCTGGGGAGTATATATCCGCATGATCCGCAGATTCACAATTGGAAGATCAATGCAAAGCATATCGAGAGTATGGCGAAGCCGGGGGGGGTGATAATATGTCATGATAGGAGGGGTTGGACGGTGCCGATGTTGCGGGAGGTGTTGCCGTATTTGGGGAGGGAAGGATATGAGGTTGTGAGTGTGAGTGAGATGCTGAAGAGGACGGGAAGGATAGATGCGGATGGGAAAATAAGTCTAGGTTGAAGCTTGAGTGAAGATTAGAACATAACAACTCATGAATGCAGAGAAGGGAACCGCGGCTTCACGAAGCAGAGTCGGCGGACTACCCATAGTCACCCTCGATCGGCGCCGCAATTAATCCGTCGCCATGGAATAATACAGACAAGCAAGAGTCTGCTCACCCCAGGAGGTACTGGTATCCTACCAAGAGACACCGATCCTTATCAACCAGTTGGTCGCCGACGAGGGACTTGCGGCGGGATCAAAGTCAAACCACCATTTACGCTCAGAGATGTTAGCTGCATCCAGTAAATCGGATTTAAATTAGAAATTCAACCCCTAAACATGTTAGCCAACTCTGTACCTCTCTGATCCCCGCAAACACCCCGATTTCGTCACGGTCGGATAGCGACTACGCCCGTGCACTCGGTGTCTCCGCAGTCACAACTGCAGCCTAGAAATAGCGCGTTCTGCCTAACACTAATACTCACGTGCGCACGCGTTGACCTCACGTTGACCAACCGGTATCCACCAAGGTGCCAAATTGGAGTCAATCGACGACATGTTGTGAAATTAGTGACTTAGGTGCGAAGATATATAGCCAGGGCGTGCTGTCTCGTAATATTTTCTCATTCTCCAAATCACTGTGTATATATCGTTCTTTCTCACAGCAAAGCAGCTCAAGTGAAGCTCGAAAGTCTTATCGCACCAAGTCATTCTTCGCAACACTCACCGTATCTCTACATATATCCTAATTCGTTCAAAATGGCTACACCAAAATTCTCTCCCCCAAAAGAAGCACCCATGTCCCAACGGCAACAATCGACCTTCTTCTCCCTCGTACTCCCACCACTACCACCATCATCCCCACAATCCACCCCCTATAGAGGCCCTTTTAACGGCATCAACACATTCCACACTACTCAGACCTCCTTACGGCAACCCCCCTCTTCTGGCCCCACAGAAGGAAGCTTTGATGGGCCACAACTACACCCCAACGAGGTCGGTGGGCTTTTTGGGAGTGTAAGGCCTCCGTTTATGTTTGGGAGTGGTGCGGAGCATAGGTTTGAGGTGCCGCCTAGTCAACCGGCGTCGGAATCCCAATCCCCTAGAGTAGAGGAGTGGAAGGAAGGAGAGAAGGATGTGTTGATGGGAGGAGTAGAGATCGTGGAGAGGTTGGTGCATCCAGAGTTGGATTTGACGGAGTTCCCCCTTTTTGATCAGCTGCCCCGAGACATTGTGGCAAGTGTGGTGGATCAGTGTTCGCCCGCTGATGGAGTCGCCCTCTCCCTAACCTGGTAAGCTCCCTGGGTCCATTCTCTCGAAGGTGTTGCTCCTTCCAAGCCTCAATCTAACAGCGGGTAGCAGAACTCTGTACCAATTAGCTCGTCCCCTCCTCCTCCAGCGGCTGTCCAGCGCCTACACCCTGACCTCCACCCACCGCCAGCGCCCCTTCTGCAACCTCTCCTTCACCAACACGTGCGACGGCCAACGCCAACCACACTTCCTCACCAACCAATGCCCAACTTGCCCCACAAAGTACGGCAACTTCGGTGCCGCTTCCCACTGCACAATCTGCTTTGACTGTCCCCTCTGGACACGTCTCGATGGCGGGCTGGCACGTATCCTTCCCAAGAACCGTCGAGGGAAATCATGGATTCAAACCGTGACAGGGAAGGATAAACGTTGGTGCACCCACTGTGCCCGATTTACGCCGAGGACGAATAAAAATAAGGGGGTGTGCAGACATGGAGCGAGGAAGAAGCCAGAGTGTGCCATCCCCTTGACTTTCCAGAAACGGAGAGCAGGGTTTGGGCGGAGGTTATGGAAGCAGTTGTATACTGAGGCTGGGATGAAAAAGTTTGTGGATAGGCATAATAAGGATAGAGTCGAGAATCCGCATTATGGGTTGAGGAAGAGGCCACAGCCGACGGCGAAGATGTTGGAGCATAAACAGCGTAGGACTGTGAGGGAGGAGGAGGGAGCTGACGAGGTACGAGGTCGATGGATGGGGCGATTTGGAAGGGGATGATGATGGGGAGGAGCATAGGAGGGGGTGTCCGAGTTATAGGAGTGCGGCTGAGGGTGACGTGTAGGATAGTAGGTGTAGGATTAGGGTGATGATTTATGACTGATGATTATGACTGGTTGTGGAAACATGGCGTTCGGGAGGGTATATAGTAGTGGCGATCTTTAGATGTTTCGCGGCGCGCAGGAATAGAAGAGCAATGCTGAGCTTTGAAATCGGCCACTGGTAGATGGATATAAAATGCTCAAGTGTTCTGTGATAAGGTCTAAATGAGGTCATGGTCGTTTCTTATCCATCGTCGTCGTCGCGATAAGCTTGCGCCGTCGAGTTGCGCAACCAGTGTGTTTACAAGCTCAGTCCTCACATCGCATCTCATCATGTCGCAGCCAATCACGCCCAACTCATACCCACGACAATATATCGACCTCATCCCTGCTTTTCGGCTTCATCGTCACGATGCCACCCAAGAAGCGCACCCGTCGTCACTCATCCTCCAGCACCAATATCGCCATCCTCAGCAGCAGCGCTCCTTGACCACATCGGCAACACCACGCTAGCGTCGATGAGAGATATCAGCGATGGCAAGAACATTGTCGCCGCGCCGTCGTCTTCTGTTGCTGCCGCCCAGAGCTATGGACATCACCTCCCACCACCCCTACCTGAATATCACACAATCGTGGGGTACGACCTCCCAGGCGTGAGACCAGCAAGAGCGCTGCCGGGGTTCGTTGTTGTGGCACGCCGTCCCCTTAAGCCAAGAGCTCCTTTCCCTTCGGCACCACTTCCTCAGCAACGGAGCCTTGCCTCCCGCTCAGACAAACGAAGCTCATATGAAAGGCCGCCCTTTGGCCCTAGGCATGCCTCCTCAGCGCTCAGCGCCATCCCCAGCAAGCAGTGTATTTGCCTCCTTCTCAGGGCCAGGCCGCGCAAACGCTACAATTGGCCTCCTCCCGACCCCACCAACATCGCCAGCCCACCCCCCAATCCGCAAATCGACATACAAATCAATCCTCAAATTGACAACAACCAACCGCCAAAACCGGTTAGCAGAGCGGCCCAAACAAGACCACAAGTTATCGGCTTGACCGCCTCCAACGAGAACGAGAAAGAGAAGGAGAGCGAGGGAAATGGGGAGCCGCCGGGGGGACTGGGAAGATCGTGGAGGAATAGGAAGCCAGCCGGACGGGGAGGGTTGGGTAGGGAGTTGCTGAGGTTTTAAGCGGGAAGACCATTTGTACCTGGAGTTGGAGTAAGAAATTGGCGAGAGATGGATACACGGAAGTTCTGAACTGGCATGACAACGACGATACCTATTTGCCTACGCACGGCGTTACGGGGTAAGGCAGAGAGAGGCAGAAAGCAAGGGGTAGAGTAACAGTCTAGATTCTATGATATCTTTAAACTTTTGGTCCCCGACCGTTATCCCATCTCCCAGTGACATTGACTCGTAAACCTATAAACACATCGCATCATATAACCCATATCCAAGTACATCCTCCAAAACCCATCCCAAATATCCCAGAAAGTCCGCCATCCTATGTCAGGCGCCAAAAGCAAACTGTGAAATTGACAGTCTAAGCACTAATCCCCTCCTTCAGCAAGAAAATAGCTCTTTCCTCATCACTCAATTCCTCGCCTCCAAACCCAATAGGACGACTCTTCTCCCTTTCCACCTGTTTCGCCTCCGTGCGCAGCGAGGCCTCCGTACCCTCTGGCCCCTTCCCCTCAGCCGGTGGGCTACCTTGCGGAGGGCTGCCGGCCGTCCACTGAAAATCCATCCTCCCCTCCTGATTCTGCCACACACAATCCACATCCACCAAGAAACCGCCGGATTCACCATGAATGCCCATCTCCAAATTCTGCCCCATCGCGCCCTCAGACGTGGTACCATTCATCAAGTCACCATTGTTCCACTCCTCCGCAAAATGATGCACATCATCATGTCCAAAATCGATAAGCGCATCGAAATTCTCATCAAACTGCGCCATGCCGTTCGCCTCCTCTAGCGTCTGTCCCATGTGCCCCTCCATCCCTCCATCCATCTGTCCTTCCATACCGGAATCTGTAATTTGGCTGGTGGTTGTGATAGAGGATTCGTGGTCCAAAAACATCTCTTGGGCATTCATATCCGTACTGCTATTCTGGCTATACGAATCACTATTCGGCGGCGTGGTAACAAAAGCAGATGGGTGGAAAGGATTGGCCGCTGCCGTGTCGTTTGGGGTGGTGGCGAACGGCTTCGACTCAATTGAAATAAGCGGTGCGTCAGCACCAGCTGGGACCGCGAACGCCAGATCAGAGTTGGAGGTGGAGGTGGAGGTGGAGGTGGAGGTGGAGGACAAGGTGTCGGGTGGTGGTGTAAGGCGCGTCGTTGTGCCGTCTGGTAACTGCGCACCGGCGGTGAAGACCTTCATAGAAGGAATCTTGAACAAATTTCCATCACTCGCAACCCTCGATGGCGTCGGTGCTGGGTTGCTCATCGCGTGGCGACCGACATCAATCCCCGCCTTCCTAATCGCCGCATCCAAAAACTGGCCCGCGAAATCGGCTGCCGCGTAATTTACCCGTAGTTCGTTGAGGACAGACATACACTTTGCGAAACCCTCCAAAGCGCGGCCACGCATCTCTTTTTCGAAAGACTTGATATCCAATAGATGGATAATGATCGCCGGCAACAAAACCGTTACACCCGTAGTCGGCAGATAAGCCGTAAGCCCCAGAGTGTGCACGGCTTGGGACATAGCCGTTATTTCTCGCGAGGCCTCGCGGACTTTTCTCCTCGAGAGGTCCTGAAGGGAGCGGGCGCGGGAGACGTTTGACGGTGTGGAAGAGAGGGATGACGTCTCGAAAGATGGAAGGACTTGTGGACGATGCAGAGCGGAGAGAGTAGCGTAATAGCACATATGCAGCAGTGCGCGTTGAACCACCACCGTGGCGCCACCCCTCGCTACTTCAGCCTCCAGATCTTCGCGTGATGGGTTGCCGTACAGGCAAGATGGGGGAAGAGATTCAACCCAGGTTGTGAGTTCGTCGTCGCAGACCTTCACCTCGTCGGTCTGATCCAGCTTCTTCGGGAACAGCATGACGGAGCTGCGTGTGTTGCCATCCTGCCCCATAGCTTGTCCCTGATCCCGGACAAGGACGGAGTATTGCGCTGACAGGACGTGGGAGATACAAAGGCAGAGTTTTGCTTTTGCGATGCAGAGGTGCGCGAGATCGGTTTGCATTGCCACGTCGCGGATTACGCGACATCTCTGACTAACGACGTTATTGTTCATCGGTAACTCCTTGAGTTCGAAATCGGAAAGCTCAAGCATAGGCACATCGAAATCCTTGTCCTTGATCCTCGTCGGGCGGCGCATACCCAGCGCCACCAGACGATCCCTCATAAAGCAAGACCACCATATCCTCTTCCACAGCTTCTGTTTCGGGGGCGACATGACGGAATTCGCAGGGTTGCGATGCAGGCCGATGGTGTGGGCCAGGGAAATAGCGACGCCCATCCAATGCCAGGTGTCTTTCTGGTCGTCAGGCGTTTCGTACCAGTATGTCATCAGGAGGAGGGCTTGGACGATGGCGACACGGTCGGATTCGTAGTCGAAATCGTAGAGTGCGCGAGCCTTGAGGTAGAACGCCTTCCTCGCGCTCTTCCTCGTCGGATACCCGGCTTTCGTCAAATACTCCATATCCACGAATGCGACGCCGGCGAATAAGACAGCTTGAAATAGCAACAAGCTGATCTTTCCCGTCTCGCCGGTTCCCAAGTTGACGATTTCGAGCAGCTCCTGCAGGTCGAGGAGCGGCATGTATGGATGCACAAACTCGATATACGCTCTGATAAGCTCATTTCTGAACTCGGTCGTCGGAATCGTCAGTGCTCCCTTCCTGGAGAGATGCGCTACATCCTCCATCGCCATGCGAGGTGGGAGGGGCTTGATGTATGCTGGGAGAACGCCAAATTGCGGGCGGACTTGTGGTATCGGTGATGGGAGCGAGGAGGTATGCGCGGAGAGATTCGAAACTTGAGGCGCGAGCGCAGGTGGGATAGTCTGTGGTCGTGGCATGTTCGCTGGAACCATTGGTGGTGGAGAGCCATGGACCCTGGTTGCTCTGAGATCGCCTCCGATGGCTGCAGAGTTGATGAGGGCGGAGAAGTCTATTGGGTGGGTGAGAGTCGTGTAGCGGTTTGCGTGGTCAAGGGTGATAGAGTTCGTCATGCGGTTTTGGTCTGGTCGATGTCAGCACGGAGATATTGGAGGATTCAGTCACGGAACATACACAGGGTATGAGGGACATGCGAGCTGTGCTCGTCATCCTGCTCGCCGCTCGAGCTGACGCTGTGGCCACTGCCGTTGAAGTTGGAGATATCATGTGGGTTTACGCTACCAGATGCCAAAGCATCAGGAAGAGTCATTCCGTGGTGGATATGGCTATGAGGGAATGGATTCTGGCCCATCGCCACACCTTCAGTGGGTGGCTTGAGGTTGTGGTAGCTGTGCTTCCTGTTGACTGGTTAGCACTTCTCACTTTCTCTCTTCGGAACCTTCGGAACTACGCACTTCCTGCGCTTGCTCTCCGTCACGATGCAGGGCACCTCGTCGAGTCTGCAATTGGTGCACGGTGCTCCGTGCTCTACGACGTTGCACCTCACTTTTCTTGCCCTACAACACTGACATGCTTTGGAAGCTCTACGCTTCACCGGGCGGCCATTGGTGCTGCTTCCAAGACCGGCTGTTGATGCCTTGCGTTTTGAGGAGTCATTTGGCGAGGAGTGGTCCTCGGAGGCGGAGGGAGAGTCTGGGAGCTGGTTTCCAGCGCTAGCATGCGGTTCGGGTGTCATCTCTTCGACTTGGAGATTTAGTGATAGTGTATTGCTCATTGGTGCGCTGTTTTGAAGGTTGAGTTTGGAAATTTAGAGTCACGAGATTCGGTGGTTGACAGAGACGACTGGAAGTGTCTACAGCGAGATGTGCTTGTTTACAGCTTATTCTGCAAAGTGAAGCAAGGGGATATTCAATCGGCGAGATGGGCGATGGTTGTGGAATGTGAAGTCGGAGATGGTGTCGGCAGTCGGTTGCGAAGTGTCGAAAGTGAAGGTAGACAGGCCGATGCGTGCTCGAGTGATGATAGAAGCTGGACTTGAGAATGGAAACACCAAAGAACTCTCGTCGTCGCTGTGTTGATAATACAAGAAGGCGGGGAAATTTTCTGAAATCTCTCTAAAAGTTGGGGGTGGGGATGATGGACGTATTTGAATCTCTGAGCGAGTGGAAATTGAGAATGGGAAGGGTTCGTCGCCAAGACGTTCAGCCATTCCCAGCGTGGACCTGGTCTCAATCAGGAATAGAAGTGCTCATCATTAAACCCAACCCTGGACGCTTGGCGCAGATGATGGGGAAGATAACTGCAATGGACAAAGTATGGGCACCAATCCCCGATGGAGGAGTGGTCGCCCCTTGACCCGCTGCGGAGGGCCAAATGACTTGCGCGAATTGGGGTGGAGTCTGCTTGGCGCTCCTTCTCCTCTTTTCTCCAAATCATCCTTAGGCCGACACCATGCCTCATGAGGAGGGACGCTGTGGAGAAGACGGGCAAGACGATGAGTGATGCCATCGACAGAGGAGACTAATTGAGATTGAAAGATGCGAAGCTAGAAAGGAAGCGACGAGACACAGATTGAGGCGTCGCGGCGGTGAGATCTGGACTGAAGTTGAAGAGACTGGTCATCAACCGAGGAAGTAACGATTCTGTGTCAGAGTCGTCGAGTCGTCGACGTTGGCATGCGACACAAAGAATTGGAGTTGGGGCAAGTACGGAGTACTCGGCCCCACGTGAACGTTGTAATCACGAAGAATGGCGTCGACGAGCCGCTGGTTGGACGAAACGACAGAAACACCAAAAACATGGCAACCACGACGGTGACGACGGCGTGCGCCCTCTCTGACCCCGGCCTTTGTCTCTTTTGTGTCTTCATTCCTTTCTGTCAGATGTCACACCTCGCCCTTTTACCAGTCTTTCCACCACTCCATCAACTCAGGCGTGCCGGCACCAATCTTCAGTACATCTGTGTCACCGCCAAGTCCAGCACATCTCCCAACCCACATCGTCAACTCCACAGCGCTCCCCTTCACTATCTTTCCAAAGCTGGCACCAATTCAACACCATCGCCATTCAAACTCTCTGTCTTCAAATGGCTTCCCAACCTAATCTGCCGTCGCTTCCACAGTCCCACCTCTTCCGCTCGCCGCCTTGGACTGATGTTCCGTCAATCCTCACTCTGACCGCGTTCTCCACCCACTCCACATTATCCACCACGGCCACGCCCCCACATTTTGCTGGAAAACAGTGGAACTTACCGTCTCCATTACCTTATCACTGGCCGGGTCTCTTCCTCGCCGTCTTTTTAAGTACTTTCTAGCTCACTTCGCCTCCAGTACTTTGTGGAATGAGCTTCAACTAACGATTTATCTGGGAATCCTACAGTGGCAACTTACACTAACAATTGACTAAAATGACCGCCAACCTTCACTAACCACCTGCACTCAAGCCCATCCCTGAGATGGTCAGCACGTCTATTCCTGCCGACAGGAACTGCAGAAATCCCCCTTTAGACGCTGCCGCCAGGAACGCCGATCACTGACTTCTAGACCTGCACAATTAAGAACTGCTCCACAGCCGCGGGGATAAGATCAATGGCCATTGCCATGACTTCTACGTTGCACCTCGTGACTACTATCCCCAATTTCAGGCAAGTTTTGAGTCAAGTGAGTGGACTTGTGGGGACGGACAATCAGGCTGAAGCCAGCCGTCTTATATGGCCCCGGATTTCCCCAGATTCTTGGATTTGACGACGAGACGAGGCGCCATCGTGAGATTTCGGATTAGGCCTTTGCTGCATAAGTGAAGCAGTAGTGATACTTGAAACAATCCATCAAGAAAGGCGGCGGCTTGCAGGACAATCCGCTGTCGGTGACTTATTTCCGTCAATCACTCTTCGCTTCCGTTGTACTCGCATCTGTCTCGTTTCGTTTCCGCGCGATGATGATTAAGACGAGGTTGAGCACCAGAGTACTTCATGCAAGTCCAAGGAGACATCTCTCTTCACGACACTGATAGAACTATTACCCAGAACTCGCTTCTATTTCTGACATCTCCGCGATCGCTCTCAGCCCCAGACGGACGGCACTCTATTCAACACCGGCACTCTCCTCACAGGGCGTAGTCTCGCACTCAGCGCCGGAAACAGCAAAACAAAACGTGCGCGTCTCCATCTTTTCGGCGGCGATTATTCTTCGACCAGGATATCTTCCAAAAGACAACCAGGACTACCTCTTATTGCCGGCCCTGGCGCGGAGATATCGGGCAGCTGACGAATAACAATGCCACGATGAAAAAGAAGGTTTCACGAAGCGCGGTCGATGGATGACCATTAGGTCCCGGAATAACATGGGTTTGCCAAGCGATAAATGGCAGAATTTGAGTTTGGAGAATGCTTGTCGACGACAAAGTTGTGGCTTCTTCGGGGTTACACGCCGAGGCATAGTTCAGACACATACTCATACAAAAGGAGCGTGCTCGCAAAACCCTTCGCAACATCTTCCCTTACCAAGTCACGACAAATACTCAACTCAGGAGCTATTTCCTTTGCGTCAAATTACCAAATCATCTCGTACTCACGACTCAACATTCCCGGATTCGGAGAGCCTCTTCCCTGTATTTTTCCCCTCATGCTACCCCAAAACCCTGGGCGCTCCACCCCGCCCAGAGCGCTATTTCTCCACGAATCACGCGCCAACCACGATTGGCTCCCGCACTCTGGGGCATTTTTGGAGATGAAGATGACCACGATGTGCACTACCCCAGACTCTGTCCCGTTCCTGTGCGACACCAGGACGGATGCGATGGAGCGCTCTGACGACAATGAATTCGAATTAAACACGCAACAAGCACGAGCCGTCACATCTTTGCGGTTAAAGACCAGGTACAACTGCCCCACGACGACTGAGATCACCATGGCAAAGCTCTTTTCTGGCCCGTCTCAAGCACGATGAAGAAATTCTTCCTCGACAGCGTTTGTTGCGAACGGATGTCCTCATGCATCCTGTACCATGCGCTCGAATCGACGAATCATGGAGGCCAATTCAACGCCTCTGAGGGCGAAGTCGGGGCAAAGACGGACTAGAGGACGGAGGTCTGAGCGAGTGGCTTGGACGAGCGCAGTCACATGGCTAATAGCCGAGGGACCGAGGGAGATGTCTGTGCGTATGCTCGTGGGTAAAAGTTACAACGGGAAATAAGGATGAGTGGTAAGGATGAGTGGTAAGGATGAGTGGTAAGGGTGCGTGGCGAAGAAGACGACGACGAGGACAAGCACAAATTTCAAGACAGACATGCGACACGAGCGACTGCACGACATAGCGAACCAGTTTCGAGGTTCAGCCCAAGCTCGAGGAAGAGAGTACTTGCTTTGGATTACTGTCCCTTTTCTTTGGCTCCGCACTGTCTCTCGAGTGTGAACGAAGAAAGGCTCTTTTGGGTATCAGGAGGAAAGATCCAAAGTCGGCCGAGAAAGTGCTTTATGAGGACTGAGAATTTGGGATGCTTGGTCTTCGGCGTGTCACTTGTGTCCGAGTCTTGACGTTCTGGCACAGTCTGCCAGCACACGGCACCGATATGTGCTCTGCGCTTCCGGATGCTATGCCTCCGCTCCAAGTTTGCGGCATTCCAATCGGGCGCGACGAATTCTAGATCCGATTTTCCAGGCTACTTGTGTCGCGGCCCGGTTCTCCCACCTTTTGAGCTTCAAGACTTGGACTGAGATTGGATCTTAGGCTTGGACTTGAATACCCGTCAAGATTATTCTTGATCAGGTTGGATGCGAACATCCCCGTCTTCCGGCTACGTTTTTCCCCTTCGCTCGGTCTCTTGGTGAGTTATGTGGTTGTTTGCCTCGTGCCCAGGGGTCGCAACTGTGATGGCAGACGTTTTTCGAATCTACCTTGTGCTGAGTGGTTGGTGAAGATGCACACCATCGCAAAATTTAGATGATTCAACGCCGTTTCACTACAACGTAAACGTGCGCATGCGGAGCGACGAAATTTAAAGTTAAAAACTCTTACTAAAATAAGTTAGTGAAACTTGATTTTGGATTTTGGGCAAAGCTTCTAGCTGCCTTGGCATGCGTTGGAATTCGTAGTTTGGCAATCACTAGCATATTTGAATCATAGTACTTAAGAGCATATTTCTTACTTCGGACTACTATAATCGCTACATACTGAGTGCTATATAGATACCCAACTTTGGTGGTGCTGAGGGTCCTGGTAGAAGGTTGAAACTACTCGGGTATTGACAAGACCTTTTAGGGCCTGTTTGGCAACACGTCTGGTTTTGAATGTCACCAGTCAAAACTTCCGAGCGGCAACTTTGAACTTTTAAAAATGAAAACTTTAGCCATGGCGCCGCACTTTGTTCTCCTAGAGAAGAGAAGCACCGAGCACGGTTCTTAGAGGAAGACTTCGTGTATAAGGCAGCCAAGTCTCCCACACCAGATCTCACTATAGCTTCTGTGGCTTTGCTGATCGATTGCCTAAGTCTTTCCGAAACGCTTTGACCGCCGAGTCGAGCAGAGTAACACTTTCTCAACAACCTGTTGTCAATCGGCGTTGGCGCAATCAACTCCATTTCATGGGGAACAAGCAGCCAAGCAATCCCACACTGCCGGAAATAATGTTGCAGAAGCAGTGGGTTAAGTCCACCAATGTCCCTTTGTGCAACTACTAAGCGTTTTCATAGAATGATAACAAAGTCTGCTTGTGGCGCAGCATCTTCAAGATTTGGGGACCAGGCGCTGTGATTGGCCAATTGATATGGCTGATCGGTACTAAAATACTAATAATCATGCCTGCTACAGCGACCGTTCTCGGCATCGATCTATTTCTTCATCGCTCGTGGACATCCAACCAAAGCCGACTGAGCTTGCATTGCATCCACACTCTGCATGCCACTCGTCTTTTACGGGGTTGATACGGGACATGACATTTCCGTAATTTACAAGATCCATCAAGCACGTCGGCCGTGATTGAAAGGTTGTACACTTGATGATTACGTTGCGTACGCAACGTTCATTTTACGCATCCACACTAACCCTACGTAACCTTACGGATGACAATTGACAGATGACAGATGAAAACGTCAGGATGACGCCGGACTTTCAATCACGGGACACATAATGTATGGCCATCTCTTGACGAGGCGACCTCGAAGGCTCTGCACAGGAACTTTCCTGGAGATCGGTATGGAACAACTTAATCTCTTTGCATTTGCCTCTACAATACCTTACATATTGGGAAGCCAATGAATTCCTGAAATGGGCCCTTGCAATAATCTCATGTTCTTTCTCAGACACTATGTAGCCTTTGACGAACTCCATTCGTAGCTTCAAGGTCTTATTCCGACTCGGATAAAATAAAATATAGTAGTAGTAGATTGCCATTCGCTTTACGCGTATCCTTATGATGCTTATAAATGCTAAGCAATCTTTTCCCATCTACGGTCGTCTGTTAGCCACAACCTCAATATAAAAAAAAACCCTATCCCGTCGTGAAGAGACCCCAGCGCGTTTATTGTTTAAGGGTATTGCGATCGACGGAATTGACCTTTGCAGCCTCTCAGATACTCCGAAATTGACCTTATTCAAGAGTTTGAATAGCTAGAATTAATGTAGCTTCATAGTTTGATGATTGCGAAGTCGTTGATAGTGTCATTGTTGATGTAAGATTACGAGCGTATTTTGTGCGGCGTGGCCAACACGCCCGTGAAGTACGTTGAACGACTTCCGAGATTCGGCAATCCTCCTCAGGGTATCACGTTGCGCCATGTCAGGCCCATTTCTAGCTCGAATTATCGTGACGAGCTTTCTCAATATTCTGCCCAGCTTCCGCGGTCTTCATCAGCCTCCATTCATTTACAGCATCCCTAAAGCACTCCTTCCCGTAATCCAGAGCCGTCATAGAACCCCCAGAATCCATAAGTTCAGGGTCTGCACCACGATCCATCAAGAACCAAGTTACCGGTCGACACGTCCAAGATCCTTCACATGTCTTCGCAGCATAATGGAGGGGCCTACCAAAAAAGTTGCCTAACTGCCATCCAGGCGGACAATCTAACGCGTTCACGTCGAGTTTAAGATTGTCGACGAGATGCCGTACCATTGCCAAAGGGTCTTCAGGTGTTAGCTCCCCGTCCGATAACGGCAGTTTTTCACGAGTTGGTTCCCGGGTTTCTCTAGAAACGGCACTGGCAACTGCCTTGTGTAAAACTCGCCAGCCCATGGCTGCTCCCTTGGAGCGTAGCAACTCGAAAGTCGCCACGGTGTCTTTACTTGCTGCATCTTCCAAAAGGGGCGGCCAATAAAGGTAATAATCCGACAGCTCGACATGGCTCCAAGGATGCTGTTCAAGATATTTGTCGAACTCCTCCGTGTTGTTGATGTCGAAGTCAGGCCAGGACCGTTGACCCTGTACCGATGGGCTTGCGCCATGGTCTAAACACCAGGTGACAGCATCTCCATAGGCGACAACATTCCACAAGAGCGGTTTCCGGGACCTCGACCGCACGTTGATATCCCAGCCGTGTGCAAGTAGAACTTCCACCATTTCCTTAGGAAGCCCATGCGTGTAAACTGCGTAGGCAATGTACATGGCTATTCTGCCTCCCCTAGCGACTATATCTAAACCGTGCGTGATAATGTGGTTGAGTACTTTGGATGAATTGTGGTCCCAGATTCGGCTTGTGATGATCTCCATTAGCTCCTCGGGTGATGTACTCGAGCCACGAGTGCTGCTGAGGGAGAGGGCTTCAGAGATAAGGTTCGGATCATCGGCCTCGCAGCCATGGTTCACTAACTCATGGATTCTTCTCCCTAATGCTGCGATGTCTTCTTGTGTCCGTACTGTTGGTGGGCGCGACATGGCACAAATTCGGTATGACGTGTCGGGCTAAAAATGACAATGACAGAAGGCGAGTTGAGGGAGATAGCATTCTTATTCAATTACTGACTGTATGAGGGTCATAATACGATACCTTCCATAGTGACAGAAGAGGAGACAAAAATGGTTGTTATAACTTGATCGTGTGTAGCATGTTCCCCTGAAGCAAAGTGCGTAAATATACAGTAGTCAATTCCAAAAGTTGGTCCAGGTACCAATGTGGGTACAATCCGCTGTCAAGAGGAACGCCACAGCAACATCCGCGACGAGCCAAGATTAAATTGCCAGATCCAGACAGGCCATTTTTTATCTATTTTTTACGCCCAAGCATGCCAGAAAATAAGGAACAAGGAAACAAGAAACTAAGGAACCAATGTAGCCGATTAATAACAATAAACATGGTAATCCATCAGGTAAGACGAAGGGCGGATGGTTCTGGCCTGAGGCAGCCAGGGCATTGTAATCACCGGATGAGAGCGCTACTAGAGCAAGAAGGTGGATTTCGAAAGTCTTGACGTCCAGGGTGAGGGGCAAAAATTGTGTGGGGACTCTAATATCCGCAATGGCGTTGCCCAACACGCCGTCAAAAAAGAGTCACTTACTACGGTATCGAGGTGCGGCCGGGCCATCCAAAACATCCAACAGCGTCGTCCACAACGAATGAGGTGTGCATGGGCCCTCGATTTTGTTATCGCTGGGCCCAGCATACTTCCTGCGCAGGTACCGAAGGAACGTAGGGTTTTGCCACATACGGTATAGTTTCGGCCGCGAACCATGGCGCTCGCATTGTTCAGGTCCGACATGGTCCTCGGACAGAAGTACGGCATCACCCGCTGAGTTGCCTTCAGCCGCCGTCAAGTCTCGTCTAATGGCCATCATCATCCTCGTCTTTCCGTTCCGGGTACTTTCATGAACTCAAAGTACTCGACTGTCATTGTCATCAAGCCACCGCGTAAAGACAGAATCCCAAAACCGAGGCGCATGAACTCTCCAATGGGAAGGCTTCGGCATCTAAATTTGGCTTCTCCGCGGTTGGGTCCCTCAGTCCCCAAACTCCTAAATATTATTTGTCGTCATCACGACTTGCGCTTAAATCAGAATAAATCAGCAGGGCACATCCCATGCAATTAACCATGCGTCTCCTTGGCTGAGTTTGGGGAGGAATTTGACGATGGTTACAGCCGCGAAAGGGAAAGAGGACTCGCGTTTGTCGCGTTTGTCGCGTTTAAATGTTGTGCTGCCGACGTTCATTTGCCGGCGGCCGTTATGCACCAGCAGCGATACGTCATCTCATGGATATGGGGATCCCATTCGCTGATGCAGACAAAAGGTGGAGTTAAGAGGCTGAATCATGTAAGGAGTGGGTAACATGGGTCGTACAAGTTCCGACATTACTTCATTGAAACACAATTGGGACGGCTGTTCAAGACTAGGAAATCCTAATGTGCACAACGAGTCAATCACCGCGAATCAACTACCTAAAGGGTGGGTATCTCTACTTACTATTTCCCCGAACGGCAGGAGCAAAGATTCTACTCCACCTCTCTCTGTGGAGCCACCCCGCCAACGGCAAGAGGAAAGATTCTACTCCACACTCTCTCTGTGGAGCCACCCCGCGAACGGCAAGAGGAAAGATTCCACTCCACACTCTCTCTGTGGAGCCACCCCGCGAATATCCTTTCGAAAAGGATCCGTCGAGAAGGATCCTTGAACGATGATACGTTGCAAAAGCCCGAATCAGGATCAACGCTAAGAATAACCAATACCTACAGTAGGGTGCCAGAAGTATTGGTACAGCCGACTTATTTACAGCCCATGTAGTAGTTGTGCGCCGCTTTAATAATTAAATACTTTGTATACCACCCGTTTGCCCTCTTGGGTGATTGAGCGCTGATTGAGAGCTGATTTAGAGCTGTCGTAACTGTGTACTGAACAGTTGATTTGGCTAGTTAGTTCATGTTTGGTTGCAATCTAATGAAGGGACCATCCAAGGCCATGAGGTTTAAGAATACGGCCTCACAATTGAGGTGATAGCTCAGGGCGTTTGATACGAGGAGGCATTGT
>RCNJ01000332.1_pt1 | contig 21959 bp, 17 predicted proteins | sample 2041171 | NCBI WGS metagenome assembly RCNJ01 (sample SAMN09708213, study PRJNA481090) | feces metagenome | biome: feces | host: Pygoscelis adeliae | place: Antarctica: Rookery Lake | collected 2010-03-01 | reverse complement strand
GCGAACGCCAGCACCATGGAGCTCATGAACGTGAGCCCACGATCCATGGACCGGCCCAGGAACAGGAGCGCGAACGACAGCAGGATTCCTGTGGCGAAGATCATCCGACGCTGGCTCAGAAACCTGAGCAACTCAGGCTGCACGGGTCTGGCGGGCTTTGCGGCCGCCCGCTCATGTGCCGCGATCAACCAATCGCGGACCATCATTGCCCCACGAACCGCCCATCCAACGGAAACCGCCGGAAGCAGCACAGCAACAACAACGGCCAACATGACCTGACCGACCACCACAAGACCTCCACGCCCACGAACCGCGCAGCGGAGCACAACAGCTGCACCGCCGTTCTCCCATGGATTCTATCTCCGGTGGGCCCCCGCCCAAGAACCGGCTCCGCATCGCCCCACGGTGCTACGGTGTCGCGACCAATCGTCCAGGTGGTGACCACGCCACAACCGTCGTCGCAAAGGGGCAGGAATGGCACGGACAAGGGGCCGTCGAGGGCGTCGAATCCTCCTTGCGCTCGTCGTCGTCTTCGTGGCGCTGGCAACGGCTTTCTTCATCATTGCCCCGGGGATTGTCGAGGAGTCGCGCAACCGGATTGCAGCGACAGATCTCGCACCGGTCGACGAGGACACCCGAAAGCTCCATGAGTCGCTGGAGATCGTCGACATGCACAGCGACACGCTCATGTGGAAGCGCAATCTGCTCACCCGTGCTGATCGTGGCCACATGGATCTTCCCCGGCTCGAGGACGGCAACGTGGCGCTCCAGGTGTTCTCATCAGTCACCAAGTCCCCGGTGGGCATGAACGTTGACGCCAACACCGGTGACAACCTCGACAACCTCACGCTTCTGGCAATGGCCCAGCTCCAGCCACCGAGAACGTGGACATCACTTCTGGAACGCTCGTTGTATCACGCGGAGAAACTCGAGAAGGCTGCCGAGGATTCGGATGGTCGGCTGATGTTGGTGCGTTCCGGGAATGACCTCAGCGAACTGCTCGCAGCACGCCAGTCAGGAAAACAGGTGACGGGCGCGCTCTTCTCTGTCGAGGGGCTGCACAACCTTGAGGGTGACCCCGGAAATGTCGAGGCGCTCTTCGACGCCGGCCTGCGAATGGCAGGTTTCGCACATTTCTTCGACAACGAGTTTGCAGGGTCCATGCACGGCATGGACAAGGGTGGCCTCACCGACGTGGGGCGCCAGGTGTTCGACGACTTCGAACGTCGCGGCGTGATCGTCGACATCGCCCACACCAGCCCTGCCGCCGTGTCAGAGATCCTGGAACGCGCGACCCGTCCGGTGGTGTCCAGCCACGGCGGGGTCCAGGCCACGTGCGAGAGCAACCGCAACCTCTCCGATGAGCAGATCAGGGGCGTGGCGAAAACCGGGGGCGTCATCGGGATCGGCTACTGGAACGCTGCGGTCTGCGACCGGACCCCGGTGGCCGTCGTGGACGCCATCGACCACGTCATCGAGATCGGTGGCCTGCGCACCGCCGCGCTCGGCAGCGACTACGACGGCTCCGTGACGGTCGGCTGGGACACCAGTGAGATCGCGTCCATCACGCAGGAGCTGCGCAATCGCGGACGCTCAGACGACGAGATCCGGGCCATCATGGGCGGCAACACACTCCGGGTGCTCCAGGAAGTGCTCCCCGACTGACACGCCGCTGCAGGAAGCCAGTTCAGCTGCCATAAGGACGAACCCTCGAGGACAAACCTGACGACCAATCACCCTCAAGCACTTGTCCGCGTCATGAAAGCCTTTGCGGGTTGGGCGATATTGCGTCGTGGATCGCCCCGCACGCCTAGTGTGGACACAAACCGAGTCAGTCCCGCCGTCGTGACGATTACTCGGTGACGCGAAGATCCCCCCATCCCCGCGCGGAAGGCATACCCCAAAATGACCAGACGACGTATTTCCACGCTTCGATGGGCGGTCCTGACGGCCGCAGCCGCCGTTGCCTCCATGTTCATCGGCCCTGCAGTCATCACCACCAGTGCTGCACCTCCTGCGCAGACGGCGCAGGCCGGGGATTCAGTCATCCCCAACCATGACTTCTCAGACGGCCTGACCGACTGGTCCACGGCATGGACGAAGCGCGGGCACTCAATTGTTCCAGCCGCACAATGCAGCCTCGCCGCCACGGTCGAGGGCGAGGGATCCACTCAAGCGATGCGACTGACCAGCGTCGCGGAATGTGCGCGTCCAGCAGTTCTCAGTGGAACGGTCGCCATCACCCCTGGCACTCTGTACACGGCGTGGATCAATGCCTCCGAAACAGAGCGCGGCACCGAGGTGGGTCTGCGGTTCACTGATGCCTCGGGCTCGGAGGTTGGCGTGACATGGACCCGGATGCGACCCGGTTCGTCACCTGAGATGCTTCGCGTCGAGGCGATCGCGCCCAGGTCCGCTGATCAAGTGGGCGTGGTGCTCTCAGCAAGGACAACTGCTGTGTACGACGACGTCCTTCTCTCCGCTCAGATGACTGACCTTGACACCCAGCTGTCAGTGCCCTCTTCAGCGAACGGCACCGCCTATTCCACCGACGGGCAGGGACATGACATGTCCTATTCGGTCATGGTCGGCGCGCACGGCGTCGATGCTCGGCTTGCCGGGATCCGGCTCGACAACCGAACACTCGCCTTGAACATCCCCATCCCCGGGGCAATGGGCGCGTGGAACGCACATGCAGTCGAGGACGGCACCGTCTACATCGGCAGCTACAACTATGCAGATGGCAACATCGGCGGGCGTCTGTTCTCCTACACCCCTGGTGCCGACGCCGTCGTGGACCTGGGTACTCCGGCACCCGGCGACACTTTCCTCTATGGCGTCAACGCCGGCCCCGACGGAAGCATCATCGGCGGCACATACCCCAGCGGGTCCCTCTGGCGCTACTCGCCAGACTCGGGCTTTGCGACGATCGGCCCTCAGCCGATCCTGCCAGGCATCCAGTACGTCCGCTCAGTGGGGTACGACCCCGTCACTGATCTCGTATTCGCAGGGACGGCGGGCACCGCACACATCGTGGCATGCCACGCCGATGGCAGCGGTGAGTGCGCGGAGATCCTCCCGGCGTCCTACTCCGGATACCCGTGGGTCTACAACATGGCCGCCGGTGAAGGCCGCGTCTTCGCGCGCGTCACCGATGACCACGGGGACGATCACCTGGTGGTGCTCAAACCCACTGTCGCCACCGACGGTGCCATCACGGCTGTCGTCGAGAACGACATCGCAGGTTTGTCCTTCCCGGGAACGACATCCCCTGTCGATGGCGCTGTGTACTACGCGAAGGCAGGCAAGCTGTTCCGCTACAACATCTCAGCCGCAGCCGAGACGGATCTCGGCGTGAACACGACGATCTTCGCACGCCAGTGGGCAGTACGTCGCATGGTCGACCAGACCATGTTCCCCGGTGACACCGTGGTGGGAGTCAACTCCAGAGGAGCCATCGCCACATACGGCATCCAGGACGGCAACCTCCGCGTCGGAACCGTCGACAACCTCCCTCTCGGAGTGGCCGACATCGAAAAGATCGTGGGCGGCCCGGATGGTCGGATCTACGCTTCGGGATATCTCATCGGGGGCTTGTCATCCTACGAGCCTTTGCTGGGACAGGCTCCGCAGCAGTTCTCCTCGAGCCTCGATTATGGCCAGAGTGAAGGAATGACGGTATTGGGTGACCGTGTTTATCTCGGTATTTACCCGGGTGCCGAGATCCGCTCGTTCAACCCCGCCACCGTGGAGACGCCGTCGCGATTGGACTGCCAGATCGGCGCGCAACAGGATCGCCCCTACACCATGCTGGGAGCGCCAAACGGCAGGATCTACGCAGGCACGATGGCAATCTACGGACAGCTTTCCGGCGCCCTCACCGAATACGACCCGAGCACCGGGGAATGCACTCCCTACCGCGACATCGTGCCAAACCAGAGCATCGTCAGCGCCGCCTGGGCCAAGGATCGCGTCGTCGCTGGTTCGCTGGTCTGGGGTGGTCTGGGCGTGCCCGCCACGGAAACCGAGGCAAAGCTTGCCGTATTCGATCCCACCACCAAGGAGTCGCACACGGTGGACCTTCCGGTGAGAGGCCTCCGTTCGATCACTGCCATGGCCACCGACAACAACGAAACAGTGTGGCTGATTGCGCAGAACTATCTGATGGCCTTCGATACTCGCACCGAACGCTTTACCAAAGTGAGTCAGATCTATCCCGAGCTGACGTACAGGGACGACGGACGGATCAGTGCGTATGACAGTCAACTGGCGACCTCGCCGGATGGACGGATCTTCGGCGCCATACGTGGCAGGCTCTTCGAGTTGGACGTGAGCAGCGGGACGGTGATTCCCATTGCCACGGGCTCATACAGCCACGTGACGTTCGACGGTTACGGGAACGTCTACTCCGTGACGGGAGCGAATCGACTCTTCAGGTACGTGCCACCAACCAAACGCTGATGTCTACGATGTGTGTGTCCCCCAGTTGATTGGCTCGAGGCAGGCTCAATGCCATTGCCTATTGAACTGCACCGTCAATGGCCGTGCGAAAGTTTGCCGTAGCGGTTGCCAACTGCTCGGGGGTGTTTCCAACAACGTAGACGCCGACCATCAGTGCCCACACGCTGGGGATGTCGAACAGGTACGGGACATCCCCGGGCTCCATTGTTCGAACAGAGGGGACGATGATTCGGCGATCAACGGTCTGGCCCATGTGGCGCAGGCCCAGTAGGTCCTGCAGACGCACTGGTTTTCCGTGTCCCTCGATCCCCACCGCACTCGCCTCGATCCAGTCCCCGGGGTAGTCGTTGAGCATTGGGAGCCAGTCGGAGTTCCTGGCGGCCTGATCGCCACCGACGGATGGCACGAACTCCAATCCCGGCTTGGTGAGATACGGCGGTGCAGCCGAAATGTCAGCGTTGAGGAACGCGATACCCATGTCTTGGGCGTCCTGGACCTCCGACTCGGTGATCATGGCCTGATGTGCGCCGGGGACGAGTCCAAGCGGGACTCCCAGCTCGAGGATCTTCTCAAAGATGGCTTGGTTCTCTGGCAGGGAACCGAACTCACGTCCCGAGGCATGGGTGATGTTGATATGACATTTGACAATGTCCGCCCCGGAATCGACGGCGATCTTGGCCAGTTCGAGATCGTTGGCCGGGAGGCTGACGATGAGTAGGCCTCGCCGGTTGGGGAGCAGATGGGTGGGCGTCTGGGTTGTGCTGTTCACTTGATGTCTCCTTTGGATGTGCTGTCGGTCTGTCGTGTCACCACGGTGCGATGTTTGGCCAGCGGGTCTGGATCCCGTTGACATCCAGCAAGTGCTGGTACTCCTCGAGTTCGCCGTGATGGGCGCGAACCTCGTGCGGAGCGACGCCGGTGCTGAGGCAATGGGAAACGAGAACTCCGGCTGACTCTCCGATGTTCCATTCCACCGGATGCAACCTGTAGCAGCCATTCGTGATGTGGGTTGTGCCAATGTTCTTCGCAGCCGCAACCACGTTGCGCACCCTGACTGGCAGCAGGGCACCCAACGGTATTTCGAAGGGATGTGCAGGAATGTCGATGTAGTTGTCGCCACCGGTCGACGGGTGCAGGTCGATCCGGTAGGCACCGACACCGACGGAATCCTCGTATGAAACGGCGCCGCGCGAGCCGCGTTCAGATACCGAGAGATCCGCAGCAGTTACCCGGCGTTCCGCGACGATGCGACGTGATTCCCGGATGTAGGGGCCCTTGGCAAATCCATCGTCGGTGCCCATGACCTCTGGGCACAGGCGGAGCCCGGGGTATCCATTTCCTCCATCAGGGCGCGGCGCCTCGATCTGTATCCAGTACAGGAATGCGTTGCTCATCTCTTTGGCACCGGCGCTGTGGCGAGCGGCCAGATCGTCGCCCTCACCGAAGAGGGGGCCGTCGACATAGTCGATCATCGGCCAGTTGACCAGCGTCACATCACTGTCGTAGGTGCCGGGTAGGAAGTGGTTACGCGCCACCATCCGTCGAAAAGTCCACAGCTCGTCCGCGCCGGAGTCCCGGCTCTGGTCTGCCCAGATCCGGAACGGTTCGTCATCAGGGTTCGGCTTGAACTCGTGCGTCCGAGGATCGCCGGTATGCGGGTGAGGGACCGTCCACCCGAACTGCCGGCCTGGCCAGTAGGACGGCTGTGCAACGCGCCAGTAGTCGTAACGGGATGGACGATCAATCGTGTGGTCCTCGCCCGGACGGTGCTCCACGGCGAAACACCAACTGGCAGCCTGCATGTTCAGCGGCTGGGCCACTTCAGGTGCGAGGCTCTCGCCAGTGTCGTCCCGGGACTCGAAACCCGTGACGTGCTCAATGTCGGCCAGCGGCAGTAGATCACCCGTCTCGGTTGCGTCGAGGAAGTAGGTGGCGGTGGCTGTCACGAGGTCGCCAGTGCGTTCATCGCTCAGGACCACGGCCGCGATCGTGTCGTCAGGCCCAGTTTCGGCTGCCACAGGACGGTGCTCGCGCAGGATGCGCAAGCGGCCGGACTGGACATGTGGCTCCAGCAGCGCGTCGATGACGCGAGCTCCCACCTGGGGTTCGTGGCACAACGACGAGACGCGGCCGCCGCCCGGATTGAGCGCGGGCAGGGCCAGGGACTGCGGTCGCAGGGGATAGTTCACGCGATAGAAACGACGGATACTGTCGCGCAGTTCCCGGTAGCGGCGTGTACCACCAAACATCTCGATCCACGGGTGCTCATCCGGCGGCACCCCCTGCACGGTCATCTGACCTCCGAGCCAATCGGTCTCCTCGGTCAACAGCACCGAGAACCCTGCATCGGCAATCGCCCAGGCCGCAGCGACGCCACCCAACCCCCCGCCGACGACCATCACGTCTGTCTTCAGCTCTCGATTCACGTAGGCCTCCTGTTGATCGGTGGTGATGCGCAGGTGTCCCCCGCGAAAAATTGGCATGGAAGAGACAGCTGAGGTGGTCGGTCGGAGAAGGTGGCAAGGTTCTTCACGAGGAGACGAACCGCCGCGGCACCCATCTCGACGCGTGGAATTGTGATTCCAGCCAGGGTTATCCCCTCGATGAGGTCGTGTGACGGCTCGTCCAGTGCCACCAAGGAATACTCCAAGGGCACCTGCACACCGCGGAGCCTGAGCATCTCGTAGACCGCAACCGCATCTGCTGTGCGGTGGGTGATGATGGCTGTTGCGCCCGAGTCAAGCAGCCAGTCCACGTCCGATGAGGTGAGAGCATCGGGGCGATGGTAGCGCTCCAGCTGGGTGGACAGGTCGAACCGAGCTGCTGCTGCCCGGAAACCCTGTTCTCGATCCGCAGTGGGCTCATCATCGACATCGGGTATCAGATAGCCGATCGATCTGTGTCCCAACCCCGTCAGGTGCGCTACGGCGTCGGCGGTGGCTTGTGAATAGTCTGGTGTGACAAAGGGTACGTCCGTATCATCGAGTGCTCGACGACCGATGTGGATGAAGGGGAAACCCTCTTTCACCAAGCGGGCAAGATCTGAGCGGTCACTTGTCAGCCCCAGCAGGATTGCACCGTCCGCCACGCGAAGCCGATTGACGCCGTCGCGATAGATGGACCGCCCGCCGGCCCGCCCTGTGGTGCTGGTGTGGAGCAGCAGGTCATAGCCGAGCGCCTCTGCCTCCTGTTCAACGCCCACCAGAAAGGGATGGTAGAAATTTTCGGACCCATGAGAGAAGATCGGCTCAAACGTGTGGACGCCCAATAGCCGGGTCACCCCGCCGGCGAGTCGTTGCCCAACGGGATCGGCGACGTATCCAAGCCGGTGAGCTGTATCGAGCACCTTGTGTCGTGTATCGGCGGGGATGTGCAACTGGGAGGCGCGTCCGCTGAGAACCAGCGAGACTGTGCTCTGCGAGAGGCCGAGCTCCTCCGCAATATCACTCTGGGTGAGACGGTGGTGGGTCGTTTTCGCCCCACTTCGGGGTGCACCGCTTGGCGATGCGCTCCTGACCATTGCCGGTTCCTCCCCCTCGTGCCCGCTCTGGGTGTCCCCAGTCATGTCTGAACCTATCCAACGGCATCATTTACGTGCTAATACGTATTAGCATCCCCCTTCGAACACAGGAGCGGTCCATCCAGGTTTGGTCGCCCCGGCCCTGGAGATCGGCGATATAGCTTCCGTGTGACGCGTCAGCGTCATTGAGAATGACACCCAGGTCTCGAATTCGAGCATCTTCGTCTTGTGCCAGCGGAGCTGCCAGCACGAGGGCAACAGAAGCAGTAGCGGCTATCAAACTTGAGCGTAACTTTCCTCTGCACTTCCAAAATTTTCGAACTCCAAATTCTGGCACTCATACCTATTGATTGATCGACTCCTGGCTCCTTTCTCTGGGATCATCAAGGTGCAGAGAACGTTCGTGTCGACGGCAACCGCCCACCCGGTGGTTCAATGCATCGCTGGGGTGGTCGTAGTCCTGTCGGCGAATTTTTGAGGGCATCCCCCTCAAAGGAAGTGGTCCTCATGTCCGAACCCGTCCGTGTCTACGTCGCGATCAATCCTGACGAGTTCGCGATGTTGTTCAGCGACGTCAGCATTGAGAGACTCCATGGAGTCGGGCTGGTGGACCGTTACAGCGGATCGACCGTTGTGCCGCTTCCCCGAAACATCGCCGATGTGTACGACGTACTCGTGACGTCCTGGTGCACGGAACCAATCGACGACAGGTGCCTGCTGGGTTCCCGGCTACGGCTGGCTGTTCACACTGGCGGCAGTATCCGCAGACTCTTCCCCAAGCGAGTATTGGAAAACGGTGTCCATGTGGTGCAGGCGGGGGCCGACGCGATGGCTCCGCCAGTGGCAGAAATGGCGCTCACACTGACGCTGGCCATGCTTCGCAATCTGCACACCCACGACAGAGGTTTGCAGGCCACCCGTGACTGGATTCAGGGCGGGGCCGGACTTCTCGGCAACAGCATCCAGCAACAGCGGATCGGCGTGGTGGGTTTGAGCCGGACCGGTCGGCAGTACGTGTCAATGCTTCGTGGCCTGGGAGTCAACTGCGTGCGTGCCTACGATCCTTACTTCAGTACCGCCGACGCCAAGGAACTGGGTGTTGAACTGTTCGACCTCCACGAACTGTGCGCGGCGAGCGACGTGCTGGCCATCCATGCGCCCGTCACATCAGAGACGCGCCACCTCATCGGAGTCACGGAGCTGGCATTGCTGAGAACCGGAGCAATCCTGATCAATACGGCTCGCTCTGCAATCGTTGACCAGGATGCACTGGTTCGTGAGGTCTCCTCCGGCAGGATCAGTGCCGGCCTCGATGTCTTCGACGATGAACCGCTACCCGTCACCAGTCCCCTGTTCGGGCTGCCCAACGTGCTCCTAACCCCCCACATTGCAGGCGGCACCGTTGAGGCGCGGCATGTACAGGGGGCCACAGTCGTCGCGGAGATCGAGCGGTTCATCGCCGACCGGCCGTTACAACACGAAGTGCGTCTGGAGGACTACGACCGGCTTTCATAGGCCAAGTGCCGGGCCGCGGGGTGGACCCGGCAGCGCGGGAAAGCCCGCGATCTCGTCATCTCTTGGGAGCACACAATGCAGCTGCCGACACCAGGTCACTGACGATCCGCCGGGTTTCCAGCTGGCTGAAGTACGACGCCGACGCCTCGTAACCGCCGTTCCTGCTGCTTTCCGCATCCGCCAGATACCCGTTGTAACCATCCGTGTAGCCGATGACACGTGTGTGCTCGTCGCCGCCAGAGATCTCCAACCCGAGCGATGCCGCAATCTCGAACGGCGAGTGGATCCAGCAGGAGGAGCCGAGCTGAATCGTGGTCACACGAATGTCGTAGACGTCCGGGAGATCCGCGGCCTCGAAAGCCTCCCGGGAAGCAGCGCCTTCCGCCAGTGATTCTCTGACGCGTGTGCTGGAGAGGTCCATATGTTGCGAGCCGATGTCGTTGAAATCAGTACGTCTGCTTGCCTCCATGACTTTGTGCTCGACATGAAGCTCAGGGGCAGGGTCATGCTCCGACATCGCTGTGAGCGCATCGGCCACGCCCGCACCAACGAGTCCTCCCAACCGATCCGCTTCTTCAACCGATCGGGAGCGCCGATGAAAGCGCGTACTCGTGTCACCGCCGGCCCCGGGAAGGTAGACGACAGGGAGCTTCTCTGCGCCGGATCGTCGCCTCACCTCCGCCCGGGCGCCGCCCACCCAGTCCGGCGAGTAACTCAGGTTTTCCGCGCCCAGCACTGTCGCATGGCAGGCGAAGTCGAACACGACCGCCACGGGACGGGCTTCGATGAACACTTCGAGGGCATGCAGCGATCGGTCAACCGGGCCGTCAAGACGGTGCCGGTTGGCACTGACGCCTTCCACGACCGCCGAACCCGTGCAGACTGTCGCCTCCTGAGGTTTGCGACCCTTCAAAGCGCTCGTCAACAGTCCAGCGACGCGTCGACACTCATTTTCGTCAACGACGGCTGGCAGCACCGGGTGAATCACGCCATGCCACACTGCCGGTGCTGCATGTGTATGACTGGCCACCACCAGAACGGCGTCCGGATGGACAGAAAGCGTCGAGCTCACCGATTCCTTGATGGTGTCACGCATGGTCTCCGTGATCGCCAACACGTCGACGCCAACCCACACAAAAGAGGACGACTCAGAGAACAATCCAACAAGATTAGCTTCCAGGTCCCCATGGCGGCCCGAGGACCGCTCCGACCGCGCTGCGAATCCTCCAAGTGGATAAGACTCTTCTGGTGTGATGTCCACACGGACGGCAACAGCGGACAACGTCATGAGTTGAGACTCTTGAAAACGTCGACGGCAACACCCTTTCCATCCAGGATGTCGACGACCTCACAGACCAGTGCCTGCAACAGCAAGGCGCCGACGACAGTGGATGTGGGGCCCACATCGTTGCCCTTCCGCTGGACGATCGCGTCCCCGGGCACTCCGTGGTTGTCGATCACGACATGGGCAACATCAATCAGCTTGAGCCCGGATGAGGCCCTGGACTCCACCGACGCGCTGTGTGCTCGTGAGGTGAGGGCGATCACCGTGGCCCCCCGTTCCCGCGCCAAGCTGGCCATCTCGACGGGCACCGCGTTTCGACCCGAGTTCGATATAACCAGCAGGACATCGTCCTCGGCAACGGGATGGACCTCCAAGATCGCAGCCGCCATGCCCGACAACCGTTCAAATGCGGAACTCTTGTCGAGGCCTTCATGCAGCATGAGGATGGGCTCGAGGATCGGACGGACTGCGGTGACGCCGCCTGCACGACCCCACACTTCCTCGGCGAGCATGTGCGAATGCCCTGTCCCGAAGACCCACCAGGTCTTCTGGGCACCGATCGCCTCGCCGATCACCGAAGCGGCTGCCACGATGGCTTGGCGTTCCACTCTTGCAGCCTTCGCTGCAGTATCGAGCGCCAGTCGAACGTAATCCGTGCTGAGTGACATTATTCTCCTCTGAATGGGCCGGGCATCATGACTGTGAAACGCAACTGCCGAGAATCTCTCAACGTAGCCATGCGTCAATGGACTCCGAGACGAATGCATCATCGCTCAGTTGTGGGTACTTCTGCCGAACACGACGAATCTCCTCGGATTGCCCGGGTGAGAGTCCCTCATCCGGGTTGAGACACCAGACTCCCTCCAACATCCCCTGCTGACGGAGCATCTCGTGAACACCCGCTATCACCCCGTCAAAACTGTTGGCTGGGTCGAAGATGGCCTGATTGAAATCGACCATGTCCCACTGCATTGAAGAAAGTTCTCTCAACGCCACGTCATCACCCGCAGCAGCACTGTGTGCGAGTTCCAGCAGCCCGACAGCGGCACGCGTTCCCACCGCCCATTGCCCCAACAGCCCCCCAACGAACCGCAGCGGTCGCCTGTTTTCAGGCGACTCCCGGCGGTACTCGCCCATCAGGTCGGGCACGATGGCATCGTCGTTGCCGGTGTACAGCGCGATGTCGTCGGCCCGACCAGACATGTCCACACCTCTCAGGAGTTCCAGGGTGCGGTATCGATCAAACGGTGCCGCCTTCACTGCAACGACGGAAGGGATCTGCGCGAACTCGGCCCAGAAGTGCCGGTCCAGTACCGGTCCGCCGATGGCCACCTGCAGGTAGAAGCCGACGAGTGGCAGGACTTCACCGACAGCTCGAGCACGTTTGATCAGCTTGTCATGGTTGGCCCCATCAACGCGGGGGCTCAGCAGCACGGCGTCATACCCGAGCGACGCTGCCAACTCGGCCTCGCGAACGGCCTGGGAAGTTGAGCCGGACACGCCCGCGATGCGAACCACCTCTCCACGTCCATGGTCTCGCATCTCTTCTGCTGCGAGCTCCAGCACGGGCGCAAACAGACCGTGCTGACGATCACGGATCTCGAACTGGGTGGTGTGCACGCCGATCGCTATTCCCCCAGCACCGGCGGCAAGGTAATAGCGCGTCAGTGCCCGCTGACGACGCTCATCCAGCTTGCGATCAGCCGTCAGAGCAAGCGGATGGGCGGGGATGACCACTCCCCGAGTAAGCGCCTCGGAGGCCGCAGCCCGGAGCACAGGAACTGATGCCATCAGAACTTCCCGTCCCGCACTGCCCACTTCGTCGGCTTGCCAGTCATGGGCAGCCCGCGAAGGATCCAATCGGCTTGCAGACGGATGAGCGCCTCCGCATCGATGGACGGCTGGCCGAACAGCTCCATGCACAGGTTCGCGTTGCTCAACAGTGCCGCGGTTCGTGGCTCATCGACGATGCTGACATCTGCGGAGAGGAGCTCCCCGAACTGACGAGCAACCGTATCAACGCCCAGGAGTTCTGGACCAGTCAGATTGACTCGGAAAACATCGGGCGACGCGTGCGCAAGGCTGCGTAGGATGACCTCGTTCGCATAGCCCTGCCACACGACATTCACGTGACCGGTGGCAACGGAGACCGGCTCCTTTGCCTGAACCGTAAGACCGATGTCGGCGAGGACGCCGTAGCGGAGGTCCACGGCGTAGTTCAACCGGACAATGGAGACAGACGTTCCCCGCTCCTGCGCCGCAAATTCGAAGATGCGTTCACGGCCCAGGCATGACTGCGCATATTCCCCGATCGGATCTAGAGGAGTGCTTTCGATGGCCCCTCCTGACGCCGGGGTCATGAACGGATACACATTTCCCGTGGACAGGGAGACGATGGAACTGTCCCGATACCTTCTGGCGATCCGATCCGGTAGCGCAGCGTTCACCTCCCAGGCCCACGACGAGTTCGAAGAGGCTCCGAATTTGGCGCCCACCATGAAGACCACATGTGGTGCATCCGGCAGATCGCTCAGGTCATCGTTCATGACCAGGTCGTAGGGGACGACGTTGACCCCATGGGCAGTGAGGTGTTCCCGTGTCGCTGGGTTTCCGAAACGAGAGACAGCGTGAACCTGATCCTGCTCTCGTCCGGAAGCGTCGAATGCGCGCCGGGCCAGTACGGCGAGTGTCGGCCCCATCTTGCCTCCGGCTCCGAGAATGACGAGATCGCCCTTCGCGGAAGAGAGGTCCCGGATGAGAGAGTCGCTGGGGCTGGTCAGCGCCTCTTCGAGTTCGGCTTCTGATGCAAACGATTGGTGCTTCATATCCACGTTCTCCTTGACTATCCCTTGACCCCTGAACTGGTCACGCCTTCCTGGATGTATCGCTGCGCGAACAGATAGGCCGTGAAAATTGGAATCAGGGCCACCACCGAACCGGACAGCTTGACGCTCAGGGGAATGTTTTGTTGTTGCAACGAGGAGATACCCACGGTGAGTGTGAACATCGTGCTCGTCTTCGCCATGATCAAAGGCCAGAGGAAATCGTTCCAGTGCCAGAGGAATACGAAGATGCCAAGCGTGGCAAGGATTGGTTTGCACAATGGCAACACCATGGTGAGAAAGATCCGGAATTCACCCGCCCCGTCAATCCGGGCCGCCTCAAAGAGTTCATCGGGCAGACCCGAGATGTATTGACGCATGAGGAAGACGGCCTGGGCATTTGCCAACGTCGGCAGGATGAGCCCCCAGTAGGTGCTGACCCCTCCGAGCTTCGCCATGAGGATGAATGTGGGTATCAACGTCACGTGGAAGGGAACCATGACCATGGCAAGAAACGACCAGAACATTGCTTCCCTGCCGGGGAACCGCTTCTTTGCGAATGCGTAGCCAGCAAGCGCTGAGAGGAAGAGGACCACGACCACCGAGACCACGGAATACACCAGCGTGTTGAACACCCATAGCAATATGTTGTCGCCTTGCAGCACCTTCTGGTACGACGACAGCGAGAGGTCCCCCCAGGGCAGGAGCGACTCCGGGAATCGGATCGCCCTCCCTGGCTTGAGACTCAGCACCACCATCGCGTAGAACGGGAAAAAAGCGACTACGCCGGCAAGCGTCAACAGCACCCAGCGAACGACCAGTCCCATGCCGGATGGCTCCAGAACCTTGTAGCTCCCCCGCTTCACAGTACTTTTCAACATCAGTTGTCCTTCCCGATCACGGCGCGCTGAACGAGAGCAACGACGATTGTCATGACGAAGAGTGCGACACCGATGGCGGCTGCGTACCCAAAGTTGGAGTAGCGGAAGCCCTGGTCATACAGCTCGTAGACGAGAGATTTGCTGGCGTTCGCTGGCCCACCTTGAGTCATGACGTAGATGACATCAAAGACTTGGAAAGCTGCAGTTGTTTCGATGACCAGGAGAAAGAAAATTGTCGGCCTGAGGTGTGGAACAACGATGGCTCGGAATCGCTGCCAACCGCTTGCTCCATCAACCAGAGTCGCCTCTTCGAGCTCCCTCGGGATGTCCTGCATGGCGGCTATCAAGATCATCATGTCGTACCCGAATCGCGACCACACACCCGTGAGTACGACTGCTGGGACAACGAGATTGGGGTTGGCCAGCCAGGATCCTCCAAGACCCAAGGGCGTCATGATCTTCGACCACACCCCCTGGGCCGAGAAGATCCACACAAAGATCGACCCCGCAAGAACTAGAGAGGTGACAACTGGGAGGAAAAAAATGGACCGGAAGAATCGGGCACCACGAAATGCGCGGCGTACTGACAATGCCAGGATCATCGAAACGATCAGCGACAGCGGAACACTCAGCACGGTGTAGAGCAACGTCACGCTCAGGGAGCGCCAGAAGCCCGGGTCTGCAACCAGTCGCTGGAAATTCGCAAGTCCCCGCCAGTCAAGCTCCCCGGAGATGTCGTAATGGAAGAGGCTGAGTGCAACTCCTGCTATTGCGGGACCAAAGCGGAAGGCAAGGAACAGTAGGAAGGCCGGCAGGACGAAGAGCAGAGCCCATCGAGCTTCTCGACGAGAGATCACCTTCATGCTGGAAGATTTGAGATCGTTGCGTGCACGAACGGCCGATGACATCTTTGTCCCTTTCCGATACAAGGGGGGCGTGCGGTTTCGGCGCACGCCCCCCTTTCGGCTCAATTGTTCACAATGGGTTCCGCAGCCGCAGCGGCATCCGCCATCGCTTGCTCTGCGGTCTTCTGGCCAATGAGAGCGGCCTGGATCTCAGGGACAAGGACGCCCATGACCTCGCGTCCGCTGACGTTGATTTCACCCACGGTGGTCAGTGGAACGATCTTTTCCACTTCGCTCAGGACGGGATCATCAGCAAACAGCCCCGAAATGGAGTTCAGCGCGGAGAAATATCCGGATTCCTTGAGGTAGGGCTCCACCTGATCCTTGCTGGTGGCGAACTCGGCGAACTTCCCGGCAGCTTCCTTGTCCTTGGCGCTTTTCAGCATGGACAAAGAACCCACGGTCCCGTAGGTCACGGACTCCTTGTTCGTCAGTGGGGGCAGTACCTTGACGTTCTCGGGACCCCAGAGCTCAAGAAGCTGTGGGATTGGTGAGTTCCAGGTACAGGCCGCCTTGTCCTGTGCAAGCGCTGACTGCTCCGGCGGCACATTCGTGGTGATCAACTCTGGATCGAGGGCCTTCATATCGTTCAGATCAGTGAGGAACTTCAGAGCCGCCACACCTTCTTCGCTGGCAAAACCGATGGTTCCATCATCATTGAAAATCTTGCCCCCGGCCTGCCACAACAGCGGGTAAAAGGTATTGTTCAACGACTCTTCGGGGAAGGCTGGATAGCTGAGCGCATAAAGCCCCGCATCAACAAATTTCGGGGCCATCTCCAGGAAGTCATCCCACGTGGTGGGATAGTCCGTCACTCCGGCTGCCTCAAATACCTTGACATTGCACGTCAGTGGGAGTGCGCTCGTCAAGATCGGGGCTCCCATCAGATTTCCGTCGAACGTGACGGACCCTTTGACGTTGTCCAGCAGATCCGACTGCTGGTCCTCACTCAAGTAGTCATTCAACGGTTCGATGGACTTTTCATAAGCCGCAAGTTGGTCCGGGATCAGGTACACGAGATCAGGACCCACGTCGGCCGCGATCGCTGTCTTCAGCGCCTCGTCACGGTTGGCCCAGGGGAAGACCTCGTACTCCACCGTAATGTTCTCGTTCTGGTCCTCAAAGTCCGCAATCGTCTTGTCCCAGATGCCCTTGTGCGTGGCTTCGTCCCCGATCACGGGGTACAGCCACATCGTGACCTTTTGCGGTTCACTGCCCGCCGGCTCTGAGGGCCCCTCTGACTCGGTGCCGTTCGTTGAACACCCGGCCATGAGGCCCAACACGGCCAGGGCCGCGAGTGCGCTTCTGACTCTTTTGGATCGCATGATACTCCTTCGTCTGAGTAGTTCGTCACGCCAGTGTCACACACTGGTGTGATAATTTCTCAAGGATCGATAAAACACTCTTACGGCAGGATAAGGCACGTTTTGGTCGGAGATCACCGCAATAGCCCACCCTTCCGTGATAATCTCATGGCCTATGCAGGGGGTGGATTTGACCGAGACCAACGGCCTGTCCGTGGCAGCGCGTGTGCTGCCGCTCATGCGCGACAAGGGACGAGCGACCGTCACTGAGATGGCACGTAGCCTTTCCCTCTCCCGGACCTCCGTAGAGAATGCAGTGGCGGCCCTTCGTGAGAGGGGACTGATCGCTGAGGCGGCCAGCAGCAGTGAATCCCGCGGAGCCGGTAGGCCGGCACGGCATTTCGAGTTCCGCGGCTCCCTGGGAGCAGTCGCGGGCATTGATGTTGGATCGGCCAGCGTGCGTGTTGCACTAACAGATCTTGCGGGGACGGTGCTCCAGCAATCCATGTTCCCCGGTGTTGGAACACAGCCAGACGGCGCATCCATGCTTGCTGCTGTGGTCCGCGACGCACGCGAGACATTGGCGTCAGCCGGCGTCTGGCCGTCGAACGTGCGCGCCATCGGAGTCGCCCTACCGGCGATCGTGGACGAAAGCGGACGTGTCATCCGGTCAGTGGTGATCCCGGAGTGGGCCGGCATTGACATTGCGTCGCATCTGGAACTGGAATTTGGCTGTCCCGTTGCCATCGACGGTGGTGTACGTCTCGCAGCCATTGCGGAACATCACATCGGTGCTTGCAGACTCGTCGATGATGTCGTCTACCTCTCGGTCGGAAACCGCATTGCCATGGCGTCCATTTTGAATGGGAAGATCCGGCGCGGCAGTCATAATGTCGCCGGAGACATCGGTCGTCTGGCATTCCATGGGCTGGACCCCATGACGGGGCAGATCCGTTGGAGGACCGCAAACACCGCCGCGGCAGTTTTCGAGCGCGCTCGCGCAGGAGATGCGGAGTCACAATCCGAACTGGACCATTTCATCGAGGACCTGGCACAAGGAATTGCACTGTTGATCATGACCATCGACCCCGAGATGATCGTTATTGGGGGCGGTCTCTCGAAGGCTCATGGTCAATTGCTCGAGCCCCTTCGCAAGGTACTCGCTGGTCACACTGGCCTGCCGTTTGAGATACCGGTCGTCGAAGCCCGGCTCGGCGCTGAAGCCGCTGCCCATGGGGCCCTGGTCCACGCGTTCCGCGAGCACGCAACGCGAATTTACGGTATTGACGCCATTCCCGCTCCCGCGATCATTCCATTGCCCATATATTCACCCGACTACACGCAGGCATGGTCACCAGAGATGGCGGTTCATCAGTGAGGGAGGAACTCGTGCACACGACAGTCAACACCAAGGATTGGAGACAACGGGCGCTGGCGACAATGCCCGTGGGCTCCAGTACAAATTCCAAGGCCCCGACGCTCCTGCCAGAAGAGCCGGAGGTCATTGTCCGCGGTGCCGGGTGCCGCGTGTGGGACGATCGCGGGAGGGAGTTCATCGACTACCGCAATGCCCTCGGGCCGATTGTCCTCGGTTACGCCCACCCAGCAGTCGACGACGCCATCACCGCTCAACTTCGCGACGGCATCATTTTCGGTCACCCCCATCCTCTCGAAACCACGACTGCTGAGCTCTTCTGCTCGCTCGTTCCGGGTGCGGAGGCGGCGCGATTCCTCAAAACTGGCGGGGAGGCGATGGCAGCGGTGATCCGCATCGCCCGTGCACACACCGGCCGCAACCATGTCATCCAGATTGGGTACAACGGCTGGCTGAACTCATTGGCTCCCGGCGCCCGTGTCCTGCCGGGTCAGAGCATCAAGGCCGTGCCCGGTGTTCCCTCTGCACTCTCGTCACTCCACCACGACGTGGCCTGGGAAGACAGGGATCACCTTCGCCAAGTCTTTGCTGATCACGGAGAAGACGTTGCACTGATTCTCGTGGCCGCCGACTACCCATCGCTCGAGCATTCGCAGGAGTTCTATCAGTTTCTCCGCGCCATCACAATCGAGCAAGGCGCCCTCCTTGCCTACGACGAAATCGTGACGGGCTTCCGGGTGTCGCTCGGAGGAATGGCGGAGTTCACCGGGGTGGTCCCTGACCTTGCCGTGTACGGAAAGGGGATTGCAAATGGAATGCCGCTCTCTGTCTACTGCGGGCGAAGGGATGTCCTGTCCGTTCTGGACCGCGGCGAGGTTGTTGTGTCATCCACGCACGGCGGTGAGACGCTGTCCTTGGCCGCCGCGACGGCAACCATGAACACGATCGTGTCCGAAAATGTGATCCATCGGTTACGCGAAGCCGGCATTCATTTCAGGGATGGCGTGTCTGACGTCCTAGAACGATACGGCGTGCCCATGACGTTTGAGGGCCACGGCGCATGTTCGCAGTTTCTCGCCCGTGATTCTGGCACCGTCGATGAATTCTTTCGCGCGGCGTACCGCAACGGCGTTTCCCTCTACCGGGTGTCGTACGTCAATGCCTCACACTCCGACGCCGACATTGACGAAACCATCGCACGGCTTGACGCTGCAGCACGAGAGTTCAGCGGTCGTTGAGACTGGATCGTCGAGTACCTCCCAGGACTTTGCCGCCAGTGGCGCGCACCGCCGACGGACTTGAGACCCCCGGTTGCCGCCTGAATGTTCGCTTGAAGACTGAATACGGAGAAGCCCTCTGGGACGCCAGGGGATTCATTGAAGCCGGACGATTTTCTCATCCTGAATACAGCTCGTGGGTTCATTGTGACACCTGGATGTGATAACTTGTGGATGGCCTTCTGCGTTCGTTGCATTTGCGCACGGTGGAGTCGACGGCTCTGCACCCCGTGATGGCCAAATCGATCGGGATGATGCGCTTCTGGTGAGGAGTTAAATATGTCCGAGAACAGTCGACAGTCTTCTGAACTGACATCTCCCGGAGAATCACCGTGCAGCTGGTCCCGAACGAAGAAGCGGCTCGACTCGTTGGCGTTGGAGCTCTGTGGTCGATGAGTGGCATCGACGCACATACCCATCTGAGCAACGGCCACTTCGACCCCGCGATCTTCGCCAGTGGTGATCGTCTCGGCATCGGCACCTACCTCTGCAGCAACCTCGGCCTTTATCAGGAGGATCCGACTCCTGACGAGATCCAGGACATGAATCGCGTCATGGCTTCCGAAGTGCGCAAACATCCCGAGCGTCTGCGCGCCTACTGCTACGTGAACCCCAGGCACGGGGAGGCCGCCCTCACCGATCTGAGACGCAATGTCGAGGAGCGCAGCATGATCGGAGTCAAGCTGTGGATCGCGACGACAGCTGACGATTCAGCAGCCGAGCCCATCCTGCGCTATGCGGCCCAACACCGTTTGATTGTGCTGGCGCATGCGTGGAGGAAGACCGCACGGGAATTCGCACATGAATCGACAGCATCCAACATTGCGGTCGCCGCGCGGCGACATCCCGACGTGCGGTTCATCATGGCGCACATGGGTGGTCAGCCGGAATCTGCGATTGCGGTCGTCGAAGACCTGCCCAACGTTGCAGTGGACACCTCCGGAACCATCGTCAGTGCCGGCGAGGTCGCACTGACAACCCACCGCCTCGGAGCCGCCCGTGTTGTTTTCGGCTCCGACGCGCCGCTGGTGTGCCTCAGCGGGGCCGTGGGCAAAGTGCTGGCCGCAGCACTCAACTCCGTAGACGAAGAAGCCATCTTCGGAGGAACGATCGCCCGCTGGCTCGCAGAAGTTGCGACATGAGCGCACCCGCCCATGCCCTGCTTGAGGACTTCTCGACCTACCGCGCCACGGACGTGAACTGTCACATCGGGGGGTGGCCATACCGCCTCGGTGCTTCGGCGTCAGAGCACGATCTCCAGCGCCACATTGATCTCCATGGCCTGTCGTCCGCGTGGGTTTCTCACCTCGCCACGCTGTTCGGTTTCGACACGCGTACCGGAAACGAGGACTGCCTACTCAAATGCCGGCACACCCCTGCGATGCGACCGATGGCGGTCATCAATCCGGCAGAAGAGGGCTGGCACAACGAGTTGGACTGGGCGACGACCATGGGCTTTCAGGGAATCCGAGTGGCACCGGGGTTCCATCGCTACGGACCCGACCTGCTTCTCGACGTTGCTCGGGCAACCGCCTCGCGTGGACTCCTCCTTCAACTCCTGGTGCGCCTCGATGATGCGCGAGTACGCCATCCACAGTCACCGGCGCGCGACGTCGACATGGAAACAGTGGTGGCGCTCGTTCGTTCGGTCCCAGATGCTCGCGTGCTCCTGAGCGGGCTCAACTGGGTCGAATGGCAAGAACTCAGGAGGCGCCTGGGGTACGAACCGCCGTCGGCGCTACTCGTCGATGTCTGGCACATGAATGGTCCATTCGGCATCGCGGAACTCCTTGGCTCCGATGCGGAACGCTGGGTATTCGGCAGCGGATTTCCGGTGCAGGCCCCGGAACCCACCATGCTGCAACTCGCCGCATGTCTGCTGCCTCGCGAAATCAAGGTGTCCATCGCCCGCGGGAACGCTCAACGCTTCAGCGCCGACCCTCACCGTCCTGTTCCTGGGCGACTCGGACTGGGCAAGGAAGGTTGATGTGAATACGAACGGAGTGTCGTCGATGACCAACGAAATCCCACCCCTGCTGCCCCCTGGTGCCCTCCAGTTCACACCCGGCGAGTTGGAAGGTGCCAACGAGCTGCATGATGAGGTGAAGCGGCTGATGTCACACGGCAACTGGAGCTCTGGATCCGACGACTATGACGTGACCGTCGACAGCAGCGGACGCGCGCGCATCCTCGCATCAACACAGGCTGCTCTGAACCGCGCGACGACCGTTCTTGCTGCACAGCCGCCTGTCCCGCAGGGAATGTCCATGAATCTTCGCGACACCGGTCGCATTCCCAAGCGGGCAGTCCTGGAGTGCTTCTACGGTGAACGGTGGACATCGGAAGATCGCTCCACAGTCATCCAGCAAACCGCCTCCCTCGGTGCCAACGCCTACGTCTACGGCCCTTCGGCGGACAGGCGAACCGGTGGACTGTGGCGGCTCCACTACGAGGGGGTGGAGCGCGAACAGATGCAGGCCCTTGCTGAGAACGCCCGCGCTCAGGGCATGACCCCCATCTGGCGTGTCTCACCCGCCGCCCCGCTGGAACCACGGCAGTCGATTCGACTCTCCGACTCTTTCGAGACGCGAACGCTCCTTCAAAAGATCGAGGA
>RCNJ01000331.1_pt1 | contig 22007 bp, 19 predicted proteins | sample 2041171 | NCBI WGS metagenome assembly RCNJ01 (sample SAMN09708213, study PRJNA481090) | feces metagenome | biome: feces | host: Pygoscelis adeliae | place: Antarctica: Rookery Lake | collected 2010-03-01 | reverse complement strand
CATGGTTTACTCCCCCACATCCAGACGCATCAGATCGTCCAAGGTTTCCCGGCGCAGCAGCACCGACGTCGCGCCCCCACGAACAGACAACAGAGGGGGTCTCGGGACCTGATTGTAGTTACTTGCCATCGAGCGCGCGTAGGCACCCGAGCCCGGCACCGCAATCAGGTCACCGGGAGATATGTCTCCGGGGAGGAACACGAAGCGAATGAGGATGTCGCCGCCCTCGCAGTGCTTGCCCACCACTCGACACAGGACAGGTTCCGCCGTCGAGACCCGGTTGGCCAGCACGCAGGAGTATTCGGCGCCATAGAGGGCTGGCCGGATGTTGTCGCTCATGCCACCGTCCACCGAGACATAGACCCGGGCACCTCCACCGTCGATGTCGACAACCTTGACGGTGCCCACTTCATAAACGGCCACGCCAGCGGGCCCGCAGATGGCGCGGCCGGGTTCGATGGAGAGCTGCGGACGCTTCAGACCGAAGCCCCTGCACTCGTGCTGGATCATCTCCTCGAACGCAGTGGCGAGTTCTGTCGTGGTCATCGGCGTGTCCGCGCTCGTGTAGGCAATGCCGAAGCCACCGCCGAGGTCCAGCTCGGGCAGTTCGGTGCCGGTCGCCGTCCGGAACTGGTGGGCCAGACGCATGGTGCGTCGGATGGACACCTCGAAACCATGCGTTTCGAAGATCTGGGATCCGATGTGGCTGTGGATGCCCCGCAGATCGATGTGCACCGAGCTGTGGCAGCGGACCAGGGCAGCCAGTGCGTGGCCCCCGGAGATGGACAACCCAAACTTCTGGTCCTCGTGCGCCGTGGCGATGTACTCGTGGGTGTGGGCCTCCACACCAGTGGTCACTCGCACGAGTGCCTGTGCGCGCACGCCCAGCTCGGCACAGGTGGCCTCGAGTCGTTCGATCTCGTAGAAGGAGTCGATGATGATCCTCCCGACGCCCTGTTCCAGGGCGAACCGGATCTCGGCGTCCGACTTGTTGTTCCCGTGCAGTCCGAGGCGCTCGGCGGGCATTCCGCCGGCCAGCGCGATGCGCATTTCACCCATCGTGGTGACGTCGATGTTCAGGCCCTCTTCACAGACCCATCGCGCAACAGTCTTGGTCAGGAGAGCCTTGCTGGCGTAGTAGATGTTCCAACCCGGGAAGCCGTCACGGAACGCGACAGCACGTGCCCGAAAATCGTCCTCATCCAGGACGTAGGCAGGTGTCCCGTATTCGGCGACGACGTCCGTCAGCGACGTACCGGAAAGGTCGATGGCCCCGTGCGCATCCCTGTGGGCGCCCACAGGCCAGAGCGCGGGCTCGAGGGCGTTGAGGTCATCGGGCAGTTCCAGCCACTGCGGGCCAGCGTTGGAGGCATCCGCGTGGATGGAGCCGGCAATGTGGGTCTGGGTCATGATCGGCAAGCCTGCCAGATGCGCGAAGCTGCACTGAACACTGTCCGCCGGCTCAGGATCTGGCCGAGACCTCAATCACGTCGTAGCCGCGCAGGACGAGCGACGCGGCGTCCTGGATCTCCTCACCGTCCGCGGTGACCACCAGATCGGTGCAGGCCCCTGCGAGGCACCCCTCGTCGAAGCGCACGCCCCACAATGTGAAGAACTCCCCCAGCGTGACATCCTGGTTGCCCTCTCCCTCCAGCCACACCTCGCCGCTGGCGTCGTGGGTGTGGACCGGCGCCTGGACGGCTCGGAGCCTGTCGATTCCGATGAACGCAACCAACGGCACCGGCTCATCATCAATGGTGACGACGATGTCGAGGATGAATGGATCCGCATCGGAATCCAGGGGCAGCTCCGGAAGGCCTGCTGCAACAATGTTGGAGATGGCGTCACGAGGTGCCGTCCAGGGTGGGGGCTGGGTCGACAGAACCGCTGGCTCGGGGTCGGGGCGGCTGACGCACCCCGCGAGCAGCGGTGACACCAGCAGCGACACCATGAGACCGACGATCCAACGCACAGGCACAAAGCTAGCCGAACGGCGAGCTTCATCCAGGGGATGGTGATTCAGGGACGGTCAATTGTTTGCTAACGTGTGCCAAGTCGCGCGGCCTGAAGCGTGCAAGAATCAGGCCCCCGTAGCTCAGGGGATAGAGCACCGCCCTCCGGAGGCGGGAGCGCAGGTTCGAATCCTGCCGGGGGCGCCAGAGTCAAGAACTTTCTTTGCGCAGCGTCGCCGCGCTTGTCATCCGGGGCGCGCGATATCCGGTTCCTGCGCAGGAGTGGCCGTCAACAACGCTCGGGGTGATTCCTTCTTCCGGTGGGCACAACGTCACCATCTGCCCGGTCGCTCGCGTGGCTCAGCCCACGACATTTGCACTCTCACCGGTGATCGTTGGTACTTTTGCCCCCGTGCCCATGACCCCCCGCACGCAAGAGAACCCGTGGCCATACGGGATCGCGGTCTTGCGATGAGTCGCGTGGCCGCCTGGCGCAATCCCCTCAACACGGGGCTGTTGCTCATTCTTCTCTTCATCGTCATGCGCGCCCTGAACATCTGGTTCTGGTTGCAGCCCTCCGTCAACTTCGTGGCCAACGACATCTCGTACTACAGCTACTACACGTGGTGTCTGGACTCGGGTCTCGTCGAGGGCAGTGCCGAGTGCGTCGAAGCCGATGCAGGGCTGGGCATCATGGCCGAGTACCCACTCCCCGCCCAATGGCTCTTGCAGGGTGTCTTCTGGCTGGCCAATGGATTCGAGCAGTACTTCAAGTGGTTCGCCGGCCTGATGCTGCTGCTGGATGCCGTCGTGGCAACGAGTCTCTTCCGACGCCGCAATGCCAAGGGTGCTCTGGTCTGGATCCTCTTCACCGGCGCGTGTGGCCCCATCATGTACTTCCGGTTCGACCTGATCCCTGCGGCTCTCGTGGCGTGGGCCTGCCTCCTGCTCGCCGTCCGACCGTACCTGGCCGGTGCGCTCGTAGCGGCGGGGGCAGCCGTGAAGCTGTGGCCCGCCATGCTGGTGTTCCCCCTGCTGGCACCCAACCCGCTGCGCCGTGGCGCCGGGCGGGCGCGCCTGGTGGGTTTCCTCGTCGCCGGCGTCGCGCTCGGCATGTCGTCCCTCATCGTCGGTGGTTGGACGCGCTCAGTCTCTCCCCTGGTGTGGCAGTCCAGGAGGGGGTTGCAGATGGAGTCAGTACCCGCGACGCCACTGATGTTCCTGCGCACGTTCACGGACAGCGATGCCTGGCCGGTGTTCCTCTCTGAGTTCAACGCACTTGAGCTGAAGGGCCCCGGCGTCGGAGCGCTGCTCCAGGCCTCCAGCCTGCTGACTCTGTGCTGGGTGCTGTTGACGGTGCTGCTGTCCTGGCGCCTGCTGCGGCGGTTCCGTTCCCACTCCCCCGCCCTCCACGAGGCGATGCTGTTGGTGGTGTTGGCCAGTGTGCTGGCCACCATCGTCGCCAACAAAACGCTGTCACCCCAGTACATCCTGTGGCTCGCAGGACCACTGGCGGTCCTGGTCATGTCACGCTCCAGCAACTGGCTGCGCATACCGCTGCGGACGGCGAGCGTCATCCTGGTCACCGTGGCTGCGCTCACGCAGTACACCTATCCCTGGGGCACCTACGGGATCATGGGCATGCCTAACGGAGCACCGCTGGAGACCTCGATGCTGATCCTGCGCAACGTGTTGCTCGTGGGAGTCACCGCGCAGATGATTTTCCTGGCATGGCGGAGCACCGGTTCACCTCCGGTGGAGGATGTGCTGGTCAATCCCTCCAGCAAGGAGCGTGCCAAAAGCGAGGACAAAGATCTTGCACCGCGTGGCAGCGGTCAAGTCAACGCCCACCCTTGATAGGCTTCCGGGTGGGCACAGCTGCCCACCTGCAAACGACTCACAGAGGGGATCGTGGCCCAGCCACTGTCACACATGTCATCACCCGAATCACAGGAATCCTTCGGCGCCAACTCCTGGCTGATCGACGAGATGAAGGAGGCATACGAGGCTGATCCGGCCTCCGTCGACCCGACGTGGCAGGAGTTCTTTGCTGACAAGTCATCCGAGCTTTCCGCGGGAGCCGCAGAGGACGAGGCCCCCGTCGCGAAGGCCGCACAGAAGCAGCAGGCGCCGCCAGCCGAACGCGCAGCGACAGCCCCGACGCGTCAGCCACAGGCACGCTCCACCCCCACCGTCGACCCGGATTCGGCGGACCAGGAGGCAGCGCCCCAGAAGCAGGAACAGCCGAAGCAGGCCGCTCCGGCCGCCCCGCGGAAGACTTCCACCAGCGCCTTCAGGCCCAAAACCGAGCCGTCCGCGACCGTGGAAAGTGGCACCGGCCTCTCCGCCAACGCGCCCAATCCAACTCTTCGCCCGGAGCCCAGCAGCAAATCACCGAAGGCCACGCGCCTTCGCGGCGCACCCATGCGCACCGCGAAGAACATGGAGGAGTCGCTGACCGTTCCCACGGCCACGTCGGTGCGCTCGATCCCCATGAAACTCGTCATTGACCAGCGCACGGTCATCAACAACTTCCTGCGCTCGTCCAAGGGTGGGAAGGTCTCCTTCACCCACCTGATCGCCTATGCGATGGTGCGTGCGATCCAGTCCGTACCGAGCATGAATAACAATTACGACGTGGTGGACGGCAAGCCCACCCTGATGGAGAATCCCTCGATCAACCTGGGCGTCGCGATCGACCTCAAGAAGGATGATGGGTCCCGCCAACTCCTGGTGCCGTGCGTCAAGGGATGTGAATCACTGAACTTCGCCCAGTTCTGGGCAGCCTACGAAGCACTCATCAAGCGTGCGCGCGACGGTGGCCTGACGGTTTCCGACTTCGCCGACACGACGGCGACAATCACAAACCCCGGCGGCATCGGTACGAACCACTCCGTCCCCCGTCTCATGTCTGGCCAGGGCATGATCCTGGGTGTTGGCGCCATCGACTACCCCGCTGAGTACCAGGGCACTTCCCTCTCCCGGATCACCGAGCTCGGTGTCTCGAAGACGACGACGCTGACCTCCACCTACGACCACCGGGTCATCCAGGGCGCGCAGTCCGGGGAGTTCCTGAAGGAGATGCACGAGCTCCTGCTGGGCAAGGACAGATTCTACGACGAGGTCTTCGAGGCGCTGCGCATTCCCTATGAGCCCCTGCGCTGGTCCTCGGACATCTCGGCGCACCGCGCCAACCAGGTCAGCAAGACCGGGAGGGTCCTGGAGCTGATCAACGCCTACCGTGCGCTCGGTCACCTCGTGGCCGACATCGATCCCCTCGAGTACCGCCAGCGTGCCCACGAGGACCTGCGACTCGAGACGCATGGCCTCAGCATCTGGGACCTGGACCGCGAATTCGCCGTCGGCACCTTCTTTGCAAAGGAACGCGCGTTTCTCCCCTTGCGGGAAATTCTTGCGATCCTGCAGGACTCCTACTGCCGCACCGTGGGCATCGAGTACACGCACATTACGGACCCCCGCCAGCGCGAGTGGTTCCAGGAGCGCATGGAAGTGCCAAGGAAACCCCTGACGCACCAGGAACACATGCACGCGCTCGACAAGCTGAACGAGGCCGAGGTCTTCGAGACGTTCCTGCAGACCAAGTTCGTCGGGCAGAAGCGCTTCTCGCTCGAAGGTGGCGAGTCCCTCATCGTGCTCCTCGACGAGATTTGCCAGATGGCCGCCAATGACTCCCTCGACGAGGTCTGCATCGGCATGCCCCACCGGGGCCGGCTCAACGTGCTCGCCAACATCGTGGGGAAGAAGTACGGACAGATCTTCCGTGAGTTCGATGGCACCCTGGACATCCGCAGCGGCACCGGTGACGTCAAGTACCACCTGGGCTCCGAGGGTTCCTTCGTGGCGTCGAACGGTTCCACAATCAAGACGTCCGTGGCCGCCAACCCGTCTCACCTCGAAGCGGTCAACCCTGTGGTCGAAGGAATCGCCCGCGCGAAGCAGGACATGTTGGGCGGCGATGACTATCCCGTCCTCCCGCTGCTCCTGCACGGTGACGCCTCCTTCGCCGGACAGGGTGTGGTCTTCGAGACGTTGCAGATGAGCCAGATCCGGGGCTACAAGACCGGCGGCACCATCCACATCGTCGTCAACAACCAGGTGGGCTTCACCACCGCGCCCGCGGAGAGCCGCTCGTCCCAGTACTGCACGGACGTGGCCAAATCCATAGCCGCGCCAGTCCTGCACGTCAACGGCGATGATCCTGACTCCTGCATCCGTGCTGCCCGTCTTGCTTTCGCGTACCGGCAGAAGTACAACCGCGACGTGGTCATTGACCTCGTCTGTTACCGGCGCCGCGGTCACAACGAAGGCGACGATCCGAGCTTCACGCAGCCCCGCATGTATGACCTCATCGAGCAGAAGCGCTCCGTGCGTCGTCTCTACACAGAGTCGCTGATCGGCCGTGGCGACATCTCGGTGACCGACGCCGAAGACGTCATGAACAGGTTCCGCAGCCGTCTCGAGCATGTGTTCCGGGAGGTCCGCGACGCCAAGGATTCGGACCAGACCGATGATGAGTACAGCCGCGTGCCTTACTACCCCACCAAGCCGTCCGAGCATCGGTTGACAGAGATCACCCCCGAGGCGATGGAACTCATCTCACGGGTGCACACCGAACTCCCCGAGGGTTTCACGGCCCACCCCAAGGTGATGCCACAGCTGGAGCGTCGCGCCGATGCCATCCTGAACGGACCCATCGACTGGGCCACCGCAGAAATCCTGGCGTTCGGCTCACTGGTGCTGGAGGACCGCCCGGTCCGCTTCGCTGGTCAGGACTCCCGTCGTGGCACATTCTCCCAGCGCTTCGCCGCCATCGTGGACCGCGTCACCGGTGAATCATGGGTGCCGCTGAAGCACCTGTCCAACGATCAGGCCACCTTCGAGATCTGGGACTCCCTGCTCAGCGAATACGCAGCGCTGGGGTTCGAGTACGGCTACTCCGTGGCACGACCGGATGCACTGGTGTTGTGGGAGGCGCAGTTCGGCGACTTCGTCAACGGCGCCCAGATCATCGCCGACGAGTTCGTGGCTTCCGGACAGGCCAAGTGGACCCAGAAGTCCGGCGTTGTCCTCCTTCTGCCCCACGGCTTCGAGGGACAGGGTCCGGACCACAGCTCATGCCGAATTGAACGATGGCTGCAGCTCTGTGCCGAAAACGCCCTCGCGGTGTGTCAGCCGTCCACGGCGGCCAGCTACTTCCACCTGCTGCGCCAGCATGCCTACGTGAACTTCCACCGTCCGGTGGTCATCGCGACACCCAAGTCCATGCTGCGCAACAAGCAGGCGGCTTCCCCACCCGAGGAGTTCACCTCCGGTCGTTGGCATCCCGCCATCGACGATCCCACCATCGAGGATCCCTCCAAGGTGGAGAAGGTCCTGCTCTGTTCCGGCAAGATCCGTTGGGAACTCGTCACGGAGCGCACGAAGCGCGGACTCGAGGGCAAGGTCGCGATCGTCTCGCTTGAGCGTCTCTACCCGTTGCCGGGTGAAGCCGTTGCCGGGATACTTGGCCGATACTCCCACGTCACCGACATTCGGTTCGTGCAGGACGAGCCCGCCAACCAGGGCCCATGGCCCTTCATCTCGGTACACCTCCCGAACTCCGTGGCACACCACTCCGACATCAAGCTCAGCATGAAGCGCGTTGCGCGACCCTGGTCATCGGCGCCCTCCGTGGGATCACACAAGGTTCACCTGGCCCAGGCAGCAGAGCTGCTTGAGTCCGCCTTTGGCCACTGACCCGGATTCGACAACCCATCGAGCGGCTGGCCCCCTGGCTGGCACCCGTCTCGATGAACGAGAGGACTTCAATGCCACTGGAGACACTGCGCACCACGTACGCGGAGGTTGCGGGAGGCGAGCCCGATGGGATCTGGTTCGGCCCGGGGAGGGTCAACCTGATCGGTGAACACACCGATTACAACGACGGGTTCGTCCTGCCCTTCGCCCTGGAGAAGAAGGCTGTCCTCGCCGCCGGGCGTCGGACTGATGACCTCCTCGTGATGTATTCGATCGAACTCAAGGAGCGCGTGGAGATTCCATTCTCAGGCCTCAACCCCGGCACGGGTGGGTGGTCCGGTTACCTGGCCGGGGTCGTGTGGGCCCTGCAGACCTCGGGTCACACGGTGGGGCCCACCAGCCTCGTCCTGACCTCCGACGTCCCCCTCGGGGCGGGACTCTCCAGCTCCGCAGCCATCGAGTGCGCCGTCGTGGCCGCCATGTGTGACATCTACAACCTCGACATCGAACCGATGGACCGGGCGAAGATCGCACGCCTGGCAGAGAACAGTTACGTGGGTGCGCCCACCGGTCTCCTGGACCAGGCCGCCAGCACGCTGTGCGAGGAGAACTTTGGCCTGTTCCTCGACTGTCGCTCACTCGAGGGCGTCCACGTCCCGCTGCCGATGGCTGAGCAGGGCTTCGAGATGCTCGTGTTGGACACCAAGACCCCCCACAGCCACGTCGATGGCGAGTACGGCGCCCGCAGGAAGTCCTGCGAGCAGGCAGCAGCGATCCTGGGCATCCCGGCATTGCGGGACATCGTCGATCTCGATGATGCACTGTCGCGGCTGGACGACGAGGTGATGCGCAAGCGCGTGCGCCACGTCGTCAGCGAGAACTCGCGCACGCTTGAGGCGTATGAGGTGGCACGGCAGGGCCGCCTGGCAGATCTGGCTCCACTCCTGGATGCCTCACACGCATCGATGCGCGACGACTACGAGATCACCGTCGACACTGTGGATCTGGCAGTGGACACGGCCCGTGCGGCTGGTGCGCTGGGTGCGCGCATGACCGGTGGTGGTTTTGGCGGCTGCATCATCGCTCTGTGCCGTGCCGGTGAAGGTGAGTCAATCGCGCAAGAGATTGCCGCTGCCTTCGCCGTGGCCGGGCATCGGGCCCCGGAGTGGTTCACGGCCACCCCAGCACAGGGTGCTGGGCGTCTGGCCTGAGGGCTAGTGAGTCGCCGACTGCCCGCCCAACGCCTCTCGGGTGCTGGGAAGCACGGCCGCCACCACCGTCGCCACCAGAACAACGAGCGCCACCGCTGATCCGACGACCTGGGGAGTGTCGTCGGATCCTATGAAACTGACGGCGGTGGCGATGTGGAGAAGTGCGGGGGCCACGATCATCCCCCGGGCCCAGGCGCTCCGTCGCAGGCCGAGCCAGGCCCCGAACAACACCAACGCCCCATAGGAAATCAGGACTGCACCGATACCCAGACTGAAACCGGCGTGTGCCGCAGCCATGGATGCGACGCCAGCGCCGACGATCCCGACTCCCGACACGGCGGCGCCCACCACAGCCACCCCCAGGGAAGGTGGCTGGAACAGATGCGATAGAGGGCCCATGCCAAAGAAGCCTGCCGGGCAAAGCGGATCCGGACAAGTTTCGTGCAAGATTCGTTGAAACCCTTCCCAGCAGGGCACGGCTTGTCTATTGTTGCTCGTCGGAGTAGCTTTCTCTAGCTCTCAACCATCCCCCACGGAACTTCGCCCCAACAGGGCCGCTTCCAATTGAAGGAGTGTGTCACACACATGGATTGGCGCCACAAGGCTGCCTGTCTCACGGAGGACCCTGAGCTGTTCTTCCCCGTGGGGAATACCGGCCCAGCCCTCCAGCAGATCGAGGACGCAAAGAAAATCTGTCAACGCTGCGAAGTTCGCGAGCAGTGCCTCGCATGGGCTCTCGAGGCGGGACAGGATCATGGAGTGTGGGGCGGGATGAGTGAGGACGAGCGCAGGGCCATCAAGCGCCGCGCGGCTCGCTCCAGGCTTCGCAACACCTGAGTAATTATTTGCCAACAGAGCGCGGCGCTGGGGACCACTGAATGAGATTCGTCCTGATCGGCGTCGGTTCCATGGGAGATGTGCTGCCCCAGATGGCGCTCGCCAAGGAGCTGACCGCCAGGGGACACCACGCCGTCGTCATCGGATTGTCGCCGTACGCGGGGTTGGCTGCCTCACTGGGGGTTGACTACGCAGCCATCCCTGCCGACACCACCGCTCTGTGGCCCACCGATGCCCTCCGCCGACGGCTGGCGCTGGCCCAACCGGGCCTCATGTATGCCACGATGCTTCGCCGTTTCGCCCGGTCCGCGCCCCTGATCAACGACACTGTGCTCCGCGTGGTGCGCCCAGGAGACGTGGTCGTCACAGGAATAGTGACCTCCGGCGCAACCCAACTGCTGGCGCAGGAGTTGGGAGCACGCACGGTGGGCGTCCTGTTCGCTCCCCTGCTCCCCGCCACTTCCAGCGCGAGCAGCGCACTGGCACCCTCCTTCGGGGGGCCAGCCCTGGCGCTGGCTGGCTCGACTGTCATGTGGCGGCTCAGCGAGCGGCTGGCCGCCGCGCACACCTCAGACATGGCGCGACGGCTGGGTGGCCGCACCGTGCGACCGCTCACCGGTGGGACAGTCCTGATGGCGACGAGCCCCACCATCACTCCCCCCTCGACCCGCTGGCCGGGCTGGTTGCGCCAGACGGGGTGGATCAATCCACCCCTGGCACCAGGGAATGATCCGCTCGGCGCGGAATTGTCGGACTTCCTCGACGGGGGTTCGCGGCCCGTCCTCATGACTTTTGGGACCTGTCCCGTGGTCTCGCCAGGCCGCGACGTGGAACTTTTCCTCCGCAGCGCCAGGGCGGCGGGCACTCGCGTGGTGCTCCAGTCTGATGCTCTGCCTGCGGGCCACGTGAACGACTGGGCCCACAACGCACCCGGCGTACCGCACGCCGTGCTCATGCGGCGCGTGGCGGCCGTCGTCCATCACGGTGGCGCGGGGACGACGCACGCCGCGCTGGCTGCCGGGCGCCCGGCCATGGTGGTGCCGCATCTCGGTGACCAGGGGTACTACGCGCGACGTGTTCACTCGCTGGGGGCAGGGCCGCGGGGTGTACCGCGATGGCGGTTGGAGACTTCCACGCTGACCCGGGCGCTGCGTGCACTGACCGTGGGTGGGTCGGCGGAACGCTTCACGCAGGCGGCGGGTGTCGTGGCTGGTGCACTGAACGCCGAGGATGGCTGCGCCACGGCCGTCGATGCGCTCGAGTTGCTGTCAGGCCCGTGAGCGGGAGCGTGCGACGAGGCGCCACGCAGCCACGGCAAACAGCAGGCTCCACGCCGCAACGTTGAGCGCTGGCACCCACCACGGCTCAGCTCCCGCCCCGCCAGCCAGGATCGGCTGTCCGAACGTGACGGGATAGCGCGCCAGGGAGACGTACCCGTACAGGGGACTCCAGCGTGCGACCGCCAGCGCCGTGCCCCCCAGCGGTATGAAGACATTTCCCAGGAACGCGAGAATGACGAGCCCGCCGGTGGCTGCGGCCACCGCTGCCTCGCTGCGAAAGGCCAGCGCTGGAATGAGTCCGTAGGCCGCCCACATCGTGGACCCGCCCAGCAGGATCGAGCCGAGGAGAAGCCACGTGGCGGGCGCGAGACTGACCCCGGAGAGCCAGCCGACCAGAAACGTGCCGATGATGGGCACGATGGAGACCACCATGGCCACGATCGCCTTGACCGCAACGAACCCGCCATCAGTCAGCGGCGTCAGACTCAGTTGTCTCCCCCACCCCTGCAAGCGCTCGATGGCCGCGTGCCCGCTGACGTTTGCGGCCGCCGTCGCGGCGCCGTAGGCGGCCATGCCCACCATCACGTAGGCATCGACGTCGTTGCTGCCGAGGACCCCGGTCGGCAGGCTCACCCCCCAGGCGTAGGCGAGGTAGAGGAACACGGGCAGCAGTGCAACGAAGAACACAGACACGGGGTCTCGGGCAAGGCGTTTCAACTCGATGATGATGAACGGGACAAGCACGTCAGTGCCTCCCAGCCATCAGGTCTGCCAGTGCCCCCTGGATTGTCTGCGGCATGACGACGAGTTGTGTGGCCCGGAAATCACCGAGCAGCCGGGCTGCCACCGAGTCTGACACGCCCGGAGCCGCCAACAGTCGAATGCGCTCCGCTGTGGATCCGTCATCACAGACCTGTCCCCGACCCACCAGATCCTTCACCGCATCCCTCACCGCTGCCGGGTTGGGAAGATGTGCGGAGATGGTGAGCGACGCGGTCGGTCCCACCAACTCAGCCATGTCGTGATCAGCCACCAATTTTCCCTTTTGCAGGAGCAGGACGCGGTCTGCCATCCCCTCCACCTCTTCGAGGTGATGCGTGGAATGAATGATCGTGGTGCCCTGCAGCGCCCGTTGCCGCACGTGTTCCCAGAGTGCGGCCCGACCCTCCATGTCCAGACCGGCGGCAGGCTCGTCGAGAATCAGGAGCTCCGGATCCGGGATCAATGCCAGAGCATATTTCAGCCGCTGCTGCTCGCCACCGGAGCACCGACCGACGAGCCGCTTCGCCAACCCGCTGAGTCCTGCTTCCTCCAGCACCGTCGCCGTACGCTCTGGACGGCGATGCAGCCCGGCCACGACCTGCACGGTCTCCCGCACGGTGAGATCGCGCAACAGTCCCCCGGTCTGCAGGACTGCGGTCATCCGCCCTTCCTGCACGGCGCGACGTGGAGAAACACCCAGTGCAGTGATCCTCCCCGACGTGGGTTGTGTCACGCCGCACATCAAGTCGATGCACGTTGTCTTGCCCGCCCCGTTGGCTCCCAGAATGGCCACGCGTTCGCCCCGGCGCACCGACATGTTGATGCCATCCAGCGCGAGAACCTGAGCCGATCCCGATGCAAAACTTTGGGTGACGTCCTCCAACCGAAGGACGACTTCGTCCTGCCTCATCGCTCGTGGACACCGATGAGGCGACCCACCAGGTCAGCCCCCAGCGTCGTGGCGTCATAACGGGACATCTCCTCTGCGAGACGCTGTGATGCCTCCCTGCGCGACTTCGAGTCCATGAGGCGTCGAGCTGTGCGCCGAAGCTGTGGGGATGTTGGCCGCGTTCTGCGCAGGGAGGCGCCGACCCCCGCCCATTCGAGACGAGCGCCGATGTCCGCCTTCTCCTCCGTGGCGCCTGCCTGCAGCACGGGAACGCCTGCGGCCAGGGCGAGCGTCACACCCGTGTAACCACCGTTGGTCACGAACAGGTCGGCCTCCTCCAGCGCTGCGTGGTAGTCCACGCTGTCAACCACGCAGACGTGGCTGCCGAGGGACTGGAATGCCCGCAACCGTTCATGGGATCCACTGCCGGCGGCGACGAGCACGTCATAGCCGTCGTCCGCGAAGGCTCGCACTGCCGGAACCGCCAGCTCCTCCAGGTTCCGACGCAACGTGCCCTGGGTCACGAACACCAGCGGCCGGCTGCGGTTCTTCCGCAGGACGCGGACCGGCACCGGCGGGGCAACTCCATGTCCCGGGCCCAGTGCGCCGATGAACGAGATGTTCTCAGGCAGGTTGGCGCGCGGGTACTCAAAGGCAGGGCTGCACCCCTGCAGATGCAGCTGGGGGGACAGTCCAGCCGACTGCAGGGAATCAATCGGCGGCAGCCCCAACCCAGCGCGCAACTCGTTGAACTCGGTCCGGGCATCAGCGAACAGCCAGCGATCAATCGCCCGTTTCACGGTCATGTTGCGGTGTCTGCCAGCTGGGCCGGCCAGCGGCGACAAACCCGTGCCGAAGGGGGGTGTGTCGGGATCGTGCCACAGCAGCGGACCGTCGCCGATGGTGGCCCACGGCACACCGGCTCGATTCGCGGCGAGGCCCGCTCCGAGCATGAGGGTGTCCGAGATGACGGCGTCCACCGGCTCGCCCTCCAGTGCCTCCTCGATGTCCAGTCTCTGGGCGGGGGCCTGACGGACGAGCACGTCACGATAAAGGTCACGCACGACGGCGAGGCCGTCCATCGTCCCGTTGGAGACGAAGCGCTCGAAACCGCCGCTGGAGAAGTCCTCTGCCCGGTTGAAGGTCACCGCTGTGGCGCCCGTTCGAGCGATGTGCGAAGCGAACTGCCGGCCGGCGTACCAGAGGACGCGATGACCAGCCCTGATGAGACCCCGGACCACTGGGGTGGCGTTCAGGGTGTGAGCAGTGATGGGAGTGCTCACGACGAGAAATGTGCCGTTGACTACTATGACACGTGAGCCTACCCGAGACCCCGCAGCCCCGGCACGCTCAATCCCTCTCGGGAAGGATCAGCCGGGCACGCGTTCCCGCGCCGTCCTCACGTGCCTTCAGTTCCACGGTGCCTCCAAGGTCGGTGACCAGCGTCGAGATGATGGCAAGCCCCAGACTTTCCTGACGACTGATGTCGAAATCCTCGGGCAGGCCCACGCCGTCGTCAACGACATCGACCACGAGCCCCGCCGGTGACAGCAGGGGGCGCACTTCAAGCGAGCCCGACGAACTCTGCAAGCCGTGCTCGATCGCGTTCTGGCACAGCTCCGTGATCATCATCGCCAGCGACGTGGCCGTCGCGGACGGCACGACGCCGAAGCTTCCCACCCGCTTGGCCCGCACCACGCCTGAACTGGCAGCCAAATCTCCCACCATGCGCAGGATCCTGTCGCAGACCTCATCGAACTCGACGTCCTCCTCCAACGTATGGCTGAGGGTGTCGTGGACCACGGCGATGGAGGAGACACGACGCATGGCGTCGCGCAGGGCTTCTCGCCCCTCTTCCGACTTCATCCGGCGGGACTGCATCCGCAGCAGGGCCGCCACCGTCTGGAGGTTGTTCTTGATGCGGTGATGGATTTCTCGGATGGTCGCGTCCTTGGTGACCAGCATGCGGTCCCTGCGGCGCAGATCGGTTGTGTCCCGACACAGCACCAGCATGCCCACGGAGATGTCGGCCACCACCAGCGGAAGAAGGACAAACCGCATCGAGGCGCGCGACTGTTCGACGTCGAACACGGCGGCGCGCTGCTGGCGGACGTCCGTGAGCATCGTCTGCCCCACGGTCTCGACGCCATGGCGGAGTCGCCTGGTGAGGTCCCCGAAGTTCTCCCCCTCGATGTCACCCTGTGCTCCCAGTCGCCGGTAGGCGGTGATGGCGTTGGGCGAGGCATAGCTGATGACGCCATCGGTCTGAACCCGCACTACACCGTCGCCCACCTTGGGAGCGAGCGCCTTGTCCATGATGGGTGTCAGGGGGAACTGTCCCTCCAGCAGCATCGAGGTCAACACCCCCGCCGCTTCCATGTAGTTCTCCTCCAGGGCGCCGAGCGCGCGCAGCCCCATGAGGTTGGTATGACGCTCGAGGATGGCGATGCACCGTCCACCGCGCATGATGGGCACCGCCCACACGTCAACGGGGATACCGGCGTTCAGCTCGTTGTCGCTGGTCTCGGCTATCTGTTCGGTCATGTAAGCCGCCGTCACGGCATGATCCAGTTCGTGAACGATCGTCTCGCCGGTCACATCGTCCTCGAGCGCCGTCGGCCCCGTCACGGGACGGATCTGACCGATGCACTCAAAACGGTCGCCGGAGCCGTCCGGGAGCCAGAGCAGGAGGTCGGAAAAACTGAGGTCGGCCAACAGGTGCCACTGGGAGGTGAAGGCCGAAAGCCATGCCTCATCGGCCAGTTCATCGAGATGTGAAAGCACCATGGTCCCATTTTGCCATCCTTCTCCCCTGGGAGCCCACCCGGCAGCGTCACGCAAGTTCTGGCACACTTGTCTCCGTACCACCACCGCAACAGCGAGGAGTCGACCATGAGCAAGACCGGACGCAAGCGTCGTTCACGCCGCAAGAACAAGGCCAACCACGGCAAGCGCCCCAACGCCTGACCGTCGGCAGACGAGAAACCCCCACTCCTGAAACCAGGAGCGGGGGTTCTTCTTTGTTCCGGGCGCTCAGCGGCGCGATTGACCCCGCATGATCGTGATGCGAGCGATGAGGCCAGCCGGCGCCGGTGGGGAGGGCTGGCTGCGCTGGATCATCTCGGTGATCGTGGACTCGATGTCGAAGTTCTCCATGCACTGCTCGCACGCATGGAGATGGAGGCGGATCAGATCAGCGTCAGATTCTGCCATCTCGTGGTGCAGGAAGGCGTGGACCGCCTCGAGGGCTCGCACGCAGTCGTCGAGTTCTTCGTGATCGTGGCTCCACATGCCACCGGACATCAGGACACATCCTTCGGGGAGCGGGCAATGCCCCGTTCGGCCGCGTACCCCGCGAGTTCACTGCGCAGCAGCGCCCGTCCCCGGTTCAGCCGGCTCATGACGGTGCCGATCGGCGTCCCCATGATCGAGGCGATCTCCTTGTAGGAGAAGCCCTCGACGTCGGAGAGGTAGACGGCCATCCGGAAGTTCTCCGGGAGCCCGGCCATCGCATCCGAGACGGTGGAGTCAGGAGTCTGGTCCAACGCCTCCGTCTCTGCGGACCGCAGACCAGAGGAATCGTGGCTTGCTGCCCGCGCCAGGTGCCAGTCCTCCACCTCGGTCCCGGAGCTCGTCTTGGGAGAGCGCGCTGCTTTGCGGTACGTGTTGATGTAGGTGTTGGTGAGGATGCGGTACAGCCAGGCCTTGAGGTTGGTCCCGGGTTTGAAGGTGGCCTGGGCGGCGAATGCCTTGGCGTAGGCCTCCTGGACAACGTCCTCGGCATCGGCCGGGTTGCGGGTCATGCGCAGGGCTGCGGCGTAGAGCTTGTCGAGGTGACTGAGCGCCTCGGCCTCAAAAGCGTCCTCAGCAGCCGGATCGGCAAGGCCGTCCGGGGCGAGGTCAGTGGCATCGACGTTCATCAGGAACGAGGATAGCGCCGGAAACCGTTCGCGCATTCCTTTGTCCGTGACGCACGCTGTGCTCGTGAGTGCCATGCCCCTTTCAACGGTTGATCGAGCTGGTCTATTCCTTGACGTCAGTCGATGGGCGCCAGCAGCGATGCTCCATCGTGGGCGACACTGTTGACCGCACGGGAGACCTTGATGGGATGCAGCATCGGCAGCGCACCCAATAGTTCGCGCGCAGCTTCCCCGTTCGTCAGCGACGGGTCGAGCCAGGCATCCCGATCCACAACGGTCATGGGCATCCGGTCATGCACCCACCCCAGGTCGTCGGTGGCGCTGGTCGTGATGATGGTGGTGGTGGCCAGCCAGCCGTCGGGGCCCTTCCAGAACTCGTACAGGCCGGCCATGTGCACCAGTGATTCGTCCGTGGGCGCCAGGAAGTACGGCTGCTTGATGGGCTTGCCATCGTCGGTTTCCTTGCGCCACTCGTAGTACCCCAGGGCTGGCAGCAGGCATCGCCGAGCCGACATTGCCTTGCGGAAGGCCGGCTTCTCGGTGACCGTCTCCACCCGCGCATTGATCATGCGGGCACCGGAGGACACGTCACGAGACCAACTGGGGACAAGCCCCCACCGAAGCCCCACCAGCTTCCTGTCAACGCCGTCTGCACCCGCGCGCTCCACGACAGCAGGCACCGTGTCGGTGGGAGCGATGTTGTAGCGCGGCAGACACGCCTGCGCCCCATCGTCGGTCACCTCGTCCAATCGGTACTCCTCAACGAGTTCCTCCACATCGGCATTGGCCGCGTATCGCCCACACATGTGACCAATCTAGAACGCCTCCGCTCCAGATGGACGCACGAGTGGGTATGTTTGTCCCCATGAGTCTGTTGCGTTTTGTTGCCCGCAGCCTGTTCGCCAGCGCCTTCGTCATTGACGGAGTCAAGAAGGTGAGCAAGCCATCCGAATCGGCCGCCGAAGCCGAGGCCTTCACAGAGAAGGTCGTACCGCTGCTGCAGCGCGTCGTGCCGGCCCCCTACTCGTCCTCCATTCCAGAGTCCACGGAGACGTGGATCCGCCTCGGCGGAGCCGCACAGGTCGCTGGCGGTCTGATGTTCGCCACCGGTCTGGGGCGCCGTCTGGGAGCTCTTCTGTTGGCCAAGTCCAGCATCCTCAACCTGGCGATCGCCCTCCCGTCCAAGGATGCCTCCCGGGACGAGAAGGCGGCGGCACGTCCCTTGGTGCTGACGAGCCTGGCCCTGCTTGGTGCCTCCATCCTGGCCGCGCGGGACACCCAAGGGCAGCCCGGCCTGGGTTGGCGCGCCGAACACACCGCCAAGGCCGCCGAGAAGAAGATCTCCGACGTTGGGGATGACATCTCACACAGCGCCAAGAAGGCCCTGAAGAAGGCTGACAAGAAGAAGGACGAGCTCAGCAAGAGTGCGTCAAAGAAAGCCAAGAAGCTCACCAAGAAGCTGGAGTCCGTGACTTCTTGATGCCACACCCTCTTCCTTGTGCCCGGGGACCCATCACCGCTGAGGTGAGGGTCCCCGGTTCCAAGTCGGAAACAAATCGTGCCTTTGTCCTGGCGGCCCTGGCGGATGGGCCCTGCCGGATCACCGGTGCCCTGGTCAGTCGTGACAGTGACCTCATGACCGCGGCATTGTCCGCTCTCGGAGTGACGGTTGATGGCAGTGCCGCTGCCGGCTGGCGGATCACCCCGCCTGCACACTTCCGGGCAGTGCCCGGCGGTATTGACTGCGGTCTGGCAGGAACCGTCATGCGGTTCGTGCCTCCCCTGTCCATCCTTGCCGATGGCCCCACGCTGTTCTTGGGGGACCCGCACGCCAGCAACCGTCCCATGGCGGGGCTGCTGGATGGCCTGCGCCAACTGGGTGCCCACATCGACTCGGATGCGCTTCCCTTCACCGTCACCCCCGGTTCGTTGCTCGGACCGGTGGTGCGGGTGGACTCCTCAGCCACGAGCCAGTTCATCTCCGGACTGCTGCTGGTGGGCGCGCGTCTTCCCGAAGGACTCCGGATCAAGCAGGTGGGTGCCAGCGTTCCGTCGCGTCCCCACATCGGGATGACCGTGCACATGTTGCGCTCCCATGGGGTGCAGGTGGACGAACTGGACGACAACACGTGGCAGGTCTCCCCCGGCCCCATCACGGCACATGACATGGCCATTGAGCCAGACCTGACCAACGCCTCGGTGTTCCTGGCGGCCGCCGCGCTCACGCAGGGCTCGGTCACCATCCCGGGATGGCCGGAGGAGAACCAGCAGGCCGGTGGCATGTTCCTCGACATCGCCCGACGATTCGGCGCAACCGTGGAGAGCTCCGGGGATCGCGTCACCCTGCACGGCCCCGAGCGCCTGCACGGCATCGATGTGGATCTCCAGGACGCGTCCGAACTCACGCCCGTCGTCGCAGCGCTGGGCGCTCTCGCCCACGGCACCACGCGCATCCGGGGGGTCGGCCACATCCGCGGCCATGAGACGGACCGGCTCGCCGCTCTCGTGACGGAGTTCACGCGACTCGGCATCCCGACGACGGAGACGGACGACGGGCTGATCATCGAAGGTGTGAGCTCACCGGAGAAGCTGACTGCCACCGAGTTCGAGACCTACGCCGATCACCGCATGGTGCATGCCGGCGCCCTCCTCGCGCTGCGCATTCCCGGCCTCGCCGTCACGGACCTGGCCTGCGTCGCCAAGACGATGCCGGACTTCGAGGCGGACTGGCGTGCCGCGGTGGGAGCCTGATGGCTCGTCGGGGCGCTCTGGGCGCCGACGACCACGGTGGCTTCGACAGGCCCCGCAAACGCAGCCGTCCCCGTACCAAGGAACGGCCCACCTACGACGGCGCACCGAAGGCGCGGATCGTGACCGTCGACCGTGGCCGCTTCCGCTGTCTCCTGGACAACGACGTCGTCGTGACTGCCACCAAGGCCCGTGTCATCGGCCGCAAGGGCGTCATCGTCGGAGACATCGTGACCCTGGACGGCGACACCTCCGGTCGTGAGGGGACGCTCGCCCGCATCGTCGAGGTGGCAGAGCGTCGGACCATCCTGCGTCGCAGCGCCGATGACTCCGACACCTTCGAGCGCCCCATCGTCGCCAACGCCGACCAGTTGATGATCGTCACGGCCCTGGCGGATCCCGAACCCCGCATGGGGATGATCGACCGCATCCTGGTGGCGGCATTCGACGCCAAGGTGTCGCCCATCCTGTGCCTCACCAAGGCAGACCTGGCCAGCCCCGACGAGCTGATGGCCGCCTACAGCCCGCTGGGCGTGCCGATCATCACCACCCGTCCCGGATCAGATCTGATCCCCGTCCACGACATCCTCACGGGTCACACGACTGTGCTGGTGGGACATTCGGGGGTCGGCAAGTCCACTTTGGTGAATGCTCTGGTGCCCGGCATCAACAGGGCGGTCGCCGAGGTCAGTGACCTGACGGGCAAGGGACGACACACTTCCACCTCCGCCCTCGCCATCCCGCTCCCCCAGGGTGGCTGGATAGTGGACACCCCCGGGGTCCGCTCATTCGGCATCAGCCACGTGAACACCTCCTCCATCGTGGCCGCCTTCTCGGACCTCACGGAATACGCGGCCCAATGCCCCCGCGGCTGCCACCACGAGACCGGTGCAGTGGATTGCGCCCTGGACACAGCCGTGGCCGATGGTCGTCTCGACGTTTCCAGGCTGTCGTCATTCCGACGCATGGAGCGCGCCTTCACATGAGGATTCGTCACTTTCGATAGGTTGGTCCCCATGGCACAGCCGAAGAACCTGACCGATGACGTCCGCCTCATGCACATGCTTGCCGATGACGCGGATTCCCTGTCGATGAACCGCTTCAAGGCGCTCGACCTCCGCTTCGAGAGCAAACCGGACAACAGTCCCGTCACGGAGGCTGACACCGCCGTCGAAGAAGCGATCCGTCGCACGCTCGCCAAGGCTCGTCCACGCGACGCCGTGCACGGTGAGGAGATGGATGACACCGGCGACAGCCCCCGCCGCTGGATCATTGACCCGATCGATGGCACCGCCAACTATCTGCGCGGCGTTCCTGTCTGGGCCACCCTCATTGCCCTCCAGGTGGAGGGCGAGGTGGTTGCCTCGGTGGTGACCGCGCCTGCTCTCAGCCGCCGGTGGTGGGCCAGTCTGAACGGTGGTGCACACACGGGCAAGACCTTGATGAATGCCTCGGACATCCGGGTCAGCCGCGTCCAGGAGCTGGAACACGCGTCGTTGTCCTACTCCGACATTGCCGGCTGGGTCTCCACCGCTCGTGGTCAGGGCTTCATCGATCTCATGCGGCAGTGCTGGCGCACCCGGGCCTACGGCGACTTCTGGAGCTACATGCTGGTGGCCGAGGGCGCCGTCGACATCGCCTGCGAACCGGACCTGGAGCTCTACGACATGGCGGCCCTTGACATCATCGTGCGCGAGGCCGGAGGCAATTTCACCAACATCGAGGGCGCCCCTGGCGTCGACGGCCCCGGTGCGCTCGCCACCAACGGCCACCTGCACGACATTGTCCTGGAGATCCTGGGCAACACCTGACCGCCGCCCGACCAGGCCCACACGCCTGCCCGGCTGTCGTCGAGACTGTACCTACAGCATCCGGACGCGGACTGTCTCCTCCAGCGCCTCGAGTTCCATCAACAAGTCCTTGGGTGCAATGCCTGAGACGTCCGTGACCGCGTAGCCGAGCTGGCCGCGGGTGGACAGCGTCTGCGACCGGATGTTCATGTTGTGCGTGGCCAAAAGGTTGTTCAGACGGGCCATCACACCGGGCACGTTGTGGTGCAGGTGGACGATCCTGTGGTCCTGTGGCGACGGCGCGGGCACCTCGGGCAGGTTCACGCACATCGACGTGGCACCGTTGACCTCGTAGTCCGCCAGCTTGCCTGCGACGTAGCGACCGATGTCCACCTGTGCCTCTTCGGTCGACCCGCCGATGTGGGGCGTGAGGATGACGTTCCTGAGGCCTTGGAGCTTCGAGACCAGCGGTTCGCCCTTGGTCTTCGGCTCCTGGGGGTACACGTCGATGGCGGCACCCGCGAGGTGACCATTCACCAGGTTCTCGTGCAGGGCGTCATGATCCACGACGTTGCCGCGGCACAGATTCAGGAACAGGGTGCGGGGGCGCATCTGCGCGAACTCAGCGGCACCGATGAGGTTCTTGTTGCCGGCGCGGCCGTCGACGTGCAGCGAGACGGTCTCGGAGAGCTCGAAAAGTTCCTGCATCGAGCCGACACCCTTGGCGTTGCCGAGCGGGAGCCGGTCCACGATGTCGTAGTAGTACACCCTCATCCCGAGCGACTCGGCCACCACGGAGAGCTGCGAGCCGATGTTGCCGTAGCCGACGATGCCCAGCGTGCGACCGCGGATCTCATGCGA
>RCNJ01000632.1_pt1 | contig 22021 bp, 22 predicted proteins | sample 2041171 | NCBI WGS metagenome assembly RCNJ01 (sample SAMN09708213, study PRJNA481090) | feces metagenome | biome: feces | host: Pygoscelis adeliae | place: Antarctica: Rookery Lake | collected 2010-03-01 | reverse complement strand
AGCGACCTCGACGGTTGGGTTGCCGAAGGGCCCCACCGCGCGGAGGAAGCCCCCGACGGTCTCGTGTTCAGCAGCGATGGCGACGACAACGCGCACTGGGTGCTGTGGTGTCCGGAAGTGTTCGGGGACCGGATCAGGATTACGTGGGAGTTCTCGCCGCGGAGTGAACCGGGCCTCGCGATGCTCTTCTTCGGAGCGTCCGCGGTATCAGGGGGTGATGTCCTCGACGAAGGGTTGGCCGAGAGGTCCGGTGCGTATGCGCAGTACCACTCCAGCGACATCCGGACCCTGCACGCGTCCTACTTCCGGCGTCGGTACCCGGAGGAGCGGGCGTTTCACCTCGCGAACCTGCGCAAGTCACCCGGCGCGCGCCTGGTGGTACAGGGGGCTGATCCATTGCCCTCCGTCGACGACGCCGACGGGTTCTACCGCATGGAGGTCATCAAGGACGGTGCCGACGTCTCGATGTCGGTCAACGATCTGCTCTTGTGGCAGTGGCACGACGACGAGTCCACCGGAACCCGGGCAACATCCGGCCGCATCGGCTTCCGGCAGATGTCTCCGTTGGTGGCGGCCTACCGCAACCTTGAGGTGCGCAACCTCTGACCGTCGGATCAGTCCGCCCGCGGACGCTTGCCTTTGGTGCCCTTCTTCTTGACCATGGGGGTGGCTGACACCGCCAGGAAGGTGATGCCGAGGACGATGAACACGATCCACGTGCTGGAGTCCCCGAACGACATGCCGATCCCCAGGGCAACGAACACGATCCCCAGAGCCAAGAACGAGTTCTGATGCTTCTTGTCGCGGGACGCAGGGTTGGGTGGTGTGTCATCGGGCGTGTCGTTGCGGTCCTCGGACATGCTTTTCCCCTCGCTCGATCCCTCGTCGTCGACCTTCCACGCTATCAACCTGCAACACCCGTCACGTGAGAATGCGCCGTCCCGTGCCCGATTGTCCCTTGCGCTGTCTGGGATAGGTTGGCGTCGATATGGACGATGCACTTCTACCCCGAACCAAGCTGTGGGCACGCACGATGCACGGACACGGCGACGACGTCGTGACGGCCCACGCCGCCTCGACTGCCAGCGTCGAACCGTCACAACCCCGGGCACGACGTCAGCGTGAGGACGCCGAGCGGTTGTTGCTCAACCCGGCCGCCAGCTTCAGCTCAGGTGCGGGGAGGAAGAACCCGACGAGCTGCGCACCTGCTTCGAACGCGACCGCGACCGGATCGTCCACTCCAGCGCCTTCCGACGGCTCGCCGGCAAGACCCAGGTGGTCGTGTACCCCACCGACCACCAACGCACCCGGCTGACCCACGCCATCGAGGTGGCGCAGTGCGCCGTCGCCATGGCCAGGGGCATCGGTGCCAACGTGGTGCTGGCCGACGCCATGGCGCTCGGCCACGACTGTGGGCACGGGCCGGGCGGGCACGCCTCGGAGGATGCGTTCGACCAGTTCATCACCGAGGGCTACGACCATGGGCCGTGGGGAGCCGACGTCGTGCTGGCCGATCTCAACCTGTGCCGCGAGACCCTCGACGGCATCCGCAACCACTCGTGGTCCAGGCCGGCACCCTCCAGCATCGAGGGCGAACTGGTGTCCTGGGCCGACAGGATCGCCTACTGCGCGCACGACCTGGAGGACGCCATCCACGCCGGGATCGTCACGGTCGACGACCTCCCCGACGTGGTGCGCGAGGTGGTCGGCACGTCCCGTCGACAGCAGTTGGCGACATTCCTCAACGCCGTCATCACCACCACCATGGACACTGGCGTGGTGGGCATGGACAAGCGCACCGCCGAGGCACTGGCGGAGCTGCGTCGCTTTAACTACGAACGCATCTACACGCGACCCGAGTCCACCAGTCAGAGCATCGCGGTGGTCAGGGTGCTGACCGCACTGGTCGAGTACTACCTGGAGCACCCCGAGGCGATGCCGTCGGAATACAGGACACCCGAGGCCGTGCGGGGTGTCGTGACCTATGTGGGGGGCATGACGGACAGGTTCGCCTTCGAGCAGGCACAGCGACTGCTGGGTTGGGACCCCAACGAACTACCGGCCGGTATCGGACGCAACGCGTAGGACGTCAGGGGTGCAGTTGTCGCGCTAGGTCACGCGGAAGCAGCCATCCGGCACTCATCAGTTCACGCGCTACCAGTGCCGTCAGCGGCTGTCCTGCGATGACGCCGACGAGGACCAGCACCTGTGCAGCACCGGCTTGCAACGGCGTACCGCCCCCGAGTAGGACGCCAATGTACGCGCCCGGCAACGACACGAGGCCGGCGGTACGGGTCTGGTCGAGCGAGGGAATGAGAGCCTCGGCGACGGCGTCGCGCACCACTTCGCGGATGGCGACGGCACGGTCGTAGCCCAGCGAAAGCCGGGCCTCGTACAGCCCGAACCCGGCTCTCAGATCACTCATGGCACGACGCGCGAACAGGGTGTGGGCCGTCATCATGTTGCCCACCAGGATGCCGGCGAGCGGGATGATGGCGGCTCCCGCCAGCGGTGCTGCCCTGGTACCGAAGATGATGCCCAAGACAGGGGCCGCCCCTGCAGCCATCGCCAGGGCCGCCGCTGCCCAAGCCTTTGGCGAGTCGAGCCCCACTCGTCGCCCGGTTGTGATGACGCCGATGGTGAACATCACACCCACCAGCGCGAAGGCCCAACCGGGGCTGGACACCGCCCAACCAACCACATAGGAGATCAGAAGGAGTTGGACGGCGGCGCGGACGCCGGCCCACGGGACCTGCCACTTGAGCTGCACCCGTCCCAGCCACAGCGCCCCGGTTCCCAGTGCCATCAACAGCACCAGCGCCAAGAGCAGCGACCAACTGGGTTCAACGCTCATGGGGCACCATGGGAGTCAGCGTAGGGGCACGACTCCCATGAGGCGCCCCGCGGGGCAACGGGAACCTGAGATAGTTCTCATCGACGGCTCATCCGGCCGCAAGGTCCATGGGGGAGGGTGGGGGTATGTCCCGTGTTCAAATTGCCGCCATCATCGGGGTCCTGGTCCTCGTGCTGGCAGCAGCGTGGGCGTTCGGCGCATTCGCTATGCGACGTCCGGTTCCGGACCTCGGCCCCGTGATCGTCGTGTCCTCTAGCCCAGCCGCGATGTCGATGAGCCCGACGCCCAGTGCCGCGACGACAGAGGCCACTCCCACCCCGCCAGCCGTTTCGCCCGCTCTCACCACCGCACCCGCGACCACTATCACCAGCCGGCCCGCCACCATCCGTCCCGGCAACGAGGCCGTTCCCGTGTCCAAGGCTCCCGTCCCGGTCGCCGGTACTGAACAGGAGGATCGGGACGATGCCGAGGCCGACAGGCTGGGCGCCGAGAGGGACAAGGCTGACTTGGAGCGGGACAGGGTCGACAGAGAGCGGGACGTCCAGGACCGGGACGACGAGGATGAGGACGACGAGGACGATGACTGAGCGTCGTCGACGAAACGCGATCCTGCGAGATGGTGACGCCCGCGCTTTTAGCGCGCGCGAGCGCATCGTCGGCTGGATGATGCTCCTCGTGGCGTTGGCGCTCGTCATCGAGGTGGTCATCGCGGCACAGGTCTTCATCGGCAGAGCGGAAGCGGAACTGGACCAGGAACTTGTCCATGAGGGCGCCAAACTGCGCGACTACGCCGAGCGGGCCACCGACCCGGTCACAGACGCACCACACGAGACTGCGGACGCCCTGCTCACGGCGTATCTAAGCGTTGCCGTCCCCAACTCCGACGAGACCATGTTCAGCATCGTCGATGGTCGGCCTTCGCACCGTGCACGCGAGTTGCCGATGACGCGCCTCGACATGGATGAAACTTTCCTCTCCCTCGTACGGGACGTGAGGGTCCCCACGTCGGGACGGACCACCAGTGACGTTGGCCCCGTGCACTGGGCCGTGTTCCCCGTCGTGGTGGAGGGTGACCCCTCCGACGCGGCGCTGGTGGTGATCGAGTTCGCCGCGCCCGTGCGTGCAGAGGTTGCGTCGACGGTGAGGGTGCTGGCGATCATCAGTGCCGTGGCGCTCTCGCTCGCGGGACTGGCGAGCTGGCAGGTGGCCGGGCGTGTGCTCGCACCCATCCGCACCCTGCGGAAGACCGCGGAGTCCATCAACGAGTCCGACCTTCATCAGCGCATCTCCGTGACGGGCCGCGATGACGTTGCAGCCCTGGCCCGGACCTTCAACGCCATGCTGGATCGACTGCAGGACGCCTTCGCCGGCCAACAACAGTTCCTCGACGACGCCAGCCACGAGCTCCGCACCCCCATCACGGTCATCCGCGGGCACCTGGAACTGATGGGGGAGGATCCCGAGGATCGGCACCGGACCCTGGCCCTCGTCGATGACGAGCTGAAGCGCATGGGACGGCTCGTGGATGATCTGATGTTGTTGGCCCGCGCGGAACGGCCGGACTTCCTCCGGCTGACGCAGGTGGATGTGTCGGACCTTTTGATGGATGTGCTCGCCAAAGCAAGCGCTCTGGGCGACCGGCACTGGGCTCTCGACGGTTTGCCTGAATGCGTCGTGATGGCGGATGACCAGCGCCTCACGCAGGCGCTCATGCAGCTGGCCGCCAACGCTGTGCGACACACCGCACCGGACGACCGAATCTGGATCGGTGGGCACGTGGAGGAGAATCGGTTGCGTCTGAGTGTTGCCGACGAGGGCACTGGCATCGCAGAGGAGGCCCGGGTGGACATCTTCGACCGCTTCACGCGGGCGGGGTATCGCGGCGACGGCGGCCGGCGTGGAGAGGGTGCGGGTCTTGGGCTGGCCATCGTGTCCTCCATCGCGCACGCCCACGACGGTCAGGTGACGCTCGAGGGCGAGCTTGGCAAGGGTTCGATGTTCACGCTGGACCTCCCGCTCGTCGTACCCCACGACGTCGCCCAGGACGTCAGCGCTCATGCCGGAAGGACCGCAGCATCATGAACCACATCCTGGTGGCCGAGGACGAGCCTCGCATCGCCTCGTTCGTGGAGAACGGTCTCACGCGACACGGCTACATCGTCACCGTCGTCACTGACGGGGAGGCCGCCTATGAGTTCGCGCGCAGCGGCGCCTACGACCTGATGGTCCTGGACCTCGGGCTGCCCATCACCGACGGGCTCACTGTCCTTCGACTGCTGCGTGCCGAGAAGGTGGACCTGCCGGTGGTGGTCCTCAGCGCGCGCGACAGCGTCGCCGACACGGTGCGTGGGCTCGAGAGCGGCGCCGACGACTACATCCGCAAGCCCTTTGGATTCGACGAACTGCTCGCCCGGGTCCGTCTCCGGTTGAAGGCACCCGGCGGCCAGCCGGAGGAACGAATGCTGCGTGTGGGCGACCTCACACTCGACGTCCTCACCCGCCGCGTGCTCGTCCACGGCGGAGAGTCGGAGATTGAACTGACAGCCCGCGAATTTGCCCTTGCAGATGTCTTCTTCCGGCACCCGGGGCAGGTGCTGACCAAGGAGCAACTGCTGAGCCAGGTGTGGGGATTGGACTTCGACCCCGGCTCGAACGTGGTGGAGGTGTACGTCCGCTACCTGCGCCGCAAGATCGGGGAGAACCGCATCGACACCCTGCGCGGGCTCGGATACAGACTGCGTCCAGGCACCGAGGGAGGCCCCGAGGGGGCGAACATAGCCGTCGGTGGGCGGGACTAGACTGCGGCCCATGGCAGGACGGATCAACGACGAGGACATCGCAGCTGTCCGCGACCGGATCCGCATTGACGACGTGGTGGGTGACTTCGTCGCCCTGCGCAATGCTGGCGGTGGATCGCTCAAGGGCTTGTGCCCCTTCCACGACGAGAAGACACCCAGCTTCACGGTCACCCCGTCGCGCGGGTTCTTCTACTGCTTCGGATGCGGTGAGGGCGGCGACGTCATCACCTTCCTGCAGAAGCACCAGAACCTGGCGTTCACTGAAGCTGTGCAGTCGCTGGCCGATCGGGCCGGCATCCAGCTGCGTATCACCGACGACGGCACGGGGCAGCCGCCCGGCCTCCGCAAGCGCGTACTGGAGGCCAATGCGGCTGCCGAGGCCTTCTTCTCCTCCCAACTCGGGTCACCGGAAGCGATCGAGGCACGGCTCTTCCTGGACCGCCGCGGATTCGACCGCGCAGTCGCCCTGCACTTCGGGCTGGGCTACGCCCCGCGAAATGGCCGCATGCTTCGGCAGAAACTCCAGTCCCAGGGCTTCGATGATGCCACCCTCAAGGCAGCCGGACTGATCCGTGACGGCGGGCGCGACTTCTTCGTCGGGCGCCTGCTGTGGCCCATCCGGGACTCAGCCCAGAGTGTATTGGGCTTCGGCGCACGGCGCATCCACGACGATGACCGCCTGCCCGCCAAGTACATCAACACCCCCGAGACGCCCGTCTACAAGAAGTCGCAGGTCCTTTACGGGCTGGACCTGGCGCGCCAGGCGATCGGCAAGCGGTCGCAGGCCGTGGTGGTGGAGGGCTACACCGACGTGATGGCCGCGCACCTGGCCGGCGTCGACACCGCCGTCGCCAGCTGCGGAACAGCCTTCGGGGACGACCATGCCCGTCTGCTGCAGCGACTCATGGGCACCACTGACGGGCTGCACGGCGAGGTCATCTTCACCTTCGACGGCGACGAGGCCGGCCAGAAAGCGGCGCTCAAGGTGTTCAAGGGGGACCAGAACTTCATCGCGCAGACTTATGTGGCGGTCGAGCCCACCGGCATCGACCCCTGTGATCTGCGCCTTGAACAGGGCGACGCTGCCGTCCGCGAACTGGTGGGCAGGCGCGTGCCGCTGTACAGGTTCGTCATGGAGAACGTGATCAAGGGCTATGACCTGGACCGTGCGGACGGACGCCTCGCTGCGCTGCGCGAGTCGTCGGATTTGGTCAGCGCCATCCGCGACTCGTCCCTGGTCAGCCAGTATTTGCGTGAACTGTCCGGAATGCTGGGCATGGATATCGAGGACGTTCGCAGGGAGGTTTCGCGCAAACAGCGTCGCGGCGGGCCGTCGAATGCCCCCGAGCTCCACGGGCCAGCACATCAATCCGCAGCACCCCAGGAGAAGGCCGACCCAGCCTGGCCCAACCCCACGGACCCTGCACTGCGTCTGGAACGCGAGACCCTCAAGCTGATGCTGCAGTACCCCCTGACCTTCGACGCGGGCTGGAATGGCGTCGAACCGGAGGACTTCACCCACCCCGGCTACCGGGCCATCTTCGACCTCATCCGCGAAGTTCCACTCGTGGAGGGATGGGCCGACGAACTCCGCGAGCAGGCTCCCTCGGAAGTGTTGACCCAGCTGTTGGTGTCGTTGCTCGTGGAGCCACTGTTGCGGGAATCCGACGAACTGTACTCGATGGCGCATTCCAGTCGGCTGCAGCTGTCGAGGACGGTGCGCCAGATCGCCCAGTGCAAGTCCAAGCTCCAGCGCACCGACCCTGTCAAGGACCCCACGGGGCACCGCAGCCAGTTCGCAGAACTGACGGCGCTGGAGATGAAACGCAAGCGCCTCCTCGCCGCCAGCGCCGGTGAGTGACCGCGAGGACTGTCGCTTCACTTTTGGTGATCGAGGTGTCGTCCCAGAACCGCCGGTTGAGTAGTCGACCGCGAGGGTAACGATGGGGACGCGAGATAATCGGTGATTGAGTAGTAGCCGACGAGGAACGAGTCTGCTACGTGTCGAAATCCCCCTCATCCCGTCGAACGTCCGCTCAGTCCTCCCGATCCATCGACGACGGCAACCGGCACTGCTCCGACTTCAGAGCACGCCTTTCCATGCGTGCGACCGTTGAGGCGGAGACGCCCAGGATCTGCCCCACCTCGGTCTGCGTGTGGCATCGAACTCCCAGCCCGTAGCGCAGCCGCAGCAGATCGCCTCCGTCATCCAGGAGACCTAGAAAATCCAGTCCCGTGCGCTCGACCGTGTCGTAGCCACCGTCGCTCACTAGTTGATTGGGACCGACGTCGTCGAGGCTGGTGGTGACCGCCCACGCGCCAGCGGCCGCGGACATGCTGACACCAAGCAGCCGCGCCACCTCCCTCACATGCACTTGGCGATACTCGACGGCAGACGTGCGAGCGGCCTCCTCCGCCAGGAGAATCCGCAGGCGATGACGCCGACCGGACCCGTCGAGTGCACCTGCGCGACGTGCGGCACATGCCTTCACCGCCCGGTGGATGTACTCGTGAGCCAGAGTGCTGAAGCGCCATCCCAGGGCGAAGTCGTACCGTATGAGCGCCTCAGCGAGCCCAAGGCAGCCGTCCTGAAACACGTCGTCGAAGGGCAATCGGTGCCGGCGGGATGCCTCATGCGAGAACTTTGCCACCATCCGCAGGTTGGAGAGCCATAGCGTCTCCCAAGCATCTCGTCCGCGACGCGCCACGTCCTGTAGGTCGTCAATGCTGTGAGGACTGCTCTCACCCAGTAGATGCGCCGCGTACACGCCCGCCTCGATGCGGCGGGCCAACTCTTGCTCCGCCTTGGGGGTGACCACCGGCAGGAAGGTGGCTCTCGTGATGGTCATGGCGCCCAACCTGCCAGCCTGAACCCGGCACGGTCACTGACTCCGGAGCACCGAACAACACCGTCGGAGTCCCGGACAACACCCGCCTCAGCGGGGAGGTGGGGCCGTATGGGACTTGTTGTTTGCCACTGCCCAGATCCGCACCAGCAGCACGACAGTGAGTACGGCACCAATGACCTTGGCCCACCACTGCCCGGCAACGAAAAGGAAGCCCATGGCCGCCAGGATGGGGGCGAGCCATGTCAGCGCCGAAGCTGGGCATTTCCACGCCGTCCTCTTCGGCGACGGCTTTCACCATGAAGTTGGGCCCGTTGCCGATGTAGGTGAGGGCGCCGAGGAACACGGCTCCGAGGCTGATAGCGGCCAGATGCGACGGCAGTACGCCTGCCACCAAGTTTTCCGCGGAGGAGTCTGCCTGCAGCGCTTGGGCCATCTCGAAAAAGGTCGCATAGGTGGGGGCGTTGTCCAACACGGACGACAGACCTCCCGTGAACACGAAGAACGTGACGTCGTTGAGCGGCAGCTTGGGGGCCACCTGCGCCAGTACCTTCAGCGCCGGGATCATGGTGAGGAAGATGCCGATGAACAGTGCCGCCACCTCCAGGATCGGACCCCATGCGAACTCGTTGAGGTAGTAGCGGACACGGCTGTTCCCCAACACCAGGGACCCCACCAGAGCGCCCACCATGAGCAACTCGCGCCAGGGCACCCACAGGGTCCAGGGTCCGGTCCCGTGTGCGATCGCTTCGATATCGATGGACGGCACGAACGCGACGGCCAGCACCACGACGACCAAGAATGCGAAGTTGATCTTGCCCATCAGCTTGAGGGGTTCTGTGTGCTCCCGGTCGTAGGCGACGTCGCCGGGATCCTCGCGCTGGTACATCACCTTGTCCAGCGCCATGTAGGTGGCCACGAGCAAGACATTGACGAACAGCCACTGGGGAAAAAGGTTGAACGTCCACGTGAAGGGGACACCACGCAGAAACCCGAGGAACAGTGGCGGGTCACCGAGCGGGGTCAGGAGCCCACCGGCATTGGCCACTGTGAAGATGAAGAAGATCACCGTGTGAGCTTTGACGCTTCGGTCAGAGTTGGTCTTCAGAAGGGGGCGGATGAGCAGCATCGCGGCGCCGGTCGTCCCAATGAACGACGCTACGAGGGCACCAACTCCGAGGTAGGCGCCGTTGATGCGAGGCGTCGCTGGAAGGTCTCCGGCCAAGTGGATGCCGCCGGAGATGGTGAAGAGGGCCAACAACAGGATGATGAACTGCGAATATTCGACCAGGGCCTCGGCCACCGGCATCGGGCCGAACAATGCCAGCATCCACACCGCCACCGGCACGCCCAGCACGAGGGCGACGAGCAGTTGGTTGCGGTTGCGCTCCCACCAGTGCTCCGTTGAAGGGATGCATGGCCGCGAAGGGCAGCACGCTGTACCAGGCAAGTGTTGGTTCCATGTGGAGCCTCCTTCGCGTTCGTTGACACAAGTTACCGGTGTCGGAGGGAAGGCGCGAACGATGCCCCAAACCCGCCCCCGGGACGTGGCCGTCCGCGGGATCTACAGGTGAGGGCACAATGGTGGCATGGCCATCTTTGGATCACGTCCCGATAAGTCACTAGTGAACGAACTGGAGTCACATCTGGGCAGGAGCGTTAATGTGCTTGCGCATGGCTCAGGTGACGACGCGAGCCTTTTGGCGACCCGCGAACTGCTTGCCCTGAGGCTGCAGGGGTTGTGGCACACGTTCGGATGGGATGAGATCGCCAACGGCTCTTGGAACACAGACGCCTCGACGTTTTCCTGGACGACGACCTCCGGGGAGGAGTTCAAGGTGCATCTGGATGAGGTCGGACAACTGCCAGAACTGTTCAAGGAACGCGTGCAGGCATCCACTGTGGTGACCCTGAGCCACGACCTCGTCCGAGGCAGGGTACAGATCATCGGGCGCCGTAAACTCGATGGCGGCGACGAGATCACATGGTACGCCGTCGCAGGAGGCGGGGCAGACCTCGCCGACGAAGGGGTGGCCGCTTTGGTGGTGGCTGAGACTGACCGACTCAAGACCGAGTACGGCGCCTGACGGTGCGACCGGCGGACACCCAGCTGTTTTGGACTTGGTGCCTGCGGCTGGTAGCGTTTCACCTCGCGTGGTCATCCAAGACTGCCGTTCCCCTGTAGCTCAATTGGCAGAGCATTCGACTGTTAATCGAAGGGTTGTTGGTTCGAGTCCAACCGGGGGAGCCACACTAAAATCCGCTTTGACAACTTATAACGCTTGGTCAAGGCGGGTTTTGCTTCTTACTGGGCAACTAGCGGGCAACTCACTTGGATCCGGCGGTTGGGTTCTGGTTGGCGAAGCCACCGGCAGGCATGTCCAGAAGATGCGTCAGTCTCCGCAATGTCATCCCTCACCTTATGGTTGTGGGGCGTAGAGCGCCGACCGGACAATCAGAAATCTGACAGGGCTAGGGCCGGGTGCCCTTCGCGCCCCGCTGCCACAACGCCATCCGCAGCGGCACCATCACCAAGTCAGTGACCATCGACGTCGCGGCATGCCAGGCCACGATCTTCTACGCGAACACGTCGACGACGAAGGCAACGTAGACGAACCCGGACCACGTTTTCACATACGTGAAGTCGGTGACCCAGACGTTGTTGGGTGCCGGCGCGGTGAAGACCCGGTTGAGGAGATCACCTGCCCGGATGCCGTCCTTGGCCGGGATCGTGGTGCGAACACCCTTGTCGCGGCGCACCCCCGAGAGTCCCAGTGTCCGCATGGCCCGATCGACGCTACCGAACGACGCATCGCCGAAACCCGGTAGGCGCCCCGGATCAGGGCCACCATCTTCCGGCGACCGTAAAGCCCCTCCGGGGTCAGTCTGCGGCGGCCGTGGTGATCAGTGGTCCAGACCATGTCACGGACCCTGTTGATGACGTGGGCGTCGGTGATGGTGCGTGCTGCCACCGGTTGGCGGGAGCTCTTCCAGGAGCGATACGTCCTCGCGGCGATCTGGCAGCCCTGCTCGCGCAGGACCCTACAGATCGACTCGACCGCGTGGCCCCCAGCCTTCACGGCGTCGATGAAGCCCATCATCAGCGGTTGCGGGGATCGAGTGTCCGCCTGCGAAGAAAGACGTTGCAGCCTTCAAGATCGCCACGTCTTCACGCAGCCGCCGGTTCTCACCCTTGAGACGGCGGATCTCCTCGCTCTCCTGGGTAGTGCCACCGTCGCGGGTCCCAGCATCGACCTGGTCCTGGATCACCCAGCGACGCACGGACTCCTTCCCAACACCAAGTTGCTTGGCCACCGCCGCCGCCGCGGCGGTCAATGACGGGTACTCCAGCTGGTGCTCGATGACCAGGCACAGCTCTGGATCGATGATCTTTGGCATGGTGCTGATTCTCCTTGACTCACACAGCAGCGGCATCAAACCTGAGGCATGAGCCCAATGCCTAGCCTCAAGGAACGCCAGTTGCCCTGTCTGGGTGTTGGTGATGAATGTTTGGTAGCGCCAACCGTCAGCTTCTTCGAAGAGTGAGAGTTGCGCTCCGGGGTGGGGTCGCTCGCGGCGCAGTGTAAACCTCCATCCCGGTCGGCCAGCCGGACAGGTCCAGCAGCTCGGTGACTTCAGCGACGTCCCCGCCTTCTCGGGGTTCACCGTCAGCCTTCAACGCGGTGGTCCAGGCTTTTGCCGGCAATACGGTGATGGCGTCGCGGACCTTCTCGGTGATGCTGAACCCGATGCTGTACCCAGGGTGCGGCCGCGGACTTGTCCTTGTTCGACCAGCGAATCCACCACCTGTTGCGACATCCCTGTCGCATCGCAGTGCACCAACAGATGTTTGCGAGACCGCGCCGGGATCTGACCGATGGCATCGTCCAGGACCTCGATGTGATCAGCAGCGGTGTTCGAGCCTGCCGTGCCTGTGCGCAGTTTCGAGGCGAGGAACTCCTCGGTGTTAACGCACCAGACTCCGATCGGGTGATACCCAAACGTCGCCTAGAACGTCGGTGAGGCCTGCTCCTTTTCTGAGTGGGTGACCACGATCGTGGCATCAACATTTAACACCACCGTCTTCCCCAGGTCGGTGTCGGCGACCTTCGAAGCCGGGATACTGCCGGCGGCCTTCAACTGTGACCAGACGTGTCGGCGGACCCGGGCCCGGCCGGTTTGGATCTTCTTCAGCCTGGGGGGGCACCTCTTTCAGCACCCCTCAACGGTCGGGCCGAAGCCACCGGCCCCAGCACCTCAGATTGGTGCAGGACCTTGATGTCGGTGATGGCTTCGCCGCCGTCGGCGAGCATCAGCGCGACATCGGTCAGTACTCGGCCACGGTCATGGACCGGAACAAACGAGCGCCGCGTCATCGCCTTGGACAGATGCTTCACCAGCCCAAGCCGGTCCGCCAACATGCGCAACGCGATACTGCCTGTATGGGCGATCACGCCGACACCATCACGGGAAACTGACAACCCTGACCACCACGAAGTACGCTGCACGTTCGGAGTGCCTTCCACTTTGGGATTTTGAACCTTCGACAAGCTGCGTCTCCCGTAGCCAGAAGGCACTCCGGCTCATTTACAAACTCCGGCTCATTTACAACACGAGTCTCCCGAACCCTTATGAACGGTCGAGACTAGCGGCGGATCCAGTCATGGCTCACGCTAGTATTCCGGCGAGAGTGACTACCACCGGTATACACACCAATGTGCTGAGCAGCACAGAGTCACGCGCGAGCGGGATAGCTTTGCCATACCGCATGGCGAAGATGAAAACACCCTGGGCGGTCGGGAGGGCGGCGACAATTACGGTGCCGAGTAGATTGAGCCCGGTTATCCCCACGACTTTGCTGGCCAATAAGTATGCGATCGCCGGTGCTGCCACTGTCTTTAGGCTGATCGCCAGTAGCAACGGTGTGCGCTTGGTGTCTCTGACTAGCATCGGTGTGCTCCGCAGGGACAGCCCAAGTACTATCAACATGATGGGTACGGCCAAATCTCCGACCAACTCGACTGAGGACAGAATCGAATCTGGCAGTTGCCACTCATTGGCGGCAAATAATATCCCAATCCCAACTCCGACGACTGGCGGGTTACGCAATGGTATAAGCAGAATCTCTTTGAACGATACTTTGCGTTCCCCTACCTGCAGATCGAGGATCGTGAAGAAAATTGGCATCATCACTAAGTACTGCAGAAGAATAATTCGTGCAATAGCAGTTGCATCACCGACCGCGAAAATTACTATCGGGATGCCGAGATTCCCGGCATTCACGTAGCTAGCGCTCAACGCGCCAAAGGTAAGTTCCGGACCGCGTTGTCCGAGCACGAACCGGGCAACCAAAAGGTACACCAGTACGACGATGGCAACGGTGACTACGTTGACGATCGCACCAGCTGAAAAAACGCTTGGGATGTCCGCCCGCGAGACCGTGAGGAACATCAGAGCTGGAATAGCGGCTGAGAACCCCAGACGGGACAAGGCCGCCTCCGCACCCTTATCAAGAATGCGAAGGCGGCCTAAAATGTAGCCCAGGAAGACGACCAGGCCGAGCGTAGCGAACCCAGAGAGTACTACCGCCATGCTTCCCCCCTCCGTTGGGCAGCGCTGGAAAAAGCCAAAGCTGGCACTGTCCTCAACCCCATCGACGATATATCTATGACGCTACTATTGCCGCCACGTGAATGGCACGAAGAGCGATCATCAATTAAGTCAAGATTGGGATAAGCAGCGAAAGAATGAGGAGCATTAGTGCGCCTCCAAGTCGGCTAGAGATCTGCAGGAACGGCATCAGTTCGAGACGGTCAGCGGCACTTAACACTGCAACATCGCCCGTGCCCCCCATATCCGTCATGCCCAGGCCAATACATATGGCACTCTCCACGAAATAGAATTTCACCAGCCAGCCTAAAGTACCGGATACAAGGGCTGCCAACACGACCGTTACAACGATGAGGAGTAAGTAGTCTCCTGAACCGAGGAGACTCAGTAGCTCGTGAACATCTAGGTAGGCCACGCCGATACCTACAAGAAGCGCGGCGGTCATTGTCTCAGCAACAAAACTGTACCAATTGGAGGCTGCGTCCTCGAAGCTCTGCGGAAGCAAACCGAAAATCTTAAGCGCCGCAGCCAGGAGAATAGTCCAAGCATAGGCATGAATAGAGGGAACGAAAGACTCGATTATGTTGCCGAAGATGAAAAGAACACCGGCAATCACCAGACCCAGCGCCATCACTGGGAAAGAACCTGACTCATCGCGGGGTTTGATGGTCATGTCAATATCGTCCGCACCAGCACGCACGAGATTACCATCGCCATTAAACCCTACGAAGAACTTTCGACTCCTGCTAACTCCTTTGAAGATTCCTGCCAGCACGATGCACACAACGTTGCCTAGGACAACCGCGGGTACCAGCCGGGTAATGAAATCTCCGCCAGTTCCGCCGAGCTGAGAAGAATACATTTCGGACATCGGGACGGCGCCGGCCCCAATACCGCCGCCCAGAATCGGGCCAGCAACGAAGAGTATAGCGTCATTAAACCCAAAACCGATTGCCGCACCCAGCCCGCCTACCGCGGCTAGGACCACAAGGATCATGCCGACCAAGGGCACAGCGTAGCGGGCACCGGCTTTAAGGAGCAGCTTACGAGGCATACCCAAGATGCTTCCCGCGATCAGTGAAGCAACATAGAAATTGATAAATCCGCTATCGGATGTGAAAGTGCCTACCGTCTCGGTCAAGGCCTCCGGGAATAGGCCCATGAAAATTAGCACGGGGGGCACGATGATACATAGGACCGTAGGTAGGCCATACTCGCGCAGGACAGGGATTTTTTCGCCGATCCACCATAAAAGAGCACCTATTATCATTGTCGCGGCAAAGCCGCCGATCATCTCATTGGGAAGTGCATCGAGGAGTGAAGCCCCTATGACTGCGATGAAAGCAATGGCGAACCACAATGGGCTCATCCCGAGGATCCGTGTCTTGTTCAAACCTCGTTCGATCGTTTTAGTCGTGGTGTCCGACATTTCCACTCCTTCGTGGGAAGAACTTTAGCGATAGGGCAAAACCAGCGAAACTACGTCAGTTGTTTGTATTTGGCTCCTCGCTCGAGTGTCACCATGGCTCGATCAAAAATGGGCTTGTCAATCATCCGTCCATCGAATGACGTGGCGCCTTCGCCTTTCGCCGCCGCTTCTTTATAAATACCAACGATCTTCTTGGCTACCGCTAGTGCTTCTTCTGACGGCAGGAATGTCTCTACCAGCGGGCTAACCTGGGCTGGGTGAATACAATAGGAGCCGGAGTAGCCAAATGCTCGAGAGCGCTGCGCCGCCTCTGAATAGCGGTCCAGCTCGCGGAAGTCGCTGAATTTATCGAGGATCCCATATGCGGGAACGTCTGCTACGCCCGCTCCGAGAATTACCTGCCCGTGCGCCCACGATAGGTCGGCAAGTGGATCATCCGGGTCAATGCCGAGATCGGTCGCAAAATCTTCGACGCCAAATGCGACGGCAGTGACCCTATTACTCGCCCAAACCAATTCTGGAAGCAACCGCAGTGCACGGGCGGACTCAATAAGTAGCTCCAGTTCGAAATGTCCATGCATAAACCCAAGAGCAGTTTCAAGATTTGCCAGTTCGGCATCGAGCGCGGCCACCTCCTCGGGCGAATCAGCTTTCGGGTAAACGAACCCGTCAACCTCTGCTTCTACGCCGCAGAGGAGATCAGCTGCAAGCAACTCTGGTTCGTTGTTTGGGCGCACAAACACGACCGCTGAGGAAGATTCCCGTATGGTGCGGGTCATCACCGCGACGTTTTCGCGCGCCGACGCCTTCGTCTCATCCGTCACTGCATCCTCGAGGTCGATGATCACCGCTGAAGCGCCGGAACCTGAGGCCTTCGCCGCAAATTTTGTCTGATTCGCTGGCACAAATAAATGAGCAGCATGCAATTGGGTGTTCGCAGCGGAAGGAATCTGAGCGTTTTTCACTGGTCTTTTCCCATGTCCTTTACCTGCGTGCGCCAGTCCTCACCGAAATCGGCGGTCAGGACTTCATCAGTATCGGCGCCTACCTTTGAACGGCCAGGCTGGATTCGTGTATCGGTCCAGCTCTCAAAACGCGGGTAGATATTGGTCATCTGGACCGGTCCAAGTACGGGGTCCTCAACTGTTCTGATGGAGTTTCGATGTACGACTTGCGGATTCTTCATCATTGAAGGAACTGTCTCGAGAGGACCTACCGCGCCGCCAGCTTTCGTAAGAATGTCGATTGCTTCTTCCCTCGAATGCTCTTGGCACCAGTCAGAAATTATCTGATCGAGTTCGTCAACATTTTTGAGACGAGTTTGGTTCGTCGCAAAGCGGGGGTCGTTGGCCAAATTCTGACCACCGATCGCTTCTAGCAACTTCACGGCAATGTTCTGGGTACTGCCGGATAGAGCGAGCCATTGGTTGTCGGCCGTCTGATAGCTGCCGCGTGGAGCGGCGGCACCGTATACATTCCCACGACGCGGGTACTCGATACCTAGCTGGTCGTACTCGATTACATTTACCTCGACCAGTTTCAAGACGGCTTCGTAGATGGCTAAATCAATCGTGTCGCCCTGACCGTCAGAGTGCCGTCGATTAACTGCTGCGAGTATGGCCGCGGCGCCAAGCTGTCCAGCCATGATGTCTGCTAGCGGAAGAGGAGGTAACAATGGCGGGCGATCTTCCCAGCCCGTGAGCGCGGGCAGCCCAGAGAGTGCTTCCGCAAGGGTGCCAAAGCCAGGGCGATCCCGGTATGGGCCATCCTGTCCATAAGCAGTCACGCGGAGCACGATTAGCGACGGGTTTTCTTTGCGTAGTAGTTGAGGACTCAGGTTCCAACGTTCGAGCGTTCCCGGACGAAAGTTCTCAATCAGGATGTCGAATTTAACTATCCATCGGCGAAGCAGATCCTGAACATCCGGATCACGCAGATTAAGGGCCACACTCTTCTTCCCGCGCCCGAGGGAACGCCAATAGAGACTCTCGTTATCTTTTGTCTGGCCAAACCGCCGCAGGTGGTCTCCGCCCTCAGGATTCTCAACTTTGATAACTTCGGCCCCGTAATCGCTCAACATCGTGGATGTTGTCGGCCCTGCGATCATCGTAGATAGGTCGAGAACCCTTAAGCCACGGAGGGGCGCCATCGATTCGTTCACAGAGGTTTCACTCACTTTCTTCCGCCTTCTCAGAGTTGACATTTCGGTATATCAGCAAGGCATCGCGTGAATTGAGTATGTGGTCCTCCATGGCGCGGGCAGCGCTGGAGTCCCCGGCCTTGAGCGAAGCAATAGTCGCGTGATGGTCATGCGTGCTTCGTTGTACCTGATCCGGTATCGGCGACCGCGTGTAGGAACATTGCCCCGTCCATAGACTCTCTGCCATCAATTTAAGCTGCTTGCTGACCGACTGCAGCCAGAGCCATTGGTGGAAATCACGAACAAGTGTCACGTGTCCCGAGTCAGGTCCTCCGTTTGAGGAGCCACGGTCGATTCTGCGCTGGATTAGCTCAAGCTCTCGTAAGTCTGCCCGTTGCATTCCTGCCGTAGCTGCGTGCTCAATCACCAGCGCCAGCAAAGGATCGGCGGTCGCGCAAGCGCGTGCAACACTCGAATGAAGCAAGCGCGGTTCAGAAAGCAATATCCGCCAACGCTCCGGCCATGGTGCTTCGAATAGCTGGTCCATCAACTCGGTCAAGGTAAGAGCTTGGGGCGAATCGGCATGCGTGTGCTGGTTGGTCACTTTGCGGGGGCCGCCATCGGTTACCTGCATCTCAGCTCCTGCCCAAACCCAAGGTATCGCTACCTATGTCTGCTCTGCCAAGTCCGACTGTTGGGTCGTCGACTGTTGTAGGTGATCCTCTCCCGGCCACATCCCAGCTCTGGTCAAGTGGACGCCGAGTCCGTCGCTCTCACACGGGATGTTACCCTGAACACCTGCCCGGGGGTGGACTGACTGGCCAAGATGCGCGATGATTGACTCATCGGACTTGAGCGTAGGGCACAAGCATCTTTCGGTTACGATTTCGGCGACGTCGCGGATGGACGGGACCGCGACGTGCTGGTGCCTGCCGGATCGCTCGTCGGGCATGATCCTCGGCCCCCCGGTTGCTTGCGCCAGGGCGTCCAGCAGAGGACCCTTTTCCGCCTTGGTGTAGAGACGGGCAGACTCTTGGTGATCTCGTGATGCGCGGCCATCGACAACTCCTTGCCCATCAGGCCAGAGAACACCCCACCGCCTCGCAGACCTAGTTGCGTGAGGCACGCGTAGAGGTTCCTGGACGTTTTAGATGAGTCAAGTCGTCGTCTTCACTAGCGGACCAGGGGATTGCTGCACGTCTTGTCGACAGGTTGACCTGCTCCACCTCTTGGTTTCCAGTTGGGGTGGTTAACTGGCAGCGGGGATATGTGCGTGTTCGTTGAGTCTCTCGTACTCGATCGGGGAGCGGTAGCCCAGGGCGGAGTGGCGTCGTTGACGGTTGTGGAAGATCTCGATGTATTCGAAGATCGCGTTCGCCAGCTCGATCCGTGTCTTCCATTTTCGGCGGTTCAACAGCTCGATCTGCATCGAAGACCAGAACGATTCCATCATCGCGTTGTCCAGCCCTTAACCGGCTAATCAGGGCTGGTTCTGTGGGGATGGGGGGCCGGGAACTTATCCGGTGTTCGGGCGTGTCGTGGTGGTGTCGATGAGGGTGTTGAGCCGGGTGATGAGTTTGAGGTGGCGTTCAGTTTCGCTGTCCCATCCGCGGTGTTGGGCGTCGTCGGCCAGGGTGGCGGCGGTGTCGCGTTGACGGGTCAGGACGGGGATGTCTTGGATCGTGGTGTGGAAGCTCGGGCAATGCTCGCAGATGTTGGCGTAGGTGCAGGCCTGCTGCGCGGGTGCCCGGATGCAGTAGCCGCCCGCCAGGGCGGTCTTGATCGTCGGGCCGGTCAGCCAAGTTGTGGCGGACTCGAGGGTGTCGGTGTTGGCGGGTTGGGGTAGGGCGCCGATGCGGTTCTTGGCCAGGTCGAGGGCGCGTTCGTACTCGGCGCGGATGGTGGTGTCGAAGAGGTGGCCGTTGCGCAGGCTCATCTCGGCGGAGACGTGCCCAAGGATCGACATCAGTGCTTGGAGGGAGACCCCGGCGTTGACGAGGGCGGTGGCGTAGGTGTGACGGAGTTGGTGGGGGGTGACGTGCCCGATCCCGGCTGTCGTTGCGGCTCGCGGGAACTCTTCGCGTAGGACGTTGGAGGTGAGGCGGCGTCCGTGGGCGGTGAAGAGGAAGTGTGCGGGTTTTCCGGTGCGGGGGTGTGGGATCGCCCTGCCGGGGCTGCGCAGGCTGGTGATGTTGTCTATGAGGTCCAGTGCTTCCTCATCGATGGGGACCATGCGCTCGGTGTCGAGTTTCCCCAGTGGGACTTTGAGCCAGGATCCGGCGTGGGGGGTGTCGATGACGGCGTCGAGTTCGAGGTCGAGGAGTTCCCCGATGCGGAGCCCGCAGGCGCGTTGCAGCAGGAGAGCATCAGCGGCCAGCGGGTTGGTCGAGGCGTTGAGTTCTTCGGTGATGTCGGCCAGGAAGTTGGCTGCGGCCAGGATCCGGCGGGCCTGGTCGGCGACCGTGACCAGCACCCTGTCGTGGAGTTCAGGGTGTGGGGCAGGGAGACCAGCCAGGGTTCGATGTGATCGCAGCGCGTCAGCTCCGACGGCGTCAATCCAGGATCGATCGATGGTGGCGATGAAGGTGGCGAAGTGTTTCAGGCGGATGGCCAGGCTGGAGACCGTCTTGAATTTGCAGGTGAGGCTCTTGTGTTTCAGGTAGCGCACCAGGATCGAATGCATCGGCTCTGGGACGTCTTCCAGGCGGCGGGTGAAGGGCCAGGGCTGTTGGCAGGGCTCAGGCATGGCGGGCAGGACACCCATGTGGAACAGCACTGTTTTCGTTGCTGTCGCGGTGCCGCGGTAGTGCCGCCATGTCCTGCCCGTGTCCTGTTGGCGGCGGATACCGGCGGCGGTGAGGGCATCGAAATCGGCGTGGGTGATCTGCAACAGCGGCCGTCCGGTGGCAAACAACACTCTCGCCATGACTTGGGAGGCCATCGCGGAGGCGACCCGCTCGCTGTATCCGCAACCCCGGGCGGCTTCGATGAAGGACTGAAGGTCCGCCCCGATCGCGGTGTCTGGGACGTCGCGCCAGAGCGGGGAGAACTTCCGATTCACCATGTAGTCCCAGCCTGGGTGCAACCGGTCGGTCACCAGCAGGAACGTGATGAACGGACGAGTAGCACTGCCCGCGCAGAGTTGGACCTCCAACTCCTCACCCGCCCAGTCCTGAGGGTGAGGCCAGCGACGCATGAACACCCTGGCTGCTTGGGTGAAGGAGACATTGCCCCGACCAGTTCGGGGTTGGTGGATGAGATAGGCAGCCACCACCTGACCAGCGTTCTCCGTTGACGGGTGCGAGCGGCATCGTATTGGGCCTTCACGTGAGTCGGGGCGAGATGGATGTAGCGGGCGGTGGTGTCGACGTGGGCATGACCCAGCAGGGCCTGCATGACTGCCAGGTCAACACCGGCCTCCGCCAACGCGGTGCCGAAGGTGTGACGCAAAGCATGGGGGGCGCCGGCAACGATCCCGGTGATCCCGCGGTGATAGCGGAAGATGCTGCGCAGCCCAGCCGCCGTCAGAGGCTGCCCCCGAGTGGGGCCCTTCAAGGCGAGGAACAAACACCAGCGATAAGGATTCGGGGCGGTCTGTCAGGAGGTAGGAGGCGATCACCGCAGCCAGGTCCTCGTCGAGGGGGACGCGGCGGTACGAAGCCCGTCACGGTGACGGAAAGGAACCCCAGAACCGGCACGGACTGCAGAACGTCCAGCAGCGGTACGAGCACTTTCTCGGCCCTGCGCGAGCGGGCAGCCCATGTCGCGTAGACAAAAGTGAAGATCACCGACAGACCCAGCGCGATGAACATTCGCAGCAGCGAACGCGCCGCATAGTAGGGCAGGTTCGCTGGATCGGTGGAGACGCGGCTGGGTGAACTTGCCTCGTCGAAGGGGACATCAATCGACTGACCGGTGCGTACAAGGAGGTACAGGATGCCCAACAAACCGAGGCCGACGACGGCGTCCACGATGGGCCGCCAGCTACGCAGCAGCGGCCCTTGCGGGACACTCACCCTTCGACTCTGCAACAGTTGCACCTCCAACGCTCCATCTCGTCAAGGAGCGTTCGCAAGCCAACCAGCCTATCCACACGCATTCCGGAACGAACCCTTGGCCCGGGGCGGGAGCCCGTCAACGTGATCCGGACCAGCCGTTTCCCTCACCGAAGATGCGCCACGGAAACGCCGGCGAACTGCGCACCAACCAGTAGCACCAGTTTGGGTGTCCCTCGTCCGTCCACCACCTGCTCGGGGGTGGCGTTGTCGTTGGGCATGTCCACGTCCTTCGACTGAAGGACGATGAAAAGGAAGACGATGACGGCAACGAGGATCGCGGCCCCCG